>Ga0316231_1000145_pt1 | contig 115676 bp, 168 predicted proteins | sample TBH18027metaG_FD_206002 | JGI IMG/M metagenome (GOLD analysis project Ga0316231, IMG submission 206002) | Freshwater microbial communities from Trout Bog Lake, Wisconsin, USA - TBH18027 | ecosystem: Environmental > Aquatic > Freshwater > Lake > Hypolimnion/Profundal zone | place: USA... | reverse complement strand
GTTTCTCTGGCAACACCACTTGGCGTGATACTGCTAACGGCTTATCATTTACCCTAAGCGGTAGTCCTACATTCAGCAGCAACAATGGTGGATACCTAAACTTTGTGCCTGGCAGCAGTCAATATGCTTACAGCCCAAATCAGAGCTTTGGTAATCTGTCACGCTGGACTGTAGAAACCTGGCACTACTACACTGGCACTAACACGGGAGCAGATCCTTGTATACTCACAGAACAATATCCTGGGGTTACTAGTAGGATTAACTTTAGCCTTGGTGTTGATGTTTCTGGTGGCTTACAAAATGGATTCTGGGATGGTACCTGGCATGCTACTCCAGCTTATTCATTGACATCAAATGCTTGGTATCACATCGTGGGTACCTATGATGGCACAACAGTTAAACTGTTCGTAAATAATACGCAGGTTAGCACCCTTGGCTACACGGGTTCATCTACCAGTTCACAAGCTGGTATTGTGTTGATGCGGCGTTGGGACCTTGGTGACTATTGGGGTGGCGGATTGGGTGTTGTCCGTATTTACAACACTGCCTTTGGTAATACACAGATCAATCAAAACTATCAAGCAGTTCGTTCAAGGTTTGGAATATAGGTTGATCTAACCAAAAAATCAGTGTATAATATAGTATATGCTGAATATCATAAGCGACTTCATAAAATCAATCTTACCAGCTAAGAAGAAAACTACTCCTAGTGGGTGGACTAGCTTTAATGCGCCCTGTTGTCATCATAATGGCGAAAGTGCAGATACTCGTGGCCGTGGTGGATTGACTGCTAACGCAGATGGATCAGTCAGCTATCATTGTTTTAACTGTAACTTCAAAGCATCATATCAACCAGGCAGACATTTAACATTCAAATTTCGTAAGTTACTAAAATGGTTGGGTGCAGATGACACCAACATTAAACGATTGGTTATTGAAGCAATACGTATCCGTGAATTAGTCGCACCAGAAGAGGTTAAAGCTGAAGCTGAAGAAAAAGTTGAGTTTAAACATCGTGACTTACCGGAAGGTGCTATTAGTTTCCAACAACTACTTACATTTCACTTGTTAGATGATTTACGTAATGTTCCGCCATTACTAAATTCAGCAGTTGATTATGTTACTGCTCGTAAAATTGACACACAAAAATATGAATTTTATTGGACTGATTCAACAGAACACAGCCTACATCAGCGTGTGATTATTCCTTGCGTTTGGCAAGGTAAAACCATTGGCTATACCAGTCGTGCTTTTGTTGATGGCGTTAAGCCAAAATACTACAGTCATTATGAACCTAACTTTGTGTTTAATACAAACGCCCAACAACCAGACAGCAAGTTTGTCATAGTCTGTGAAGGGCCATTTGATGCTATGAGCATAGATGGTGTAGCAGTGTTGAACAATGAGTGTAATGAAACTCAAGCAGACATCATTGAAAGCCTGGGCAAGGAAGTCATAGTAGTAGCTGATCGTGACCGGGCAGGTGCTAAAATGATTAACAATGCTATAGAGTATGGATGGAGTGTTAGTTTCCCAGTGTGGTTAGAAACATGTAAGGATATAAATGAAGCAGTGGTAAAATATGGCAAGTTGTTTGTGTTGAAAACTATCATAGACAGCAAAGAAACAAGCAAACTCAAGATTGAATTAATGAAAAAGAAACTGTATAATTAATATTATGAGCACAAAAGACTATTCACTAGATTTACAAAAACTTTTTATTGAAATGATGTTGCAGGATGCACAAAGCTATGTGCGTGTGCAGAATATCTATAATCCAGAAAACTTTGATCGTAGTCTTAAAGATGTTGCTAAGTTTATTAAAGAACACAGTGACAATCACAAGACTCTGCCTACTATTGAGCAGGTCAAGGCAGTTACAGGAACAGAGTTAAAACACGTACCAGATCTAACAGAAGACCACTATAATTGGTTTATGACAGAGTTTGAAGGCTTTACTAAACGTCAAGAACTTGAACGTGCTATTCTTAAAGCCGCAGACATGTTGGAAAAGGGTGACTACAATCCTGTAGAAAAACTAATCAAAGATGCAGTACAGATTAGTCTTACTAAAGACATGGGTACTGATTACTTTGCAGATCCTAAACAGCGTATTGAAAAATATTATAACAGTGGCGGTCAAGTATCAACAGGTTGGCCACAACTTGATAGACTGCTATATGGCGGATTTAGTCGCGGTGAACTAAACATCTTTGCTGGTGGATCTGGATCAGGCAAATCACTTGTTATGATGAACTTGGCTTTGAGTTGGTTACAAGCAGGCCTAAGTGGTGTGTATGTAAGTCTGGAGTTGAGTGAAGAACTTTGCGCACTTAGAACAGATGCTATGCTAACTGGGATGGGCACAAAAGATATTCGCAAAGACATTGATACAACTACAATGAAAGTGCGGTTGGTTAGTAAGAAAGCAGGTAACTATCAAATCAAAGGCTTCCCAGCACAGTCAAACGTTAACGACATTAGAGCATATTTAAAAGAGTATCAAATCCAAACAGGACGCAAAGTAGACTTTGTTATGGTAGACTATTTGGATTTAGTCATGCCTGTAAGTGCAAAAGTTAGCCCAAATGATTTGTTTGTTAAAGACAAGTATGTGTCAGAAGAACTGCGTAACTTGGCTAAAGAACTAGGTGTACTATTTGTTACAGCGTCACAGTTAAATCGCGGTGCGGTTGAGGAAATTGAATTTGACCATAGTCATATTGCTGGTGGATTATCAAAAATTAACACAGCAGATAATGTATTTGGTATCTTTACAAGTCGTGCTATGCGTGAGCGTGGACGTTATCAAATACAGTGTATGAAGTCACGTAGTTCAACTGGTGTAGGACAAAAGATTGACCTAGACTACGACATTGATACAATGCGCATCACAGACCCAGGTGAAGAAGCACAAGAAAGTGGCCTGCGTGGTGCGGGTACTACTAACATTCTGAGCCAAATCAAAACTGGTAGCAGTGTAAGTCCCGCAGAAGATCACCCTAAGATCAATGCCACGGTAGACAGTAGTAAATTAAAGAGCATGCTGGCAGGTCTTAAGAGTGCAGAATAATGCTGTTGGATTTTAAATTAATCACTGACAGTACTAGTTACTCTTTAGACCGACTATCAAAAATAGATTCTACAGCTTGTCCTCATTTGTTTTTTCTTAAAGATTTTATTAATCCTGATCTATTAGTTAAACTGTTAGACTACATAACAACAGAAGAAATAGTTTGGACCAAGGAACTAAAACAAGAATATAATAATAGATTGAAATTAAATTGGATACCTGAATCAGTCATTGAAGAAACACACATAGTATTAGACAATCTTACTGCTGATTTAAATCAAAGATTTAATAGAACTAATAAATTTCTTGGCCTATCTATATGGAAAGATCAAGAAGGGTATACTATTAGTATGCATGAAAAAGACAATAGCATTATTGACGTTGCTGTACAAATTTATCTATCAGAATCAACTGTTGATCTAGCAACTAAATTTTTAGTTAATGGCACAATCCTATCAACAGACTACAAAGAAAATTATGGATATCTAGTAGATAATAGTGTTGGAGTACCGCACTACATGAATACTCCTGTTCCCGCAGATCATATTAGATATTCGTTATATGCTATGTGGGGACACAGCGGATAGTATTCCCCCAATTCCTAATACTCCAGAATTATTTTTTGCCACATGAATTAATTTAGTTGGCGATAGATCTAAGTCTTGACATAGCTCATAATGATATGGCCCGTAGGTATCCCAAGCGTAGTCGCGAGGAATATTCTGCATCATAAATGCACCACAGCTGGTCAATGCACTGTTAATATCGCCGTGATAGCGATTTAAGATAGTAACTGAATCTACAGCTCGTTGACGACTCCAACGTAATCCTATTCTATTCCATTCTAGGCTATATTTGCTCATACTCATGCCAAAGGATTTAATACAGGGATGATCAAGGTCAATTGAAATATCTTTGCTGGCAATAATCCAAGCAAAATCAATATGTATGTCAATGTTTTTTTGTTCACACTCAGCTAACAGTTGAGGCCATTCTGGTCTTAGATCAGCATATCGCCAATTTGGCAAGGATATTATCAATGGAGTATTAGGCTGTAGATTACCTAGATCAGTACCCCATTTGCCCATAAGACCATAGTATGCATATTCTTCAGGCAGTATCTGTATACCATTCCACCCATATTTAAGTACTAACGATTCAATAAAGTGTGTGCAACCAAGTAATACATCTACACAGGGAAATTGATCCCACCCTTGTATGTCATTGATTTTAGTTGCCCTAAACCATTCTTCTGCCATTGGAATAAAGGTTTGATAATTGACAATTTTGTGTGAGTTTTCAAACCAATCTTGCTTTAATTTTTTAAAAAAATTATCATTGATTGGAATCAATTTTTTTGATATATCGTTCATTGAGTATTTCATATTTCTCCATCCATGGCATCAAAAACAAATTGATAAAACGGACTAGAAAAATTAAAAGTCCAAATTCCATCATGCGATAGATGCATTTCACCAGGTACTGTTTTTTCTAAAATTATTCCTGCGGCCTTTTGTTCACTGGCCCAAGGTTCTAAATATATTGGCGTATAATAGCTATGGGTATAAAGCCAATTGCGTATGTTTATGCCATCTATAATTATGTTTTTAATTGTTAACGTTTGGTCGCTGACAGTACCATCTGGATTGATACGAACCTGTTTATGCCCTTTACCATACTTGTCAATACAGAGGGTATGTGTTTTTCCAAATTCTAAAGTATGATCAAATGATATTATACATTCTTCTTTTGTAATGTCACCATTGAATTTGCGAGTATCGTCTATAGATATACTAGCCCTTGGTGGCATGCCCCAATAGTCTGGGATAAATTCCAATTCAAATTTTATAGTTTCTAGGGTCATTGTAAGAGTATTTAATCCATGCTATACTATAATAAATTAATTTTAATCTACGATAAATATACTAAATTGGAGTAAGATTTTGCAGAAACGCACTCGTAGCATACTCACAGAACTTGATGAGTTACTCACGCACAAGGACAAGGAGAATCTCCTTGAGACTCGCGCCAACAACATTATCAATGGCGCAATCAACCTTATCCGTAACATACACGAAAACTACGATGCTGAAACAGCTGGCGAGTTAGAACGTCGTTTCCTTAATGCCATCAAAGGCCAAGATCCTGCTAAATTCTCACGTGGTATCAGGAAACTCAAAGATGAAGACTAATGAATTTTTAGACGAAGGTCTACTTGATTTTACTAGAAAAGCCGCAGCCGGCATTGGAGGTGCAGCCACTGGTGGAGTTGTGGGAGCCAAAGCAGGTTGGCAACAAAAAACAGGTCAAATTGAATTACAACAATTAGCCAACAAAGTTGTTACTGCATGGAACAAATACACTGGAGGTACAGGCGACACTGACATAGCATCATGGGCCGCTAAATATTTCAGTTGTGATGAAAATTTATTACCACCTGCTCCAGAAACCCTATCGCCTGCTAATAGCAGTAAGTACCTAACAGATGTGACAAAACTCTATAAGATGGGCAAACTAAACAAACAAGCAGCACAAACAAGGCAAAAACCCACACGAAATCAACAACAAGACGCTAACCAAGCTGACGAACCAATTACTATAAATGGTCAAAAACTAGATCCTAAGAATCCTAAAGAAAAGGCCATTATTGATCAGATTAAAGCACAACAACAGTCAGCTGGCACAAACACGCCGCCAACAGCAGCAGCTGATGGTGATGCACAACAAGCTGATGCCGGGTTGCCTGACATTAGTAAATTAACACCAGAAGAACGTGCTGAACTGCGCAGGCAACTACTAGCATCAATGGCGGCAAAATAATGAAAAAGACTACGTCATATCTATACGAGGGATTAACTCCTAAAAATAAAAATAGCATGATGCTATGGGAATCGGCTGGTCGTGTAATTGCAGAAGCACAATTAAATCCTCAACAAATCTTAAACCTATTCCAACAAATTGAACAAGGTGCTACGGGTGCTGGAGGCAATCGCACAGGGTTAGGAATAACTAAAGATGCGGCCGCCAAAGTGCAGTCAGCATACAATGACCTAGTGAGTAAAGTTCAAAATAGCGGCCCAATGAAAAATGCAGATGCCGCATATGATGATGTTGCTGAAAAATTAAAACAGGCAACAGGTGGCGACAAAGGTGTTATGCAATATGTTCAAAAGTATAGAACATTTGCCAAAGCACATCCCGTAGCACAAACGTTAATTTACAGTGCGCTGATAGCAGCTGCTGGCATTAGCGGTGCAGGTGCTGGCGGAGCAGCCGCACTTGGCTTATTAAAAATGACTGATAAGTTATTGCAAGGTGAGGAGTTTAGCACAGCCGCTGGACAAGGACTTAAAACAGGTGGCATGGCCTATGCTGCTGGTGCGTTAGGCAAAGCAATGAAAGGTGGAGATACAACTACTACATCGTCATCATTTAGTCAACACACCACAGGACTACAACCAGCAAGTCCGTGGGACATTCCAAGTGGAGTTAAACAACAATTTCCGCTTGATAAGTTTTCATATAAAACAGATGGTATAGATCTTAGTATCTATGACAAAGCAGGTAAACTAGTAGCAACAAGACCAAGTGTTGATGCTATGGAAAGTATTGTGCTTTCATCGGCACAGGTTAACCAACTGTTTGAACATATCCTTATTGCTGAAGGCTTATTTGATAAATTTAAAACAGCTGCGGCTAATGTTAGCAGAGGTATAGCAGGCAAACATGCTCAAGGTAGAACCGCTAAAGGTACCTACGGCAAAGCAGGCCTGGGTGATAAAGCCGCAAATCTATTAGGCAAAGGTATTGGCGCAGTTAAAAACAAAGCACAAACAGTAGGACATAACCTTACTACTAAAGTTACCGCAGACAAACTACAGGCCGCATGGAAGGCTGCTGGCAGTCCAACAGACAGCGAAGCTATTGTAGATATATTACAAAAACAAGGTATTGATCCAGCAGTTATATCGGATGCAATGAAAGCAATTAACATTACCAAGGTTGATAGAAGTCGCCTACCTGATATTAGTAAATTAACACTACAACAAAAACAAGCACTATTAAAACAACTAGATGCACTTGACGCAAAACCAAACAGACCAAAGGCTATTAACAGAAAAGCTGTACAAGTCCAATCACGTGATTATAAAGAATTTAAATATCTAGTAGACGGTATAAAGGCACGCATTTAATGAAATTATTTGAAATAAAGAATCAAACACCTAACTTCTTGCTAACAGAAAGCAAGAACACTCACCTTGAGCATTTAGAAGATTTGATCTTTAACAATGGCTATGCTGGCGCAGTAGAAGCATTAAATTTCATTGAAAGCCTACGTCACATGCTAGGAGAAGGTACAGGTACTACTACCAAACTCACAGTCAAATGGGACGGCAGTCCAGCTATTATCTGTGGTATTGATCCTGCTGACAGCAAATTTTTTGTAGGCACTAAATCAGTGTTTTCTAAAGGTGAACCTAAACTCTGTAAGAAACCACAAGACGTACAACAGTTCTACGGTGATAAACCTGAACTAGCAGAAATACTATTAGCCGCACTAAAATATCTCAGCAAACTAGGCATTGGCGGAGTAGTACAAGGCGACCTAATGTTTACCCCTGGTAAAGTTACTAAGGTAGAAGTCAACGATGAGTTGTGCTATGTGTTTACACCTAACACTATTACCTACGCTGTACCAGTTGACAGTCATCTTGGTCAACGCATCGCTAATGCACAACTAGGAATCATATTTCATACTACCTACACTGGTAACAGTATAGAAGAAATGACAGCTACATTTGGAGTTAATGTAAGTGGATTCCATCAGACCAAAGCAGTATGGTTTGATGATGCTACCTATAAAGACTACACAGGAGTAGCTAGCCTAACACCTACAGAAGACAGCAAGATTAAAAAATATCTAGCCTCAACCAAAGCTACTATGGAAAAGATTGGCCAACAACGCTTTGATGTTATACTAGCAGACAAAGAGTTTGGTCGCATGGTTAAACCATTTATCAATAAACTAGTACGCAGTGGAGTACATGCCGCAGAGCCTACACAATTTTTAAAAGATTTTATCGCACACTATAACAGTGAAATGATGAAAGGCGTAGAAGATCCAACTAGCCGTGTTGCTAAAAATCGTGTTGAAAAGATCAAGCAAAAAGAACAATGGATCGCTGACAACAGCAACAACCTATTAGGCGTTCTAGCTACCTACAAGCGTGTAGTAGAACTTAAGGGAATACTCTTACACAAACTAAGTCAAGTAGAAGGTATTGGTACATTCCAAAAAACAGCAGACGGATATAAAGTCACAGCGCCAGAAGGCTTTGTAGCTATAGGACATGATGGTGGCGCTGTTAAACTAGTTGATCGTCTAGCATTCAGCAGAATTAACTTCTTAAACAAATAATCTAGTCAGTTAACTTTTTGTATTTTGGCTAAATAATAGTATGCGCACTGCGCACAAACTTAGGAGAAATACAAATGTCATACACAACAATCGCACGTATTAACGGTTTCCCACAACCAACCGATGGTTTAAATGGTAACTTAACCATTACAGGTCGTACGCTAACACATTACACTGTTACATACGCAAACATTGGTTCAAACCCATACACAGTTGGTTCAAACTTTGATTTACTAGTTAAAGCAATTGAAACAATTGGTTCTATTGAACTTTTAGGTGATCCAACAATTGGTACACCATGGCCAAGTAGCTTCCGTGTTGCTATCTCAGGTGCAGCTCCATCAGCATCAAGTGGTACAGGTAACTTACAAGGTATTTGTTCAGCAGCAGTTTCTGGTACAACAGTTGCATCATTCGTTTACTAATATCTAAACGAAAGTACTAAACTTAAGAAAGGCACTTTTATAAGTGCCTTTTTTATTGGCCATAAATACCTAGTGGACGATCAAAGATACATCTATCAAGCATATACTCTAGTAGACATTACCCCAACAGGGCGAACGATATACTCACGAGAACATGAACTTGAACGCAATCAACAGCGTAACTGGGAAACTGTTCTACAACTTATAAATCTACGCACACAAACTGAAATCTTAGAAACGGCCAATTCAGTAAAAAATATTAAAAATCTTGATCAGGTGTTTGGCGTTAACTACACAGGCAAACATAGAGTTTGGAGTTTTAAATTTTCAGTAGACTATGCAGAAGTCTATAGAGAAGGTGCAGATTTATATGGACTACTAAAAAGTGATTTTAAGCTGACCCCAGTAATCCTAGGTCTCACAGAAACTGCACATCCAAATCAACCTATATTTTACACTAGCGGTCCGTGGAAAAACATATACTTTAACGCTCTACCACACTAACTAAATACTTTAGATGCTATAGGCATTCATTAAGGCACATATTAAGGCACATTATTAAGGCTCATCAAAAAACAGCATCGCTCATACAGGAAAGCGAGATGCCAGGTCCATCAGAAATTGAGAAACAGAGCTTAGAAGCCCACGTTGAAATATGTGCCGTAAGGTACAGCAACTTGGAAACTAAACTATCTAATTTAGAACATCGTATGGATAAACTTGAAGGCTACCTAGTCAGCATCAAGGAAAGTCTAGACGACAAACTTGAAGGTCGCGGCAAACAAAGCGTCAGCATCATCGTCACCATCTTAAGTGTTGTCCTGACTGGTCTACTAGGTTTATTAGCCCACATCGTGTTCAAGTAATAAATACTTGCATGAAGATCGTAGAATTAACTAATAAAATACTATTACCTATCACTAACGAAGAGAAAGACCTTCTTGAACGTTTTATAGGTGAAACCCCTATTGCAAAAAATCAACTCAATGAACGTGAACAAGTGATTGCTAATCATTTGACTACTAAAGACGTGTTACTTCGAACCAATGACTCCGGCAAAATCTACTACAAAAAACGCATCGGCTGAGTTTGATGTAGAAAAGATACGTCGTTTTACACAAACAGAATTATCTAATCTAACACAAACCAACAATGAATTGCCCTTTTGTTATCAAATAGGCAGTGATGTTCTTGTGGGTCGTTACCGTGTGGTTAAGATCAATGACAAATGTTGGCGTGTAATGGATCAAGAACAGCAGATATTTGACTTTTTTAGTCGTAAAGATGCTATATTTTACTGTATTGCCCTGCATAAACAAAAATTACAGTTAGCTAACGATATCAAAGACAGCGACAGCTTGTTAAACAGACTAGAGTTTGAAGCCACATTGTATCGTCAAAGATACAAAAAAGCCATAACAAACGGCGATAGTTGGAGTGAAGAATACTATTCAACACGCTATCAAGAGGTTATGCAACGTATTGATAGCACTAAAAAAGAAATTAAGAAAAATCTAGATCTGGCTAAATATATTAAAGTCTAAACAGGAATCGGACCATATGAAACTTTCAGAAATGGCAGTAAAATCAGCCAAAAAATATAATAAATTAATGGAAAGCCGCTTTGGTTTTGCTATTAATTTTAACAGCTTAACTGTTAGCAAAGCAGAGCAATTAAGCGAAACAATCACAGCTAACCTAAACAAGATCCGCCACAGTGTGGACCTACACACTGCTGAACGTAATCCACGTTATATGGAATTACTTACAGTGCGTGAAAGTATCAATACATGGTTAGAAGAACAACGTCGTCAACTTAACGAAGGTGAAGTTGGCAGTGCTGAAGTTTTACTAGCTGCTAAGAACATGGTTGACAGTGTACAAGACGCTATTGAAAAAGTAGGTAAAATGCAAAATGAGCAATTACCTGAACTACTAGATTCAATCCGTGATCAAATTGGCGCTGAACAAGCTGACGGCTTTAAAAACGCAGTAGGTGAAACACTAGCAACTCTAATGTCGAACCTACAACAAGCACGTGAAGGCGTTGACAATGGCGTTCGTATTTTATCAGGCGAGCAAGTTGACAATCCAATGGACATTGGAGGTGCAGACTTACCAGGTGATGAACTAGGCGGTGATTTACCACCAGCCCCAGTTAGTGATTTAGATTCTGAAGAAGACACTGATGGATTTGCAGCCAGCGATGCAGCAGTTGGTGGATCTGAAGAACTTGGCCGCGAACGTCGTTAATCGTGCGCTTACATGAATTTACACATAGCCCAAAAAACACTCCAGAGTCAAATTTAACAACGGCTCTGGAGCTTATTCGCAATCGTTACAAAGATCAAGACACACCTCCAAAAATTTCAACACAGAGTCTAATCAATCTTGTGCTTAACACAGACAAGACATTTGATTATGACGCACTGGTTGCTGCTAACACTAACAATCCAGCAATTCAAAATATTATCAAAAGCTACAATAAAGATTATATAGAATTACGTCCGGCCGGTGAAGATAATGATAGCTCAGCAACAGTAGAAAATCCTAAAGGTCAAGATGTAGACCCAAATGCACCAGTGGACACAGTTGGTGATATGGCTAAATCCGCGGCCAAAAAACGCGGCGCCGCAGGATTCTAGTATTAAATACTAGATGATTCGTTTATTCCCTGGAGTAGAATTCTATATAACCAACGTCTGTAATCTCACCTGTCGCGGGTGTAATCGCTTTAATAATTTAAATTTCAAAGGACATCAACGTTGGGCAGATCATGCGGCTGCATATGAAGCATGGAGTCGTCGTTTAGATCTACCGCAGATTACTATCATAGGTGGAGAACCTACACTTAATCCTGATTTAGAATTATGGGTTAGTAATCTAAGGCGCCTATGGCCTGACAGTGTTATTATGGTGCAGACTAACGGCACCTATCAACGTCCTGAACATTTAACCTATTGGGACAAATATCGTGTGGGGTTTGGATTAAGTTTGCATGATCCTGCAACAGCAGAAGAACTAAAAGCCAAGTGGAAATACCATGCTGGCGAAATAGAAGCCTATGTATTCCATCAATCAACAGTGATCAAACAAGATGATCATTATGTGTTACACAACAGCGACACTGTAAAAGCATTTAATAGTTGTGATATGAAACACGACCATACTATGTATCAGGGCAAACTATATAAGTGTCCAGCAATGAGCAATTTACCAGATTTTGATCAACAGTTTGATTTACGGTTGGATACTAGACAACGTGAATTGCTATACAGTTACCAACCACTGTCAGCGGACTGCTCAGAAGAAGACCTACAAGAATTTGCCGCAACCGTAGATACACCTATAGCACAATGTGAATTTTGCCCGCAGGATCTACAGTGGCACACTGCCCTAGGCGAACTTAAAGAAAATCTACCAAAACCTACGTTTGCTCCGCCAGTAACAGAAGCTGAATTAAAATTCTACAAATAGCTTGACACAACACAATAAATACTTTAGTATTTTAGTATACTATTGTTTTTCACATGCTTGTGCGCCAAGATGATAAATACTTGTATGAAAAACAAATATGGTATTATTAAGAAGTGTTTATATTGCGGAAATGACTTTGAAACTAAACCTCGTTTCTTAGATTATTGTTCTCAAAAATGTAAAAATCCTTTAAATAGAGGAGAATATGATCCCTGGAATAAAGGGGTTAAACTTACAGAAGAACAAAAAGCAAAACAAAATACAAGCGGGCTTACAAAAGGTTGGGGATGGAATAAAGGCATACCAAATCAACTCCAATCAGAAAAATGGACAGGCAAAGGAAATCCCAATTGGGATGGAAAAATTAATAATCAACGCCCTAAGAATTATGTAGATGATGAATTTACAGCATACAAAAGAGAATGTAAAAAAGCAACATATCGTTCTTGGTACGCTATGAAGAAAGAAGGTATGGTTCCCAAATTAGGCAAAAGAAAAACAGATTGGCAAATGGATCATATTATTCCGTACGAACAGGGATTTCAATTGGGGATAGATCCTAAAATAATTGGCGGTAGAAAGAATCTAAGATTTATATTAGGTGAAGAAAACAGAAGTAAATGGGATAGTTTCCAACCTGATGATGTTGTTAAATCTATTATAGGAGATTAAAATGTCTTACAGCACAAAAGTGCTTGACCATTACGAAAATCCAAGAAATGTTGGAAGCATGAATAAGGAGGATCCGCAAGTTGGCACAGGTATGGTTGGTGCGCCAGCTTGCGGATGACGGAGATGTAATGAAGCTCCAGATAAAAGTGGAGAATGGAATTATAACAGATGCAAAATTCAAAACCTATGGCTGTGGCTCAGCGATTGCTAGCTCGTCTCTTGTTACAGAAATGCTCAAAGGCAGAACGCTCAAGGAAGCTGGTGAAATTAAGAACTCAGCGATTGCAGAAGAACTCGCATTACCGCCCGTTAAGATACACTGTTCGGTGCTTGCTGAGGATGCAATCAAATCAGCTATAGAAGATTATAGGAAGAAACATGATAACCTTAACAGCTAATGCCGCAAAAAAAATGCAAGATGCCTTGTACAATCGCAAGAAAGGTATAGGCATGCGTATTGGTGTGCGCACCAGTGGCTGTAGTGGTTTTGCTTACTTGCTAGAATTTGCTGATCAAACGTTTGATGGCGATCTTGAAATAGAAGAACGCGGCGTTACTCTTATAATCAATAAAAAAGACCTAGTATACCTACAGGGTATGGAAATAGATTATACCAAAAAAGGTCTTAATGAAGGTTTTGAGTTTGCTAACCCTAACGAGAAAGCACGTTGTGGGTGCGGCGAATCATTTACTGTTTGACCTTTTCTAATTAGTACTATATACTAGTACTATGCTTATACAACGATACGACTATACCCCCATCTCTCGTGACACTGTTGAAGGAAAAAGACTCTACACCCTGCCAGATGGCAGCAGAGTTCCTAGTGTTACAACAATCTTAGACAAGACTAAACCTCGAGAAAAAGTAGAAGCTCTTAACAACTGGCGTAAAGCCGTAGGCGAAAAGAAAGCACAGGAAATTACCACAGAAGCTGCCAGCCGCGGTACACGTATGCACAAGTGGTTAGAAGACTATGTGCGTAACGATCGCCAATTAGGAACCCCTGGTACTAATCCCAACAGTCAACAAAGCTATGCTATGGCACAGCAGATTATAGAACATGGGCTTAAACACGTAGATGAAGTATGGGGCATTGAAGTGCCCTTATATGTTCCCGGCTTGTATGCAGGCACTACAGATGCCTGTGGAGTGTACAAAGGCCAGCCCGCAATTTTAGACTACAAACAGACCAATAAACCTAAGAAAAAGGAGTGGATTGAAGACTATTTCCTTCAATTATGCGCCTATGCTGCCGCACATAATGAAGTCCATGGCACAGACATTCGACAGGGTGTAATCTTAATGGCTGTGGCACCTAAAATACTAGCAGAAGGCGGCTTTGAAAAACCTGAATTCCAAACCTGGACTGTAGAAGGTGCTGAGTGGAACATCTGGATGGATCGCTGGTTTGATAGAGTTGAACAGTATTATAAACTAGCATAAATACTAGATACAAAGTAAGGTGTAACCATGTCAGAAATAACTAATATACAGCCAATTAGCACAACTCAGTCAGCTGTGTCAGCTATCAATCAAATAGAAGGTCGCGTATTTGACAAAGATGGTGTAACTAATTATGGTGTTGTTGCAGAAGAATTAGCAGTTACATTCCCAGAATTTGTAGATTTATCAAATCCCAGTAATCCAGTAGTAAACTATAATGGTATTATTGCTTATCTAGTTAATGCTATTCATGAACTCAATGGTAGGGTACAAAATTTAGAGGATAGTAATTAATCATGGCTGTTATACAAGTTAGTTTAATTCAAGTACGTAGTGGCTTAAACGCAGATCTTCCTTCGTTGTCTACGGGTGAGTTTGGTTGGAGTATTGATACTCAACAACTATATATTGGTAATGGTACAGCTGCAGAAGGCAGTCCAAATCCAGGCGGTGTTACAGAATTACTTACTCAATACAGTGCAGGTAATTTTAACGTTGCCCTTGGCGCTGTTGAAGCTAACATTGCTATTCTACAGGCTAATGTTGCTACCTTACAGTCAGAAGTGGGTGATTATAAAATTACCCTAGCTGACAATCAAGCTAACGTAACCAACACCGCAGTACAACTTAATTCATTAACTACTAACACCATTGATTATAATATCATTCGTGGCACAGCAGCCAGAGTAGGCACTATCAAAGTATCAACCTACAATGGTACAGTGGTCTATGAAGATGACTATAGTGAAACTGCTAGTACAGGTATTAATCTTAGTTTTACTACAACCACAACCACAGCTAATTTAGCCTATACTAGTACGTATGTAGGCAATGCGGCAGTATTAACCTACTACCTAAAAGCGTTTAATTAACATGTTGGAAAATTTTTGGAATCTGCGAGTTAATGAAAGACTAGCGCAGTGGAAGGACTTCCGCCGCAATTTAGATCAATTGCCGATTGAACAGGCAGTAGAACAACTAAATCAATTTTGGAGCCGCGCTCCAGGCATTGGCTACTATTTGGCACCAGATAATACAACAGATTGGCCAGATCCCTGGACATTATTGGCTGAAAATTATTACTGCGACATTGCAAAAGCCCTAGGAATAGTTTATACTATATACTTTACTGGTCATAAAAATTTAAATCCAGAAATAAGAATATATTATGATCCTGAAACCAAAGAACGCAGTAACGTAGCGTGGCTAGCAGATGGGAAATATATTCTTAATTTCTATCCTTACACGATAGTAAATACAAGTGAAGTTGAAAAAATGCAGTTGCAATTACTGTATCAATATTCAAGTACAGATTTACAATTAGAAAAATATTAAAAAGAGGCACTCAAGTTGAGCAATATTCAAGTTAAGAAACGCAGCGGAGCCATCGTTCCGTTAGATTTAACAAAATGGCAAAATCAAGTAGCTAAAGTATGTCAAGGTATAGCTGATGTTAGCCAATCGATGATTGAGATCAAGGCCCAACCACACTTTTACGATGGTATCAGTACACGCGAAATTGATGAAATTACTCTACGTGCTATTGTTGATCTTATTGACGTAGAACACGAACCCGATGTAGGGCATACCAACTATCAATATGTAGCAGGCAAACAACGCCTAAGTATGCTGCGTAAAGACGTCTATGGTGACTATAATGTTCCGCACCTATTGGAAATTGTTAAAACCAATGTAGCCACAGGATTGTATACCAATGAACTATTAACTTGGTACACAGAAGAAGAGTGGAACAAAATGAATGACCTGTTAGATCATGAAAAAGATGAAAGTTATTCATACGCAGCCATTGAACAACTAATTGAAAAGTATCTAGTTCGTAACCGCTCAACAAAACAAATTTACGAAACTCCGCAGATTCGCTATATAATTGCGGCCGCAACAGTGTTTCACAAAGAACTACCTAGTCAAAGATTGCGTTATATTAAAGATTACTACGCCTGCGCCAGCGATGGATTGTTTACCTTAGCTACTCCTGTTCTAGCTGGCCTGGGCACCCCTACAAAACAATTTAGTTCATGCGTGTTGATCAAATCAGACGATGATCTAGATAGTATTTTTGCATCAGGCGAAATGATGGCCAAGTATGCAAGTAAACGTGCTGGTATTGGCTTGGAGATTGGACGTCTACGCCCATTGGGATCTCCCATCAGAGGTGGTGAAATCATGCACACTGGTATGATCCCTTTCCTTAAAAAATGGTTTGGTGACCTACGTTCATGTTCACAAGGTGGTATTAGAAATGCGTCAGCTACTGTGTTTTATCCAATATGGCATCATCAATTTGATGATCTTATTGTGCTTAAAAATAATCAGGGCACTGAGGAAACTCGTGTACGTCATATGGATTATGGGGTCGTACTATCGGCACTGTTTTGGCGTAGATTCAAAAACAAAGAAATGATCACGTTCTTTGATCCAAACGAAGTGCCTGACTTATATGAAGCATTTTACAAAGACATTGCACTATTTGAAGAACTCTATGTCAAATACGAAAAGCAAAAAGACCTACGTAAAAAAGTCCTACCAGCAGAAGAAGTATTTAAAGGTGGTATCTTAAAGGAGAGAACTGATACTGGGCGTATCTATCTTGTGTTCATTGACAATGTCATGAACCAAGGTCCATTTGATCCAGAATACCACACAATTTATCAGTCAAATTTATGTTGTGAAATATTACTTCCTACCCGTCCTTTTAAGCGTCTTGACGACAGTAACGGCCGCATCGCTTTATGCACTTTGGGATCAATCAACTGGGGTGCGTTCCGCAATCCAGAAGACATGCGTCGTGCTTGCCGTATACTTCAGCGCAGTCTATGTAATATCCTTGACTATCAAGATTTCTTAAGTATACAAAGCAAACTCAGTAATGACGAAATACAACCACTAGGTATTGGTGTTACTAATCTTGCCTATTGGCATGCTAAACGCAGTTATCAATACGGCACACCAGATGCACTACAAGATGTTAAAACATGGATGGAGCATCAGGCATTTTACCTAACAGAAGCCACAGTTGAACTAGCTAAAGAACGTGGTGCTTGTACACACAGCGAACACACACGTTATGGTAAAGGTTACTTCCCTTGGGAAAGTCGTGCTAAAGGTGTTAACACTCTAGCAGACTTTACACCAAGTCGTGAATTGGATTGGGAACAGCTACGCAGTGACATGAGATCATATGGTGTGCGTAACGCTACCTTAATGGCAGTAGCACCTGTTGAAAGTTCTAGTGTGGTGATTAACAGTACCAATGGTATTGAAATGCCCATGAGTTTGATCTCAGTTAAAGAATCAAAAGCAGGCTCGTTTATTCAAGTTGTTCCAGAATACAACAAACTAAAAACTAAGTATCAATTGATGTGGGAACAAAAGGACTGCGACGCATATTTGAAAACAGCGGCGGTGCTAGCGGCTTATGTGGATCAAAGTATCAGTACAAATACATTTTACAATCCAGCGCACTTCCCAGATCGTAAAGTTCCAACTACATTGATTGCTAAGAACTTGATGCAGGCTCATGCGTGGGGTATTAAAACATTCTACTATAGCTTGATTAATAAAGCTGGAGCAAAAGCACAAGACGAACCTAAAGAAATCTTAGTAGATGAAGTATCAACATTAGACGACGAGGACTGCGAAAGCTGCAAATTATAAATGTCAAAAGCACAATACAATTTAAATACCAAAACAGACTATCTATCACGTAAGATGTTTCTTGACCCAGCAGGTCCTGTAACCATACAACGTTTTGAAGAAGTAAAATATAACAAGCTGGTTAAACTAGAACAAACAGCTCGTGGGTTCTTTTGGATCCCAGAAGAAGTCAGCTTAACCAAAGACTCAAATGATTTTAAAGATGCCAGCGACACAGTCAAGCATATTTTTACCAGCAATTTACTAAGACAAACTGCCCTGGACAGTTTACAAGGACGTGGCCCTGCACAGGTGTTTACTCCGGTAGTAAGTATTCCAGAACTAGAAGCACTGATGTATAATTGGAGTTTCTTTGAAACTAATATACACAGTCGCAGTTACAGCCATATCATTCGCAACATCTATAATGTGCCCAAGGATGTGTTTAACACTATTCATGACACTGAAGAGATTGTTAGTATGGCATCAACCATTGGCAACTACTATGATGCTCTCCACCTAATAAACTGCAAGGTAGAGCTAGGACACAAAGTAGATGAACAACAACATATTAAAGCCATATGGTTGGCTCTCAACGCCAGTTACGGACTAGAAGCATTCCGCTTTATGGTCAGTTTTGCTACTTCACTTGCGATGGTGGAGAACAAGATTTTTATTGGTAACGGCAATATTATATCACTGATCTTGCAAGACGAGTTGTTACACAAAGAATGGACTGCTTGGTTAATTAATCAGGTAGCCAAAGAAGATCCACGTTTTGCCAAGGTCAAAGAAGAGTGTACGGCAGAAGTCTATGCTATGTATCAAGATGTTATTCGTGAAGAAAAGGAGTGGGCTGATTACTTGTTTAAATTTGGTCCAGTGATTGGTCTTAATGCTAATATCTTAAAAGAATTCGTAGACTATACTGCACTTGGCGCACTAAAAGAAATTGGTATTAAATATCAAGAACCAGCACCTAAGACCACACCAATTCCTTGGTTTAACAAACACAGCGACACTAGTAAGAAACAAACAGCATTACAGGAAAATGAGTCAACAAATTATGTAATTGGAGTCATGGGCGAAGGTATTGACTACAATGAATTACCAGATTTATAGGAAAAAAAATGTTAATAGTATATAGTAAAAATCACTGCCCGTTCTGCGTGCAGGCAAAAAAATGGTTAGAACTGAAAAAAGTTGATTTTGAAGAAATCAACGTAGAACAAGACCCAGATAAATTAGTTTGGTTAAAATCAAAAGGGCATCAAAGTGTGCCACAGATCTACACAGACAAAGATGAACTGTTTGTAGAAGGTGGATTCAAAGGATTAGTAGGATTAACTGAAGAAGAATTTCAACGACGCTTAGGAGCAACAAATGCTTGAGAAACAAGGTTACGCTAAAGATACAGTAGTATCATTCAAAATTGTTAATGGTGATGAAATCATTGCTAAAATTCTGTCAGAGGACAGTACCAGCTTTACTATTGACAAACCATGTACAGTAATGCCTAGCCAAAAAGGCCTAGGTCTGATACAAAGCCTCTTTACAAGTGACTTAAATAAGAGTATAGTCCTGCAAAAAGCACATGTGATGTTACATAGTCCTACAATCAAAGACATGGAAGACCATTACATTCAAACTACCACTGGTATTACCCCAGTTGGTGCAGGCGGCATTATAACTTAAGGCAACGCCAATGGCAATATCAGATCTTGTAACTTCCAAATCAGCTACCAGCATAATAGAGGGTTTAAAAGCTACGCTGGCTACTCCAGCACCTAGTCTTACCCCTAGTACGTTTACAGCAATGATTGGTATCAATCAAGGATCTGCACTACAACTAGCGGCGCCAGTTCAAGCTACAATGTCACAGCTGGCAAATATTGCAGCCAGTAATTCATCAGCTAATGTGCAGGCCGCGGCTGCACTGTCTAGTTTAACTAGTTTCCAATCTGGATTGGGATTTAGTGGCACTCCTAATCATGCCGCCTTTGGTGATTTCTTAAACCAAGCACAGGGCCACATAAAAAATGCAACAGATCTGCGCACCAGCACTGATTTTATGGCTAACATAAATTACAGTGATTTTGGTGCTGGCATCACTGACATGGGCAGTAGTGCAGATCGAGGTATGGTAAATCAGCTGGGCAGTCTAAGTGGTGCTGGCGCATCAATGTTGTCAACGGGCTCAATGTTTAATGGCATAAGTGTTAAGAGTTTTGGCACACCTAGCGGATTAGTAGAAGCATTAAACAATAATAAATTAGGGAATGCATCAGGCGTTAATGATTTATTAGCAAAAAATGGTGTGCCATTAGATGATCTTAACAACCCTGTTTACACAGATCAAATAAATCAAGTCATGGGCAGTGTTACTAATTCTGCCACAATTAACACAGCCGCAACACAATTTGGCATTACAGCCCCATATGGTGGATTACCATCATACAATGGTAGTGACAGTAGTTTGTATACCAATAATGCGTTTGCAGGTGGTGCACCTTCTTTAGGTTCTACCGTAGAAGGAACAGTAACACAAGGATATAGTACAGCTAGCACAGCCTTTGGAGCCGCAGCCGCACCAGTAGTTGGTACAGGCGGTATACAGAGTCTTAAAGATCTCAGTGATCCTAGTAAACTAGCAAATCCAGCAGACACAGCAGGATTTTCTGGTGTTAGTGCGCTGACCACACATCTAAGTGATCTTGGTGCTGGGTCTGTTAAAGATGCTGGCCAAGCACCAGATCTATTTGGGCAAATACAGTCAGTGACAACACCTTTGCACTCAGCGGCCTTTCCAAGTCTAGGCGGGTTAATCAGTGATCATCAAAGTATAATTGACAGCATGACAGGCACTGGTAGTGGACCCAAAGGTTTGCCTAGCATGACTGACTTTACTCAACATCTAGCAGGTGGGCCTAGCATTACCAGTTTCCTTCAAACAGTGGGCTCTAATGCATCAGCCGCTATATCAGCACTGACCGCATCAATAGCAACTGCTACAAGTCTTTTTACCAAAGCAGGTGTAGACTTTACTGCACCTGTTAAAAATACCCTAGGCTCATCAATGAACTTTGCACAAAACCTACACAAGTTTGGTGCAGACAATAGCGGTAGCGGCATAGGTGATATACTACATAACATGGCCAATACATCTACTCCCTACGGTGAAGCAATCAAGGCCAGCCTAGCAGAAGGTAAAAATAGTAGATTGCTGTCAGACAATGGTATTAGTCCGTTGACTACTACACCGCCACCTCCAGTTGGCAAGACATCAACTGTGAATTTTCCTATTACTGTTAGTAGAAGATTTGATCGTCCGCCAACAAGTACTACAGGCAGCTATGTAACAGTAGAAGCAACAGCCACAGGTACTAATGCTTGGGAACAAACATGGAAAGTTATAAATGGAGAAACACCATCCAAAGCTGGTAAGCCACCATTTGCAGAATTATTCAGCGGCAGCTACGCTACACTACTTCTAGCAAGTGCGCAACAGTCGGGAGATGCTACCTCAACGGCTCCTCAAATTTATGAAGCATTACCGCAAATGAAAGCGGAACTTACTAGTCAATTAAGTGGCGGAAGCCCTTCAGTAACAGGATAGCGATATGTATCTAAATCCAACTGTAGAATATAATCATCTTAGCGAATGGTTATCTACACTAGTTGGAGAGAAGATTACTCCTCGCAGTCTTGTTAAACGTCTAAGCAAACATCTAAACAAACATCAACATCCTGTACGTGTGAAACTCTATACTGGTGCCAAAGGCGCACTAGAACCAGGCGAGTGGACTATTGGTGCAGAATACGATCCTGGCCTAGATGAAATCAAAAAGAAACAGTTTATCATAGATTTTATTCTTAATCACCCTAAGACTGCACCTATAACTATCTCAGCTGACATGGCTGATCAAATGGCTATAGATCTAGTAGAAACACTGATACATGAATATGAACATCAAAGACAGTTCCGCAGTCGTAGATATCGCTATCACAGAAATACCTACAAAAGCAATCATAAAGATCCTAACAAACGTGCTGATCAAGAATATCTAGGTGATCCAGACGAAATAGATGCGTATGCGCAGAACATAGCTGCCAGACAATACCTAATGAAATATAAGTTAAATATTACTAGCGCCAGTAAAATCAACAGTCCAGATTTAAATCAATATTACAAGGCATTTGGTAAAGATCACGAAGTAACTAAATTGTTACTAAAAAAAGTTAAAGCAAACGTAAAATACTTCAAGGAGAACGATAATGGCAAAAATCACAGACGGGCCTTCAAACGACCACAATCTAAACGTAAATGATGATGTACTAGGTGATATACAGCCAGAAGATTATGTGTTTGTTGTTGCGCAAGACGGACACTTAAAAGGCATAAGCATGCCAGAAGTTGATGTAGAAGCTACTACCAAAGTAGAAGAAATTTTTAAGTTCTTTATTAACCACGACAACGGTTACTTATCTAGTAGAACCATTCACTAACACCAAGTCAATCTAAAATAAGTTGCATCTGCGGGATCTTCAAAGCGGAAGGCAAATCCTTCCGTGCCACGCCACCCGTGCAGATGATAGCGGCCACCTGGAGCTGATTCTACCCAATCTAGTATAACAGGAGGTTTGTGAATTCCACTGTGCAACATAACTTCCCAGGTTATTACTACTTCTTCCCATTCTTCAGGCGGCGGCCACAATTTTAGCTCTATCATACCTCAATGTATTTTAGTTCAAAGTATCCAGCACGATTCTCATGATTGACATAGCCACGTGGGTTACACACCACACGTGTTTCACCTAAGACATAGTCAAAGTCCTCGTGTGTATGACCATGACACCATAATTTAATCTGTGGACGATAAGCTATGAAGTCATCTAGGTTACTACGGAAGCCACCATTCATAATTGTGTCAGCTCGGTACTTAGCATGTACACTCTGCTCACTTGGACAGTGATGTGATACAACCACAAACTTTTGGTCAGCACGTTCTGCTACAACATGATTGATGTAGTCTAGGGCCTTGTTGTGGTCTTCTACTGCGTGTTCTGGTTTAAACTTACCAGCAGACTCTTTAATCTTATATGTAACTGTCTGTGTCTTAGCTACATCATCATAATGATACAATGGCACTTTACGTTGTATCATATGATTGCTGTTATCTACACCGTGGAAGTCGTTCATTATGTGCGGCATTTCACGCAAGGTAACAGAATCACTACCATTCATATCAGTCCAAACAGTAGCACCAATGATGGTAACATCATCTACAACTAATACGTCTTTTTCTAATATATGGACGTTTTCCAAATGACCTAAGGCATTTTTAAGAATACCATAGGTATATTTGAAGTCACCGTGATAGTGTTCGTGATTGCCCATGACGTAGACAACCTTGGGAAACTCCTTTGATATTTGTTCAAAGAATGCCAAGTAACGTTCAGCACGACCGCGCTGTGCTTTTAAGTTACTGTTCATAAGTTCAATATCACGGGCCACACAGATGTCGCCAGCAAGTACAAGCACATCTGCACTTTCTGTATTGTGTAGTTCTATTGTACCAAACTCTAAGTGTAGGTCACTACCCAATGCAATTTTCATTGTACCACCAATAACATCATTGTAACATCCTCTTCACGACATAGATATAAATGTCTGTAATACTTATTCTTTTTGCCATGTGCTGTACTATAGTCGTTGCTCCACACCTGGCGAGGAAGAAACCCGTCATTACCCCAGGTGTATTCTTTACCCCAGGTATTTTCGCACCATTTCATTACCGCCATCCAAATGTGCCATTTTTCACCTTGTGTGTCAAAGTCAATGCGATACCTAAAGCCACGATTGTAGCCTTTGTATCTGCCATCAAGTTTGACAACATTTGGTGATTTATAGTGCATTATTTTACTCATACTAATATTATACACTAAACGCACTCAAAAGTCAATGCCAACATCACTTCAGCATGTGCGGTTATAGTTAAATAGCTATGGTCTATTTCATATTCATTTGGACAGTACTCTTCTAACCAATTAATAAATTTTTTATAGTCATCAGCGTAGAGGTCCTCATAAGGACTCATTATGTAGATACTAGCACGATCACTGCCAGATATTTTCTTTAGATTCATGACCACCTCAACTTTACCATGGTAGCATGTTCTTCTTTTAAACAGAGGAAATGGTATTCATACTTACCATTGACGATATATTCCATATCTTCGTAAAGAGTATTGATCTCATGGGCCTCTAACCAAGCATCAACTTCGTCCCTAAACGCAACTGCCGTTGAATACTCATAATAGTCACCACGGGCTGTGACTTTAATATAATGACTTGTTCCGTTGTAATAGTATGCCATTAACTCCACCTCAACAAGAACATAGTATATGCTTGTTTATTAGGAAAAACCAATTCATCCCAAGACCCCCACGGACTTCTAATAATTTTTACATTGTGTAATTGCTCAAAGGCATCTTTGTGTTGGTGTCGCTCTAGCCCAAATCCACCTTTGGCAATTACCACCTGATTGGCATTACGAAACGCTGAGGGGATGTCACGTATTAGAACTTTCATAGCCACCTCAGACAAAAAGCAGTATAATCTTCTTCTTTAGCAAACACCACACCTAGATATAGATAAAACTCATCCATGTGCCATCTACACACAGTGACACTACTATCCATGGCCATTAGCCAACCCGGTAGTTCGTCAGCAACAAAATATCCATTATTTCGCTGGAAATGGCTTTCGATGCTGTCTAGTAATTCACCGTTGATTAGCGTTCTTTTCATTGGAATTTTAACGTAAATATTAAAAACTTTTGTTCATCTACAACAGTATACCCATTAATACCAATCATACCATTACCACCATGGTTAAATTGAAGTTCTACACCGTATTCATCTTTTAGCCAAGCGTAGAATTTATCATTATCAACATTGTTAGGTGATATAGACTGCCAATAATGATTACTCTTTAATAAAAATTTATGAATACGATATAAATCAGCATCAGGATCAAATGCCGTATTGGCACGAGCCTCTGGTGTGCTATATAAATCATTTTGTGAAGTCATAGCCACCTCAGGGCAAATGCTGTAGCATCATTGGCATGCTTAAAGTGAAAATTATAATAACCATACCAATTAAATGTATACCAAACATCTTGGTCGTCTAACCAATTATGTCCAGGTTCTGGTCTGCCTGGGCCAACAGTATCTTCGCACCACTTCATCATATTGTGATAACGCCAGCCATTGTCGCCAGTGACTTTGACCAAACGAACCGCATGCCACCCTTCGTTGAGTAGCTGATGTTCTGCTTGATGTCTTTCTGCTGGTGCTGCTCTCATGCATACCTCATTAAAAATGCTGTTAGATCGTTTGGCGTACCAAAGCGTATATAATGTTTTTTGGCGTAATCCCCTCGCTTGTCTAATACAAGTTGATATTTGGCATTGTAGTCAGCTAACGCAGTATTGACATGATCCCATGTATAATATTGACCGTGTTCAGCAATAACAGTTAATATAAAGTTATTCCAAACTTTAGTAGCTTCAATGTTGTCTTTAAGGTTTAAGTATAAATTTTCAGCCATTATGCCCACCTCAATAAAAACGCTGTCAGTTGTTCTTTGGTTTCTAATGCTATGGTCATGCCTTCTTGATGCATACGACCTCTAGGCAAATTTTCATCCATCCAAGTGTATATTTCTGACTCATGGTTAAGCCAATACCTAATGTCAGCAATGACAATATAGTGGTAAGGCATTTCGTGATCAAATGGCCCACTAGCAATAAACTTACGCCCATTGCCTCCGTCTAATATACTCATTTAGTAAAAACGTAAACGCCTTCCCATTTTTCACGACCTTTGGTTTTGTCATTGCCTACACCTGGGCGAGTGTTCAACATCATCTTGATAGTGCGAGAATGTTTGAAGCCTAGTTTTTCAGCAGTAGCAATCCAGCGGTCAACTACCTTGTATTCTTTGTTGCCATAACTCTTATAGTCAGCGATGTTGGTGGCAAATACTCCATCACTGTTTAATCCTTTGTGAATATTTGACATAGTAGGCACTACATAACCATCAAACCATTCATCAAGTGTAGTAAACTGATTCATACACTGTGTGGGTTCATCACTGTATTTTTCCAAGTTAAAATAAGGTGGACTACTAAATGCTAAGTCTATGTTCTCAGGAATGTATTCTTCACTGACTGCCTGCGCAATTCTAGGACGACTGAATCCAGACTTTTCTATTAGGGTGGCTAGGTAAACTAGATACTTGACAGTTTCAGTGTTGGGATCTATACACTCATAATCATGGCGCAGGTTGCCAGTGGCAATGCCCAACATACGACCACCATAGCCAGCTGAGTAGTCATAGACACGACCCCACAGCATATTACACAACTCATAGCTGACTGCACGAGCATTTAAGGGTTTGAAGTTCTGTATGTTCTCTCCTGTGACCAACTCAAGAGCTCTACGTAGTGCGGTAGGACTAACAAGATTATTACCATCCCTGTGCTCAAAACAAAGCCTAATGGCCCGCTCAAGTTTTCTATCATCATAAAAACGATCCTTTAAACTGTTACTGCCACGACCTTTGGGTTCAGCTGTCATCATGTTAGGAAACAAGAAACGATTAACTGTCTGCCCACCATTGTTGCCTAGGCCTAACACACCTTTGTTAACTTGATTACCAGCGGTATTGGCCAGCTCTTTGATCTTGGCGATCAACCCCTGTTCAGTGAAGTAAACAATAGGTGTGATGTTTACACTGCGATAGATGTCAAATACTTCTTGTAAGCACACTTCAGGTTCTTGACTATAACGTTCTTTGGTGTAGGTTGCTAACTGTTCGTAGTGCGCTTCATAACAGGTAAATTCACCCAGGTCACTTAAGTTAGCTAGGGTAGCATATTGTTCAACACCCCAGGTTTTATGTAGTTGATTAATCAATCTTTGCTCTTTCTCAATCTGTATTTTTGTCTGAATCTAGTAGTTTCTGCCACAGTTGCATAGGATATTTTAAATAAAAATAAGTTAAAAATCGCTCAAGTTCACTGTGGCTAGTCCAATGCCAAGTATCGTAACTCATGCGTTTGACCCCCACACGACCTTCTAGTTCTTCTACTACATAGTCTATGATCTGTGTCCAACCTATAACACCCTCATCATCACCAAAGACCTTTTGGTTATAGCGTTCTTTAACAACCCCGGCAGGCAAGCTGATAAAGCCCTGTTCAGCTGTCATAGCCCAACATTTAGGTTTTTTGGTTATAGTAAACATACAAGTATTATACAGTATTTAAGATAAAAAAGCAAGTCAAAATTCCACTTGACTCTTGGATATTTTGAGTGTATAATGTTACACATGAACAATAAAAAAGGAACCACAGATGATTTTTTCATTAGACCATTTATTTCCTAAACGCAGGTTTGATCCCGCTAATCGTGACGACCTACTGGCTTATAAAAAGTATATGACCACAGGTGCTTGGGGCAAGGGCGGATGTCCATTTAAACTTGAACAGGGCTGGACTAGTATTCCGCAGATGTGTACAGTTAAACTAGCTACTTGGGCAGTTAAAAACGCTATTAAACGATGAAAGCTGTGGTATTTGAATCTGAATACTGGCACAAGAAGTTGTGGCCCCGCATCATTGAAGAAAATGGTGCGGCTGTGCGTATATCCTGGGTGTGTCGTCAACGCCTAGGATTTACAGTACGTGAACATACTTGGTATGAAGATGTAGATGGATTCCTAGATAGATTCACTGATATTCGTTTGGATTTCTACGACGAATCTTTGCGCACTATGTTCTTACTCAAATACAAATAATTCCATAAATACTGTATGGCTTCATACAGTATTCCAGTAAATAATTCCACTAGTACCACCACTGCTACTACACTACCACGTAGTACAGTGCAGGTTTTTGCTAACGTACCTGTCTACTACACCGTAGGCAGTGACACACCTGTGGCCACAGATCGTTGCGCAGTCATAGCCGCAAATCAAACTCTTACCCTACGCTTACCAGTTAAATGCCTACGAATAGCATTCCTAGCAGTAGACGCACCAGGATTTGCTACTATTGTAGAAATAAATGGAACCAAAGCTAGCTGTTCTGCATAAATATAGTTATTAGATATTAGGAAAACATTATGGCAGTTCAAACCATTACCTGGAACGTTGTAGCAAACACAGCACAGGCCACCACAGCCCAAGCATTAACCAGCACCAAAGTTAAGGTAGCAGCCAACAACCACGTTTGGGTAGGTGTAGGCAACGTTAGCACAGTTAGAGCTAACAATGTCAGTAGCTTTATTATCCCACCAAACGTTATTACCACAGTAGACTGCGGCCCAGCTAATTTGTCTATTGATGCTAACAACAAGAATGTTATCAGTACTACAGGTCCATTTATCAGCTTCTTATCAGCAGGTCCTGGTCCAGCGGCAGTGTCATTCACTGAAATTGGTACTGTAAACTTTAACAACGTACAGAGTTAATTATGAAAACAGCAGAAATCCTACGTAAACTAGCAGACGTTATTGATCAACACGAAGGCGGTGCAGAACATCGTCCAGAAAATTCAATGCCACACGCTGATTTAACTCCGGTTGAAGTTGATCACACTGATGGTACAGAACCAGCAGCAATGGTTCCGCCCTTACAACAAAAACTAGAATTACTTAAACAGGCAGTACATAGTGATGATGAGGTATGCACAGTCTGTGGTGGTTGCCCATGCGAATGCAGTGATGAACCTGAAGACGAATTATCATTTATTAAACGTGCAGCTGGCGTTCCAGTTGCAGTCATTGACGCCGTAGCTGAAGATAACGACATAGGAGACTAGTTCTATGTCAACTAATGCGGTAAAAGTTAGTTCAGGGTTTACCCAATACCCATTTACTACTCATATAGGCGAAGCAGGCCGACTATTCTATAATGCAGCCACTGGCGAACTACGCATCAGTAACGGTGTTACTCCAGGCGGTTTGCCAGTTTATACCGCAGTAGGCGCAGCCAACATTGGTAATCTGGTAATTACCAACACTACTATTAGTACCTATTCTGCCAATGCCAACATCAGTATACAGACCAATGGCACCGGCGTTATCAATCTGGTAGGCAACATTGGATTTTTTACCACAGCAACAGGTCCAGTCGGAACTCCGCTACTATCAGTAGACAATCTGGGCAATCTTGTAGTCAATGGTAAATTGGTAGTTAATGGACAGAGTTACTTTATTGGCAATGAAACTAATTTTGGTAACATAGTAGTCAATGGTGTCACAACATTTAACGGTGCTACTATCATCAACGGTGATACTACTCGTAATGGCAACACTTATCAGACTGGTAATGTAAACATCACTGGTAATTCAGTTAACAGCGGCACCAGCACATTTAACGGTAATACTATATTCAATGGTAATGCTTATCACACAGGATTCACATCATTTGTTGGCGATGTAGCACACATAGGTAACATTGTCATCACAGGCCAAACAACCAACAATGGTCTAAGCATATTCAACGGCGACCTAACTATTGCTGGTAATGCGCACTTAGTTGGTAACACCAGCATAACTGGTAACACTCTAGTAACTGGATTCACAACAGTAGCAGGCAATACTCTGGTTACAGGTAATACTGTAGTAGTAGGAACTGCGACTCTAACTGGTAATAGTTATATAGCTGGCAATACCTTTGTTACAGGAACTACGACTGTAGTTGGTAATACCTATGTAACTGGACAGGTTACAACTATTACTGGTAACACTTACCTACAAGGCAACAGTTTTGTCACTGGCACTATATCAATCACTGGTAATAGTTTTCAAACTGGTCTAGCAACATACATAGTATCAACAGTAAATACCACACAAGGTGCGGTGGAAATTACTGGTGATAGTAGTGGCTTATACCAAGCACCAATTAACCCTGGTGTGATGTTACAGGTTACTGGACAATATAATCTTCCTGGTCGAGTTTACAACGACGGACAAAATAATTATGCAGTATACGTAGGTCGTAGATACAACGGCAATATTATAGTTCCCACACAGGTATTAAACAATCAAGATGTGGCTCGTTATGGTGCCACAGCCTACACATCAGGTGGTTGGTTTGGTAACGGTATTGCTAGAATAAGCATAGTAGCTAACGAAGATCAAACCTTGACTAACCAAGGTGGTCGTATTGATTTTTGGGTAACACCAAACGGCAGTAATTCTAGCGGCATCACTAGTGTAGTATCTGTAACTTCTAGTCAAATGACAGTTAATGCCAACATAGCCATTGGTGCAAACAGCACACTTACAACTCCACGTGTGGTTATTAACGATGGTGGCCTACGCATTATTAATGGTGGTATTTGGGCCAATGTGAGCTTTGCTTCAGACAGTATGGTATTAGCATACCATCCCACTGGAGCAGGTACTGTGCCATTTACAGTTAACCTAAGCAATTACACCGCTGGTGCTACAGTTAGAGTACAGATTAGACTAGACAATACCAGCCGTGATATCAATTATGGTGTGTCCACAGGTGAAAACAGCAGTACAGCCGCTACCAGTTACAACGGTAATGGTATAGGGTCAACTGACATTAGTAACAGTACTATACAACTGCTCTATACCTGCTATGATGGCACAGCGGCTAATACCTACGTGGCTGTAACTACACTTTAACCAAAACTCTTGACATTCAATTATCTTTTATTATAACATATAGATAACATTCTATAAATATTTAACTATGATATTTGGATTATTCACCCTAGCAGTAGCAATATTCATATCTGGTGTTAGTGCCTTTTATTCTGTAACAGGTTTAACAGCAATATTCGCCGCGGCATTTTGGCCTATAGTTATCATGGGCGGCGCATTAGAGTTGGGAAAAATTACCGCAACTGTCTGGTTACACAAATACTGGAATAGGGCAGGATGGCAATTCAAAACTTATCTAGTGCCTGCTATCGTCATCTTAATGTTAATCACAAGCATGGGTACGTTTGGGTATCTTTCGGCCGCTCACTTATCGCAATCAACAGCAAATGAAGATATTTCATCACAAGTTTCTCTATTAGATGAAAAGATTAAAACGGAACAAGATAATATTGCTACTAGCAAACAAGCCCTCAAACAAATGGATGCCCAAGTAGATCAACTACTAGGACGCACAGACGATGACAAGGGTGCTAATCGTGCTGTTCAAGTACGCAAGCAACAAGCTAAGGAACGCAAATCATTACAAGCAGATATTAGTATAGCACAGAAAAATATTAGCACACTACAAGCAGAACGTGCGCCTATTGCGGCCAAAAGTCGTGTTGCTGAAAGCCACATAGGACCAATTAAGTACATAGCCGCACTGATCTACGGTGACAATCCCAATGCTGATCTATTAGAGCGTGCTGTGCGTTGGGTAATCATCTTACTAGTATTTGTATTTGATCCCCTAGCACTTATATTAATCTTGGCCGCAGAACAAACTATTGCCTGGGCTCGAGATGACAAAGAAAAACGCAAGGGCTGGCATCAAGAGTGGGTACCCGACACAGAAGCATGGCCTGAGTGGGACGATGAAATCACTGAAGAGCAAATAGAGGCTATCAAACAAGAAGCCAACGTAGACAATGACATTGAAATGACGTCGTTCTTTGATGAAGGTAAGGAACTAGCTAAAGAAATAGATGCCAATAATGGATATCTAAACAAACCATGGGCATGGCCAAGTGCTTCTGGTAATGTAGGCTTAGTTGCTAAAGAGCCTTTATTCATTAGTCGTATTGCTGTGCCGGAATCAAACCCAGACGTAGTTGTTACACTACCTGAAGAGCCTGCTGAAATAAAAAAGCCAGAACCTGAACTCAACGGCATTGCCGCTGAAGATTTCATTGATTTTATCACTGCTAACACTGTAGTAGCAGAAAATCCAGAACCAGTTGCAAGTATACCTGTGGCCACAGTAGAAGAAGTTGCAGTACCTGCTAGACCAAAACCACAACAACGTACTCTATTCCATCATCATTTGGCTAACACAGTTGAAGAACCAGAGGTAGTACACCATCCAGATAAGTTTGATCCAGAACCTATTATCAAACCTAGATCTGTGGATATTCCTAGTTTTGCTATCAGTGAAGCAGACAATAATCCAGTGGATGCTGGATTTGGTACAGAGTTTCCACCAAATCCAAACAAAGGTGATATGTTTCTACGTGTAGACATGTTGCCCAGCAAGCTGTTCAAGTGGAATGAAAAGAAGTGGATAGAAGTAGATAAAACCAAGACTGACAGTTTTGCCTACGACGCCGCATATATACAACATCTAATCGAGAAGATTGACAGCGGAGAGTATGATGTGGACATGTTGTCCGTCGCTGAACAAGAGCAAATTTCAAGGTACTTAAACAATGACAAACCCAACTGAAAGTAGATTCATCACACACCCAACAGTTTTAGAAAAAAGCACCACAAGTCACACAGTAGTCTTAGTTGATCCATACGAATTAGAAACCAAAGTTCTTACTATATTTTTACAATCTTGTTCACTTAACTTTGATGTGTACTTCTACACAGGCGAAACTGGTGATTTAGAGTATCTAAGTGAAATTACCAAAAATGCTGATGCAGTGCTGATCAACACAGTCAGTGAAGTTTCAGTAGTCCCAGATGGTCAACGCTATGGTCCAGATCTAGACCTAAAGAGTTGTATAGACTATTTCCGTCGCTATGCTGCTCAAAATAGTTGACACTCCAGATAAATCCCTGTTATAATGCTAGTATTGGTAAATAATATACTAATATAATAAAGGATTTTATGCCATACGAAAACCCACTTAAAGGCAGTACTGTTTACGTTAAGAATGATAACGTAGAAGCGGCCATGCGCAAGTTCAAAAAGAAAATGATGGACAGCGGCCTGCTACAAGAACTACGTGATCGTGAATTTTATGAAAAGCCCACAGCTACTCGTAAGAAAAAAGCGTCGGCAGCTAAAAACCGTTGGAAAAAGAAAATTTCCAGCCAAGAGTTGCCCAAAAAATTATATTAGTATATAATAACTAATACAAGAAATAAATAATTATACAACCGCTGATTTATACTTAATTGCAGGCGGCTAAACTTGCTAAAGGAGGATGGCAGAATGAATAATTCTGATACAGAAGTGGGAGGCTTTGGCTTCCCAACATACGGTAGACTGCTCTGATGAGGGTTTACATTTTAGATCTTGCTTAATAAAGGAGAAACTATATGTCTAAGATCATTGGTATTGACCTCGGCACCACTAACTCATGTGTGGCCATTCTTGAAAACAACAAACCAAAAGTAATTGAAAATAACGAAGGTGCTCGTACTACACCTAGTATCGTTGCCTACGGCGATGAGATCGTAGTTGGTGCACCAGCTAAACGTCAAGCAGTTACAAATCCAAAGAAAACAGTCTATGCGGCTAAACGCTTAATTGGTCGTAAGTTTGACGAAAAAGAAGTACAAAAAGACATTGACCTAATGCCATACAAAATTGTTAAAAACAAAAATGGTGATGCATGGGTTAAGATTGATGATCAAGAACTAGCACCACCACAGATTTCAGCTGAAGTCTTACGCAAAATGAAAAAGACCGCTGAAGACTATCTTGGACATGAAGTAACACAGGCAGTTATTACTGTTCCTGCTTACTTTAATGACAGCCAACGTCAAGCAACTAAAGATGCAGGTACTATTGCAGGCCTAGAAGTCTTACGTATTATCAATGAGCCAACAGCGGCTGCACTAGCGTTTGGTATGGATAAAGATTCTAAGAAAGATCGTAAGATTGCTGTATACGATCTAGGTGGTGGTACATTTGACGTATCAATCATTGAAATTGTAGATGTTGATGGCGAAAAACAATTTGAAGTACTAGCTACCAATGGTGACACATTCCTAGGCGGTGAAGACTTTGACCAACGTCTAATGAACTACTTAATTGATGAATTCTTAAAAGAGTCAGGCGTTGACCTGTCAAAAGATGTTCTAGCTCTACAACGCCTAAAAGAATCAGCAGAAAAAGCTAAAATTGAACTATCAAGCAGCCAACAAACCACAGTAAACTTACCGTACGTTACTGCTGATGCCACTGGTCCTAAACACTTAAACGTAACTATTACACGTGCTAAGTTTGAAGGCCTAGTAGAAGATTTGATCAAACGTGCTAGCGAGCCATGTAAGGTAGCATTGAAAGATGCAGGTGTAAGTGCCAGCGACATTGATGATGTTATCTTAGTTGGTGGCCAAACACGCATGCCTAAGGTACAGGAATCAGTTAAAGAGATCTTTGGACGTGATCCACGCAAAGACGTTAACCCAGACGAAGCTGTAGCAGTTGGTGCGGCTATCCAAGGTGCTGTTCTAGCAGGTGATAAAACAGACGTGTTATTGTTAGACGTTACTCCGTTGAGCCTAGGTATTGAAACAGTTGGCGGTGTTATGACTAAACTGATTAAAAAGAATACAACTATTCCTACTAAAGTTAGTCAAACATTCTCAACAGCAGAAGACAACCAACCAGCAGTTACAGTAGCTATTGGACAAGGTGAACGTGAGTTTATCAAGGACAACAAGAAACTAGGTGAATTTAACCTAGAAGGTATTGCTCCTGCTCCACGTGGCGTGCCAGCAATTGAAATTACACTTGACATTGATGCTAACGGTATCTTGAAAGTAAGTGCCAAAGATAAAAACACTGGCAAAGAAAACAAGATCACTATCAAAGCTAACTCAGGCTTAACTGAAGAAGAAATTGAAAAGATGATTCAAGAAGCTGAAGCTAACAAAGATGCTGACGTTAAAGCTCGTGCTGTAGTTGATGCTAAAAACCGTGCTGATGAACAAGTACACGGTATTAACAAAGCATTAAAAGAACACGGTGACAAGTTAGATGATGGCATGAAAGAAAAAATTGAATCAGCACTAAAAGATCTTGAAACAGCCAAAGCTACAGAAGATGCTGACAAGATCATGGAAGCTATCTCAGCACTAGCTGAGCCAGTTAAACCATTGTTTGATATTATGCAACAGGCTGAAGTAGCTAAACAAGCTGAAGTTCAACCTGGTGCACAACCCAATTCAGAGAAACCAGTAGAAGGTGAAGTAGTAGATGCTGAGTTCACTGAAGTTAAAAAGGATGCCTAAGGGGTCCTTTAATTAATCTTGCTTAATATAAGGAGAATAAGCTATGAAACAAGTATATGTAAATTCGTTAGATATCCCACAAATTCACAGATTTGCTGTGGGCTTTGACCGTATGTTTGATGAACTTGCTCGTACAGCAGGTACATTAAACTCAAGTAACTATCCACCATACAACATCGTTCGTGTTGCTGAGAACGAGTATGAAATTGAAGTAGCAGTCGCTGGCTTTGCAGAAGACGAACTAGATGTTGAAATGCAAAATGGTGAACTGTTTGTGCGTGGTGAATCAAAAGCCACTGACACACGTGTGGGCAACTACTTACATCAAGGCATTGCTGCACGTGACTTTACACGCACGTTTGCTCTTGCAGACAACGTTGAAGTCAAAGGTGCTAGTGTTAAAAACGGCATCTTAACAATCAAATTGGAAGTGTTTGTTCCTGAACACGAAAAGCCAAAAAAGATTGCAATTACCTTTCAGAAGTAGTATAATTAATAGTAAGGGGTAAGGAAACTTACCCCGCTATTCAACTAAAAAATTATGTCAATTATAGAAAAGGAACATATGGGTACCAAAGCTGTCACAAGGACAAAGCCTGTCCCTAACTTTGATTTGCAAGAACCTCCAATGTATCGTGTGATCTACATTAATGATAATGTAACTACCATGGAGTTTGTTGTGGAAACATTGGTAACTATATTCAATCATACACCAGAATCAGCAGAAGCAGTTACAATGAAGATCCATGAAGAAGGATCAGGTATTGCCGCTGTACTACCATATGAAATGGCAGAACAAAAAGGTGTAGAAGTAACGCAACTGGCCCGTAACAACGGATTTCCACTGCAAGTTAAACTAGAACCAGACGCATGATTTTCAACAAGATTAAAGAACTCAAAGCTGAAGGTAAGCGCATAGGTATCACCTTTAGTACCTTTGACATGCTACATGCTGGCCATATAGCCATGTTAAGTGAAGCTAAAAACCACTGTGATTACCTAATATGTGGATTACAAACAGATCCAACTATTGATCGTCCTGACACTAAGAACAAACCTGTTCAAAGTATTGTTGAACGTCAAATTCAATTGGCCGCTTGTCGTTATGTAGATGAAGTTGTTATCTACCAAACAGAACAAGACCTAATTGACTTGCTGTTAATCCTACCACTTGATGTGCGTATTTTAGGTGAAGAATATCAACATACTGATTTTACTGGTAAAGAAGAATGTCTATATCGTGGCATTGAATTAATTTACAATAAACGTGATCATTCATTTAGTAGTTCAAGTTTACGTAAACGTGTAGCACATGCCGAAACTGAAAAATTATTGAAGGCTAAACATGAAACTAAGTGAAGATACAAAATTTTTTATCCTACTATTTGTTGTTATTGCATCAATGGTCATGGCATTTTTTCCACCTAAACCAGAAGTAACAGTGTTCTATGACTGCCGCATAGCTGAGATTAGTCCAGATGTGCCACCCAAGGTCAAAGAAGAATGTCGTAAGAAAATGGAGAAACACTAATGGATGTGATGTTAGACTTAGAAACGCTAAGTGTGCGTCCTGATGCTACAATTTGTACATTTGGTGCTTGTAAATTTAGTCCTTATAACCAAGAAGACATTGTAGACGGTATCTACTTCCGCATTGACATTGACAGTCAAATTGCTCTAGGACGACATGTAGATGACAATACTATTGCTTGGTGGGGTAATCAAGCAGAAGATGTCCGTGAAGAAGCTCTGGGTGAAGGTGATAGAGTCAGCTTAGAAAAGTTTACGCAAGAACTAAACAGATTTATTGTAGGTTGTGATAATATCTGGGCACAAGGTCCAGTATTTGACATTGTTATTTTAGAAAACCTATATCGCCAAATGGGCTTACCATGCCCATGGCAGTTCTGGCAGATCCGTGATAGTCGTACCTTGTTAAGTAGCCTAGGTGACCCACGTGAAAAGAACAAAGCAGGCCTACACAATGCCTTAGAAGATGCAGTAAGTCAAGCACAGGCTGTGCAGTACGTGTTTAAACAAGCAGGTATTACGGAGAAGCGTTAATGCAGATTATATTTGGGCGTGAAAACGCAGAAAAACTCAGAGAAAAGTACACAGTACTTGATCTAGAAACAGTAGAAAAAGATGGACACAGTCTAGAAGTATTTTGTCTAATTCCTGGTGATAAAATTGGTCTAGGTGATTTACCACAGTTAGAAAGCTGGGTTAAACTACATCACGATTTCCTTAATGGGTATTCTAAACAAGAATATGACTACTGCCTACAATGCATTGAACATCTTCGCGGCAAGTTTGGCGGAGAAGTAGACACATTCTACGATGAAATTCTTCGTCGTATCAACGAAAAAGACGTCAAAGTTTAATCTAGATTAAGATTAAAGTACTATAAAACTTCACCCTAGGGTTCTAGTAAATATTAATACTAGGAGCCTAGACAGTGAAAAAAATAATAATAACAATCACTTTCTTAGCGGCATCAACTGCGACGGCCGCACCTCTGCCTGACTATACATTCAAAAGCCCAAGCTTCAATGGCAATGGTTACGGCACTTATGTCTTAACCATACAGAACGAAGAGTTTACTCGCAAGCAGGCAATTGAGCAGGCCTTACAAGCAGCACAGCAACAGGCCAAAACAGATGCAGCTAATACTCCTATTAACCAGTTCCTAGTAAACTTAGAATCACGTGTGCTAGCACAGGTAAGTCAAAACCTAGCTACTGCTATGTTTGCTCCTGGTGCAGCCACTAGCGGAACATTTAATTTCCAAGGTAATACAATATTTTGGCATAACCTAGGGAATTCTGTAGAATTACAAGTAACGGATAACTTGGGGAATGTAACCACGATCAATGTACCACTAGGATCATTTACATTTACACAACCATAATATGAAAAGAATAATAACAATATTAGCTATATTATCGTTGACTGGCTGTGCCACTATACAGAAAGCTGGATATGAGTCTAAACCAGAAACAGTGGGTATTAAACTACAAAAAGAGTTTGATACTATACCAGCACCAATGGGCAAGCCTATTACTGTGGCTGTGTATAGTTTTAAAGATCAAACTGGGCAACGCCGTAATATACCAAACATTGCTAGTTTTAGTACTGCGGTAACACAGGGTGCTGAGCCGTTTTTAATACGTGCCTTACAGGAAGTAGGACACGGACAATGGTTTGATGTAGTAGAACGTGTTAACGTGGACAACCTAGTTAAAGAGCGTACTATTATCAAACAGATGCGCGATGCCTACGAAGGCACTAATGCTAAACCACTAATGCCCTTACAGTTTGCTGGTGTTATTATGGAAGGTGGTATTATTGGTTATGATAGCAGTATAGAAAGCGGTGGTACAGCTTATAAATGGTTGGGCATTGGTCCACAGACACAGTACAGTAAAGATGTAGTTACAGTTAGTTTGCGAGCAATATCAGTTAACTCTGGTAAAGTTCTAGCCACAGTAACAGAAAGTAAAACAATTTATTCAACAGCTGATAGTATTGCTGTGCTTAAGTTCTTTAAAGGTGGCACACAATCATTTGAATTTGAAACAGGCTTGACTATAAACGAGCCAACAAGTTTAGCGGTGAAAACTACAATTGAAGCCGCAGTAGTAGAGTTGATCAAAGAAGGTCAACGTAAAGGAATTTGGGACTATAGAACTAATGCTCCACAGGCATTACCTGTAGTACCAAGTACTCCTGTAGCACAACCTCCAGAGCCAGCGGTGGTAACACAACCAATAGCTAAAGAGGAACCAATTGAGGCCAAGGCGGTGGAAGAGCCAACAGCACCAGTGGAAGTAAAACAGGAAACTAAGAAACCACAGGTAAAAAAGAAAACTAATAAACTAATGCCAGTGGTGGATAACGGACCTAAAGTGTCCAAGGAGCAGATAGATGTTAAATTACATTAAAAGTTTATTCGCAGTGTTATTACTTACTACAAGTGTGGCCTATGCTGACAACAACATCTATATTGATCAAAGCGGTGACTCTAACACTATCACAGTAACACAAGGTGATGGTAGTGGCAGCACAGGCAGTGACAATATTGGTGGTACAGGCAGCGGCAGTGCCGGCACAGGTAATCGTGCTAAAATTTACGGTAACAACAATGTTGTCAACGTAGATCAAGCTGGTACAAGTGATACCTTAAAATTGAATATCAATAACAATGCTACAAGTGGCTTTACATCAGAAACACGCAATGGTAATACATATAACAAAACATTCAATTATAGCGTAACTGGTGACAGTTCAACTGGTGTTATTAATATTACAGGTACACCTAGTGGCGGTGCAGCAACAGCCAGCTCAGGCAACCTAGTTAATATTAATCAAAGCGGTAACAGTGCTGGAGTTACTTTAAGTATTACAGGTAGCACCAACGACGTTACAGCATTAACCAGTGGTGGTAGTAGCAATACACTTACTTCAACAATCACAGGTAGTGGAAATAGTCAAGGTATCAGCCTAACAGGTGGCGGTAGCAACGCAGCAACACTAACACAAACTGGTGGTAGCAATATTATCAATTTGACCAGTGTTGGCGCAAGCAATACCTACACAGTTAGTCAAACGGGCACAGGTCACGATGCTGAATTGAGTTTCAATGGTAGTAGCAATACAGTTGCAGTTACACAGCAAGGTAGTACAGGTGTAAGCAACGTTAATGTTACTTCAGTAGGCAGCAGTAACTCAATCACTATCAACACCAACGCTCACTAAGCGGGGTGTAAAATGCGAGCATGGATATGGGCAGCAGTCTTATTTGTTACGACTCTGCCCTCTTTTGCTGGCGACAACCAAGCATATATTGATCAATCTGGTCAATTCTCAGATATTTACGTATTACAAGATGGAGTAGGCAATGGCCTATATGGTATAGGCGGCCCTGCTATTCCCACAAATACAGCTACCATTCATGGTAATGGTAATGTAGTAACCATACAACAAACAGGCTCCAACGATCAACTACAGTTGAACATGGAAACTTCCAGTATGCCACGTCCGATGACCAATGTTAGTTGTCCTACATGCCCACAACCTGTACAAGGCAACAGTTGGAGTTATAACATTAATGGTAACAATGCCAAAGCGGTTATAGATGTCAACGCAGATGGCAAGAATACTTCAGTGAGTAATGGCATGGATGTGTCACAGATAGGTGATAATGCCGTATACAATGGGCGTTTTATTGGCGACCATAACTCAGTGACTGTATCAACTACAGGACTTAACCAAACAGTTAATACAAGCGTAAGCGGTAGTACTAATACACAGACTACCAGTGCCGCTAATGGTAGTTACAATATTGTCACGGTAACACAATCTGGCACAAATGGCACGGCGCAGACTAACTTAAATGGTACTGCTAATATAGTCACAGTAAATCAAACAGATGGCGCTGCAAATGGACATCGCACAAACCTAGACATTAGTGGTAATAGTAATACCATTGCTGTTAATCAAAGTAGTCTAGTAGCAGATAGTAATATAAATCTTAAAACCACTGGCAGTAATAATGTTATCAACATAACGAGTATGTCAAGATGAAGCAACTACTAATCTTGTTACTTGTCCCTTTACTAGCCAATGCCGCAGTGGGTACTATCACAGAACAAACAGCCCTGCCTGGTACTATTACTCGTAGTTTTACTGCCATGGAAGGTAAGAAAGGTGCTGGCATTGAAATGAATGACAAGGTACAGACTACTAAAGGTAAGATTGGCATTACATTCCAAGACGATACTAAAGTAGAAGTTAATGAAAGTAGTAAGTTAGTCATTGATGATTTTGTATTTGATCCTAAAAAGCCCAGTGCCGGCAAACTGGCTATGAAGTTTACACAGGGCACAGTTCGTTACGCATCAGGTGCTATTGCGCACAGTAACCCTAACAAAGTAGCACTAAACACGCCTAGCGCGACCATAGCAGTGCGTGGTACAGACTTTACGGCTACAGTAGATGAAATGGGCGAAAGTACTGTTATTCTACTGCCAAGTTGTCCTAAAGGTTGGGCAGATATAGACAGAGATTGTAAAACAGGTGCCATTGACGTTATTAACGATGCTGGTATGGTTAGTCTTAATGTAGCCTTTCAAGGCACTAAGGTAGCCAGTCGTACTACAATGCCAATGAAACCAACAGTATTAAACTTGTCACCTGATACGATTAACAACCTGCTGATCGTTAGTCCGCCCAAAGAACTACGCAAGGAAGGAATAGAAACTAAAAACATATCAACTAAAAATCCTGCTGATATGTTAAATGTAGACTTTCTTAAACAAGATTATTTAAAAAATGAGTTTGAAAAAGAAGGCACACCCTTTGGAGATAACCCATTGGCACACCCACTATTAGAACAATACTTCCTTGAAAACATTTTTGACATCTTGGCACAACAGCTACAAGAAGAACAAGCTGGACTACTAGCTAACTTGATAGCACCAAGTCAAACTAATAACATACTGCCAGACTATAAAAAGTCTACAGGTGTTACTGAAAGTATTGGCGCAAGTGAAGTTACCTTATGCCGTAGTGATGGCAGTAACAATCAATGTATTAGTACTCCTAAAGATCAAAATAGTCTACTAGTAGAAACACAGGGCGCAGTTACTATTAAAAACCGTGTCAATCAAGGTGCGGGCAGTACTATAACGGTGATACAACGATGAAAAAGTTACTGTTAATCTTATTACTTGTATGTTCTAGTGCATGGGCTGACGTTACCCAAGAACATTTTAGCTTCGCACAGGTATTTGATGTACAGTGGTATACCAGCAACGGCAAATTATATGCCAGCAGTTTCAATTATTTGTATGCCAGTGTCAACGCAAGTGGCCAATTACAAGCGGGCAGACTAACATCTACACAAACTAATGCCTATGCATCAGCTGGTGATTATTTGGCTTTTTTTCATAGCTCAACTAATCCTGGAACCTTTGGACTTGGAGTATATGACACTAACAATAATCTAGTTCGTGTGTTGGACTACACAGGGACCTTTGTGGCTCTGGCAGATGGTGCTATATTCTATAATGGTAATGGCAGTTGGGGTACATTGTTCACTACAGCACAGGGATATAGTTATGGGCAAGGTGGATCTTGGACTATCACACAGAGTTATCCTAGTAATACCTACATGACTAATTATACTCCGCCTAACACTACTCCCTTAGCGGCAGGACAGTCGGCGCCACCTGCTGTTACTATAACCAGCAGAGTAAACTCAACAATTACCACAACAGCTACAAGTGGAGCGACGGTCTATACCTACAGTCAACCTATTACCACTACAACCTATAGTGATGGCTCTCAGACTGTGGTTAACAATGGCAGTGCAGTACTATTAAGCACAACTACTGTGGGTGGGGGCAGTGGTATTACCAATGCTGAACAAACATCAATGAACATTTCTCGTAATCAGCAGGTCAACTTGCCCACACCCAGCCACGTCTATATAGATCAAATTGGCAGTGGTGATCATATTAATATCACAGTAAACAATCAGTCTAACCTAATAGGTGGACAAGATCAAACTGCTATGAAAGTTCGTGGCGGCAATAACACAGTTACTATACATCAGGGCGACCCTACTAATACATTAAGCACACATAACGTCATAGCCGCAGACCTACTAGGGGGAAGCAATAGTCTAACAGTTAATCAAGGCACAGACGCAAACGGTAACGGTAGTGGCACAGACTCTGGATATCATTATAGTAGCATATATGTTAGTGGAGTTAACAATTCAGTTAACGTTCAACAGCAGGCCACAGTTAATAATAACGTAGGCAACTATGCCAGCATCAATGTCACAGGCAATCAGAATAACATAGGTCTAATACAAACTGGTAACTCACCTAAACAGTTATTCACCGCAGTCTCAGGCAATCAAAATACAGAAACAATTAGTCAAACTGGACTTGGGCAGCATTTTCTAGATGTTAATCTAAATGGAGATGGTAACACTGCTACAGTAAATCAGTCAGGCAATACAGCCAACACAGCAACCATCAACCTAACCAATGCTGGTGGCCCCGCTAGTGTAAATCTAACACAAACAGGCGGACAAAGTTATGGTATAAGTCAAACCTGCGTACAAGCAGGAGGCTGCGGTACTGTGACTGTACGTCAAGGACCGTAACTAAACTGTAATCTAAAATGTAATCTTTTAATAGGATATTCTTTATAAATATCTTACTAAAGGAGGACATCATGATGAAACAAAGTAAACTAGTAACTAAGTTGTATCGTGCTTGTCTCGACCACGATACAGAAGCAATTAAAGAACTACGTAAAAAAGAGTTTCTTAAAATTGTGAAACACAAGGCCGAAGGGAAGCCATTCAACAGCAAATGGTCTATAGTTAGGATCTAACTGTATCAATAAAAAGCCCCTTAATTGGGGCTTTTTATTGAGTTAGTTTTCTTATGCGTAGGTATCTGGGTTAATTTTTGTTGCTTCTACTAGCTCGCCTTCGGCATTGTAGACTTTAACGGTTTGATCAACATCAACTTCAGGTTTTACATCTTTACGTGCAAAACTTAGAGCTTCTTTGATAGTTTCAAACTCATACTCTATTTGTTCTAGTACGCCTTTGATCCATCTGTTGATTTTAACTAAGCCCATGATTAAGCGTAAGTTGAATCCTGACTAGATAACCCAACTGATTGTACTAGTGAACCGTCTTCGTCATCATATATCTTAATTACTTGTTCTGTTTCAACTTCGTAAATTGTTTTTTGATGATTTACTTCAGCTTGATTAGCAAATGTAAGAGCCTGTCCTAGATCTTCAAATTCATGATCTTGAACTGTTAAACGACCTCTTTGCCATTTGTGTACTTTAACGTGATGCTTATTGTGATGTGCCATTTTTATTATCCTTTAAAAATTTTTGCCCAAATCTTACGGGTGTTATCTGTGTATTTATTTAAATTTCTTTGATTCAATGCTACATTAACAGCAGCAAAGCGGTGTGTACGCAGTAGCGCATCAGCAATTTCGTCGCTTTCAGCTGGGCGAGCATTAAACCATCTAGTAGCCCAAGGAATTTCGTAACTGCCCACTACAGGCACACCTTGACTGATCAAGTCAGCTGACACAATATTAAATGTTTCACTGAAGTTACACTGTAGGCCAATGTCCATGGTTGAACAGATTTCTAAGAATCCTTCACGTGGAGTCCACTCATGTCCAATTAGTTGATGCCCTTGGCCAGCCAGATGTTGAAATAGCCCACGTAGGTTATGCATCACAGGATCGCCCTTCATTTCAATACGGCCCATGTTGATATGGAAACGCAGTTGTTTACCTGCGGTCTGAGCAAACTTAAGAGCTGCTACAGCCTGTACCAAATGATTCTTTAACGGGCGCACTGCACCAAAACAGGCAATGTCTACCCAGTATTTGTTCTTGTCATATTTTTTCTGTTTCATTTCTTGCGGATAGAAATTAGGCATGTAGATGATACGGCGCTGAGTTTCTTCGTCAGTCCACCCCTGTTTGATCTGCAGATAAGTTCTAACTTCATCTAACATGCGAGGAGCATTGACACCAATAACAATATTTTTGAATGTGACATAGTCGCCAATCCAATCCATGGCCATACCTTCACCAGCCATAAATGGCATTTCACTGTGTAAGCGTATGATCCAAGTTACGTTAGGATGTAGTTTGGTTAGAATTTCAAACTTTTGCGGAACAACCCAAAGTGCTTCAACAATACAGTGTGTGGGCTTATGGCGTGTTACCAAGCGATCAATGCAGTTGTTGTCTATAGCCACTTCCATAGCTGACTCAACTCCCATGTCGTTTAGCATTTGATCAACAAAGCTGGCACTGTTAAACAAGCCTGTGCTAAGGCCCTGCGGACTGTGTTTAACTGGGTTGAAATCCTCACGCCGCTTGAGGATAAAAAGTACCTTGCTCATTGAAAAACCTTTCTAATTGATAATATACAGCTATTTATATCTTAGACGATTACGTGTAGATTACATTGATAATTCCTTATTATTTTTGTTGACTTTAAGATAAATCTGTTGTATAATAGTTTAAATACTAACGTTTGGAGAAATACATGGACAACAAAACCTACAGTAAAGACTTAGATATTCAAAAGATTGAAAACAATGTAGGGGGTAGCCGTTTTGAATTGATATTAATTGCAGCTACACGAGCCCGTGAAATATCTAATATACGCAATATTGCTAATAGAAATAATCCAGCGTTGAAGTATGATACTAAAATTACCACAGAAGCATTAAAAGAAATTGAAGATGGTAAAATAGGCCGCGAATACTTAATGAAAGTAGTCAAAGCAAGATAACTAATAAGCACAAGTTTCTGCATGAAAACCCTGGCAGACCTAGCCGTTGGCCAAGTAGCAGTGATCAAAGCCTTAGCGTTTGATGATCTAGGTTACCATAAGCGACTATATGGTCTAGGACTGCGAGAGGGTAAAGAAATAAAAATTATTAGAAAGGGGTTGACAGGTAGCCCACTTCATGTTATAATAGGTACTACTGAATTAGCAATTCGTCAAAAAGAGGCGAAAAATATACATATATTTTAATTCGGTATAAATAAATTTATAAGAAATAAAAAAGAGGTTGACACAGTTTATATTAGACTGTATAATAGTTTTTATAGTAACAAATTAATTAAAGGAAAGCGAAAGCAAAATGTTTAACAACAAGCTACATCAATTTAGAGGATCGAAACAAGTGCAAGCACTCGTAACGATATCTTATTGGCTAGCGATTGAGACAACATTAGGCAATGATCGTGCACCGAATAGTATCGATGGGGTTCGAGAGGGATGGGATGGTTATTAAGTAAATAACAAAATCCAAAACTTTAAGAACCCTAGAACAGAAATGTTACTAGGGTTTTTTGTTTTATGTGTCAGGGAAACGAGGTCCAAGCAAGGCACATTAAAGATTGTATGTTAAACGGGCGGGACTAGAGGATGGATTACCCTTGTGTGGGTAAAAAAATTCTAGTTATAATAAAACACATTGGACGAATATACTTGCTGGGGTCGTATAATGCGGCGCCTTCAATACCAAACACCAGTGTGCTTTATTATACGCATTCGCAAGAGTGTGTTTAAACTCAGTGTGGTGTAGAGATAACATGCGTGGTTTGGGACCATGTGTCGAAGGTTTGATTCCTTCCACTGAGACCATTTAGCGGGTGATGAGCAGCATTGGCGACTGCAGCAGACTGTAAATCTGTGTCCTCTGGAAACTAGGTTCGACTCCTAGATCACCCACCAAGTTATGTCGCAGTTCCAGTTACATTAATCTCTCAGTTCAAAGCTGTTAGTGTGCAAAGGACACGAGAAAGTCAACTTCTTCTGGGTAGACTGTGACGCCAAAATTTAGGGTCGTTAATTCAATGGGAGAATAGCTGGCTTTTAACCAGTCTACGACGGATCGTAACCGTCACGACTCACCAAGTATTTTATAGATAGAGCTAAATAATAGTAATAAGGAGCTCTACCTATGAAGTATTTTAATTGTTTATGTTGCGGAAAAGAAAATATCATTAAAGGCTATAGTTATACAGGAAAATATTGTAATAACAAATGTCAAGCAACACATCGCACAGCTAAATGGTTTGAAGATAATAAATTATTGTTTGAACAAGGTTTACTTAAGCATAGATCAGCAATTAAAAAGTTTGTTAAATTAAGAGATGGTGAAATGTGTTCTATTTGCGGACAATCGCCAGAATATAATAACAAGCCGTTAGTTATGATTATAGATCATATTGATGGTGACGCAAGTAATAATATGCCGGATAATTTTAGATTAGTGTGTCCAAATTGCGACTCGCAGTTAGATACATATAAAGCACGAAATATAGGAAATGGTCGTGCTACTAAAGGTATGAAATGGTATAGTAGTTTATAAATGCGGTATTAGCTCAATCGGGAGAGCACGGCACTGTCACTGCCGAGGTAAGGGGATCGAAACCCCTATATCGCGCCAAATAATTGTTGACAGCATTGTCTGTTAGCTATATAATGTTTATTAGAGTCATTGCTCCCATCGTCTAGAGGCCTAGGACACCCGCCTTTCACGCAGGTAACACGAGTTCGAATCTCGTTGGGAGTACCAGTTTTAAAGTTACGGGCTGTTGGTATACTTGGGAACACACCTGCCTTGCACGCAGGAGTACGGGGTTCGACTCCCCGACGGTCCACCAAATTAATTGCGCGGTTAGCTCAGCGGGAGAGCAGGGCCCTTACAAGGCCAAGGTCGAAAGTTCAATCCTTTCACTGCGCACCAAGTTAGTAGTAGTAAAGTTTTATTCCGGTCAAGCAAACACGGTGTAGGCGGTGGACTGTTAATCCATGAAGGTTGGTTCGATTCCAACGACCGGAGCCATTTTTATAGTCTGTTAGTTCAATGGGAGAACAGTCGACTGATAATCGACAAACACTGGATCGTAACCAGTACGGACTACCAAGTATTCCAACCACATCGCGTTTAGGGTGAAGTAGGGCGTGCCAATAAAACCCTGTAAGATCAAAAATACCTACCAAGCAAGGAGGAATCACAGCGCAAGCTGAAGAACAATGTGGTGACTTGCTACCCGGGAGAAAGCTGTAACATTACGTATTCGAGGTTAGGAGAGTACAGCAAACCGCCCACTTATTTTGGAAGCGTGGCAGAGCCTGGCTGATTGCACCTGTCTTGAAAACAGACAAGGGGAAACCCTTCGTGAGTTCGAATCTCACCGCTTCCGCCAAATATTTTTATCCTTCTGTAGTTCAATGGTAGAACGGCTCCCTTATAAGGAGTGAGTGCTAGATAAGCCGCTAATGGGGGTTCGAGTCCCTCCAGAAGGACCAATGCTCTTATAGTTAAGTGGCATAACGCATCCATGGTAAGGATGTATTCCAAGTTCGATTCTTGGTGAGAGCACCAAAAAAGTTTAATTGGCTCATGGTGTAGTGGTAGCACAACAGGTTTTGATCCTGTTAGTCCTAGTTCGATTCTAGGTGGGCCTGCCAAATAAATAAAGAACAGTCCGGAGCATGCGAGTCCTACGATAAGTAGGAGAAAACTCCACTTATAGCTGGAATTTACCAGTGAACCCTATGGACGCATAGGGCTACGGGCATCCTGGGGGACAACTCCAACCTAATTAAAATGGTAGCACAGCAGTTTTGTATAAATAATATAGTGGAGATAAAAATGTTCTATATTATATACAAGACTACAAATTTAATCGATAATAAAATTTATGTCGGATCGCACCAAACTAAAGAGTTGAATGACGATTACTTAGGGTCCGGAAAGTATCTTAAGCGTGCTATTTCTAAACACGGAAAGCAAAATTTTACTAAAGAGATTTTACATGTGTTTGACAATAAACAAGACATGTTTAATAAAGAACGCGAAATAGTAAATGAAGAATTTGTTAAGGATACAAATACATACAATTTCAAAATAGGCGGCTCGGGTGGTAATCCAGGCATTGTGGGTGCATTTTCTGGTAAAAAACATTCGCAAGAGTCGATTGAAAAAATAAGATTGTCTGCCCTTGCCCAAGGAACAACAGATGAAAAAAGAAGAAAATGTTCTGTTAATAATTGGGCAAAACAAGACCCAGACGCATTTAGAAAACACGCATCACGCATAAACAAAGATATCCCTAAAACAGATACACATAGAAATGCGCTAGCAAAGGCACAGCTAGGACGAAAGATGATGAACAATGGTACAGTATCTAGTTTTATTAAAGCTGATGATATAAATGAATATTTAGAAAAAGGGTGGACACTAGGCCACCATTAACAATCAATTACCCCATAGTGTAACGGCAGCACGCGAAGCTCCAAACTTCTTAGTCGCGGTTCAAATCCGTGTGGGGTAGCCATTTTTACGCAACGGTACCAGAGTGGCCTAATGGCGGGGACTGCAAATCCCTAAAGCCGCCGGTTCAAATCCGGCCCTGTGCTCCAAGAATAAATGTAAATATATACTATGTTAACAATGGATTTTATTGACGGCTCATATCCAGATTTCATTCATCGATTAGATGATTTTTTGGAATTGGTCCCATCTGGGCATGCTAAATGTTCTAAGAATGATATACTATTTTTATATTCAATCATCTATTCTAAAAAACCAGAAAATGTATTAGAAATAGGCCGTAGTTATGGCACATCAACTTTGACTATATGTGGTGCTTTAACGGACAATAATAAAGGTAAATTATATTCAATTGATGTGGAAAACTTATTGCCAAAAGATATAGCAAATATAATTGATAAAAGAACTCAATTGATTACTAATTCAAGTGAATACCTATTAGATGAAATCAATGATGTTAAATTTGGTGTTACATTCATTGATGGCGATCATTCATACGAGATGGCCAAAAATGATATTATTAAATCCATGACACTATCAGAAGATGAAGCAATCATACTTTGTCATGATTCAGACATGTTAGGAGTACAACAGGCTATCAACGAAGTCTGTGGTATGTATCCAACTAGCTTATTAAATTGTGGAGTATTTGGAGAAAAGATCCAAATGCTCATAGTCCGTAAATAATCCAACATAGCAATATAGCTCAGCTGGCCAGAGCAGATCCTTCATACGGATAAGGTCACTAGTTCGAATCTAGTTATTGCTACCATGCCTCCATAGCTCATTTGGATTAGAGCATTTGGCTACGAACCAAAAGGTGGGGAGTTCGAATCTCTCTGGGGGCTCCAGTTTTAATGCAGGATTAGTTTAATGGTAAAACGAAACGTTGCCAACGTCTAGTCACGAGTTCGATTCTCGTATCCTGCTCCAATGGTGTCTATAATGTAGCGGTAACATTCAGGATTGTGATTCCTGCATCACGGGTTCGAACCCCGTTAGACACCCCACTTGACATTTTGATTAAATGACTGTATAATACACATATGAAAAATAAAAATACATACACCAAGTTCCAAGAAGCAGAAGATGCTGAAACAGCCTATGCTATGGTATTATCTGGGCAGTGGACTGTTGAACGATTTGCTGAATGGCACGATCAGGTCAAACATATTGAATATATGTATGCCACAGCAGATGAGAGTTTCTGAGTGACTGAAGAACAACAATTAGCCTGGGATATATTAAGCACACCTGACAATGCGGACTTTAAAGAGTACCGCAGAATGCACTATGCAACATGGCTAACTAAAGAACGCAAGGTATTACTAATATCTGATATGGAAACAGGTTATATTATTAACTGTATTAACATGCTAGAAGCATTAGGACAAGAAACTACTTTAGCCTACGCAGGCTTAATTGATGAACTAGGAAGGCGAGGGCATGAATATGAAAACCAAATTTGATTGGAATGGTCTAAGTGATTTACCTGATGTAAGTCAAGAAGCACTTAAGAACTATTTCTTATATGCTCTACCACCAGGTAGTTTCTTAACCAGTTTGTTAAGTTGCGATCCGTGGACCGATGTTATTGCACGTGCAGACCATTGGAACAAAACACGCTTAAAAGAATATTCACTATGGCTACAGGACTTTGCTCCGCCAGGTAGTTGGGGTAGCCAAGATATTGTTGCTGATTGGTTGCGTAAAGGTTCTGCTTACGAACAGTTCCAAAAGTCTATGACTTGGGAAATACTACAAGCAAATGAATATGAATCAAAAGACTATGACTTCTAAGCAACAACCAAGTTGGGTTGAGACACGAGAAGCTCTTCGTACACATGTTGAGGAGCCTCCTGTGTTTGTAGGAGAAATGGGCGTCGCAGGAGTTATAGATGGTCTATTACCCAACGGTGAACCATATGGTTGGTATAAACGTCGTGGTACTAAAGATACCAAGTTCAAAGGCAGGAAAGTTTAAACTGAATGAATAAGATTAATTTTAGTGTTAATGAGTTTCCAAAATTGTGTAAAGAATTTTATAGGCAAGACTATATTAATTGGATAACATTTTTGTCTGACCTAGGATATAAGTTTACCTGGCAACATTACGCCAGTAAACGAAAATATGTAGAAATGGACGAAGATGAATTTACTTTATTCTTGTTAAGGTGGGCATAATGGACTTTACAATTAACCCAGAGTATATGACTAGTGTGACTATTCATAAAGAATGGAATTCTTATACGAATAATGGTCGTGTGCCAACCAATGATGAACTGCTATTAATCCTACAAGGTAAAGGTAAGTGTAGTAGCACAAGTTCAGAAGACCACCCAGAGTTTGCCCGTTTGCGTGAGCAGTTAGGCGAGCTAGGTTACATTCATATCCAACGTGGTCAGTGGAATGGCGATAGAGTTCTAAAGCCGTTCAAACTTAACGGCAGAAAGTTCAAAGAGGGTGATCGGTTTAGCTGTGGTGCGGCAATGGGTACGCATCTTGCTGTCCGTGCTAAACACCCAGAATATTATAAGGATGAGTACGATGATGAAACCGTGGATTGAAAATATTAGTCTTGATGATGTTCGCAAGGGATATCACTACGACCCAGGTTTCAACAGTATGCTGATCCAGATTGTAGATCCTGGTGTAGAGTTTCCAACGCCTAAACATCAGTTCCGTAAGACCTATCAGTTCTACTTCCTAGACGTAGAAGACAATGAGCCTGACGGTTGTTTGTATGATGCAGCAATTACCAATGAAGATGCTAAAGGTATTGCTGAAGCATTACGTGAAGCATGGAATGAACATATGAATGTAGTGGTACACTGCCATATGGGTGTAGCACGCAGTGGTGCAGTAGCAGAAGTTGGCGTTATGATTGGGTTTAGAGATACAGAGAAATTTCGTATTCCTAACTTGATGGTCAAACACAAGCTAATGCACTATTTAGGTTTAGTTTAAATGCTACCTTAGCTCATCTGGTAGAGCACCGGCCTGAAGAGTCGGGTGTGCTTGGTTCAAGTCCAAGAGGTAGCACCAACGTTAAATAAAGGTATAACATGAAAAAATTAGACATCAATTATGTCCGTGATTACATAGAATCACAGAGCGCAGAAACCAAAGTCTACATTGGTGGAGACAGCCGTCGTTTCCGTAAAAATGGCAAATGGTATGCTGAATACACCTTGGCAGTGGTTGTACACCTTAACGGTAAAAACGGCTGTAAGATCTTTGGTGAAAGCTCAGTTGAAGTTGACTATGATCAAAAGCGTAGTCGTCCAGCTATGCGTCTAATGAACGAAGTATATAAGATTTCAGAACTATACCTTAAACTGCACGAAGTATTAGAAGATCGTGAAGTTGAAGTTCACTTAGACATTAACCCTGATGAAATGCATGGGTCAAGCTGTGTGGTGCAACAAGCAATTGGTTATATCCGTGGTACCTGTAATGTCATACCATTGGTTAAACCAAATGCGTTTGCGGCTAGCTATGCGGCAGACCGTCTACATCACGTAGTAAATGGTTGACACAGCGGCCAAATGAGCGTATAATATATGCTTGTTTGGTTAATGCGGGATTAGTTTAATGGCAGAACAAGAGATTTCCAATCTTTTGGTGAGGGTTCGATTCCCTTATCCCGCTCCATTTTACAGGGCCTATAGCTTAATTGGTTGAAGCAACAAACTCATAATTTGGAGATTCCTGGTTCAAGTCCAGGTGGGCCCACCAAACCGGTGTTAGTTAAATGGATATAACAGGGGATTTCTACTCCCTAGTTGGGGGTTCGATTCCCTCACGCCGGACCATAAGTATTTGACATAGTCACTAAAAGGCAGTATAATATGAAATATACGCAAGAAGAGATTATTGAACTGGCCAAAGAAGTAGAGCTCAGTGATATGATTGATTGGGAAGGCCTGCCTTTAGAAAAAGATAGAATCTATCAAATCGTTGGCAGTCAAGCCTATGAAGTGTATGAAGAATTTACCAATAGTGCTGATGGTGAAGCAATACTGTTAGCCACAGTAACTAAGTTATTAGTAGAGAATTTTGTTCTTAACCTTAGGGTTAATAACGTTTAAGTTGATAGCGGTGGTGGAGCAATTGGCAGCTCGCCAGCCTCATAAGCTGGAGACCAGGTTCGAGTCCTGCGACCGCAACCAACACTAGGTTACACTTTTCCTTAAAGAAAGTGGGTCATTGGTGATACCATAACGCCAGGGTGCGCACGATAAAGTTTAGCGACTACCTCTAAGTCCCATTGCCGGGAGCCTTGAAAGTATCGTGGGTGTTTTGCTGTTTTTAACCACAAAGCAAACAGACGGACAGAGTAACCGCTCAGTTCTGGGCCAGGTAGTGCTGGTAGCAGGACACAATGCATCTATCGTCTAGAGGCCTAGGACACCGCCCTTTCACGGCGGGAACACGAGTTCGAATCTCGTTAGATGTACCAATTAATTTTGGTAATTACAATAAATGACATTTTTCAATGTGTTTAGCTAAATAAACATAAGGAGATATAAAATGTTATTAATAGAAGAGTATATTAAACAATCTAAAGAAGCAAGGCAACAACACTTAGTTTTAACGGAGTCTTGCATAGAAAGAGGTGGCCCACAAAAAGGTGGATTATCTAGTTATTGTAAAGGGCTAATGGCCCATGTATTAGATACGAGTATCCCAAGTGGACATAAAATACATATATGCCATGCCTGTAACAATGAAAAGTGTAGTAACCCAAAACATTTATATTGGGGCACTGCACAAGAAAATAGAATAGATCAGGGCAAAGATAATAGTCCTTGGGATAGAATGGTTGCCAAATATGGGTATGAAGAAGCCTGTAAAATGAATGGTAAAAATAAAAAAGGTAATACCAATGGGTCAGGTAATAAAGGTAAACCTAAATCAGAAGAACATAAAAGAAAAATTGCCCTTAATCGTAAGGGTGGTAGAAAGAAAAAAGAAACAGTTTAAATATTGCCCCGATGGTGGAATTGGCAGACACGCTTGTCTTAGAAGCAAGTACCGAAAGGTGTGAGAGTTCAAGTCTCTCTTGGGGCACCATTAAATTGCTGGATTAGCTCAGTGGTAGAGCAACCGCCTTGTAAGCGGTAGGTCGTCAGTTCAATCCCGACATCCAGCACCAAGAATTGGAGAGCTGGCCGAGTGGTCGAAGGCACTTCCCTGCTAAGGAAGCATACGGGCTTAAACCTGTATCGAGGGTTCGAATCCCTCGCTCTCCGCCAATATAAATATTAATATGAATCCAACGACATCATTTCTAGTAGTACTACTAATCACAGGCTGTGCTGTCCAGCCTACTCCCGCAAAAAATAATAAGCAAGTTGAAACAACACCAAATAAACCAGCGTACACATTGTACGTACCACCAGAAGAAATATGGCCAGAAGATTATCAATCACCCCCAAAAGTCTGTGCTAGCCCATTTAGAGGAAGTATATTAGAAAGATGAAAAACAAACTTAAGAAAATCTTAGTCAGTCCATGGACTGCTCTCATTACTCTAGCTCTTATTGTAGCTGTAGTGTTTCAAGGACCTACATTTGTAGAAAGTGTTAGGCTCCGATACTTTGACACACTTATTACCAATCAGAAGCCTACTCAAAATAATATCTATACTGTAAACATAGATGAAGCTACCATAGACCGTTATGGTCAATGGCCATTTAAGCGTGACATCTATGCTAATCTAATTGATCAAATATACGCCCACAATGCTGGCCTAGTTGTTTGGGACGTATTAATGCCAGAAAAGGATCGCCAAGGTGGCGATGCAACACTAGCCACAGTGTTAAGAACACAGGCTAATGTTATTCTTACTAACATGCCCGCACAGACCAGCAAGAATATTCCACGCAAACCAGGTAGTGCTGTAATTGGTGCAGACTATTTAGATACTATCATTAACTATCCAGGCATTATTGCCAACATTCCAGAATTAGAAAATAATGCCATTGGTGTTGGTATTGCTAACACTATGCCAGAGATTGATGGTGTTAATCGTCGCTTGCCATTGTTTGTGGGCTATAATGGTGGCTTATATCCCAGCGTTCCTTTAGAAGTACTGCGTGTTATTAGTAATGATGACACATTCCAAGTTAAGCTAAATGAGAATGGCGTTGAGAAAATGCGTGTGCCTAGCTTCCGTCCTATTAGTACAGACAGCCTAGGTCGTATCTGGGTAGACTGGAGTCAACAGAGTATTCCTGTATCAGCAGTTAACCTACCTAAAGACTTTAAGAAAGGTATTGTTATTGTAGGTACCAGTGCCGCAGGTATTGGTAATCCAGTAGCAACATCAAAAGGCAGTGTTTGGCCACAAGACATGCAGGCCGCTGTAGTTGCTACGCTGGCTAACAATGTAAATATTGAACGTCCTGATTGGGCTCCTGGTGCTGAACTATTAGCACTTGTAGTTATCTCACTTATTATCCTAATATTATCACGTTGGGTATATGTTGGCCTAGGTGTAGGTGTTGTATTAACTGCTAGTTTAATTCCAGCAAGCATGTATGTGTTTGCGCACTACAAGTTCTTAATAGATGCTATTGTGCCTACAGCAGGTGTAGTTCTTGTTATGCTACACGCTTATGGTGTTAAGTTTGTTAGTGAATTCTTACAGAAACAACAGATCAAGAAACAGTTTGGCAGCTATGTTAATCCTACTATAGTAGAACGCTTGCAAAAGAATCCAGAGCTGATCAAACTAGGTGGTGAGCGTAAAGAACTATCAATTGTCATGACAGACCTGCGTGGGTTTACTACCCTAGGCGAATCGTTTGGTGATGATGTAGAAGGACTTACACAGATCATGAACGACTACATGACAGCACTGAGTATTCCTGTGCTTAAGAATGACGGTACACTGATCAAGTTCATTGGTGATGCCAGCCTGCACGTTCATGGTGCTCCATTGGATGATGCTAACCATGCCAAGACTGCGGTACGTACAGCACTAGAAATGATTGATGCCATTGCTGATTTCAACAAGGAACTAACAGCCAAAGGTCGTCCACCAGTGGGCATGGGTGCTGGTGTTAACACAGGTGAAACTTTAATTGGTAACATTGGTGCTAAAAGTAAGTTTGGCTATGATGTCTTAGGTGATAGTGTCAGCACTGCGGCACGTTTAGAAGGACAAACTAAGGCCTATGGTGTATTACTAATCATTGGACCTAAGACTGCTGAGTATTGTAAAGATGACTTCCCTGTGGTATGGTTAGACAACATTGCTGTTAAAGGCAAAACCATCGGCTTAGATATCTATGCTGTGGGTCATACAGTCGCATACAAACACGAAGAATATAAGAAAGAATATCTACGTGGCAATTGGGTTGCCGCACTTAAATGGGCACGTGAACTAGAAGCTGATCCAACTGTAGAAATTAAAGAATACTATCACAAGATGATTGAGCGTCTTGAAGAGGGAGTTCCAGCTAACTGGGACGGCACTTATCACGCTACGAGCAAATAATGGAAGAAATTAAATCAATTGGGATCGCTCTAGATCCCAATAATATACCAGCCTTTCTATTAGATTGGGAACTAACCAAAAAGTGCAATTTGGATTGCAGCTATTGCGAAATAGGTGAAGAAGGAGGGCACGATAACTCGTTACCTCATCCTCCGCTAGATGAATGTTTACAAACTATTGACTTTATGTATGAGTACGTTAGCCTATACATGGCCAATAAAAAGCCCACTCAACGTAAGGTAGTATTAAACGTCTATGGCGGCGAAAGTTTGTATCATCCAGACATCATTGATATTCTCACTGCCTGCAGAGAAAAATATAAAAAGTATTCCAGCCAATGGGAATTAACTATTACCACCACTACCAATGCTATTGTTAAACAAAGTATCTGGAGCAAAGTAATAGATCTAATAGATGAATTTACAGTCAGCTATCATGCAGAAAATCTTCCTAAACAAGAAAAGATATTCTTTGAAAATCTATTAGAATTAAAGAACAATAACAAGCGTGTAAAATGTGTGGTAATGATGCACACCGTACCTGAGTTATGGATTAAATCATCTGAAGCTGTGGAATTTTGTAAGCAACACGATATTAGATGTATACCCAAACCATTTGATAATCCAGAACTAGCATACACCGCTGATCAATATTCAAAGTTTAAAACATTTTGGATTTCTAATACCAATTCAAAAAATAATCAACCAGCTATAGAACAATTAAATGATATAGCAACAGATACCAGCGATGTTGTAAGCATCTGTGAAGGTCGTGCATGTTGTGGTGGTAGGAAAATGTCCTTAAACAAAGACTTGAAATCAGCTGTGGTATTTGTGCCTAAACAGGGATTCTTTGGCTGGAACTGTAGTGTAAATTGGTTCTTCTTATTTGTTCAACAGACCACTGGCAAGGTCTATTTTAATAAAGATTGTAAGATGTCATTCACTGGCAAAGTAGAACCAATTGGCAACTTGAGCAATAGCTCAGCACTAATCAATAATCTTAAAGAGCAATTTGAAACTAAATCTATGCCTGTGGTCAAGTGTGCAAAATCTATATGCTTCTGCGGGTATTGCGCACCAAAGGCAGACAACATGGAAGACTTCAAAGAGTTAATTAAACGAAATGTCATAACGGATGTTATTAACTATGAATAAAATTATATTTTTTCTTTTGGTATCGTTTGCAGTTACCGTACAAGCTGGTGTAACTGCTAAGAGCTATTTGGTCACTGATACTCAAGGACAAGTTGTTATTGAGAAAGATGCAGATCAACCACGCCCTATTGCTAGTATTACTAAACTAATGACCATTATGGTTGTGCTAGATTCTCGCCAGCCGTTAGATGACGTGATTATCTTAGACTATAAGTTAACCCGCCAATATCATACACACTTACCTCATAGTGTTAAAACACTTACTCGCCAAGACCTAATTGATCTAGCCATGGTTAAAAGTGATAACTTTGCGGCCTATACTTTATGCGCGAACTATCCAGGCGGAGTTGATAGTTGTATAGAGGCTATGAATCTCAAGGCCATCAATCTTGGCATGGCCAACACACACTACACTGATCCCACTGGCCTAGAGGAAACCAACGTCAGTACAGCTCGCGATTTAATTAAACTTATTATCAGTGCTAAAAGTTATCCCAACATAGTCAGTGCTACTCGACCTAGCGTTGAGATTAAAGTAAAGAAACATTGGTATCAGGCATTTAATACCAGCCCTATTGTTAGACTACATGACGATGATATTATTGTAAGTAAAACTGGGTATATTCACCAAAGTGGCGGATGTTTGGTAATGCTGATGAATACGCAGTTAGGTCAGCGTATAATTGCCCTACTTGGAAGTCGCAATGCACATACACGCTTTCCAGAGGCAGAAGAGCTAATTAAAAGTTAACCTTCGCCGCTTGATGCGGCTTGGTCGTCTTCTGTTTTAGCTTTATGTACTTTCATATTAATTTCTTTTTCAGCTTCAACACGTTCGTGTTCAATTGTTTTGCCACGTAGGTGTAAGACTGTGTTTACTTTTTGATTTAAGCGTATTAGGTCATTGTCTAGCATACGTATACGATCAATAAGCGCAATCAGCACAGTGTTAGCATCGCTAATCACAGGCTTAACTTCTTTTGTGCTCCATTCCCATACGTATTTGATAATATAGCCCATGCCCACTGCCATGACAATGGGGAAGCCATACTTATTGATTAACATTACAATATCCATACTACTCCTCTAACGCCTTTTGAATTTGTGCGTTATGTTCCGCTACTCTATCTTTGATAGAGTCTATCTCAGGAGTCAGCCACCAAAACACCAGTGCTAACCAAAAAATCCAAATTAATGCAACTCTCATATTAGAACCAAAGGAAAAGACCTTGGCTCATTAGCAGTATGCCAACTGCGCATACGCCAAAGCTGGTCCAAAATAGTGCCATGCTAACTGCTAAAATACTTGCTGAAAGTAAAACAATCGCTAGTTGATATGCTGTGCCAGCGTAGCCAATCCACGGCGATTTTTTCTTAGCATGATCACGTTCTTCTTCTAACTTTTTAGCCTTTTCAAACAGTGCAGGTTTGCCTTCGTCACCTAGTTCATAATTAGCGGCTTTTTCACTAAACTTTTTAGCCTTGACTGGATCAGAGGTAGTCTGTGCAGCTAGTTCGTATTCTGTTTGTTTGATTGATTTTGCTTGATAAAAATTCCAAATATCGTTTGCTTTGATAGTGTTGTTCATAATAGTTGAACTTAACCCACCGCCATACCAAACGTTAAATGCTAGTAAGGCAGCAAAAATATTAATTACTAAGCCAGCGTGTCCTTTGATCTTTGCTTCGCGTTCACTGCGACTAGGGCCGCCTGTGGCCGGAGCTTTATCATCACCTGGTTTAGGTTCACGTGTTACCATTTTCATTACTGTATCCATTAATGCCATTATCTATCTCCTAAAATATCAGCCCAATTAAAAATCCTAATAACATACCTATAACTAAGAATCTAAACAAATCAGCATCGTGCCAGATTGCTTGTTTCTTTAACCATATTTGGGTATGCTTTGGTTGTTGCTCTAGCCATACTTGATGTGGTAATTTAAACATTAATCTCTCCCTTATGAGTTCTCATATGAGAAGCCATTGCATTTGTTGGTATTTCTTTGCCACAATGCTCGCAAGCCTTTTTAGGATATTTTTTTCCTAGTTGTCCCACGGACATATTTTTTTTACCTTCTTCAGACTTTGGCTTCATAAATGCTTTTTTTGTTTCTTCGCTATATCTAACACGAGAACGAGATTTAGCATTTTCTTTTACTCTTTTATCAGTAGATGCTGTAAGTCCTTTGTTCCAAGGGGTTCTACCTTTTCCTGCTACAGATATTTTTTGTTTAATATCATCAGTCAATGAAGGCCCTTCTCCACCATCTGTTTTGTTTTTTAAAATACCAGTGCCCAAATCTTTTCTACCGTATTTTGCAATTAGTTCTACTTCTAAATTAAATGCTTCTTGTTCAGTCAACTTATCAGCAACAATTCGTATGCGAGATTTGTCGTTGGGTTTATATGGCCTTTTACAATACGCTCTAAACCCACTACCTTTACCTACATAATAAGGAGTGCCATTTTCTCTGAGATATTCATATACATAATATTTGTTCATATATGTATTTATATCTTTGCGTCATTTTTACGATATAGCTAATCGCGACGGGCGTCCGTCTTACCATCTGCACGTGCAATACGATCAGTGTCTGGTCTAAGTCCAAGTGCATTACTTACAATAGTATCAATACGGATAACGTCATGGTTCATTGTTTTTACACGATTATCTAAGGCTGTGATAATACCTGCCATGCCCTTGATTGAGCCTAGCACACCCTGTAGTAATAGTTTAATTGTGAGATAAACGAAATAGCCGCCTGCTAGCGCCACTGCGATAGGAAAACCTAAATCACCTATGAGTTTGAATACATCACCCATGTCCTGCTCCTTGAAATACTATTTTTATTATACTAGTATTTATATTTAGGTGAGATTTTAATGGGTCAGCACATGATAGATATCATGGTAGTTAATGTGACTGTCATCATAGCCTAGATCTTTAAACAAGGTCTTTGCATTAGTGATTAATTCTTGTGTGATTATGTGGCGGAATTCGCCATAAAAGTGATGGAAATTGTGCAAAACAATAGGTTCTATACGCTTTATGACATCTAATTTTTCATCTTCAGATAAACCGCAATACCATGCCAATTGATCAACTACTGCGGCAGTGCGCTGATCGTTGTCTTGAATAAGATCGTAGCTTTCATCAATGATTCCATCAAAGGTTTTAAATCCATAACTGCGTAAGTAGGCAAGATTACCTGGTGCAGCCACGAGCATAAAAGGTTGCTTGCTGACGATAGGTTTGAATATCTTTTCAGTTAGATGTAGCTTATTGTAGTAAAACACTGTTTCAGTTACAATGTTCCACAGTGCATCATTTCCTCTAGGAATGTCAGCACTGGCACTACCTGGCAATTCTGCATGGTCTATGACTAATTTATCAACATTAACCAAATGAGTTTCTGCGTGCTGTTTTGCAAACTCGCTTAGTTTACTATTTGGATCAGCAACTTCATCACGCCAATCATCAAATGCGTTGTCAGTAACATTAAAACTGACTAGCCCTTTGTTTAATAGACCTTGAGCTTTTAGCAAACTAATCAAGTAAATCCTATAGCTACGATCATAGTTGATAATTCTATTAAACGAGGTAAAATCATAGTCATATGATCTGACTATTGATTTATTAAAGTTCAAAGCATAGAATCCACGATACCAATCTAAGGCCGCAAAGCCATGGAAAAAGTAGTAAAGCGGATTCAATTCATAATTTTTTAATAGAGTCTGCAGATATTCTGATATTTCAGAAACTACTATTATATGTGGTTCTTTAAAAAAGGTATTAGGATAAGCCAACGTAGTAGCATGAACATCTGGATGATTGGCTGTTTTATCAGTATTAGGATCATTGAAATACAGATTATACAATTCATCTAATGAATATTCTTTAAATTTAGGGTATCTAAGATCTTCAAAGATTGTAATTCTAGTCAAGGGTTCTGGAGTTTTAAACCAACCAAGTAAATCCTCAACTTCATTTAGGAATGGCTCTTGATCATAGAATAATATTTTAGAATTGGAACTATTTCTATTAAATACATTTACATTATCTTTAGTCACAACCCCATTGGGACGAAAATATCCCTCTGATTTTGGGAAGACATTTTTTAAAAAAAATTCGTAGATATGATCAATTTGGAGCATTATGTCAATTCAATTAAAAACAGTAGGATTCATTGGAATCGGTAAATTAGGCCTAGCCTGTGCAGAAGTAATGGCACAAGAATATGATGTAACTGGCTATGATATTTACCCTAAACACAGTAAGAAGATTAAGATTTCTGATACACTAGAAGGTGCAGTACGAGGCAAAGACGTAATCTTTGTAGCAGTACAAACACCACATGATCCTGTATATGATGGATCTATTCCTAGTACACATTTGGCTAATAAAGATTTTGATTACACCATTGCTAATCAAGTCTTAGCTGACATCAATCAATACGTGACCAAAGATCAACTAGTGGTATTAATCTCAACGGTACTACCTGGCACAACAAGACGTGAATTACGTCGTCATATTACCAACGCACGTTTTATCTATAATCCTTACCTAATAGCCATGGGCAGTGTTGCCTGGGATATGGTTAATCCAGAAATGGTTATCATTGGCACAGAAGATGGTAGCCTAACAGGTGATGCACAATTACTCAAAGACTTCTACCAACCCCTCATGGCTAACAATCCACGCTACGCTATCGGCACATGGGACGAAGCAGAAGCTATCAAAGTCTTTTACAATACATTTATATCAACCAAGATTGGCCTAGTTAATATGATACAAGATGTGGCCATGAAGAATGGCAACATGAATGTAGATGTAGTAACATCTGCCCTAGCAGAATCAACTATACGTATTATGAGTCCTAAGTACATGACCGCAGGCATGGGCGATGCTGGCCCTTGTCATCCTCGCGATAATATTGCTCTACGATATCTAGCAGAAAGACTAGATCTAGGCTATGATATATTTGACACAGTCATGCACGCTCGTGAAAAGCAAGCAGAGAACCTAGCATTATACCTAATAGATTTACAAAACACACACGATATGCCAATTATTATTCATGGCAAGGCCTACAAGCCAGATGTAGATATGTTAGAAGGCAGTTACAGCTTATTAATTGGTAGTTATCTAGAGGAACATGGCGCACAATACTTGTACAGTGATCCTCTAACAGGCGATACGGTGTATGACGACACCGAAGGTATTGTTCTACTAGCACACAATCGTCAGATTACCTACGGCTATACAGGTAACTTGCCAGAACAACAACTATATTTTACACCAGGCCACGGTAGCATTATTGTAGATCCATGGCGTAGGTACTCTACACGTAACCCATCGTATACTGTTATTCACTACGGAAACACACGTGGACAGATTTAACATAGAGCCGTTTTGGGGCGATGCATATCTGCATTTAGATTATAGCAAAGAACCATTTAACAATCCCAGCGACACTGCACGTTGGACAGACATGGGCTTTGCTGATAACTTTGTGGGCAGCATGTGTGATATGCGCAAGACACAGCCTGTATGGAATAATCGTATTATTGCTTACTTTGAAGAACAGCTAAAGTGGAAAGATGTCTGTACTAGTTATTATCGCATGGATTCGGGTACAATCTTACCTAATCATATAGACACTTATAAACGCTATATTGACGTATTTGAATTAGAAACTACACATCAAAGCATTTATCGTGCTATTGTGTTTTTAGAAGACTGGGCCAGTGGCCACTATTTAGAAGTAGCAGGTGAACCTGTGGTTAAATGGTCAGCGGGTGATGTGGTAGTATGGTGGTACGATACTCCGCACCTAGCGGCTAACATGGGCTACACACCAAGATACACACTACAAGTTACAGGACACGTATGAAGATCAGCACAAGTAATGAATGGGGAAAACTAAAATCAGTGGTCGTAGGATCAGCAACACATGCCAATTGGCCTAGTACAGATCCTGTGTTTGCTCAGGAAAGTTCTAAGACCACTTGGAAAGAAACACCAGTGCCTAGTGGCCCAGTGCCGCAGTGGATCATTGACGAAGCCAATGAGGATCTAGATGACCTAGCCAATGTCTTGACACAAATAGGCGTTGAAGTCCATCGTCCCGCAGATATGAACTTTCAAGAGCTAGGTGGCATGTACAATTATTGTCCTAGAGATAGATTGATAATATGGGGTAGCTGTGTAGTTGATCCTGCTATGATGTATCCTTGCCGTGATCAAGAAATTCAAGCACTACAAGCGGTGACTAATTCAGCACGCATGGTGTTTAATATGCCGCGTGGTCAAGGTATGACCTTAGATGCCGCTAACATTTGCCGTTTAGGTAACACTTGGTTATACTTAGAAAGCCCCAGCGGCAATCGTAAGGCCTACGAATGGTTATGTCAACAGTTCCCACAAATCAAAATAGAACTATGTAACTTCTACAGCGGTGTGCATATTGATTCAACCATAGCACCACTGCGTGAAGGGTTAGTTGTATTAAATGCTAGTCGTGTTAATCAAGTAAACTGCCCAAAAGCCTTTGATGGATGGGAGAAGATTTGGGTACAGGATGTAGTAGCACAGGACTTTTATCAATATCCCTATGCCAGCAAGTGGGTTGGTATGAATATGCTGAGTGTTGATCCAAACACTGTGATCATTGATGCGGCGCAGACCCAGCTTATTAAAGACCTAGAGCGAGTAGGTATTACCAGTATTCCATTAAAATTGCGCCATAGCCGCACACTAGGAGGCAGCTTCCATTGTGTAACGCTTGATTTAGTTAGAGAATAAACTAAATAGTTACAAATGGAAACAATTATGCCGCAAGGTTTTGCCACGTATTCTGAAGCCAGTTTAAGTGCTTTCAAATTTAATCCTAAAAGCCAAGAAGTTATTGACAAGAAGCAAGAAATTCTTCGTTCAATCTCAGAGCATCATGGAGCAGTTCCCACCAGTGTACTGTTCTACGGATTCAGTCCTATGATGTTGGGTGCCAAATATAAACAGATAGCTGTTACAGGTATCACAGCAGATACAAAAAAATTCCTAGACACTACAGGAGTTAAATACGTATATATTGCTGATGCAGAATTAAAAGAATATAAAAAGCAGTTTAATTGGGTAGTGGCCAGCGATGAGTATTTTACCTTTGCCAACTCAGAACAAGAGCAGTTAGATAAAATAAAGTCAGCTAGTGATCTAGCCAAAGATGTTATTATAACCACCTTACGTGACTATAAGAACCAAGATTTCCGTGATCGTGAATTTAGTCAACCATTGGCAGTTCACGCACACAACGATACAAAACTATTTTTAGAGTATCATCATTATGATTTCAATGATAGAAATAGTTGGAGCACCACAGTATATGAGATGCATGGTGCTAATGCAGTGACCACCGGCCCATTTGCTCGTCGCAGTATGTTTTTCAAGCAGATGGCTAAATTCAGCATTGATGCTGGAGCAAAGAGTTTTTATGTACATAAGAACTTGATGTATAAAAGTTTAATCAAGAAAAACTACGAACACGTTATTTCAATTAGTTTCTAAGTTTTTCAAAGAGGTGTTATGGATATCAATGAACAGTTACAACCTATTGTCGCCAGCATCATAGACAGCCTTAAAGGCACTATCGAAGCTGAACTACGCGATCAAATTTCCAATGAAATCGTTGCTAAAATTGCCAATACTGAATTTGACAGCGTTGTACAACGCCTTGTTGAACAACAAATCCGTACACGCCTGGACAATTTTAACTTTGTTAGCACCAGCGATGAACAACTGCAAAAGATTGTAGCACAATTAACTGACCAGATTAATAAAAACCTAACTGCAACTGCTAACCAACAGATCAGCAGCTACATCAATCAAAAACTAGCCGCAGTAAACGTCACAGAAGTTATTGGAGCATTGGTGCAGAACAAAGTAGGCAGTATGCTACAGACTACCAGCTTCCCAGAAAAAAGTATCAGTCACAACAGCATAGATTTTTCAGGACTAAAGTTAACAGGTGACCAGGTCAGCGGCGGTATTATCACAAACTTTGGCAGTACAGGCATAGAAGATCTAAGTACTCGTGTACAGATGACCTTGATGGATCGTGGTACTGCATTTGAAGGGCCATTGTTTGCTCCACAACTCACAGTCAAAGGTGACATCAGTCTCAATGGCCGTTTGGTGATTAATGGTGAAGTAGCGGCTGATGCCAAGGGCTTTTTAAAGCTGGTAGAACAAACCAGTCAAGCAGTCAAAGAATTACTAACAGATGATTTATTTTCAGGATTCAGCGACATTATCTTTAAAAAGATGCAGGCTGATGGTATTGATCTAGACAAGATCACACAAGGTGGGAAAGAAATTGTCAGTGGTAATAGGCTAGGATACCATATCATTGATACCAACATCAGACGTTTGGGTGTGGTTAACGACCTACAGACATCAGGTGAAAATCTATTAGTTGATACCTTGTATGTTACACAGGGACGAGTAGGAGTAAACACCATTGATCCTACTGCGGTGTTAAGTGTTTGGGACCAAGAAGTTGAAGTGGTAGTGAACAAACGCAGTCAAGACACAGGTTATATTGGCACACCACGTAGTCAACAGTTGGTCATTGGTGCTAATAACAAACAAAATATTCTATTAGATCCTGATGGTAGTGTAGAAATAGAAAACCTACGCATAGGTAATACTCCTATGAGCTCAGCTTCGACAATACCAAACTATCCTGCTATCACAGGTACTATAGTTTGGAATGAAAGTCCTATGCCTGGTTCAGCAATTGGCTGGGTTTGTTTGGGCGCAACACAGTGGGCAAGTTTTGGTAAAGTAGGTTGACATAAAGACATTTTGGTGTTATAATAGTTTTATGACATCACAAATCAAACGCATCGGTTTTGCCTGCAAGTGGATTGATCGCCCTGATCAAGTTGAGGGTATCAAATCCACAGACGCTGCAAAAGAATTCAATACAGGTACTACTACAGTGGCTTGGCTTAATCGTCAATCCCGCGAAGTAGCTGAACAGCGGCTATGGGACCTAATGGAACAAAACATTATGTCCACTCGCAAACTAATTGAGAGGGTAGGTAACTTAGATGAATCACTTCGCATGGTACGTATTAGCAGTGACATCTTGCCTGTATATACTGAGTCTAGCTGGTCTTATTATTGGCAGCAAGCTGATGTTAAAAGGCGTTGTGAACAGCTTTTTGCAGAAGTTGGATTGGTTGCTAAGGATCGTGGTGTACGTTTATCCTTTCATCCTGGTCAGTTTACTGTTTTGGCTAGCGATAATGACGATATTGTCGCCAGGAGTATAGCAGAGTTTGAGTATCATGCGGACATGATTCGCATGATGGGCTATGGCCAAAAGTTCCAAGACTTTAAATGCAACGTGCATATTGCAGGTCGTAGAGGCTATCAAGGTATCCTTGATGTCTACCCTAAACTCAGTGTTGAAGCACGCAACACTATTACCATTGAAAACGAGGAAATGAAACATGGTCTTGATGATTGCCTCAATCTTGTCGATACTGTACCTATTGTTCTTGATATCCACCACCATTGGATCCGCGAAGGGCATTACATTGATCTTAAGGATGCCAGAATTGCACGCATTCTTGACAGTTGGCGCGGCCTGCGTCCTACGCTACACTATAGTGTATCCAGAGAAGACGTTCTCCCCGCTCATTCATCTAGTACAGCTCCTAACCACAGCCTACTACTAGAGCAAGGCTACAAGAAAAGTAAGATGCGTGCGCACAGTGACTTCTACTGGAACACTGCTTGTAACGATTGGGCATTGTCATTCTTAGACAAGTTTGACATCATGTGCGAAAGCAAGGGTAAGAATTTGGCTAGTTTTGCACTATACGAACGTGCTCGGCAACTATCTATAATTGATCTTTGAGTTAATATATTCTTTAATTAATTTTTTAGTCTGATGTTGGACTATAAAATGATTTATTTTTTCTGCAGGTGTATTAACAAATTGTTCAATTGATAAATTGGTATAGGGCAGGACCTGACCAAACGCCCACCCTGATACAGAATGCTTTATCTGTTTAGTTGCATTCCAATCATTGATAGTTGCAATGGCCCATTTTAAATCCATGTGATCATTGGCCCAGTGTAATCCTAAAATTTCATCATGCCATGGCAGATTGTTTGTGCGTGCCAGACTTTCTTCAGGCATGCTTATATTTTCAAGAGGTTTAATTCTGTAGCCTCTTGAAGCCCAATCTTCCCCAATGGTAGATTTGTGACGATCCTCAACAACAATGTTTAATGGATAAAAAGTTGCATGCTGATCTTGCCAATTGGCATCAACCCAATCAAATGTAGTTTGAATAGTCTCTTTTGTTTCGTGCGGTAATCCAACAATAAAACTCATTACCCCATGATATGGAACATATTGTTTGAACCACTGCTTGGCTTCTAACAATCCCTGAGTTAACTTTTCAGTAGGCATGCCTTTGCCTATGCTTTTAGCTGACTGCCAGTTAAGACTTTCTACACCATAGTGATGCATAAAAAATCTCATTCTCAGTAGATGTTCCCAATCTTCACGACGCGACACTAGCAAATCAGGGCGTATGAATCCCATAAAGGTAGGATTAAAGTTTAAATTTTCAACAGCATCTGCAAATTTAATAATTTTTTCTGTGCGATCATTGAATGTTTCATCAGCGGCATAATAATGGCTGACTCCCCATTGATCATAATTGTCCTGAAGTTCTTGTTGAAAATCATCTGCGGCTCTAGAATAATCACCTTTGACTCCCAGTATAGGATAAGCGCAGAAGTCACACTTAAATTTACAACCTCGCCCAATCTCAATACCTAGCCATTCAAATTCACGTATAAAATCTCTAGCTTCGTACTGCACACGCAGACTAGACATTGGATAAGCTGGATAGCTGTGTATGGCATTGATAAATTTCTTGCCGTTGTTCCATAGAGAGTATTTGACTTTGTTATTATTACCCAACAGATGAGCTATTACTTCTAAGATAGCATGTTCGCCATATCCTTCAATGTACCAATCAGCAGGTATAATAATACGTCCTAGGCTTTGCCCGCCCACAACCAGTTTAATTTTAGGATATGTTGCCTTAATCCATATAAACAATTTTTGTATTAATGGACTAGAATAAGAAAATGTTGTGCTACACCCAACAAATACTGTGCGATCATTAAGACGTTCGCGACAAAGTTCTTGTAATTCTTCTAAAGTCCAAAATTCAATAAAGTCAATTACTTCGGCATCCCATCCTTGTTCACGTAGCCAAGAGGCTATACGATGACCGCCTAGACTTCTGCGATATTCTGGTTGATAAGAGCTTAAATTGAAAATTAACGTATGGTGCACACTAGTATTTAAACTATAATTGCGCCAAGAGAATTTAAAAATTCTCCATACCAATCAGTACCTAACATCAAACTTTGGTTATGCTTTGTTATTGGACTAATTTTAGCTAAAAGTTCTTTCTGAGGTTGACCAGCTAAGAATTTTATCTGTTCACCAATCATTTGGCATCTGATTTTATAATCAGGTTCTAGATCATAACTTTCATCTATGACCGTGTCAAATGTACGAAATCCCAATGCACGTAAGTTACGTAGATAGTATTGATTGCTGGCCACTAAAAATAACCTTTCAGCTAGAATAGGTTTGACGATTTTTTCAGTGTTAAAGGTAAAGCGATTATCAATCCCCCATGTTTCTGCTACTACTGTGTAGGCTGTTTGGTTATAAATGCTCAATGGAATGATCTGGCTTAATGAAATTATTTGATTGTAGTATTTTACTGGGCGTATAGTATGCCTAATAGGCCAATCAGGAATTTCTAATCCTTCACTTTCCCATTGCCACTCAGTGGCGGATTTTTCTTGAAAACTTTCTGTTATACTAGATATATAGGTTAGAATAACTTTGTCATCTAGGTTATTGTGTTTGATATAAGAAAATATTTCATCACGATGTTTTCTTTCTTGTCCTAATAATATGTCAAAATATTTAGGTTTAGCAGTATAAGGAGTTAACTTGTCTAGTAGAAACTGATTATTTTTATAAAACAACGTAGTAGACTCAAACCAATGATGGTAGTGATAGTAGGTAGCATGATCTAGTTTGAAATTTAAATCACCATTTAAGAACAGGACTATTTTAGGGCGATCAAACTTTTCAATGAAATCTACAGTGACATCGTGTAGTTCTGTGACCAGTAGTATTATCTGCTCACTAGAATCATATATTTGGTTGAAAGTTTCTTCTAAATGATCAAAATCTGAATACCTAGGAAAGGGCGCATGAAATACTGCGGTTTTTGGCCCTGGCGAATCCATATAAACATTAATATTTTTTACTATGGTAATGTTAGGTAATTCTGCCCAACTATCGCAAACACTGGTATCACTATAGATAATCATTTTAATATTTAATGAAATTTTGGTTGACACAACCATAAACTGATAGTATAATAACACTTATGTTTTTAAGTATGAAAGGTCAATCATGGGTTTAGACATGTATGCTTACGTTGCTGCCAAAGCAGGTCAAAATAGTGAATATTGGGACACCTGTGAGTTCAACGAAGAAACTGGTGAGTATGTTAATCCCAAAGTAAGTAAACCTATTGAAATCGCCTACTGGCGCAAGCATCCAAACCTACATGGTTGGATGTACAATCTCTGGGTCAGTAAAGGCAATGAAGGTGAGTTCAACGGTGATGAACTAGAGCTGACCTGGGAAGACATTGACCAACTTGAAGAAGATCTCAAACGAGGTCGTGTTAAAGGTGTTGAAGCAACGGGGTTCTTCTGGGGTGATCCAAGTGATGATTACTACTACGAAGATGATTTAAAATTTATCAAGGAGGCACGCAGCCAGTTGTTCTTAGGCCTAAAAGTGTTTTATAATAGTTCATGGTAGATAAAAATAAATTAGAAGAATTACAGACCCAAATTGGGCTAGTACACGATATCATCAGACACACTGATGTTAAAGATCCTCGTATGGAAAGTCTGCGAGGACTTTTAGCTACAATGTATCAGAAGTTAAGTGAGTTAGAACCGCCCAGAGATAAATTAGATAAACCGCTACTAAGTGAAGACAGCCTATGACCGTAAAAGAAATCCAAATAAACGACGACTTCGTGTACAATAACGAAGAAGAAGCCGAAATGGGGCAGTTACATGCCATCCACAACAACATGAATGCTATCGCTAACGTGCGCCGCCAATTAGAACAGCAAGCGGCGCAACCAAGCCTTACGCACTGTGAAGAGTGCGGAGATGAAATTCCAGAAAAGCGTAGGTCAGCTATTCGCGGAGTCAAGCTCTGCGTATTTTGTCAAGAATTACAAGAACGAACAAAAGGAAGATAAATGTCAAATTTAGTCCCAATGGTAGTAGAACGTACAAGTCAAGGCGAACGTGCCTATGACATTTATTCACGTCTACTTAAAGATCGTATCGTGATGTTAGATACTGATGTTAATGAACATACAGCCAGTTCAATCGTAGCACAGATGTTATACCTAGAAGCAGAAAATTCAGAAGCAGACATCTTATTCTATATCAACAGTCCAGGTGGCAGTGTAACTGCTGGCTTGGCTATCTATGATACTATGCAGTTTATCCGTCCAGATGTGCGTACTATTGTTCTTGGGCAGGCATGTAGTATGGGTAGTTTCCTTGCTCAAGCAGGTCATCCAGGCAAGCGTTTTGTCTTACCAGAAGCACGTACAATGATCCATCGTGTTAGTTCAGGTACTCCTGGCACACGTGGTAGTGTACACGTACAAGATCTACAGTTTGAAGATGCTAAACGTAGTTTTGAAGAAAGTGTGCGCATTAACAAACGTCTAACTGAACTCTATGTCAAACATAATACGCAAGGTAAGACCTACGAAGAATTGTTTGACACTATGAAGTTTGATACATTCTTATCAGCAGAAGAAGCAGTGGCCTATGGGCTTGCTGACGAGGTGATTACAAAAAGATAATGTTTTTTCACATTAGCAAAACTGCACAGACTAATTTTAAACATAACTATCAAACTGATCATTTTGTTATAAATTTAGATGATGGGTGGACACAGGTACAAGACTACCACGGTGATCTTGTATGGTACAAGGGATATTTAGACAACGCAGATCTAAGTCATTTTGCTGTAAGAATCAGTGAAGAAATATCTCCCACCCATAGCGGCAATTTTTGTATTATCAAAGTCACTGACAGTGGCCTGCTGATAAGAACTGATAATCTCAGAAGTTTTCCAATTTGGTATGACTATGATCTTGGATTAACAAATCTGAGAGAAATAGGCAAGTTGCAGTACACTGATGGAATAGTTGGTCTTACCAATAACCTAGAATTAATCCATACTGCATTTGACCCAATTGGCTCAATTGACGATTCGCCTGTGTCATTTGATCAGGCAGTTGATCAAATTGACCTTATACTGAAATCAAAAGTTCAACAGTTTATTGAATACAATAGACTGCCTTTGCGTGTATTTTTAAGTGGTGGCGTGGATACCGCTCTGCTGTTTTCATATATAAAAAACTACACTGACGACTACCATATAGTTACAAATGGGTATATAGAACACGATTATTTTTATCTTAAAAATCACGGGCATTTGAGTAGATTTTGGGCATATAACCAAATTCACTATTGGGCAGAAAATTGTGTGTTGGCCAGCGGAGCTCCTGGTGATGAATTTACTGCCAGAAATCCTGTAACAGTTGATCAGCTATTGCAGGCCCACGGCTCTTCATTTGTCAAAGTAATGTCTGAGGAAAGATTTAAAAATAGTCTTAATTATGATTTTTTTAAACGTAGTTACATAGAAAAATTATCCAACACACCCGCACAATCTGCAACACTAGCCGAAGCTATAAAACAGTGTTGCGAATACAATGCCAATGACTGGCAACACTGGCATTTAGGAAAAACATTAACTTGGACTCCGTTCAGAGATATGAATATGTTTAAGTTAGTGGCCAGACTGCCCTTAGAAGATCTCAAACACCAACTAATGGATAGTAGTATTCAAATTGAATTAATACGTAGAAATAGTCCAGAACTGTTGTCTGTACTTTCATCTCAAAAAAATGCCCTAAATTACATGGAAAATGTAGTTGGCTATCTACAAAAAATCAAAGACTTATAAGTCACTGATATTTTCCCTTTTCTGCTGATTTTGGTTGACTTTTTGGTTAAGTGACTGTATAATATACACATATTAACAATAAGGAACTAGACAAATGCAACTAATTAAACATGATTATCAAGTAGGCGATGATGTTAGTTACGGTTTCAATGGTGATTGGTATTACGCAGGTAAGGTTGCTCGTATCACTAAAAAGTATCTGACTACATTCACAGGCCATAAGTTTTATCTAAAAGAATTCCGTTCACGTGTGTATGACTCTGCTACATTTGACTATGTAGATGTTATGAAAGAATACTTTGTCAGTGTGGGCAATGGCACTTGGACACTTACCAAAGGCCGCAAAGAAGAGTTGAACCCACACTTTTAAGATTAGATTTTGGTTGACTTTTTGGTTAAAAGAATGTATAATGTTACACATACACTAACAACACAGGAGCAATAAATGGACATTCAAGCTATTAAAAATGAAGCACAAACAGCCGCAATTACAGCAGAACAAGCATTTATTGCCCAGCATGGTGAAATGGCCTACTGTGGTTTTGCTTGGGTAGATGTGTTTGTATCGCGTACTAATTCAAAAGAAGCCAAAGCACTAGCTGAAATGGGCTTTAAGAAAAGCTATCGTCCAAAAACAATGAACCTATGGACTTGTGGTAGCTACAATGGTCAAAGCATGGATGTTAAAGAAGCAGGTGCACGTGCTTACGCAGATGTGTTAACCAAACATGGTTTCCGTGCTTACATGGGTTCACGTGCAGACTAACTAAGGAGCAAACAATGGATAAGGCAATGAAAGTAATTCAGGGCGTTGGTGAAGTTGGTATTGATACAGAAGCAAGTCCGGGTAATGGTCGTTGGTATGTCAAGCACTATGCTACTGGGTATGATGTCTGTGGCTTTGACAGTGAACAAGAAGCCTTAGATGAACTTGAATATGTTGAAAATGACACTGTAGCGGTATAATTTTGGTTGACAATCAAATCAAAAGGTGCTATAATAGCTTTATGAAATACAATAATTTAACAAGAATTTGTGGTGGCAACATCACTCCGCAGGCACTCAAAGGAGTGTTTGCTGATCTAGAATTTCAAACTACTGCCGTAAAGCAAGAGTTTTGGGAGTACATGTTTGAGATGGGTGAAGCCTTTGGAGACATTCAAAGCTTCGTAGTTCAAGATAGACAACAACAAGAAGGAGTAGTAAATGTTTAAAGTAACAGGTATTTCAACGTTAAATGGTAAGACCAAGGTTCGTTTTGCTAATGATCTAGTTAGCCGTGTTAAAATCTTAAACAAAGATGGTCACACAGACATTAACCTTATCGAGTTACCAACAGCTATGTCTAAGTTAGACGCTGTAAACTACTTGAAAACCACAGACCTTTACAGTAAATTTGCAGCAGCAATTGACGCGGCAGATGAAAAGTATGCAGGTCTTGGCACTGTTAAAGTTACTAAGCCTAGCCTAGAAGCAATCAAGGCTCGTGCTGGTATCACTGAAACAGAAGCTGCCTGAGTGGAGCAGGACCTAAAAAGCCCGCTCTGACGCGGGCTTTTTATTTTAGAGTAAATACTGGTGTAAGCGATCTCTTCATAATGATCTGACCGCTAATATGAGGAGAGTAAAATGCTTAAACACTTAGCGGTTATCAGTCTTTTTGTGTCTTCTACAGCATTAGCAGACACAGTAGTTCAAGAATTATACATGCCTAATGACGCAGGTGGTTATGTAACGTTAACCATGGATGAATGCAAGTTGGGTGACAGAGTCAAAAAAGATTATCCTTTCCGAACCTATGCTACAGAAGATGAAGAAGGTAAGATCAAGCATGAAGGGTGTTGGATACGTCCAAGCACAGATGATGCACCAAAGGTTCAGGGTATGACTATTATTCCGTTGGTTAATACCTATTGGGAAGGTGGCGATCGTGCTACATTCCAAGCCAGCCAATTTGGACCAATTAAACAGCGTTGGGATTTTAAGCTACCCCCAATAGAAGTTAAGCCAGAACATATACCAAATTCAATTTAATGTATGGGCATACCCATATGATAATAAATATGGTATGGACATTAAAGACTATACTGATGTTGGCGTAACTGAACAGGATTTGAGTAAGGTCCTCGTCAGTAATGAGCCAACCAACGGTGAACAACAACTTAACAAGGCAACTGGGCAAGTTGAAGTTTACTATAACGGCATGTGGTGCGTACGATGACTTTTGGCGAAATATTTACTGTTGGGGTAGTGGTGATTATCGTCTGTGTCATGCTAGATGAATTTTTAACAGCCTATGAAGAATACATGGGCAGTGATGACGAATAGAGATTAACATGAAAACAATGTACATGGAGACTGTTATGCGATCGTAAACTTTACGAGGAGCATAATATGTCTAGAACACGTAGACGTAAGCGTGGCGACCACACTGATCTAGCTTGGCAAACTAGAGAAATGATCAAAGTCCCAGGCAGATTAATTTGGGTGCCAATGGACCCAAAAACCAAGCAGTATAAACGAGTAGTAAACAAGTATCACAGTGATGCAGGCACACATAAGTTTAACAACTGTCCACAAGGATGGTGGGTTAACATGGTAATGCAAAGACCACATCGCCGTGATGCTAAAAGAAAAATCCAAAAATGGTTGTTGGATCCAGAGTATGAAGTTATACTAAATGCTAAGGAACCACTTCCATATTGGGATTAAAGAATTGTTGTATGAAGCGAGTCCAAAAACGGACAAGACACGGGTTCGACTCCCGTCGCCTCCACCAAAGCATTTTTGAAAGAGAGTTTTTCGTTGGGGGTGCCATGGTATCGATTGACGGCTTAGTAGGCAAGTGGACAACACAGTAGGCGATGACTGTAAATCAAGCAAAATCCGTAAATGCAAAAGCATCTACACTTGGTACTGTAAAAGTATCTATGGGCCGCGGTTTCCGCTTTGCTCGTGGTACAGAAGCAGTAGCTGCCTAAGAAACAGCAACCACGGGGCAGTTATGCCTTGTTACCCAAAATAACCAAACCCGCTTCGGCGGGTTTGCTACCTCTAAAAAGAGGTTGACAACAATACCAAATGATACTATAATAGTAACTAGTATGTCGTAGTTGGTTCTACGCATACGTTAATTCAACTTTAGGACAAAGGAGAAATATATGTCACAAGCAACATCTTGGGTTAATCACTTGGCTGCTAACCCTGACCCAAAATATCCTAATCAAGGATACCCAGAAGTAATTGCTCAACGTTTTGGTAAAGATTTGGACCAAATACTTGGACCAGTATCCCAACGACGACCATATGACCAAATTAGTCAAACAGAAGTAGAAAGCAGACTTGAATTAGTTGACGAAAAACTATTCCTTGCTAATATGCGTGGGGGCAAACAGCAACTTCTACAAACATTTTATGATTTGTTAGAGCACTTAGAAGATACTAAAGCATTATGGGGTATTGATATTCCTTTGATGAATATCATGCCAATGGAAGGCGTTGAACGCCACGCTGTAGAAAAGTTATGGATTAACTATCGTTCACAGCGTACATTATATGCACGTCACATTGTTCAGATTGTTTTTAAATTTGATCCATGGAGTGTGTTTAATGGCATTGGGCGCATGACTAAAGATTTAAAACGACTGTTTATCAATGATGCCCAACACCGTACTATTGCTTGTATGATTTTTGGTATTAGATATATGTCTGTACAATATCGCATCAGTGACGATGAAAACGTAGACATTGATCAGTTCTGTGCTTGTAATGTAGATAACCTACCGTCAGAAGCATACGATAACTATCGCAACCGTAAAGAACGTTGTGATGCTTATATCCAGGCTGATCGTCCACCGATCCGTGAAGATAAGTTTATGTGGGATATCGCACAATGGGCTCAACGTTGGGCTGTTAATATTTGTCGTGTAGGGGATCCTGTAGCTAACGGTGCAAGAGGTATTAGCCACATGGCAGATTTGTATAAATCTGCACGCATGGGATTTGACGTAATGGACGCTGCGGCAGCAGTGCTAGTTAAAGTTTACCCAAATGATCCAATGAAGTCAGCAAACTTAGTTGGACTATGCGAGTTATTGAAACAACAAGAACCCGAGTGGTTAGATGTAGACTACCAAGGTCCAAATAATTCAATCCTAAATCCTAAACTAGAGGATCTAGCTGAGATAATTGGAAAACGTTTTGGTAATGTAAACAAAGGTCAAAATTCTGGTACATATCACGACCAATGTAAGCAAGCAATTAACAATTGGTATAAGGAAGCGTTTAATACTTTAAGTAACCCAAGTGGTATTGCACCTGAGGTAAAAGTTGCACACGCTACATATCACGTATATGATTCTTACAGTACCAAATATAAACTTACTGTGCCTAAAACAGAAAAAGGTGAGACATACAAAGTATTGTTATCATTCACAGAAGGATACAAAAAATGGATGTAGAACTAATTAACCAAAAGATTATTGAAGTAGAAAATAATCCATATCCGGATATGGATGAAGCAACTTATCTTAATAAAGATATTTGGTTTAAGGTAATTACAGGTAAAATGGATCTTAAAATGGTACAATGTATCTACTGGAGTATGCAACCGGAGTACGATGCAACTCCGGAAGAGTTGTACAATATTAGTCCTGATTATCATAATGGTTTTAAGTTTTGTTATGGCCGCGGTAAGAATAGAGTAACTAGTGATGATATATTCTTACCTAGTCCAGACCATGTGATTCCGCAAAAACACAACGGTCCGTCTACTATAGACAATCTTAAAATTGTTCCAAAGAAATATAATATTTGGAAACGAGATATGCTTAAAGAGGAATGGAATGACTTTAAAGTATGGATGGATAATCATTTAGAGTAGAAAACACTTGACATAAATAATTCTGCTAGTGTATACTGTATTATCAAGTATATACTAGTAGTTTTGTGCCTTCGGGGCAAAACATTTTACTTGCTTAATTAAGGAGAAATAAAATCATGAAGTTAAATCCTCTACATGACCGCGTGGTTGTTAAACGTATTGAAGCTGATACTAAAACAAGCTCAGGGTTATACATTCCAGATAACGTTGCAGAAAAACCAGATCAAGGCATTGTTCTAGCAGTAGGTGCTGGCCGTCGTACAGAAGCAGGCACACTGGTACCAATGTCATTAAATGTTGACGACAAAGTACTATTTGGTAAGTTCGCTGGTCAAATAGTTAAAATCCAAGGTGAGGAAGTTCTGGTCCTCAAAGAAGAAGAAGTTTACGCAGTTATTGAAGAATAAGGAGAAAAGTTATGAGTGCAAAAGACGTACAGTTTGGCGAGTCAGCTCGCAGCAAAATGATTGAAGGTGTAAACGTACTAGCAGATGCTGTTAAGGTTACACTAGGTCCTAAAGGCCGTAATGTTATTATTAGTAAAAGTTATGGTGCACCACACATTACCAAAGACGGTGTAACTGTAGCTAAAGAAATTGAATTAAAAGATGCACTACAGAATATGGGTGCGCAGATGGTCAAAGAAGTAGCTAGCAAAACAGCAGACCAAGCTGGTGACGGTACAACTACTGCTACAGTTCTAGCACAGGCTATTGTGCGTGAAGGTAACAAAGCTGTAGCCGCTGGTATGAATCCTATGGATTTGAAACGCGGTATTGACAAGGCAGTTGGTGCTGTGGTTGCTGAACTAGCTAAGATTTCAGTACCATGTGAAACCACAGCTAGTATTGAACAAGTAGGCACTATCTCAGCTAACAGCGATAACGAAATTGGTAGTATCATTGCACAGGCCATGGAGAAAGTTGGCCGTGAAGGTGTTATCACAGTTGAAGATGGCAAGAGTTTGGCTATGGAATTAGATGTGGTAGAAGGTATGCAGTTTGATCGTGGCTACCTCAGCCCATATTTTATTAACCAAGCAGACAAACAAGAAGCTATCTTAGACAAGCCTTACATCTTAATCTATGACAAGAAAATTTCTAGCATCAAAGAAATCCTTCCTGTACTAGAACAAGTGGCCAAAGTAGGTCCATTGTTTATCATCTGTGAAGACCTAGAAGGTGAAGCACTGGCTACTCTAGTAGTCAACAACATGCGTGGCACTATCAAAGTTGCAGTGGTTAAAGCACCTGGGTTTGGTGACCGTCGTAAAGAAATGATGCAGGACATTGCTATCCTAACTGGCGGTACTGTGATTTCAGAAGAAATTGGTATGAAACTTGAAGATACCAAACTTGAACAGCTAGGTCAATGTGGTCGTGTTGAAATTTCTAAAGACAACACTATTGTTATTGATGGTGCTGGTACTGCTGAAGCAATCAATGATCGTGTAGCAGTTATTCGTACACAAATTGAAAATGCTACCAGCGACTACGATAAAGAGAAGTTACAAGAGCGTCTAGCTAAACTTTCAGGTGGTGTGGCAGTGATCAAAGTTGGTGCCGCAACAGAAGTTGAAATGAAAGAAAAGAAAGACCGTGTTGATGATGCACTACACGCTACTAAAGCCGCTGTAGAAGAAGGCATCGTTCCTGGTGGTGGCGTAGCACTTATCCGTGCTAAACAAGCAGTCACTGGATTAACTGGCGACAATCACGACCAATCAGTTGGTATTGACATTGTTCTACGTGCTATTGAAGCTCCATTGCGTAGTATTGTTGAAAACGCAGGCGGCGAAGCTAGTGTTGTAGTTAATGCTGTGGCCAACGGTACTGGTAACTATGGCTTTAATGCAGCCAATGATACCTATGGTGACTTGTTAGAGCAAGGCGTAGTTGACCCAACTAAGGTCACACGTTGCGCACTACAAAATGCCGCAGGTGTTGCTGGGTTACTGTTAACCACAGACTGTGCGATTAACGAACTTCCTAAAGAAGAACCAGCTAATCAACAACATGGCATGCACGGCATGATGTAATTAACTACCCAGTTAATTGCTTAAAAGAATAGCACCTTCGGGTGCTATTTTTTTGTCTTGAACTTTTCAATTCTCTAGGATAAATAACTTAAAGCAAGTAATCATTTAACCTTGGGGAATATGGAACCAAATGGCTAACACCAACTTTGTAGTTCAGAACGGCTTAACAGTCGGACCATTAACGATAGATGCAGCAACAGGTAGTATTACCACAACAGGTAACTTGTCAGTTGCAGGTCTTACAGCTAATACCACACAAGAAACCCTTACAGCTAATACCGTATCAGTAACGCACGCGGCAGGATTAACCATCAATGGAGTCCAAGCCGCCACAGTATCAGATGCGCAAGCATTTGCAATCGCATTAAGTTAATAGGATAACATAAAATGGCAAGTAATTTTTATTTAAAAACAAGCAAAAACGCTGGTAACACATGGTCACTGGTAGGTAACTACACTGTAAGTAGCACTGTGTTATCTTCAGTAATACTAGGCATAGCAGTTGCTAATACCACAGGCTCTACTATTAGTGCCAACGTTGGTATATTCACTGGCAACTATGCCGCTGGTAGTAGTGCAAATATCTATTTGATTTATAATGCACCTATTTCAGCAGGCGGTACACTAATTCCAGTTGGTGTTGACCAAAAGGTAGTATTACAATCTAATAATGCAGTTTTTGTTCAGACTTCAGCTGCTAACTCAGCTGACGTAGTAATGAGCGTTTTGGAGCTTTCATAACATGGCATACGTAGGTATACAACCAATTACCCAAACCCTGGCTACTAGTAACCAGTTTTTTAGTGGTGATGGTACAACCGTAAACTTTACTCTACAACAAAGTGTTGGTAGAGCTTCTGACTTGATTGTACAGGTTGGCAGTACCTTACAAGTTCCATTTACCAACTATGTAGCCGCAGGATCAAGTTTAACTTTTGTTACCGCACCAACTGCTGGTACAAACAATATTTCAGTAACATATCTAGCTGGCGCACTTAACACTATCAACTTAACAGCCAACGTTTATCCATTGGGCACTAACGTTGCTCCAAGTATTTCAGGCATTGGTGCAAGTACCACAGGTATTTACTGGCCAACAACTACATCTTTAGGTGTAACTGCCGCAGGTCAAAATACTATTGTATTTTCAGGCACTCCAACAGCAACCAGCACTACCTCAGGTGCACTACAGGTCAAAGGTGGCGTTGGTATTACAGGTGCAACTTATGTGGGTGGTACTATATATGCTACCAGCACAACTGGTTCAACTAACCAATCAACTGGCGCACTGGTAGTATCAGGTGGGGTTGGCGTAACTGGATCTATGTATCTAGGCGGGTCAATGACTGTAGCTGGATCATTTACAGTTGCTGGTGCGTTTAATACCACAGCTACTAACAGTTTAACAGTTAACGATCCATTCTTATTCTTAGCTAATACCAACGTAGGTAACGCAGTTGATATTGGTATTGCTGGTACATACAATGATGGTACAGCGCAACGCTACACAGGCCTATACAAAACAGCGGCAGACGGTCGTTGGAGATTGTTCAGTAACTTAGTTACTCCTCCAGGCACAACAGTTACTACCAGTGATGGTAGTTATGTTTATGCTGACTTGTGGATTGGTAATGCTAACGTTACACAAACTAGTACTTCGACCAGCAGTCAAACAGGCGCACTACAGGTTATGGGTGGCGCGGGTATTCGCGGAGCTATCTATGTCAACAGTTTAAACAATGCTATTGCTATTGGTAACGGTGGCACAGCTGGTCAAGGCAATATCGGTACAAGTGGCGCTGGCTTTAATATTATCTACGCACAGGCAACCACAGCACAATACGCTGACTTGGCAGAAAAATATTTAGCTGATGCCAAATATGCTCCAGGCACAGTGGTATCATTTGGTGGTGAACAAGAAGTCACACAATCAACAGTTAACATGGACACACGTATAGCTGGTGTAGTGTCTACACAACCAGGATACATCATGAACGAAGGTTTAGAAGGTAACTATGTAAGTACAGTTGCACTTTATGGTCGTGTTCCTTGTAAGGTTCAAGGTCATATTAACAAAGGTGATATGTTAGTTTCAGCAGGTAACGGATATGCACGTGCAGAATCTAATCCAGTTGTAGGGTCAGTAATTGGTAAGGCCTTAGAAAGTCACAATGACTTAGAAGGTGTTATTGAAGTAGTAGTGGGTAGAAACTAGGAGATAGTATGTCATACATTGGACAAAGACCACAAGTAGGTAATTTCGTTAAAATTGACGATATTAGTTCACAATTTAACGGTGTTACTGTGACATTTAACGTTACAGTATCAGGTGCACCATACACACCAGGTAACCCAAACGCTACTATTGTTGGCCTTGGGGGTGCAATACAAAACCCAGGGGTTGACTATTTCTTCAGCGGCAGTACTATATCATTTGCTATAGCACCAACTAGTGCCAACAACGGTAAATTTTTCTGTTTGGTATTAGGGGATGTATTAAGCATTGGTACACCTAGCAACAACAGTATTACAAATGCAATGTTCCAAGCAAACACAATTCAATATGGTTCATTTGCATCAACGACAAAAGCTACACTGTTAGCTAATTCATTATTATTTGGGGCATAAAACATGGCAAGACAAGCAATTAAACAATACATATTTGTACCAGGCAACTCAGGGGTTGGCTATGTGCAGATACCTGGCAACTATTCAAATGGTCAGGTCATAGCGATCTTAGATGCTACAGCACAGACATTCCTTTACAACTTTGCTGATGCAACTTTACAGGGTGTGATTACTTGGACACAAGGTCCAAACAGTAACTTCCCAACTAGTATTGATGGTGTAACTACTATTACTTTAAACCTTAATACTACACAATATCCTAGTACTGATAAATTAGCCGTTTACGTTGAAGCTCCATATCAAGTAGATCGCCCATTTGCTCGTGATGCAGTTGAACGTTTACGTGTAGCTAACCCACAGTCACTAATTGACGCTGACTTTGAGTACGGCTTACAAAACACTAAATGGCAAAGTCTATTTACTAACAATGATAACCCAAGTATCTATGAAGTTCCAGGTTCAGACGTTTATGCTAACACAATTTCATACATTAGTTTCTTAGGTAACAGCCTAACATCAGGTGCGGTGGCAGCTGGTTCAAGTAACGTACAGATTATTTCAAACGGCTTTTCACAAGCAGGTCCAGGTAACAACCAACCTAACTGGACACAAAATGACTTTGCACTATTATTAAACAGTGACCCTGTGGGCAAACCAACACTGACCACATACTTAACAACCAACGTAGCTTCGCAGAACCAACGTGGTCTAACAGTGGTTAGCTCAACTGGATTTAATCCAGGTGATAACGTTGTATTGATTTATGCTAATGCACAAGGTGTTACAGCAACTACATCAACAACTAGTAGCTTGACAGCTGGTCAAACAGCGTTAGCAGTAGCTTCAGGTACACCTATTGTCAACGGTAGTATGATTGCTGTTAACACTGGTAACATACAATATCCAGTAGAATTGATGGTAGTTACAGCAGGTGGCGGCACAAGTTCGCTAACAGTGGTGCGTAACAGATGGAACACTAACTCAGCCAACATTGCTATTGCTTCAGGCGCAGGTATTAGTGTGGTTGGTCAAGCAGAAATGGCCAACGTGGTCAGCGTGCCAAACTCAACAACTATTAACGTTAACCGTGGCTACCAAAATACATCACCACAAGACAGTATGTACGCTAATACTATTATTACCAAAGCCTACTGGGACGCAGGTGGAGTAAGTGGTACCAACGTTGAAATTGTACAGATGACAACAATTGGTACAGCACAGGCTAACATTGCGCAGTTTACACGTGGTGCGATGGGCACAACTCCAATAGCACAAGCAGGTGCAGGCAGTTTAGTTTTACGTTTATCAGGTATATTCACAGCTGGTAATACTAGTGTTCCATTGGTGGCTATGAACTTAAAAGGTCATAGTTTCAATAAATTCTCAGCTATTAGCACACAAAACCACTATACTCCTGTAACAGAAGGACAATATCAAGTCAGTGATGTGTATACTAACTATCTAGACTATGTACCTAAGAACCCACCAAATACAGCAATTGGTTATCAAGTTAACCGTTGGGACACTTATATTCGTTATGCAGGCTTCTACGGTACAGCTAGCTTGCCACAACTTTCATTTACCACAGATGGTGCTAACCCAAGTACAATTACAGCTACTAGTGCTTATGCACATGGTCTATCACCAGGTACACCAATCTTAGCTAACATAGCCGCTTCAGGCGGTACAGTATTTGGTTTTGGTCCAGCGGTGATTCAGACTATTCCAAGTGCAACCACGTTTACATTTGTGGCCAGAGGTACTGTTACGGGACCTGTTACAGGTGCTTGTTATGTACGTCCAAACTCATTCTTCACACACCGTGCGGCAGACGGTGGGGTTAACCTAGGTACTGGTACACCACACCATGGTGCGGCAGCAGCTAGACAGACTAAGAAATATTTCCGTTACCAATCTGGTAAAGGTATTATGTGGACATCAGGTACACTGTTAGGCAGTAACTTTGACATTACCAGCATCTCTGCTACAGGTACAGGCGTTGGTAACGTTATTAACATTACCACAGACACAGAACATCAACTACAAATTGGTGCTAATGTTTTAGTGCAACAAATCAACACTCTAGGCTATAATGGCTACTATCTAGTACAACAGGTTACTGGATTTAATAGCTTCCAATGTAACGTAACCACACCTTTAGGTAGTACTACTCCGGTAGTGGGTAACCAACCTAAAATAGCTACAGTTACCTGGGCAGGTGCGAGTGTACGTGCTGGTTTGTTTGATGATCAAAACGGCGTGTACTGGGAAAACAACGGAGTAACAATCAGTGTAGTCCTACGTGCAGCTACATTCTATATGACAGGCACAGTGTCAGTTGAGGTTGCTACTAACTTGTGTGCAGGTGACGGTACTTGCTTGTTTACACAACAGTTTGTTGCAGGTGATAAAATTATCCTACGCGGTATGACACACACTGTAACATCAGTTATTGACGACAACAACCTAACAATTAGTCCAGTATGGCGCGGCTTAACTAACCAAGTGCGTATTAAACCAAGTAAAGTTATTGAACAACGTTATCCACAAAAATATTGGAACCTTGATCGTCTAGACGGCACAGGTCCAAGTGGTTACTTGTTAGATGGCACTAAGATGCAGATGTTGATGATTCAGTACACATGGTACGGTGCTGGTTTCATTGACTTTGGTGTTCGTGGCCCACGTGGTGATTATATTTTCTGCCATAGAATTATGAACAACAACTTTAACTATCAAGCATATATGCGTTCAGGTAACTTACCGGCACGTTATCAAGCGATTAATGATACACCATATCAAATCTTGTTAGGTAACAGTGCTACCTATGGTGCTAACTATAGTGGCATTACATCAAGTGATACGACATTCTATATACAAGATGCTACACACTTCCCAACACCAACACCAACGCAACCAGTGTGGGTATTGATTGATAACGAAATATTAAAATGTACAGGTATTACCTACGGTAACATTGTTTACTCACCAACTACTTACAGTAACGTACAACCAGCTACAGTAACAGGTGTGACACGTGCAGCTAGCTTTAACCTGTTCCAAGACGGTAAAAACACTACATTCTCAGCAGGTAATGCTCAGCCACATAGTGCTAACGTTTCAGTACGTGTAATTAACAGTACATCAGCACCGAGCTTGAACCACTGGGGTAGTGCAGTTATCCTAGACGGCGGCTTTGACACTGACCGCGGTTACGCTTATACGTACTCAGTAGCTAACGTTGCGTTCCCAACAGGTAGTTCAGCAACATCTAGCACTATTACAGCGTTTGCAATGCGTCTAGCACCAAGCGTAAGTAATCAAATTCCAGGTGACTTAGGTACACGTGATCTAGTTAATCGTGCGCAGTTGATTCTACAAAACATGATTATTAACTTCTCTGGTAACAACGTCAGCCAAACAACTGGTGCACGTTACCTAGTTGAAGGTATTCTAAATCCAAATAATATCAGTACTACCAGCACAACTTGGAGTTACTTATACAACCAGGCATTTAACGCACAGAACAATCCATCAAGTGCTATTCAACCAAGCTACACACAGGTGGCTTCAGGTAATATCTTAGGCGCAGCTCAATACACTGGTTCATTGAGTTTCAATGGTTACAGTTACGCTAGTGGTGGTACAAGTTGGGCCACAGGTGGTGAACGTTTGTTTGCGATTCCAGTTAACTATACCAACTCAGGTCAGCTAGACTTGAGTCAAGTTAAACAGATTGGTAACAGTGGTATTCCAGGATTTAACATCTATCCAGACGGTCCAGAGTTACTAGCTATTAACGTTACTGCTCTAGTACCAACAGCAGCTGGTGTTAACGTTACAGGTGAAATTCAAGTTCAGTGGAACGAATCACAAGCATAATTGCAGTATTGTGTTAAAAGAAATAGGACCTCAGGGTCCTATTTTCTTGATAAATACTAGATAATTAAGAGAGCATTATGGCGTTAACCAGAATTAATCAGGCACAGGTTTTTAACGACGAGTGGAAACAACCAGTCAATGTGGCCACTACCGCTGACGTTGGTAACCTATATCTAGGTAACACACAACCTAATACTGTTGATGGAGTATCAACATTCAACGGTATGCGTATTCTAGTAAAAAATCAAACCACAGGATCACAAAATGGTATCTGGGACGTTGTAACTCCTGGTTCTGGATCAAATGGTTGGTGGATACGCACCACAGACGCCAGCAGTAATCTGTTTATCAAGAGTGGTATGACTGTGGTATCTACACAGGGCAATACCTATGCTGGTCAAGAATTTCGTTTAACCACAGCTGATCCTATAGTACTAAACAACACAAGTTTAACATTTCAACTGGTGTCAGGTATTCCTGGCGGTGGCAACACACAGGTACAGTTTAATGACACCGGATTCCTAAGTGGGACAACAGCATTTACCTACAATAAAGTGTCAAACGTAGTAACGGTCTCTGGTAATCTAACTGTTGGCAATGTTTATAATCAGGGTAGCGAAACTATTCTTGGTCAGCTGTCAGTTGGCAGTACCATCACTGTCACAGGCAATATATTACCCAGTGCCAACGTTACCTACAACCTAGGATCGCCAACACAGAAATTTAAGAGTGCTTACTTTAGTGGCAACACTGTGTACATTGGCAGTGAGTCGATGGGCGTTGACCCAAGCGGTACTTGGCAGTTTAGCAGTAATGGATCCACAGTAACTTTAGGTGCCAACGCTACATTCAACCCGCCAAGTATTAACGTAACTGGTAATGTATCATCAGCTATCGATAACACAGGATTATTAAATTCATCAGGTAACGTCTTAGCCAATACTGTTTCAGCTTATGCATTAAGTGGCTTAATTACCACAGCTGGTCAGACTAATATCACTTCAATTGGTAATCTAACATCATTGAGTGTAGGCGGCACTAGTACCTTTTACTCAGCCCCAATTATTACCCCAACTACTAATGCCACTACCTTAGGCACAGGTGCACTAATTGTACAAGGTGGTGCTAGCTTTGCTAAAGACGTATATATTGGCGGTAACTTATATGCGGCTAACGTAGTTAGTATAAATTATAGTTACTTAACAGTCAACGATCCGTTGATCTACCTTCAAGGTAACGTATATCCCTATAACTTTAGTATTGGATTCTATGGTCACTTTATTGGCGGGCCTGCCAACACATACGCACATACTGGATTTGTACGTTCGTGGACTAATAATGCTTGGTACTTGTTTAGTAATATCGCTGAACCTATTGCAGGCAATGTCAACGTCAGTGATGGTAATATAATATATGATCCTATTTACACAGGTTCACATACTGTGGTTGGATTTATTAATGCTAATGGTAATGTCTCAGCTAGTACAGTCAACGCTGGGCAAATTAATACCACAGGTAATGTACTAGCCACTAACGCAGTACTTAACGCATTGACAGTTAATGGTGTGATTAATGCCAGTGGTAACATCTTAGCTGGCTTTGGTGTGTTCAATGGATTAACTACCAATAACGGTTTAACTGTAAACGGCGGTTGGATTAATAATGCCGGCAATATTGTAGCCACAGGCGGTATCTTTAACTCTCTAACAGTTAATGGGTTGATCACACAAGGTATTACCACAGCCAATACCGCAACTGCAATATTTACACACGGTAATGATACTAACTTCCAATTAACAGCACAGAATGGTGTATTATCAAATGCAACCGGTTCAGAAGTAGCACGCTTTGGTATTAACTACAATACAGCAGGTTGGGATAGCTTTACACAATATGTACGTGGGGCGTCAAGTCAAAATGGTTACCTAAGTTTCTGGGCAGCTAACGCACCAATAGCTAATGTACAGTCTACTGGCTTAACTGTAACAGGTGTTATAAACGCATCAGGTAACATATTATCAACTGGTGCCGTACACAATACCCTAACAGTCAACGGTACAGCAAGCACCAACGTAGCTTCAGTGGCTTCTACAATACTTGCTGGTGCTGTTGGTGTTACTGGTAACATTATTGCCAATGCCAGTGTTATCTATGGTAACACTTCAGGTGGCTATGGTGTGCGTCAATTCTTTAATCCTATAACAAATAGTCTAGACACGGTGTTTGGCTAATGGTAACACTGGTTAGTCGTATATCTAGTACTGGTGTTTATTCAACTAATGCTAACTCTACTGTGGGCATTTTTGACGAAGTTTCTAATGCTGGAGTAAGTAAAAAAGTGTTTGCTAATGGTATGATAATGACCAGTGGCATCTTAGATGAAACTAGTATTGCGGGCTCAGCTACAGCAATGAGCGAATATCCTAACGGCAACATAGCAGTATCAGGATACTTTGATGAAGTAACAGGTGGGTTGGTAACTAATGGCTTACTGGCCTACATAGATGCCAGCAAACAAGAAAGCTATGTTAGATCAGGCACTAAAATATTTGATCTAGTCAACCCTGCTAATCCAGCAACTTTAAACGGTGCAGTTACCTGGGTAGCCAATGGTGCTAATAATAGTAGTAGCTACTGGTGGTGGCCAAGTCAAGCATCAACAAATTACATATCCAGTACAATTACACAAAACTATTTAGATTTTACTATTGTTTTCCAACCAGATTTCACACTTAATTCAAATTCTGCACTTGTGGGACTAATTGCTGCAAGCAACGATACTACCACCTATGATGAAAGTTTGAGATTAAGCGGTGCTAACGGCACAGGACCTTGGACCTTAATTAATCCCGACAATCAAAATGGATGGGCCAATGTTGCTACTACTTTTTATATCAATGGAGTGACTAGTACTACCAACGGAGCGGCTATAAATGCAGGTTGGAATGTCTTAGGTGGATATCGTACTAATCAGACCAGCACATTAGCTAATGGTACCTTTGGGCCGTTTAGTTATTTCTTAGGCACAGAAGGATACAGCACAGTACGTGACTTTCGCGGCAACATAGCCGCAGTGGCCTTATACAACCGCCAACTATCAGCTGGTGAACAGATTAACAATTACAATTATTTTGCAGGTCGTTTTGGCCTACCATACATTGGCAGATAAATACTAAACTATGGCTAAACTACAATCAGGTACAGTAGTCTACGGTAACTTAACTGTAAACACATTTGCAAATATTAACGGTAACCTTATCTTAGGTGCGCAGATATATGCCGCAGGTTCACCTGGCGTTAACGGACAGGTCCTACAAAATGTAGGCGGTACTGGAGTAGCATGGGCTAACCCTAGTTCAGGCTCTAGTATCTTTAACGGTACTAGTAACGTAACAGTATTATCATCAGGCAGTAACGTAGTTGTTTCAGTAGCAGGTGCTATTATTGCCAACATTGGCTCAAGTGGTATGACCATTATAGGTGGCTTATCAGCAGGTTCTATCACAGGTAACGGTGCAGCCTTAACTGGATTGCCTGCAGGTTATAGTAACGTTAATGCCGCAACATATTTGCCAATTTACTCAGGTACGGTGGGTGCTAGTTTTGTTAACTCAACAGGTAACGTTCTAGCGCAAGCTGGTGTATTTAACGCTCTTGGTATTAACGGTGCTATCACTGGTACTGGCTATATTAATACCACAGCTAATATTTCAACAGCACAACTTAATGCTGGTCAGATTAACACAACTGGCAATATTTTATCAACTGGTGCTGTGCATAACGCACTCACAGTTAACGGTGCAACTACTGTAACAGGTAATATTTCAGCTCCTACTATGAATGTTACACATACCACTATAGGTAGTACATACGGAAACCAATCAATTATTGGGGTATGGAGTGGAAGTGATGGCAGTAATAACGAATTTTTAGAATTAACTAATACACGTACTGCAGCAGGGTCAACCTGGACTACAGCAGGTTACCGACTACAACAAAAAATTGATGCTACATGGATGGGTTATGTACAGTTTAACGGTGCGTCAACTAACGGTGGCATTGCGTTTGGTACTGGTACTAATACTACTAACGCAGTATCAGTTACAGATAGTGTAAGGATTGACACCAACGGTGTAACCATTGTTGGTCTCAAAAATCAAACAGTAGCAATATCAAACGGTGGCACTAGCGGCGTAGGTAATATTGGTGCTGCAGGTGCTGTATTTAATACCATATTCGGTAAAGCAACCACAGCACAATACGCTGACTTGGCTGAGATCTATACCAGTGACTTTGACTATGAACCCGGTACAGTGGTCATCTTTGGCGGCACAGCAGAAGTCACAGTATCAACTCTAAGTCACGACACACGCATAGCTGGAGTGGTAAGTACAAACCCAGCATACTTGATGAACAGCACAGAAACTGGCGTAGAAGTAGCACTAATGGGGCGAGTACCTTGCTCTGTACTAGGTCCTGTGGCCAAAGGTGATCGTCTAGTTGCTAGCCAAACAGCAGGTGTTGCTCAACGACTTAACACCAATTTATACCAACCAGGTTGCATCATTGGCAAGGCCTTAGAAGCCATTGATTCTGCAACAATTTCAACCATAGAAGTAGTAGTAGGACGCTTATAAATCACTTGACTTTTTAACCAAAAGACTGTATAATACAGTTATAAATTAGTTAAAAAGGTCCAAGTTTGAATCAAGTTACTGTTAGAACCCGCTTGTATCAGCCTAGTTTTCACCGTGCAGACTCTTACTGCGAGCACGAAATAACTGGCGAATTACTCAACACTGTCAAGTGGTTAAAGCCTGACGAATTAGCTATAACGAACCCCCAACACCCAAACGGATTCAGTATCATACAAAAGAAAAATATTCTATGGATGCGAGATCTAGCTGGTAAAAAATCCACAGTAACAGTAGATCCAGACTATCAGCAGTGGACTGTCAAAGGGTCAAAAGGCAATGAATATCTTGTAATTCGTCAAAAAGGCCAGTATAATTGTACATGTCCAGGCTTTACATATCGCCATAATTGTCGTCACATCACGGAGGTCCAATGAATAATCCTTGGGATATAATCCAAGAACTAGAATCAGATAACAGTCGCTTGGCTAAAGAAGCAGTCATTGAGCACGAAGCACTAGCAGACAATGTAGAATTCTTTGCTGGCTGTCGTTTGGCATTAGATGCTATGATTACCTTTGGTGTTAAAAAGGTAGACGAAACTGACTCAGATGGATTTGGATTAACTTGGGCAGAGTTCGCTCAACTAGCTGATGCACTGGCCAATCGTGAACTAACAGGCAACAATGCACAGTCAGCTATAGAACAAGCACGCAAAAGTTCTACTAAGCTACAATGGAATCTTTGGTATCGTCGTATCTTAATCAAAGACCTACGCTGTGGAGTCAGTGAAAAAACTGTAAACACTGTGATCAAACGAGCTAAGAAACCTGCTTATGAGATTCCTGTATTCAGTTGTCAACTAGCGCATGACTCAGCTAATCATGATGGTAAACTTGCCGGTGCTAAATTAATTGAAGTTAAACTAGATGGTGTTCGTGTAATTACCATTGTTTACCCAAATGGACAAGTAGATCAATACAGTCGCAATGGTAAAGAGCTGGTAAACTTTCCACACATCAAACAACAGATTGCTTTGCACGCTGATTCATTTAAGGAACCTATGGTGCTTGATGGCGAAGTCATGTCAGCTAGTTTCCAAGATCTAATGAAAATGGTACATCGTAAGAGTGATGTTAAAAGCAATGATGCTGTGCTGAATTTGTTTGATGTTATTACTCTTAAAGAGTTCCAAGCAGGACAAGGCATTCATAGACAAATTGATCGTAGCATAAGTTTGGCCGCTTGGTATAGTCAAGTAGCTGATGATATGCCTAATGTTACTGTAGTAGGTCAAGAGCAGGTTAACCTAGATATACCAGCTGGGCAAGCTCGTTTCCTACAGATCAATCAAGAAGCTATTGATGGTGGGTACGAAGGTATTATGGTTAAGAATCCATTAGGGATTTATGAATGTAAACGCACTATCAATTGGTTAAAATTAAAACCATTTATTGAAGTAAGTTTGGAGGTAACAGATGTCGAAGAAGGTACAGGCCGTAACCAAGGCCGTTTGGGGGCTTTGGTATGTAGTGGCCAAGACAATGGCCGTAATATTACTGTTAACTGCGGTAGCGGGTTTACTGATAACGATCGCGGAGTATTTTGGGCCAACCGTGACAAGTTGGTTGGGCAAGTAGTTGAGGTACGTGCTGATGCTGTTACGCAAAATCAAGACGGTTCTTACTCCTTACGCTTTCCTAGGTTCTTGCGTTTTAGGGGGTTTGAAGTTGGCGAAAAACTATAAGTTAGCTCAAGAAGCTGACAAAGATAAAGTCTACGGTGCTCTTAAAGAGTTCACTCGCAACTCTCGTCTATGGCGTTCAAGTCCAGTTGGTCGTGAATATTGCCACTTGACAGAAGAAGGCAGAGAAGTTATCATAGACATGATGCAGGATATGTTGCGTACTATTGATATATTAGAACGTAAGGCATTTGATCAACGTGCTAAAGAAATTGTGTTTGAAACACTGAAAGGTAAAGGTGAATAATGGTTGCTGGTATGCGGCGTGATTTCGTAGAAGAACAGAGCGATACTAATCCTGTGGTATACTGTAAGGACTGCAAATATTACTATCGTACGTTTGGTATGTGGATGGCTCAAACGGAAGCACGATGTACTCGCGGTCGTCAACCTAAAGTCAATCTTGTCACAGGTAAAATAGGGCCGCTTGATTACTATAACTTAGAACGTTGTCAACGTGAGCGGACTAATGAGTATATTGTTAATTGCGGCGAAGAAGGCAAATTTTGGTCTCCTCGCAAGCCTTCGCCAGAAACCACAATGTTAATGTTAAAAAGAAAGGTACCAAATGATTCTAACTCGTAATGAACTTATTGAATCACTACAAGATGGTATTGTAACTGTAACTTTTACCAAAGTAAATGGTGAGGTTCGTACTATGCCTTGTACTCTGCGTGAAGATATTGTTCCACCTAGGCCTACACCTGCTGAAGGTGCAGAAACTAAAACTAAGAAAAAGAATGATGGTGTAATTAGTGCGTGGTGCATTGATAAAGGTGCATGGCGCAGTTTTCGCTATGATAGTATTGTTAGTCTACAGTTTGATGGCAGTGGACAGTAATTTAACCAAAATAGGTTGACATGTGCGTATTTTTCCGCTATTATATATGTTCATGCTGTATTTTAAATAGCAAACTTTTAACTCTATGGAGAAGTAACAAATGGCAAAAACTACTAAAGTAACAATGGCAACAGCACCAGCTAAGAAAGCACCTGCTAAGGCTCCAGCAAAAGCACCTGCTAAGGCTCCAGCAAAAGCACCTGCTAAGGCACCAGCTAAGGCTCCTAAAAAAGCTTCAGTTAACCTAGCTAAGGTAACTAACCAAAAAGCGTTCTTAGAAAAATACCTACGTGGTACAGGTCGTACCTTATCAGTAGCGCAAGCAAAAGCTAACTACGGTATTGCAAAATTGTCAGCACGTATTAGTGAAATGCGCGATGCTGGTTTAGTAATCTACACAGATGAAAACACCTCAGGTAAAGCAACTTACCGTATCGTTGCTCGTGACGTTGCAGGTTCACGTGCTAAAGTGTTTTCAGCAAACTAATATCTAGGTAGATTTACCAAAGATAAAAAAAGCCCCGTTTGGGGCTTTTTTGTTGGCTATAGATGTTAATTAACAATAGTGGCTAAATCAATAACGGTTTCATTAGTCCAATTAGTGGTATATGTTATACTGTGTGCTGATTTCCATGCATTGATATCTGCTATTAGCCCTGCGTCTGTTAAAGTATAAGTTGATACAAAAGAATTAGCTGCATCTGTATTGCTAAAAATCAAAATAGTTTTAGTAGTTGTGCCTGTTTTTTGGTTTAAAGAATTTGCTTCTAAGTAGGTTGCGATATTTTTAGCCCAATCACTAGCAGTGACTGATGGTGGAAATGGTCCAACGTTATTTGGATCTTCTACTGTAAAAGTATATACTACTGACATATGGTATTCCTTATTAAACTGTTATAGTTATTTATCTGATTGACAAACAAATCAAAAGATGTTATAATATACGCATATTAAACAATAAAGAAAGCGAACAATGAGTACTCGTTTATACGTAGGACTTGGGGCAGCAATTTTTGTAGGTAATATAATCTATGCTCAATATGAAGATAGTCGTATTAGTAGCATAGAAGATAGTGTTATCCAAATTGGCAGTGATGTAGCAGAAATCAAACAGGCAGTGTTAGAACAACAAACAACGTCAATCAAATACACTAAAAAAGATGTTGAATGCCTAGCACGCAATATCTACTACGAAGCAGGTGTAGAGCCGTTAATGGGCAAATATGCTGTGGCCAATGTAACTATTAACCGTGTTAAAAGCGGCTATTGGGGCTCGCATGTATGTGATGTAGTCTACGCCAAAGACCAGTTTAGTTGGACCAAAGAGAAAAAGCGTGCTTGGATACAACTAAAAGGCAGTAATTGGGCAACTAGCCGTGCAGTGGCAGAGTCTGCACTAACACAGGGCATTCGTGTTAAGCAATTGAAGCACGCATTATTCTATCACGCAGATTACGTTAGTCCTACTTGGCGTGATCGTACTAAACAAGTACTTAAAGTAGGGCAACATATTTTTTACTCACAAGCAAAGGGCAGTAATTTATCAATATGAAATATTTTAGTTATGGTATGAACACAAACTTGGCCAGTATGGCAGTACGCTGCCCAAGTGCTCAGAGTCTAGGAGCTGCTGTTCTACCGCATTATGAATTTGAATTCAAATCATTTGCTACAATCTCACCTAAAATGGGCGCAGAAACCCACGGAGTTCTTTGGGAAATCACCCCCGAGTGCGAAAAGAGTTTGGACCGCTTAGAAGGATATCCCGTATACTACGGTAAAATTATTGTATGGGTTGAACACAATGGTATGTTGACTCCGGCAATGACCTACCTAATGTATCCAGAAGAAGAACCTAACTATCCAAGTAATAGCTATGTGCGTATGTTAGAGGAAGGTTACACAGCACACGGCGTCAGCACAGATCAAATTAATCAAGCATTAGATCATTTAAATAACCACTTTGGTTTGACATCTGGTCTCAATGACACTACACTATACTCATACACCTAAGGAGAAGCAACATGGCAATTTGGACCGTTAGTACCTATCATAAAAAATCTTGTCAAGAAACTGAACATTGGGTTCAGGACGAAGGCGAAGGCAGCATCACTGTTAGGAATGGTTTCCGTTATGGCGAGTGGACTGTAGAAACAGATGACGACAACCCTCCAGAATTTGAATTTACAGAAGTACCTGGTGGTGATGGTCGTAAAGACAGTATCAATATGTTGGACTGCGAAGTCAATAATATTGAAAGCGTTGAGCTTGTTGAAATGTTTGATGGCGGTTGCTGGTATGATATTACCATTGAAGGGCTTGACGAGGAAGCTGAGGAAGAACTACAAGAGTTTATTGATGAAAACAGCATTTATGATCTAGAAGGCCGTGAAGACGACTCTTGGAGCCAAGATGATAGCGAATGGTGGATCTGGGGTCCAATTGAAATTAAAAACGAAGCTGGTGAACGTGTACGTATTATCTGTGCAGATGATGCTGGTAATACCGTTGACTTTGTGGAAGAATAATGTCCAATAATAGTTCTTACGTTGGCATAAAAGTAGAATGCCCAAATGGCATTATTGGTACAGTTACTCACGAAAACGACGAGTGGATTATTATCCAAGATGATGCTGGTACTGGTGAATATATGTTTACCAAACTTGGTTGCAAAGTATTAAAGGATACAGAATAATGTCAGTCCACGTACCTAGTCAAGGTAATTACGGTAATATTACTATAGGTGCTGGTGTTATGTCTACTGCTGGGTCAGCTGGGTCAGGCACACATACTATCAGTATAACCAATGGTGGTAGTGGGTATCCAAATAGTGTGCTAACCGCCACTGGTACAGGAGCCACTACTTGGGCCAATAACACCAGTACTAAAATGAATGTAAAAGGTCAGCTTAACCTAGATGGAGAAGGTGCTGACATTGTTATGAATGGTGTTAGCCTTAAAGGTATCTTAAATGGTATCACTGATCGTTTAAGTATCCTACAGCCCAAACCAGATATGTTGGAAAAATATGACAACCTACGTCAGGCCTACGAACACTATAAAACTTTAGAAGCATTATTATACGATGATCAAGAACCTAGCAACAAGTAGTGCCTATGTAACAGTAACAGGAAACTATCCTCCAAACATTTACAATAATGGTATGTTAAATGTTGGGCAGATAAGATACAATCCTACCAATCAAAACATGGAAGTCTATGATGGCAGCATGTGGCAAGTAATGAGTCAGGGCGTGACTGTTGGCTTAAGTTGGGACGCTGATAGTGCTATTCGTTGGGCCATTGAAAAACAGCGAGAAGAAGCTACTCTTAAAGAGCGCATGGAAAAACATCCTGGGCTTAAAGATGCTTATGAGAAATTTCAAGTGATGGATATTCTTACCAGGGAAGAAGATGGCAAACCCGCGTAATGGATCATACAATACTGTTGGCCCTGCTGGTTCAGGTGGCAGTGTTCATCCCACTAACTTTAAGCTAGTAGCAGAAAAACTAGTAGAGTGGGAATGGTACGAACGATTTATAGCACAAAATCCAGATCTTAAACTTCGTTGGGAACAACATAAAACATATGAGATATTAAACAATGAGCAAGAGTAAACTAACTATTCGCGTCACAAATCTTGACAAGATCAACAGCATTGCCAATTGGTGCAAGGCCAATTTAGACCATCACGAATGGGATATGACTCCTATACATATATTCAAACCAGACTATAAATTCCACTTTGAATGTGAGCAAACTCGCTTACAAGTAATACTTCAACACCTATAAACCACTTGACAATTTAACCAAAAGATGCTATAATTATACATATAATAACAATTTAGGCATAGATTATATGGAAATTTTAAAAGCATTTTTAACGGTTTACTGTATTATATCAGTTACGTTTACTACCTTTTTCCTAATTAATTTATTTAGAAATATTCGCAAAGAACTTGACATTGCCAAAGGTGTAGACACTGTTAAGAAAACTATGAAGTTAGTCTATGTAGAAGAAGTATGCGGTATGTTTCATATGTATGATATTGCCACCCATACATTTATCTGTCAAGCATACACTGAAGAAGAATTGTGGACTACGGCAAAAACTAAATTTCCAGACATGAAAGTAGTTAGTTTAGAAAAGGACAGCAAATGACCATGCACATGTTACCGCCTATGTATTCAACAACAGGCAAGAAAAAAGGTAAACAGAAATTCCGTACAGCAGAACAGGCTAACAAAGCTCGTCGTAACGCAGAATCGTGGCAACAATTATTGGAGAAATATGATGCTAAAGTGGTGGTGGACAAATCTAAGTCCAACAGAAAAAATACTAGTAAAAGTGTGGTTACTAGTGGGAGTGATTGGCGTAGCCGTGTTGACCCTAGCCGCCTTACTGATCATATACCAAGTCGTGACACAGGTGTCGCTGTAGCCGCTCGCCCAGCAGACAAAGTCTACACAGGTGATGCTATGATTGGTATTGGACAACTACATAAGTCAAACGGTATTCCTGTATTCCGTCAAGAAGATGCTGTCGATGTTAGTAAAATGAGAAGAGGATAATATGAACCAAGAATTAATTAATATGGCATTTACTCGTAATCAACTTAGTAAGACTATGACGTTAAATGAAGCATTTTTTCTTTTTCATAAGGAGAATCTTTTAAACGTAGGAGAATTAACTGAACGTGCTATTGTAAAACAAGGCAAATTAACACAGCATTCAAAAAACTTTAAAGGTAGTGATTTTAAAGAAGACAACAGCGATAGTAAATATGTTCAGGTTCGCTATTATTCTACAGCTTATGCTACTATTGCCGGAATTCAAAATAAAATAGGAACATTGCGGGTTTTGTGTTTTGAACCTAAACAAAATAAAAATTATTATTTCTTAATTCCTTACAAAGTGTATGCTCCTTACACTTCAGCCAATGATTCATTAAAAATCTATTTTGATATGGAAGGCAATCCTAGAAGTCCTAAACGGTCGAATCGTCGATACGATTTATGGGATTATGTATGTACTAAAAAAGAATGGTATAAAAAATTAGCAAAATGAAAAAAATAATTGGATATATTCTAAGTTGGACATTATATTGGCTAGGTGACTTTACTAGTAAACCTATGCACTACTTTGATTGGGGTTGGTTATATCCTGTGTATAATCATCTAATGATTTGGAGCACTGACGTACAAGATTGGTCAGGGTGTGATGGCCCGTGGGGAGAAGTCAATGGGTGATGAAAGTCAATGGTATTGGAATGATTGGAAAGACTACCAATACGCAGTTAAAAAAGACCTTAACGTCGAGTATGAACTTTGGGAAAATACACCTAAAAATAACACTGTTATCTTTAATGCTGGCACAGATGACGAAATGCTTAAAATTACTCCTGATGGTTTTTATGTTCGTGGAGTAAAGGTAGAACAAGGCCCAGAGGAAGCAGAAGCAGTATACAAAGCGTTTAAAGAGTTTATGACTTGGGCTATTATCAGCAGGCCCGAAGAAGAGCAATAAATAGTATATTAAAGGAAAGGATCAATTGGCAAAAGAAGACGTTATAAAACTATCAGGAACCGTAGAAGAAGTCTTAGGTAACAGTATGTTCCGTGTGAAATTAGAAAACAATCACATTGTTACCGCATATATTGGAGGTAAACTCCGTATGCACACAATTAAGATTATCATGGGTGACGTAGTTGACGTTGAAATGACGCCATATGATTTAACCAAAGCCCGTATTACTTACAGACGATAAGCGTCCAGCACCAATTTACCTTTAAGCCACATTGGCTGTGCTGTGCAAAAACAAGGAAAGTTCACAACTAGGGGTCCTTGGTAGCCTTGTTGACGACTGGACATAGATATTTATGGAAAATTATGTATAACTTTATTAAATGGACATTAAACGAAGGCAAGGAGCCTAAAACACTTACCCAAACTCCACTGCCTTATGATCGTGGTGCTCTAGGTAAAAGTCTAAGCAAGGCCACATTAGACTATCACTATGGTAGCCTATACAAAGGCTATGTTGATCGCTACAACAAGGGCGAAGGTGATGCAGACTTCAACGAAGCAGGCGCTTTCTTACATGACTTATACTTCACACAATTCCGTGCGCCAAAAAGCTCAAATCTACCCGTAGGTAAAAGTCTAGAGTTAATCAATGAACATTTTACAAGTTTTGATAAATTCAAAGAAGCTTTTGAAAAAGAAGCTATGAAGATACAGGGTTCAGGGTGGATCTATCTTTCATACCGTGGCGAGATTAAAACAATTAAAAATCACGAAGTTAGACGAGATATCGCACTGTTAGTTGACTGGTGGGAGCATGCATGGGCTCTTGACTATAAAGCAGATAAAAAAGGCTACTTAACTAATCAATGGAAAATCATTGATTGGGACATTATTAATCAAAGGATCTAAATGCGAACTCCTCTTGTACTAGTTGGTACACGATACAACATCTTACCTTTATTAGAAATAGCTGAAGCAACTAATTACGAAGTAATTGGAATTTTAGATCGTTTTTATGTAGGACAGAAATTTGAAGGTATAGATGTTATAGGATCTGATCTAGATCTACTAGACAAAGAAAATCAAACCATACAGGATCTTATTAGCACAGCTGAATTTTTTGTCTGTACCTATTTTCCAGGTTATACCAATACCGATAATCCCAACGAAAACACATTCTTATTAAGATTGCAACGCATTGATTTAGTTAAGCGTGCTGGATGTCAGTTGGCGAATCTAATACACCCCAAAGCAGATATCAGCAAATATGCCACTGTTGGTAAAAATACGCTAGCACTGTTAAACTCGTATGTTGAGCCTAGATCCACCGTTGAGGATTTTTGTACCCTTATGCAAGGAGTTGGTATTGGGCACAACAGTATTGTAGGGGAAAATTGTTCATTCTCTGGTGATGGTGGAGTCGCAGGCAGTGTGACCATGGGCAAAAATGTCTACGTAGGTGTTAACGTTCGTATATTAAATACCATGGAAAAGAATGTCACAGTAGGTGACAATGTTATTATTGGCCCAGGACTAATAATTATGAAAGACATACCTGCAGATACTATTGTGTATCCAAATGGTAAAATGGTTCCTAACTGTGATTTTGATCCAAAAAAATACGAAGGGAACGGAATATTCCCTTCGTACCAGCGACTAACTTCTTAAACTTACATCACTTCAATATCAGCAGTGGCAATAGGGAATAGATCAACTCTATGCTTGCGTTCTTGATTGTATTCGTCTTGTGCAAATGGTAGGTATTCACCTGCTAGTTTATCATAATCAAATTGTAAACGTAGACCTACTCTGTCAGGTAAACGTCCCTTTGCAGGTTCAATTAGTCTACGATGTAAGGTAATTGAATTATCAAATATCATAAGGTCACGATCACCTTTGTACCAATGATCATACATGTACTCTGGAACAAAAATACCTTTTTTAATAGTTTCAAATATCTTTGTGCTTTCTTCTCTAGACATGCCCTCAATATAGTCAAGCGTGGTGATGCCTAAGTGAATACCTTTTACCCCACCAGGGCTAGTAATAACCAACGGTACTTTCATATCTGGCTCAGGGCATTGGTTTTCTTTATAAAATGCTTCTTGATCTGGTACTACTTCTGGGTGAACTCCTTTTTCGTGATAGTTATGTACTACTACCATTTCATCTAGTTCACTGCGGAAACTTTCACTAAGTGATTCATAATAGTCAGTGGTTGTACAAAACCCTGTAGCAGATCCTACGAAGTTTTCCCATCCCATCAAAGACACTCCAGGAGCAAAACTAACATCTGAACAGGCATTGCTGTGCCAATTCAACTCACCATCTCCAAAGATGCCAATAGATTGTCCACGACGATTTTTCTTAGGTGTTACGCGAACTAGTTGCATGTGCTTGTCAATTAACCAACGGCGAGCATTTTGAACTGATTCCATTTCTTCTGCATTGAGCTCATTGTTGAATATTAATTCTTTCAATGGCTTTCCATATTTTAAATATAGATTCACTGGACGCGGAAATCTTGGCGTGCCCCATTTTAACATTAGTTCATTATAACGTGGATAGTCAAGAGTATTACCGCGAATAATAGTAACTAATCCCTGAAGATGTAAATTGCCAATTTCCATCCATTCTTCGTCAGAAATGGTATTTAAATCTACATCATCAATAAAATGGCCAAACCTTCCCAGGCCAGGAATTTTAGTAATTTTCATAAATTTTCCTCAAATAAATTTTAATTAGATTTTATTGCTAGTGAGAAATCACACACGGAAGGCGTTCTAATTTAACAAATTAGTAAAAGGATTATTATCCCAGGCGTCTTAGTTTTCCGACGTCGATGAATATCGGCGCTGCATAATTATTTATGTTGTTTATAAACGCCAGCTAAATTATACATAGGTTCTGTGCCTAAGTTAAGCATAGCATAGTCATGTACACCTTCGTTTAGGCAATATGCATGACCCATTTTAGGTTCAAAGTATCCGCGGTTCTCAACAGCAAAATACCTTTCAGCAACATAATTCAAAGGAATCCAAAATATATTAAATCCTGCATTGATAGAATCTGTAGGCATGTGATATCTATCTTCAATCCTGGTGTGATTGTCAAAGAATCCCAAAGGATTCATTTTAATAATGCGTAGCCCCAGGGGAGTAATACCTAATTTTTCAATTGTTTCTTTAAAAATTACAGTACTACTATCCCACTCAACAGTACAGGGATCTTGGTCAAAACTAAAACTACCATTATGTGAATAAATTAATTTATACTCCATATTACCAATGCTGTTTTCTTTAGGACGAGTAAATACTGATAACTCAATAGTCTGACAGAGTTGATATAACATACTGGTTGTATCAGCATCAATGTCTGCTATAGGGCGCATGAAATCATTTTCAACTAATGATTGATCTATTTCAGATAGCTTAGAAAAGAAATTATAAGTAGCAAGGCTAGGCATACTTGATATTTATTCTAATATATGCTATTATAATATAAATATCTTAAAGGACCTAATATGGACTCATTTGTAACTGTAAAACCTGGTGCTATTGCTAAAGTTAAAGAACTCATAGCAGAAGAAAACAATCCTAATCTCAAATTGCGTATGTTTGTTAGCGGTGGTGGATGCAGTGGATTCCAATATGGTTTTACTTTTGAAGAAGAAACCAATGACGATGATTGGAGTTTTGACTTTGATGGTGTTACACTAGTAATAGACAGCATGAGCAGTCAATATCTGCAAGGCGCTGAAGTAGACTATACAGAAAGTCTACACGGTAGTCAATTTAGTATTAAAAATCCAAATGCGCAAACTACCTGTGGATGTGGTAGTAGTTTTTCAATTTAAAGGGTTTCAATGAGAATAGCACTTTGTTTTAGCGGGCAGAACCGCACAGGACATGTCACAGCAGAAAATATCAAACGTTATGTAGGCGACCTACTACCCGACTGTGATGTATTTGCACACTTTTGGGACAGCGAAACCCGCGGTACCAACTTTGCTAACCGTGAAGGTGCGGCCAGTACAGGTAATGATTGGCATGATGCACAACTGTCCAGCAAAGACAAATTTGTCAAATTCTACAGTGAATGGATGCCACGTACTATCATGGTAGAAGAGTATGACCTACAGCCTAGCAAAAAACTTTGGGGTGGTCGTCGTTGGGATCCTGTAGCAGGCAAATATCAAGTCAGCATGTGGCGCAGTGTTTACGAAGCCAACAAGCTAAAAATGGACTACGCTCAAAAGAATCAGATTGTGTACGACTACGCAGTGCGATTACGTAGCGACATTGTATTTGATTCAAGCAAAAGTCTAGCAGAAGACCTAAAAGAAATTCCTAATAATCAAACCATGTTACACGGAGATCATTATCATGTTTGGGATTATGATGGACATACCAGAGTAGAAGATATCTTTTGGTTAGGATCTAGTTCTTTAATGGATCAAGTATCAACTTATTGTTTTGCTCATTCTAACACTGTAGCTAATATAGACGACCCTACACAACCTGGATATGAAGATTGGCAATGGCATAGCTGTGCGTGGATTACCAAAACCCTAGGCTATAAAATCAACGCATTAACCAACAACATGATGCGTATCTACACAGAACAGGATATAACTTCTGGCACTGATCCTTTAAACCCAGGATGGGGTCGTGCACCACTCTACGGTGCTTACAACGATAAAAACATAGAGAAAATCCGCCGTTGGTAAGATAAATACTAGATAATTAAGAGGTCTAGTATGTCAATAACATTAGCAAACGTAAACTTAGGTACAGGTCCTGGTGCAGGCAATGGTGATCCATTACGTACCGCATTCAGCACCATCAACAATAATTTTGCTGTCATACAGGCCAATATCAACAGTCCAGGAGTAACACCAGTAACACTAGTTAGCCCAGGACCAACACACAGCAACAGTTCAGGATCTTCAGGACAAGTAGCCGTAACTGGCGGTAATTTATACCTTTGCATTGCTCCTAACACCTGGGTCAAAACTTCAGTTATCACGTCATTCTAGTTTCTTAACCCTAGATAAATACTACAATATAGGATTCTTCTAGGTTACAATTATGACTATTACCACAGTATCATTTAATACAGTAAACGTAGGTGCCGCGCCAAACGATGGCACAGGTGATGATCTACGTGATGCCTTTATCAAGGTAAACACTAACTTTTCAGACATTTCAACCATCGGGTTTAATGCGGCCAACATTTATGCTCCTTCAGGTACTGTGCAAGCTAGATACTTTATAGGCGATGGTAGCCAATTAACTAACTTACTAGCTAGTCCTAGCGCATACAGTAACGTCAACGTAGCCGCATACCTAACCACTGGACTGGTTACTACTGTTAATACATCAGGTAACATCCTAAGTGCTGGTGCAACCCATAATTTATTAACTGTTAATGGGCCATTGATCACCGCAGGTGCTAGAATTGTTGCAGGATACCAATACAGCAACGTATTAGCTAACGTTGGTATTACTATTGGTAACAGTGTAGAACGTTTGGTTTTAGATCCAACACAGGTTATCAGCGATTATGTTACGGTAATTTTACCAAGTGCTAACGTTGATGCTACTTTGGTCACAGTCAGCACAACACAGACAATCCAATTCCTAAATGTTGTAGCTAACCCAGGAACAACATTACTTAACAGTGGTAATATCACATTAGCAGCAGGAACCAAAGCAGAATACTTCTATCATGCGGTAGAAAGTAAATGGTATAAAGTAGGATAACACATGGCATATCCAGTCTGGATAACACCTGCAGGTAATTTAGGCATAGTACCTGAAGAAGAGTTCTATCAACTGCCTCTTGACGCATTTGATGCCGCAGGTGGGCAACTAAAATTTTTCCAAGTGTCAGGTACTCTTCCGCCAGGTATGCAGGTAGTATCTGATACGGCCAATTCTAAAGGATACGTACAGGGTATTCCAGTAAGCACAGCAGGCCCTGATCAAAATCAAGAATACTCATTTACTGTGCGTGTACAGAATCTCAGTGATGGTGGCCTAGCTGATCGAAGTTTTACTTTAACAATCACCAACGTTGCTCCTCCTATTATTGTTCCACGTAATGTTGATCTTGGCACATACTTTGATGGTAGTTACGTCAACATACAATTAGAAGCACCAGAATATATTGTAGGTGCAATAGAAACTTGGACTGTTAAAACTGGTACACTACCTCCAGGGTTAACTTTAACAACATCAGGCCTATTGTCAGGATATCTGCAACCAATTCCAGCAAATGGCTACGCAGGTGAGCCAGGTTGGGACGACACACCCTGGGATGATCTAGGCTGGCAATTTCCTCTAGGGTCAATTAGTAAAAACTTTGACTTTAGTATAGAAGTATTTGATGGTGCTAACTATGATCTAAGCACTTATAAGATGTTAGTAGAGCCACGTGCTTATCTGACAGATGACAGCACATTGCTGACAGTTGATGCTACAACAGTCAATGGTAAACCACTAACCGTGGATACTGGTGCTAGACATTTTCCAATTATCACAACTACACAAGCTGACTTTGTTCCAGAACGTCAGGGTGGTTGGTTTAGCCAACAGATACAGGCCATTGACCTTGACAGTGATGTTTTGCAGTATGTTATCCCAACACTAGACGCTGGGTCGTTTGATGAACAGAATATAGTCAGTGAACCATCATATATCGATGCAGTGGTTACTAATAACAGTATCACTGTGGGTACTAGCTCATTGGTTACTCCTACTATTGCACCATTGACCAACGGCACACAAATACAGGTCTTACAAAACTACACAGACCCAGACTCAGAGCAAACTAGTCTAGTTTGGTACAATGCCACTGTTAATAATTATACCACAGTCCAATTGACTGGTAATACTATTGTTCGCGGTAATGTTGGTGACTACATCACACAGGCCAGCAGTGGCGCTAATGCCACTATCAGTAATGTTAGTACAACTACAGGTTTTATGACCTTGGGCGGAGCCAGCTTAACAGGAACTATTGCTCTAGCAGGCGGGGTACTAACAGCGACCAAAGGCAGTTATATCACACAAACTATCAGTGGTAATACTGCTAATGCTGTAGTAACTGGTAACGTAACCAATACCCTTGTTGTACCTGTGCAGTTTTTAACTGGCGGGTTTGTAACTACAACCAATAGCTATCTACAATTAAACGGCAGCAATCTTACAGTTTGGCCATTAACAGTGACTATTTCACCAACTAGCGTAACATTCAATGCTAATATTGGTGACTATATCACACAACCTAGCACTGGTGCCAATGCTACTGTAATTGATCCGCATGGCACAATTGACACTGACGGATGGAGTTCAAATGTTGTAAACCCATTTGTTCTAGCTGTACAATATACGTCAGGCACGTTTAACGTTGGTGCAGGTAACATACAGATCAATGGTAGTAATGTCAGCATATATCCAACCAGCGTGAGCTGTGTAACATCAGTAGCGGCACAGTACAACTCAGCAAATGCGTTTAGATTAATCAGTGGCAGTTATGCTTATATTAAAGGTGCCAATACCCGTAGTATCCCAACTAGTATCACTAGCGTAGGGGTAACTGTTGATGGTAGTCCAAATACACAAGGTGCAGGCTTTGACGCAGGATATTTTGATCAAGGTAGTTTACAACTACCATCAACCTTATCTTGCGATGTTAATTCAGGGTGGATCACTGGATCTTTACCTGTGCAGATAGCCAATGAAACAACTTATAATTTCTCAATTGAAGTTTACAAACGAGATTATCCAGGATACATTACCAAACAACTATATACACTGACTATCTTAGGCGATTTGTACAACAACATTGAATGGCTAACCCCTAGTTATTTGGGCACTATTGAAAATGGTGCAGTCAGTGATCTTAGCATCACAGCACTCAGCAGTGAAGGTAAGTCAGTTTACTATACCTATACACCAGGAGCATATCTCAGCTTACCACAGGGACTAGAACTACAACCAGACGGATTAATTTCAGGTCGTGTGAGTTTTGAGCTGTTTAGTTTAGACAATGGATACACTACATTTGATGTTAATAATGTTGCTGTAGCGAATCCCACTACATTTGACCACACATTTAACTTTAGTGTTGATGCTATTGCCTTTGATCAAACTGCACGTGCTACGCAGACATTTAGTATTGTAGTCAGAGAAAGAAATACTAAACCATATGAGAATCTGTATCTCAAAGCATACTTAACTCCATACCAACGCAGAGAATTCCAAACTATCATGTTAGATTCTAGCGTGTTTCCGCCTGATGCAATCTACAGACACACTGACCCTTGGTTTGGTCGTAGTAAAGACATTAAAACTCTATTCCTAGCTGGGCTTAACCCTAGCACTGCTGCAGAATATGCTAACGCAGTTAAAACCAATCACTTTGGTAAACGCCTGCTGTTTGGTAATGTAAAAAGCGCCGTGGCTAGAACTGACAACGTCTATGACGTAACAGACAATAACACAGGCGCAGTAGTTGGTACTTGGAATCAAACTACTTTGGTTTTTGTGCCTACTGATTATAGTTTAGGCTACACTGTATCTAATCAAATTCCAAACGGCACTACCATTGGTCAACAGCATATCAAGTATGATGTTGTTTATGTTGAAATCCAAGACGAAAATACTCCTCCTGTAGGACAAAATCGCGACAGTATCAACCTAACAGGTGTTATTGCTAATCCTTACTATGACACAGCCGGTAACGCATTTATCATTGCTACACCCAATTCATTTACTAACCTAGATGATGCTGTGGTCAATAACATTGGCTATGCTAACAAGGGTGCTTTGCCAGACTGGATGACCAGTGTGCAACCAAACGGCAAACAACTAGGATTTGTTCGCGCAGTGGTCTTGGCTTATGTAGAACCAGGCATGGGCGACACTGTAGCTTGGCGTTTCCAACAACAGGGATATGACCTAAATGATCTCAACTTTGTTGTTGATCGCTACTTACTTGACAACAATTACACTGCTAACTACGATATTACAGCCAATGCATTTATACCTAGCCGTGAAACTACATTTGATCGCTACCCAGCACTGAATACTATATTCACTGACGTTGGCACAGTTGACTATGCAGTTAACACATCGTTTGAAATTATCAATGAACGCAGTGTGTTAGAAATCAACAGTAGTGGTGGCCTTGACGGTATTACTTCATACTCTAGCGGACAAACCTTAGTGTTCTACCGTCAAGAATTTGGCACAACTGGTACTAACTCATACAATCAAGGCTGGAGTGATAGCCTAGCACCGTGGGATGGCCCAACGCCAGCCAGTGAGTGGGACTATCAAGGTTCAGAAGGTTGGGATGCTTCAACTTATGTACCAGGATACAAAGAATGGATTGACAATAGAGTTACCTCTGGAGTTACACACTATCCTACCTTAAACCAACGCATTGGCATTTGGACTGTGAACATTGACAGCAATGACTATGTGACTCTAACACCTACACTATTCCCTAGCTCAACTAGTAGCAGTATCACAGGCAATGTGTTGACTGTTGGTGGTACAGTTACAGCAACATTCTATGTAGGTATGGAAATATACGGTAATGCTATTGCAGGTGGCACTAGCGTGATCACAACTAATACATATATCACTAGTCAATTGACATCTGCTGAACCTGGTGGTTCCCTAGGAAAACGTGGTACTTATCGTGTTAGCCAATACTACACTGTACCAACAGGCAGTATACAGATCTATCAAGATATGATCTATAACAATGCACTGTATGTACGCCAAGGGTACACACATGGTGGTACACACATTTATTATGACCCTGTGATTAAAACTGGTGCAACTTTACCAAATTACAGTGTTATTCCGCAACAGATTAAAACAGTCAATACAGAATTTGACGGAAATGGTACTAAATTCTATGACTACAGAGACAAATACAGCATACCAGAATCTGGTGATAGTTACGTAATATTCCCGCATCAGAATGTTTTTAACTAGGTACAAAATGCTATAAATACACTTGTAGTCTGATAAATAAACACATAACGAGAGATTTTAAATGAGTAATATTAATCCACAAAATATTGACGGAACATACCCAATAGCTGGGCAGGACAACAACAGCCAAGGTTTCCGCGATAATTTTACTAATACTGTCAATAACTTTACTTTTGCGGCTGCAGAATTAACAGATTTACAGACTTATGCTGTGTTAAAAGGACCATTAGGTTCAGTAGGTCAAAGCGGTACACCTACTAACACAATGAACTATACCTATATTACACAACCACAACTATTACAAGCTGTTGAAACCAAATATGATTTTGGTACTATTTCAACAGGTGCAAGTTTTACAGTTGATTGGACTCAAGGACATTTCCAAACAGTAGCAGTCAGTGGTACAGCTACAATGGCATTTGCGGCTACTTGGCCAACAACTAATTTATACACACGACTAAGATTACAAGTTACTACAGCTAACACTACAGTATTGACCTTACCAAGCTCAATTACCAACGTTAGCACATTACAAGGTTATACAAGTGGCACATCAGTTTCGTTGCCAGCTAGCACATACGTATTTGAATTTAGCACATACAACGCTGGCAGCACAGTGTTAATTAACGATGTACTACGTAACTATAACGTAGAAATTGCAGGTAACGTAGGCAACTTTACTACTGCTAATATTACTGGTAATCTAAGTGTCAATGGTAGTATTATTACCTGGGCAGGCAGTGGTGCTAATATCACACTTGATCCAGATGGCACAGCAGATGTTGTATTAACCAATAACACAGCATTATGGCTATTAGACACAACACCAACAACGGGCCCAAATACAGGTACATTGATCAACTACGGTGGTGCAAGTATTGGTGGTAACTTATACACAGGTGGTGCTAGAATTATTGGTGGATATCAATATAGCTCACCAACTAGCGGATTTAGTGTTACTATTAACAACAACGTTGAACGTTTGATTATTGATCCAAGTACAAACAACGTACTAGCAACTGGTACTATTACACTACCAAGTGCTAACGTTGATGCTACATTGGTTACTGTCAGCTCAACATATGGTATTACGGCATTGACTGTAAATCCAAATCCTGGCACAGTAGTTAAACCAAGTGGTACTATTACCTTAGCTAATAGCACTACTATTTCGTTCTTCTACCATTCAAGTGAATCAACTTGGTATAGATTAAGTTAATATCTACCAAAATCATTGACTCCTTATGCTGCATTAATATATAATGTAGTATAAGGAGTTTTCTTTTATGCATCCATTAAGTCCAGATTTATCAAAATTATCAGATGAAGAGTTACACAGTAAACGAGCTGAGCTGCAGAATCGTCTAGGCTATGCTTACCGTATTGGTAGCGCAGACATGGTAAATCAATTAAATTTATTAATTCAAGACTATGCCCTAGAAGTAGAAGCACGTAATAAAAAAATGATGCAGGACGCTCAAAAATCAGGCAGACTAGGACCAGATGGTCCTAAGGATATTACCTACTAATGAAGTACGATCAATACGGCAGAAGGTATACGGATAGTAACGAATTGTGTAACTTACTGTATAGTAATCCCAACTTGGATTTGAGTCTCTTTCAGGTCGAAGATCCGCAAGAGTACAATAAAAGTCGTGATGAATTACACGCAGAAGTTCCTTGGCTACGTGGATATGTTGAGCTTGGCGAAACAGTTAGTTTCTTTGACAATCGTTGGCAAAGCCACTGGCGCATGCCAGATGAATACAAAGAACTAGACATTGCTGCTTATGTTCTAGGCCTATGTACACAAGACTATGAACTACAGCGAGTGGGCGAAGAATTACTGTTATTCCAAGAACGTGATGCTTTTAATTTGTTACGTTATATGAAATATCTAGTAGACACCTTACGTAAGAATAATGTAGTCTGGGGAGTAGGACGTGGGTCAAGTGTAGCAAGTTACGTATTGTTCTTATTAGGTGTACATAAAATCAACAGTATCTATTATAATTTAGACATAGAAGAATTCCTCAAATAAATACGCATATATTAGGAGAAACAAAAGATGGCAACAAATCACAGAACAGCCAGAGGTGTGCCAATTGACATGGATAGAATTCGTTTGTCAAACGAAACTACCATTGCTGTAGGCAATATGAATGTTAATGCCCGCGGTGATCAATTAGGACCAGGTGGCAAAATTATCAAAACTCGCGCACAGATCATGGCTGACGCAAATAAATTACACAACAGCCCTTTGGCAGATGAAACTCCAATAAGTGAATCTGCTGATGCTGATCCAACTACACCACAACCAGCAGTACTACAACCCACAGTAGATCACGACACCCCAGTTGTAGAGTCAAATGATCCTCCTGCGTATGTTAAACCTCGTGGCAGTTTTGCTGACAGCGTGGCTAATCAAGCAGATGTTACTCAAGAACTATTAGATCCAAGTGTTATTGGATTGGGTGATAAAAAATCTAACGGACCACAAAGGCTATAACATGAGTGTATATGACGCAAAGAAAATTACCAAGTTTACTGCAATAAAAAATTATGTTGTTGTAACTGACATGAATTTCAAAGAAAAAATATCGCACGGTGGAATCATTATTCCACACAGTGACGGTAAACTAGAAGGTGTTCACCCACGCTGGGGTAAGGTCTATGCTATTGGCCCTAACCAAAAAGATGTCAAGGTTGGCCAATATGTTCTAGTCAAACACGGTCGTTGGACCAGAGGTATATTAATTGAAGATACAGAAGGTGAGAAAACCATCCGCCGTATTGACGATGCAGACATTCTAATGGTCAGCGATGAACCTATGCAAGACGAAACAATTGGTCGCGGCTTGTAATTGGAAGACACACCCTTTATCCCCCACGAAGTAGTAAGCGCAATCAGGAAGCTGGCTCGTATGGCCAGCGATCCTCATTCTGACGGATTTACTCAATGCACTTACAAACATGATCTTTATGTGTTAAAATGTTTTATAGAAGATGAATATAAACGCTGTCCAGACTTCCCACAGCAAGAAGCAGAGTGGGAGCGAGATCGTTTAATGGAGATACTCAAAAGAAAATGATGATATTGACCTTGATTGTTTTGTTAGCATTTGTTATACTAGTACTATTAAACATTGGCAAGGACCGCAGTTGCTCAGGCAGTTGCTGTCAAGGCCGTAAACCATGTGATTGCAAGGATAACAAATGAAAGATTTATGGGTAGAAAAGTATAGACCAAAAACACTAGATGGCTATGTGTTTGTGGATAATCATCAACGTGACCAAGTTGCTAGCTGGATCAAAGCTGGGACCATTCCGCACTTGATGTTTCACGGTGGTCCAGGAACAGGCAAGACCACACTGGCACGTATGCTGATTAATGAACTTGGTGTAGATGACTATGACGTACTTACTGCTAACGGAAGTAAAGAAGCACGTAAAGTAGAATGGATTGACAAACTTATTAATTTTTGTCAGACTATGCCATATGGTGCTTTTAAGGTAGTATTAATTGACGAAGCTGACTATATGAATCCTGTGTCAGTACAACCAGCACTGCGTAATCTAATGGAAGAATACAGTCAAAGTGTACGCTTTATCTTAACCTGTAACTATCCTAACAAGATTCTTCCTCCAATACACAGTCGTTGTCAAACCTTACAGATTGCCAAGGCAGATCATACAGAGTTCACAGCCAGAGTTGCTACAGTATTGGTCACAGAAGGCGTTGAATTTGATTTAGATAACCTAGACAGCTATGTCAAAGCTACCTATCCAGACCTACGTAAATGTTTGAATCTAGTGCAACAAAATAGCCAAGTTGGAGTACTACGTAAACCTAGCGATGGTGATGGTGCAGTAGGTGATTGGCGATTAGATGCTGTAGATTTATTCAAAGCAGGTAAAATCAAAGAAGCTCGTACACTGATCTGTAGTCAAGCAGCCGCAGAAGACATGGACGGTATGTATCGTTGGATGTATGACAATCTTGACATTTGGGGTAAAACCCCAGAGCAACAAGATGAAGCTATTGTTATTATTCGCAAAGGTCTAGTAAATGTACCTTTGGTTGCTGATCAAGAAATCAATTTAAGTGCAACACTTGTGGAGTTAACACAAATTGCTTAATTACTCTGGAAGACTGTTTACCTTTGGGTGCAGTTTTACAAATTATGATTGGCCCACATGGGCAGATATCTTAGGGCGCAAATTTTCATATTACGAAAATTGGGGGCATGCTGGAGGTGGAAACCAATATATTTTTAATTCAGTAATAGAAGCTAATTTAAGAAATAAATTTACTGCCGACGATACCATCATCATTATGTGGACATCTGTTACTAGGAATGACAGTTATTCAAAAGGTAATTGGATTTTCGACCCTGATCATATGGGAGATACTGCTGATTATCGTGGATTACTTATAAGAGATCTAGCATCAATTACTGCTATTAGTAATCTTCTTGAATCATTGGGCGTGTGTTATGAGTTCTTATCAATGCTTCCATTGACATTAAGTCCGAATTTTGATCTATCCACTAGTAATTTCGAATTAACTGAATTTAATGACGAAGTTACTGATGTTATTGCATTATACTCCGAGACCGTAGATAAAATAAAACCAAGCTATTATGAGTTGGTAGCAAAGTTTGACTGGTTTAGTGGGCAAGGATTAACTCTAGATTACTTACCAACAGACCTTGAATTAACTAGATTAGTCAAGGATACTGTAGATCTTCCTGGAGAATATTATAAATTTGTAGGAACTAATTTTCCTTCGTTTGAAGAATACTATTTTAATAATTATGATCATTACCCAGATTTCGTTAAAAAAGAAATTAAAAAGTTTGACAAAATTAAAAAATCAATTTATGATCAAAACAAAAAAGAATTATTAAAATTAATCGATTATCGGACTGGATTAGTTCTAAAAAAACTTAAAAAATATCCCCGAGATCCACATCCTACCCCCAGTGAACATTTACGATATTTAGAAATGGTATTCCCTAAATTACATGTCGACTCTGAAACCAGATATTGGGTTAGTGAATATAACACAAAAGTATTAAGTTATGAAATAGTTAGTATTTGGCAACAGTGGCAATCTCAAATACCAAAAATTAGATTATAGGAATTTTACCATGGCAAATTTAAACATTTATCTAGTAGCTCAATATGTAGCTAGACCTAAAGACTCCACTAAAACAGCTCAACCTGGTTATATGACAAATCCTGAGAATATTGAGTGGGATGAGCGTATGTATATCACGCAAGGTATACGTAAAAAAGATGAACAAATGAACGTGATTTTAGACCTAACCGAAGAGAAAATCATTAAAAATAGCTTCGAAAGTGGCAAGAAATTTAATGAGATGTTTGAATACTTCTACGAGGCTTATGGCAATTATATCGACGAGTGCATAACTACTATCAATGAAACGAACAACCTTAAATAATTGCGGAGCCCGTGGTTGGTTTATAGGCAACTTCGATGGTGCTGTGCATCGGACCACTGATTTCGAAATATGTTACCAAAAGAATCCACGTGGGCAAACTGCTAGCCATATTCATAAACTGGCTTACGAAATAACTCTGGTTATTAGTGGTCGACAAATTTGCAATGGGCAAATGTTCACTGCCGGAGAAATTTGCGTGTTAGAGCCCGGTGATATTAGTCAAATCGAATACCTTGAAGAAACTGAAGTAGTTACTATTAAAACTCCTAGCATACCTACTGACAAGCATTATCTATAACTATTTCTATGACTTTGTTTTTAACTAGAATATTCTTATAGAAAGCAGATCGTTTAGCCGAACTTCGATTTTTTAAACTATCCATTCCTTGAAATTTTATATACAACGGGCGAGTTATAGTTAATTCTTTTTGTTTTGCGTTTATAGTTATTCTATTGTCTGTAAATGATAAGTTTGATCGATAATCGACTGATTCAGTTGACCCCGGTAGTGCTAAACATCCAATCGTAATAGCCTGTTCCATATGTTCATGCATATGACCTACCATTGATAATAGATCTGAAACTAAACTGCCTTGATTAAATTTACTAATTACTCGTTCTATCAAAACCTCATCGGCAGTAATGTGTGACTTGCCCACTGAATTATACATAGCACCATGCATAATCCAATCAGTAACTGATTTTCTAGATATATCAACATTTAACCAAGATCTATCTGTTAAGAATCGATTAACTATGGGTTGATAAAATTCATAAGCAGTATATCCGTTAAGTTTTGCTAATTGCCTAGCCATTTTAAGCACATAAAATTCTTCTAAGAATTTTAA
>Ga0316231_1000136_pt1 | contig 120519 bp, 122 predicted proteins | sample TBH18027metaG_FD_206002 | JGI IMG/M metagenome (GOLD analysis project Ga0316231, IMG submission 206002) | Freshwater microbial communities from Trout Bog Lake, Wisconsin, USA - TBH18027 | ecosystem: Environmental > Aquatic > Freshwater > Lake > Hypolimnion/Profundal zone | place: USA... | reverse complement strand
TGATTGCCGCACCGGCGAACATGCCCAAAGGCTCGCCTCCAGTGCCGGTTTTGCCCCACAGAGCGTGGCCGAAGAAGCTAACCCCCGAGTAGCCGTAAGGCGCAAACGGATGCCAATTGGCGGGATTCACGTAGAAGGCGCCAATGCCGATTACCATCAGTACGATGACCAACTTAATGGCAACCATCACGGCGTTGAATCCGGCGCTCTCCTTGATTCCTTTGACGAGAACCACCGTCAAAATGAACGTGATCACAATCGCGGGCAGATCGAAATACGACCCCGTCGCTACAAACTGCCCGGTAGATGGCACGTAATCAATTGGGGCGGAAGCGAAATGTGGCGGCACATGCAAATTGAGCAGGGGAATGAATTCCTTGAAGTGCGCCGACCAACCATGGGCAACCGTTGCGGACCCAATCGCGTACTCGAGCACCAGATCCCAGCCAATGATCCAGGCGAAGATTTCGCCCAGGGTGGCATACGCGTAGGTATACGCCGAACCGGCCACCGGGACCATGGAAGCAAACTCCGCGTAACAAAGCGCCGCAAACACGCAAGCGATTCCCGACACGACAAATGAGAGCATCAACGCCGGACCGGTGCGGTCATGAGCCGCTTCGCCGGTAAGGACGAAAATGCCGGTTCCAATAATCGCGCCGACCCCGAGAGCGCTTAGTTGCACCGGCCCAAGTATCCGGCGCAAGCGGTTTTCGCCACCCATTTCTTCCAGCAGCATGCTGAGCGGTTTCGTTGCAAAAAGTTTGCTAGCCAATTAACGCTCCTCCAATCCCTCGCTCTTGTTTCCGTAACGCCAGATGTAATAGACCGGGATGCCAAGTAGAACAATTACGAGGCCTGGCCAAGTATATTGAGGCTTGTATATCAACAAAACTATATCGATGAACAACGCCATCGCGATGTAGATCGCGGGCAGCCACGGATAGCCCACGGCACGGTAGGGACGCGGGGCATCTGGACGCGTGCGGCGCAGGACGAAAATGCCGACTAACGTCAGCACATAGAAAATGAGAACGGCGAAAATTGTGTAATCGAGAAGTTGACCATAACTTCCGCTCAGACATAGAAAGCTCGCCCAAATCGCCTGCACCATGAGAGAGAGATGCGGAGTTTTGAAGCGTGGGTGTAACCGGCCCACCGAGTGGAAGAAGAGCCCGTCCCGGGCCATGGCGTAATACACGCGGGAGCCAGCCAGAATCAGACCATTGTTGCAACCGAAGGTGGAGACCAGGATTGCCAGCGCCATCAACTTGGCGCCGCTCTGTCCCATGATCTGCTGCATCACGGCCGTAGCAACGCGGTCTTCCGAAGCATACTGGATACCCCGTCCGACGGTGGTCAAGGAATAAGCTGAACCCCACAATGGAAGCACCAGCATGTAGATGAAGTTCACTGCAATGTAAATCAGAATGACCGAGCCGGTTCCAATCGCCAGCGAGAGCGGCAGGTTACGTTGCGGATTGCGAACCTCTCCGGCGGTAAACGTGACGTTGTTCCAGGCATCGGCGGAAAACAGCGACCCGACCTGCGCAACGGCGACAACGGTAAGCGTCGAGACTAGCGCAGTGGCTCCGCTGACTCCTACTGGAATCCTATGTAGTGCGCCGAACCCGGCATTGCGCCAGAAGTTCGCACCGAAATTTGCGCTTAGCGCCTCGGGAGTGCTCCCGATCCAAATACCGAGCACGATCAGTCCCAGCAGCCCGGCAATCTTGGCAGTCGTAAAAACTACCTGAACAAAGGCCCCGGTCTTCACACCAAAAATATTGACGATTGAGAGCAACACAATCGTTGCGATGGCAACCAGATTCTGGGTGTTAAGGCCCACCTCCATATTGCCCAGCACCATCGGTCCGAGATGAATTGCGGGAACCTTCCAGATGTGCACAATCCAATTGGACGAGGAAACCGAGGGAAGAAAGACTCCCAGAAATTTGCCGAAAGCAACAGCAACCGCCGCGATCGTGCCGCACTGGATTACGAGGAAAAGCGTCCAGCCATAAAGGAAGCCCCACAAGGGCCCGAGGGCCTCGCGGAGGTACACATACTGGCCACCAGCCTTTGGCATCATCGCCGCCAGTTCACCATAGGAGAGCGCGGCTACGATGGTCATGAATCCAGTCACCAGCCAGGCAGCAATCAACAATGCCGGTGAGTCCACAACTCGGGCGATATCGGCGGCCACAATAAAGACACCCGACCCGATCATCGAGCCCATTACCAGGGTGGTGGCGCTGGTAAGCCCGAGGCCTTTTACAAACTCCTGATCTTGTCCGGAATTGAATTCCTTTGTGAGCTGACTCACCGCTCTCCTTGAACACAGGAATGATCTGGGGTACTCAAGCTTTGCAATACGTGACCGCCAGGAATGGGCACAGTGAAGGTTGACTTCGGCCATCCCGGTTGAACAAAACTTTACATCATTAGGAGAAAAAATTCGCGTGGTGAACCGGAAATGCTACTTTTTCACGATGAATCGTTCCATGAAGGTCGTATCAAAATTTCCGGCCACGAAGTCTGGGTCGGCCAAAATGCGCTTGTGAAGTGGAATCGAAGTGTGGATTCCTTCCACGATAAACATGTCGAGAGCGCGCTTCATACGAGTAATTGCCTCTGCGCGGTCTTTGCCTCGAACGATCAATTTTGCGATCAGGGAATCATAATACGGAGGCACCACGCCTTCCTGATACTGTGCGGTATCTACCCGGACACCAACCCCGCCGGGGGCGTTAAAAACGGTGATCTTGCCCGCTGAAGGCGTGAACTTTTCAGGATGTTCCGCGTTGATTCGGCACTCAATGGAGTGGCCTCGCGGAACGATCGGCTGCTGAATGATATCGGTGAGCCTGGCCCCGGCGGCAATCAGAATCTGACTCTTCACCAGGTCAACATCGGTGACAAATTCAGTGACCGGATGCTCGACCTGAATCCGAGTGTTCATCTCGATGAAGTGAAGGCTGCCATCCTCATCCATCAGGAATTCGACGGTTCCGGCATTGACGTAGCCAATCTCCTTCATCGTATGTTCCAGGATGCCGTTGATCTTCTTACGCAGTTCCGGGGTGACGGCGGGAGAGGGTGATTCTTCGACAAGTTTTTGATGGCGGCGCTGGATTGAACAATCGCGTTCCCCCAAGCTTAAGACGTTGCCATGCTCATCGGCCAATATCTGGAACTCGATGTGGCGGGGACGCTCGATGAACTTCTCCATGTATAGGTCGCCATTGCCAAAAGCGGATGCCGCCTCCGAGTGCGCCGCGCTGAACATGTGGGGGAGTTCCTCGGCGGAACGGATCACGCGCATTCCGCGTCCGCCGCCGCCCGCCGAAGCTTTCACAATCACGGGAAAGCCAACCTGCTGCGCCCATTCCAAGGCTTCTTCTTTGGTGTTGATTACTCCATCAGAGCCGGGGAGGATTGGAACTCCGCAGAGCTTCATGGCCTGTCGCGCCTTGTCTTTTTCGCCCATCATGCGAATGACCTCCGGAGGGGGTCCGATGAATTTGAGGCCGGAGGTTTCGCAGACATGAGCGAAATTCGCGTTTTCGCTCAGCAGTCCGTAGCCGGGATGAATCGCGTCCACATTGGCGATTTCGGCGGCGCTGATGACCGCAGGAATATTGAGATAGCTCTCCCCGGCACGCGCTGGACCGATGCAAAGCGCCTCGTCGGCAAAGCGCACGTGGAGCGAGTGACGGTCCGGTTCGCTATAAACCGCGACAGCCTTGATGCCCAACTCTTTGCAAGCGCAAATAATACGGAGCGCGATCTCTCCGCGATTGGCAATCAGGATCTTATTGAACATGCTTCAGTGCGCTCTCGTTTACGTAGTGCGAATCCTGAACAGTGGCTGACCGTATTCGACCGGTTGTCCGTTGGAAACCAGGACCTTTACAATCTGTCCGGCCGCCTCGGACTCAATCTCATTCATCAGTTTCATCGCTTCAACGATGCAGAGTACCTGGCCCACCGCAACCGTATCGCCCTGCTTCACAAAGGCGGGCGCGCCGGGCGACGCAGCCTCGTAGAAAGTACCCACAATGGGAGACTTAATAATGTCGAAACCCTCTTCGCCGTCAACGGCGGGAGTGGCGGCAGACGCAGCGGGTGGCGAGGCTGTGACCGGCGACACAGGCGACGCAGCGGGGACAGGGTAAGAGGCGGCCACGACACTTTGCGGTCGCTTGATTCGTATCTTGACATCGCCGCGTTCCAGTTCAAACTCGGCAATATCCTTCTCAACGAGAAATTCGATCAGTTCTTTGATTTCTTTCTGATTCATTGGATACCAGAAGGGTCGCGCAATCCGCGACGCAGTTGTGGATTATTATCCTTGTGAATTTACTCGTGACCCTCACGTCTCAGTTCAGTTCGACAAACCCTTTGCTCACTGGAGTCAAAAGCTCGTATCCGCTTTCAGTCACCAGTAACATGTCTTCGATCCTGATGCCGCATCTCCCCTGAAGATAGATGCCGGGCTCGATGGTGATGACCATGCCAGGCTGCAAAACTGTTTCATCGCCCGCCGCCAGCCTTGGTGACTCGTGAATGTCTAACCCCACACCGTGCCCGGTGGAGTGGGTGAAGAATCGATCCAGCTTTGCACGCTTAAACTCCAGACGCGCTGCCCGATCGACTTCTCCAGTAGTAGCCCCGGGACGTACGGCGCTGATCGCCGCGAGTTGTGCTTCGAGGACGGCCATGTACAGCGCACGCGACTCCGATGGAGCCTTGGCAAGATGCACGGTGCGCGTCATGTCGCTGCAGTACCCGGCAAGCACAACCCCGTAGTCTAACACTACGAATCCCGACGAAGGCAGTTTGGCGGCAGAAGCCACACCATGCGGAAGCGCCGAGCGCTCACCCGAGGCAACGATGGTTTCAAATGACATTCTGTCCGCGCCAGCTTTCCGGGCCATGTATTCAAGCCTCGCAGCAATCGCAGATTCGGCAACGCCGGGCCGCAAACTCTTTAACAACGGCCGGAACAGCCGCGACGAAAGCTCTACCGCTGCTCGGACTAACTCAATCTCATCGGCATCCTTCAGCGCGCGCAACTTCTCTACCGCGCCCTCGAGCCGGATGACCTTGACCCCCTTGCCGAGCGACTGTTCAAAGGCGTCCAACTGGGCCACGGTAAGATGCTCGGATTCGACCGCCACCCGCTTGAGTCCCAACTTCGTGCAGGCGACGGCCGCGGCTGCCAGGGCCGGGCCTTTCGCCACTGAAACACGGGCGCCCTCAACCTGCGTAGCGGCCTGCTCCGCATACCTTCCATCTGTAATGAAAACAGAACGCTGGGCCACCAACAATATTCCGGCACTACCGTTGAAGCCACAGAGATAACGCACATTGGGTAAATGCGCGACCACGAGCGCATCCACTTTCCGTAGATCCAAGGCTTCGCGTAGTTGCTTTTGTCTCCGTCGAAAGTTCATGGATATGATTGTAAATGCACCAAAGGAAAGCGGGCTCCCGAAGAAGCCCGCTGAATACCGTGCCAATACGCCCACTAAGTCTGGATGATTTTGGGCGTGATGAAGAAGATCAACTCATCCGTTTCCGTCTTGACGAAGCGCTCCTTAAATAGATTGCCGAGCCAGGGGATATTACCCAGAATCGGTGTCTGAGTGGTGCTCACCGAGTTGGTTGTCTGGATGACGCCGCCGATCACGACCGTACCGCCGTCGGTCACAAGGACCTGAGTGGTAGCCTGTTGCGTTGTCATGATGTAGTTGCCAAGGTTCTGGCCGCTGGGCTGCGTGTTCTCCACGTCTACGGTGAGGAAGATCGTGTTATCCGCAGTGATTTGTGGGGTTACTGAAAGCCGCAGAACAGCGTCGATATAGGAAACAGTGGCAATGGAGTTGCCAGTTCCGGCAGTTGCGACCGGGAGTTTAACGCCTTGTTTTACCTCTGCCTTCACGTTGCTTTGCGTTACCACCCGAGGACGTGAGAGAACCTTCGCCACGTTGTGACTCTCTGCCGCCGTCAGGATCGCATCGATCCCATAGGATTTCGTGAGGTTGCTAATCGAGAAGCCGGTGGTTGCTCCAGCTGCAGGGAGATTTGAGAAGAGAGGCACGGAATTGCTTGGGGCAGTGGTCGTGGTTGTACTGGTCCCAGTGGTCGAATTTGTAACCGTTGTGGATGTACTCCCGTTTGGATTCGCGCCGGCAATTGTGCTGACGCCATTGCCCCAGTTAAAGCCGAGTTGGAAACCAAGGTCTCTGCTGAAGGAGCGCGTCGCGGAAACTACACGCACCTCAATCTCTACTTCCTGGGTTTTGCGGTCCAACTGCGAGATCAGACGGTCGAGGTTGGGTAGAACGCTCGGAATGTCTGAGATGATCAGTGCATTCGTGCGATCGTCAGAAATGACATCGCCGCGCGCCGTCAGGAATTTCTTGATCGTCGGAACGATGTCCTTGGACTTGGCGTAGCTAAGGAAACGCGTGATGGTCTGCCGATCCACCGCAAGGGCAACCGCCTCGGATTGGGCACGGCGATCCACTGCCTCACGCCGCAAGGTGTCGGTGGCCGCGATCCGAAGCACATTTCCCTGCAGTTCGCGATCCAGCGCATTATTCTTCAACACAATATCCAGCGCCTGGTCCCACGGAACGTCGTCAAGCACCAGGGTCACAGTTCCCTTCACGTTTGGATCAAGGACAATGTTCAGGCCGCTGATCTCGTGAATCAGGCGGAAGAAATCCTTTAAATCCACATCCTTCAGGTTCACCGAGATCGGCTCACCAGTGTATTTAGGGGTAGCAGAAGAAACCGAGTTTGCATTGCCTTGAAGTTGCCTCTGTGACGGCAGATTCGAGCGTGCAGGGTCGACCGTTTGCTCACTCAGCGTTGACGCTGCCATTGTCTCGGCAGCTGCACCTGCCCGCATCGCGGGGTCTCGAAGCGGCAGATTGCGAACTTGCGCGGTGCTGTTGTCAACAGGCTTTGAGACTTCCTTTGTCTCGACCTTTACCGGGACCAGTGCCACTTGGGGTTGATCACGGAGTTGCGAAGCACTATTGTCAATAGGCTTTGAGACTTCCTTTGTCTCAATCTTTACCGGTGCCAGTGCCACTTGTGGTTGATCACGGAGTTGCGAAGCACTGTTGTCAACAGGCTTTGAGGCTTCCTTTGTCTCGACCTTTACCGGTGCCAGTGCCGCTTGGGGTTGATCACGAAGTTGCGAAGCACTATTGTCAACAGGCTTTAGCGGTTCCTTTGTCTCTACCTTTGCCGGTGGAGTTACCAGTGCGGCGCGAGTTTGATCGCGGAGTTGAGTGGCGTCCTTGTCGGCAGGCTTTGAGACTTTTTTTGTCTCGGCTTTCACTGGTGCGCCCGTCGGTGCTGCCTCAACTTTCTGAACCGGCTGCTCGGCAGAGGGTACTTTTGCTGAAGCCAGGGCCGGGGCTGGCGCCGGCTTTGGCGCAGGCACCAAGATCGCTGTTTCCTGCGCTTTAACCCTCACCGTCACTTGCTTGCCCGCGGGCACTACATCAAAAGTACGAGGGCCGCTCAGGTCAATGACAACGCGGGTAACCGGCGGGTCCACCTGGTAGCGGCCCACTCGGACCTGAAGCACGTCCTTGGTATGCACCGCGATGTTTTTCACCGACGGCCGCGCCACGGAGTTGCTGAAATCCAACACCAGGCGATCCGGATCTTTCAAGAGAAACGGTTGGGCTGCGCTGGGTCCATCGATAATAATGTCCAGCGTACCGGGTCCGCGCTGCACGGAAATACTGCGAATGATCGTGGGCGCACTGGTCAACGCCGCAGGCGGCGCCGGACGTTGCGCAGGTTTTTCGACGACCGGCGCGGGGACAGCGAGTGCTGCGACTTGCTTCGTGTCCGCTTTCTTTACGATTGGCGCGGCAGGTTGCGGAACTGGCGTGGACGACTGGGTCGCCGATTCCTTTCGCACCGGCTTCGGTGCGGAATCCGCGCTGGCGGGAGGAAAGCTGGCCGGGGAGAAGGCCGCCGCTGATGGAGCCGAGGCTGCCGCCGCGTTTCCACTCAGTAGAATCTGCAAGCCATCACTCTTGTCGTTGACCTCTACGCTCACGCCGTCTCCGAGTGCCAGTTCAATCCGGGTCACTTCGCTGCCCGAGGCACTCGTATAGCTGGAGAGTTTGTAGCCCTTCAGCACTGCTGATTCCAAGGTGACAGCACGCTCGACCGCAGGGGCTGCGGTGACGCCCGCCAGATCCACCAGTATCAGATGCTGATCTGGCCTGTATTCCTTGTGGGCATACGAACCGGTGGTCCGCAAGGTGACTGTCATCGTGTTTGCTTTTGGCGTCACCTGCACCGAATTCAGCTGGGAAGCCGCCATCGCCGTGCCGGCACTTAACAGCGCCATGAGTCCTACCATCAGCAGTCGCATAAACTTCATCGTAAGTCTCCCCGCTTTGCTTGTCTCCAAGCTTCGCGCGTCCATCCCAGTTACTTGCTTTCCGGGTTTCGGGCCCATCTTTAGACTTCGTTGCAAACCCAGGTGTCCGCTCAAGCTGGCGGCACTCCGAGCCTTTTGGTAACTTCGCGCATCACCGGTCGTCCAAATACATCTGACGAACGTTCACGCAATATGATTGCATCCTTGGTGATTCGCTCCACTGAGCCGTCGGCCAGCGGATCATTTTCACGCAAGAAATAAGTATGTTCACCGTTCATTACCACCGCGAGAAAACCGCTGGGGGAATGAACCACGCCGTGCAGGCTGATCTCGCCTATGACCAGGCACTGCTTCCCGCTGCCGCTACAGCTAGCCACTCGAATGCGATCCACAACCGGACTGACAAACGGATCGCGTCGACCGTTCATCCTGGTTGGCGCGCGCTTGCCGTCCGCAGCCACCGCAGTCTTGGAAGAGGATGACTTCGCGCGAGGTTTCGTTGTGCTCGGTTTCGTTGCGGCGAGTTTCGCCGTGGCTGGAGCACTCACCGGAGTCTTCTTCACGTCATTCCGGGGCGCTGCGGGTGGCACTGTCTTCGGCGCGGTGGGTGTAGAGGACGGCTTCGGCGACGACGCAGAATGTGACACCGTCTGCGAGGCGCCAGGCTTCGACGCGATGGGGGCATTCGCCTGCTGCTTCAGCGGCGGTGTTTGTGCCCACGCGCTTACCCCGAGCCACAATGCCAGAATAAGTTTGCTGCTTTTCATGGCCCCTCCTACTTCTTTACCGCGACAGGCACCGGTCCGCCCTTGGAATTGCTATAGAACGTCGTAACTAAACAACTGGCCGATACTGTCTCACTGGGCGACCACTTGTAAGCTTTTTTTACTGGCGACTTTCCACCCTTTAGCGCGCCCATAGTGAGGCGGTTGACGGTCACGATGCGTTCTAGTTTTTGAATGCGATCATAGAAATTCAAAACCGAATAGTAAGGACCGTCCACATCAATCTCGAACGGTACTTCGACGTAATAGTCCTTTACCGTGGTGTCCTTAGGTGTATAGCGGCGAACTTCCACGCCGGCAGCAACAGACTCGCTCTGCACTAGCGTAATGAACGCCGGAACTTCTTTTTCTTCCGGCACAATTTTGCGTTGCGCTTCCATCTTCGCCTTCAGGGTTTCGGTCTGCAGAATCAACTCCGCCAGCTTCGCTTTGTAGGGAGTCAACTGCGCAACCTCGGCCTGTTTGCTCTTGAGTGTCAACGCATCTGCCTGGTTCGCCTTCGCTAATGGCTCAAGAGCAAACATATATGCCCCCGCCGCGAGCAACACGACGACCAGTGTCACCAATCCGATTTGAGCCACATAGGGCAGTTCTTTAAAACTTGTCATGACTGTTAAGCCTTCGTCTTTTCACAAACCAGACTGAAACTGAATGTTTGCAGCTTTGGATTGTCTTCCTGACTTGTGTCACGCAATTCAACGTTCTTGAAATACCCGGAGTTCCGCAGATTCGTCATCAGGTGTGCGACTGCATTCGGCCCCAGTGCCACTCCATCCAACGAGATGCTTGGTCCATCGTCCTTCATGTTCAGCAGCCAGACACCATCAGTCTTATTGACTGTCTCGCTCAAGTTCGTCAGCAAAGGCACTGGCCCCGTTTGCGAGGCGCGGAGTTGATCGATGACGTCAAAGCGCCGTTTGAATGCGTCGTAATCTCTCTGCCGCTCCAGGAAAGCCTGTTTCACCTTTGTCATGGAAGCGATTGACTTGTTGGCTTCCACAATGGAGGCTTGTAGTTTCTCGTGCTTGCTTTCCAATTGCAGGTAATAGAAATAGATTCCGGCGCCTGCCACCACCACGAGCGCCAGTCCCGCAATCGCTGGAGAAGGGCCGTCCGTAGTAAGCTGCGGCATTGCAAAGAGGCGCCGCCCCTTCTTCCCTTTCTTCGGCTTCGCTGAACCCAGCAGATTGATCCGGATCATAATTTTTCAAAGCTCCTCAGGGCCAATCCCACGGCCACTGCCAATTGGACCGAATTCCGTTCAATCAGGTCTGCACCTTCGCCAATGGGCGGGATGATTTTAAGGAATGGATTCATCGGGTCCACGGGAATCGAAAACTCCTGCCTCAGAGCCTCTATCAGTCCAGGGACCTGGGAGGAGCCTCCCGAAATGTAAATTCGTTCAATGTGTTCTCCGCTGGCGGTTGCACGGAAAAAATCGAATGTCTTCTGAATCTCAAGAACAATGATTTCGGTGACCTGCTGCAGAATCGGCAGTTTGGCGTCTTCACTTACCGTCCCGACCTTCTTACCCAGCTTCAGCGCTTCCGCATCCTCAGAACTCAGATCCAGCTCTTTCTGCAGCGAATCCGTGTACTGGTTACCACCCACACTCACATCGCGGGTAAAGAGGGGAACCCTGCCTCGCACAATGTTTATGTTCATTACGCTGGCGCCAATGTTCAGCAACGCCACGGTCGAGTTGGGAGCGGGATCATAGTTGTATTCGTAGCAGTTCTGCAGGGCAAATGCGTCGATGTCGACGATCGCCGGTTGCCGCCCAGAGAGTTGCAGGGCGTTGGTATAATTCAGGATTTTGTCCTTCTTCACGGCCACCAGCAAAACATCGATCGTCGGACCGTCAAGGCTGTCGCTGAGGACCTGGTAATCGACATTCACGTCATTCATGTCGAACGGAATGTACTGCGCGGCTTCGTTGCGTACGGCATCCCCCAGCTCAGGTTCGTCCATGGTCTGCATCGAGATCTTTTTGACGATCACTGAATGGCCACTGACTGAGGTTGCGACCTGCTTGGCTTTGAAGGCGTGCTCGGCAAAAATCTTACTGATAGCACTCGCCACGCTTCCGCTATCCACGATCATCGAATCAACCACGATGTCACTGGCTAGAAGCTCCATGCCCAGATGGCTCACCACTACTTCGCCGCGATTTCTCTGCAACTCGACGGCCTTGATACTGTTGGAGCCGATGTCCAAGCCAACAATCGATTTGTTTGAACCAAAAAAGTTAAGACCAAACATAAGCGGACACCCTCTTTACCTCACTGCGGCACGAATCGCTCGCGGCTTCTTCTTCAGCACGCCTTCTCCGACGCTACTTTTGCTCTCCATCCAGCGGTCGAGTAAAGCTTTCTTGAACTTCCATCGGTTACCTAACTTGAACGCCGGTATCTTGTCTTCGGACACGTACTTGTACAGTGTGTCCGGGCTCACGCCCAGATATTCAGACGCTTGGCGAATATTCATCACTTCAGGCGAATCCGACATAATACCTTTTGCCCTTTCTGGTACCGAAGCTTGCGGAAATCATGACCGAGTACAATCCCGAAATTCCGGGAGATCACGCGATCACCGCACCTTAGTACCTCTCTGCTGACAGGCGCACAACGCCCACAAGGAGACACCTTGATTTCTCGGGGAATGTCTACGCGCTGGTTATAACAGAGTTCAGGGAGGCTAAGTCAACCAAAACTTCCGGCAAAACCCGGAAGATAAACGGTATCTTCGGCCTATTCCGGTACTGAACCGGCCTCTATTCGCCATACTGTGTAGCTATGCTGAACATACACCACAACATGCTGGGGCAGTAATGCAAACGATGCTGGACCCCGTAGCAGGGATTACGAAGGGACGTAACCCTCTTGAACTAAGACGAGAACGCCACGGGACTTTCGCGGGATGACCCCATGTACAGGGTCATCGACCTTTCGCTTTTGTGCTTTCGGGGTGCCCGACCCCGGAGCTGAAATCGCTCCTCTGAACCTGAAAATCGGGATCACGCGAGCAAGAAAAAGCCCGCCATCTCTGACGGGCTCATCGGACGCGCTGGATTACTCCGATTGAAAAACTTAGTAGTTCATGTCGAACTGCTCCTGATGCAACTGCGCATCACTCTTAACCAGCACCGGATGACCGAGCAGTTCTTCCATCTCCTGCAGCCACTTTCCATTACCGGCCTTCAGTTCCTTGGCAACTTCGGGGTTGACTCGAAGAATGACTTCTTTGCTTTCCACGTGGCGGCGCACTTTACGCATTTCGACATAGATTTCGTTGCACACCGTCTGCACCGACTTCACAAAACCTGTGGCATCGCAATAGGGACAGGGGGTGCCAAGAGTTCTCTCCAGCGACTGTTTAACCCGCTTGCGAGTAATGGCCACCAGTCCAAAATCATTGAATTGCAAGATTTTCGAAGGCGCGCGGTCGGCCTTCATGGCCTCTTCGAGTGCCTGCATCACCTTCTGGCGATTCTTGCGCTCGTCCATGTCAATGAAGTCCACCACGATGATTCCGCCGAGATCGCGCAGGCGAATCTGCCGCACAATCTCCTTCACTGCGTCGCAGTTGGTCTTCACGATCGTATCTTCCAGGCGCGCCGTCTTGCCGACGTACTTGCCCGTGTTGATGTCGATCGCTACCAGCGCCTCGGTCTGGTTGATTACGATGTAGCCACCGCTCTTCAGCCATACCTTGGACTTCAGGCTTTTGTTGATCTCCTCGTTGATTCCGAACTGCTCATAGAGTGGCGTGTCCTTGGTATACAGCTTGATGCGGCGTACCAAATTTGGCTGGAAGCGCGCCGCGAAGCGCACCACGCGCTCGTATTCGCCTTCGTTGTCTACCCAGATCTGCGAGAAGTCGCTGGTCACCTGGTCACGCAAAATACGTTCTACCAGGTTCAGATCGTGATAGATCAATGACGGACTCTTGCTTGACTCGGCGCGCGTCCGAATTTCAGTCCACAGATGCTTCAGGAAACGAATGTCGGCGCGGAGCTCATCTTCCTTGATATTTGAAGCTGCCGTCCGAACGATGAAGCCGCCATGCCCGTTCTCGCGTTCGCTGGAGACAATACGCTTCAATCGCTGACGCTCTTCTTCGCTGCTGATCTTGCGTGAAACGCCGATGTGATTCACCGTCGGCATGTACACCAGGAAGCGGCCGGGAAGTGCGATGTGGCTGGTGATGCGGGCACCCTTCTTACCGATGGGCTCCTTGGCAATCTGAACCAGTATCTCCTGCCCTTCTTTCAGCAACTCGCTGATCAGAGGAAGAGCACGCGACTGCTGATGCGGTCGCATCCGTCCGCCGCCACCACCACCACTACGCGGAGGAGGCGTGTTACGGCGTCCGCGACGTTCGCGACGCTCGAAGCGTGCAGGACGCTGGCGTCCAACCTCGGGAGCAACCACTACGCCTGCTTCTTCGGTCTCGGACTCCTCGCCGTCATCCTCGGCGCTGGGTTCCTCGGCGAGCAACTCGGATTCCTCGTACTCGCCCCCAAAGTCATATTCTTCGTCTTCCAACTCACTCTCTTCACCCGTCTCGCGAACCGCTGTGCCAAACTGGGAGCCATTTCCATCCTCGAGAGCTTCCTCTTCGGTCTCCTCGTAGCGGTCGGCATGCTCTGCAAGACCCGGCATATCCGTCTCTTCTTCGTCAAATTCTTCGTGCTCGACGTTGCCGCCCTCGATCACAAAGCTGCCGTATTGAGCTTCCGGTGAAACTGGCGCCTTCTCTGCCACTTTCGCAGTCTCAGTCGCAGGTGCGGCTTCAGGTTCAACCTTCTTTTCCTCAGCGGGCAGCGCAGCCTGGATCTCAGCAGGCGTAGGCTCTTCCGGGGCCACGTGGGCTACCGACTCGTCTTGGACCGTCCCGAACATTTGAGAAACACGATCACGCCACGAGCGACGACTTGGACCGCGCACATCGGATTTCGCTTCTGTCTCTTCAGCCTCTCGGTGTTCGGTTTCATCCGTCTCTGCTGGGGCCTGTGCTTGTTCAGCATGAACTTCTTCAGTATGAGTATGAGCTTCCGCGTGCTGCGCAACTTCAGCGACCGTCGGCTCAGGTTGTGCTGGCTCGATGTGCCCTGCTTCAGCGTGCGCGGCTTCGGTATGTGCGGCTTCAGTATGTACTTCTGCGGCTGGAGGCTCTGGAATCTCCTCATGGGCGAATCCAGGGGGAACCACTGCCTCAGCTTCAACAGGGAAAGACTCTTGCGCGGCTTCGTGCGCCGGTTCGGCAGGTTCGCTTCCGGCGGCTTCCTCAGTTTCCCCTGCTTCTTCCACATGACGCAGCGTCATTGATGGCAGGCCGCTTACACCTGAATAACTGGCGCTGGCCAAGGGTTCGTCAGGACTCGGCTCAGGCTGACTCGGGGCGGAAGGTTCCACCGGGGTTGCAGACTCAACGTGTTCGACAGAAGCAACTGTTCCAGGCTCTTCAGCGGGAGCAACGGCTTCCAGAACGGCGTCTTCGGTGATCGGCGTCGCGACTGCAGCGACGAACTCCGGGGTGGCAACCGGCTCTACACCGCGATACTTTGAAATTGATTCGCCGGGCAGAACTATTGGAGTGTAGTTTTCCGGCAGAGCAAAGCTCTCATGCTCACGTGGTTCACGCGGTTCGCGGTCACGATCTCCGCGTCCACGGCCACGATCGCGCTCTCCACGGCGTCCACGTCCACCACGATCACGGTCGCCGCGGTCACGATCCCGGCCACGGCTGAAGCTTCCGCGCTCAAAATCTTCACCAGGACCGCTCTCAGTCAGCGGAACTTGAATCGGAGGTTCGCCTTCGGCGCGATTGTATTTCGAGATCGATTCGCCGGGCAGGACTATTGGAGTGTAGAGAACCGGCGCAGCAGCAACTGGATTCTCTGCTTCGGGCGTCTCCGCAACTTCAACTTCGGCCTCGGGCTCAGTCACTTCCGGCTCTTCAACCGTGCGAGCCAGACCGTGAACTACCAGTCCACGAGGTTCGAATCCACGCAATTCGCGCTTTCTCGGCTCACGCGGGGTAGCGACTTCAGGCTCGCTGGCTAACTCCTCGGACTCTTCGCTGCCTTCCAGTTCGCCAGGGAGTGCGCCAACACCCGTCGCTCCAGGTTGCGTTTCAATCGGACGATCTCCCGGCATGCGTTCGCGTCCGCCACGCCTGCCACGGCGGCGGCGGCGTCCACGCCAGCGCGGCGCGCCGGCATCATCCTTTTCCTCCCCCGGGGTTGCTTGGGTTGGCGAGGCCTCGAATTCTGCACTGGGCTCGTCCAATGGTTCTTCAGAATCTTCTTCTTCGACCGGTGGGGGTTCAGGGACGATCAGACCGTTGGCATGGGCCAGAGTTGCCCCAGTGATCTTGATTTCCCCAAACTCTTCTTCTTCCTCTTCATCCTGAAGTTCCAAGAAGTCAGAGACATAAAGGAACGCATCGCGCTCTAGTCCTACATCGACAAAAGCCGACTGCATACCGGGCAGTACGCGCGTCACCCGCCCTTTGTAAATCGAGCCTGCTAGTGTGTATTCGTTCTCTCGCTCGAAGTACACCTCGGCTAGCTGATCGTCTTCCACCAGCGCCACTTTGGTTTCATGCGGCGTGGTTGAAACGTACAATTCTTTGTTCATTTTCGCTCCCGGCCTACTCGCAATGAGCAGGCTGTTGTGAGCCGGAAGCACGAAGGCAGGTTGGTCAGTTTTGAAGATCAATGCACCGACCCGCGCTCTCTGGCTTTTCTGCCAGGGCACGGAGCGAAGTTCGCCCGCTCAACTTATCTGAGGGGATCATGCTGCCAGTTCCACTGTGGCGCTTAGCGCCATTTCGGGTTCCGGTTGCGTTTGATGTGAACCTATGCACCGATTCCGTACTCCCCGAGTCTGTTGCACCCGGTCGGTTACGCCGTGTCTGGGTTTTGTGGCCACTTCTCTCCCGCATCCCTGGGATGTTTAACCTTTGGAATGCAGAATGGGGCCGTTCCCTGCCCTACCACAGCGCAATTCTTCATTTCTGACCGGCCGAAAAACCTTCTGGCCGGCTTTGCCCTCCCATCAAGGGCTTTCATCTCGTGTATGCGGCTTGGGAATTCCCCCTGCCGAAAGCTCCAGCGATCACCGCCGAAGACCCACTCCCTCCGCCATCTTCCGGCAGATCTCCTGGGATTTTGCAAAATTGTGCTCCGTGAGGCTTGCTTGTGATCAGTGCCTTGCACGGATACTTAGCGTCCAATCCTAGTTTACAAACCGGCGCATTCGGACGTTCATTACAATACCGAGTGCCAGGAACGTAAACAGGATCGACGATCCTCCATAACTCATCAATGGAAGGGGGATCCCCGTCACGGGCATAAACCCCACAACCATTCCCACGTTCACCAAAACGTGGAACGCCAGCACCGCGACCACTCCCATGATAAGGAAGACTCCGGCCCGGTCCGGCGCCGTTTGAGCGTCATGTATCAGACGCATCAACACCCCGAAGTATAACAGCATTACCGCCAGCGCGCCCACAAAGCCGTGTTCCTCACTCCAGGCCGCAAATATGAAATCGGTATGAGGGACGGGCAGGAATTGCCCCTGCGTCTGCGTCCCTTTAGCCACACCCTTGCCCCATACTCCGCCTGAGCCTACAGCCACCAGGGACTGAATGACCTGGTAACCCGTACCACGTGAATCTGCCTCAGGCGCGACGAAGGTCGAGAGCCGATCCTTCTGGTATGACTTGAGTCCGTACTTCCACATGACCGGCATTAGAACGGCAGCGATGAGTACCAGGATAATTCCGTGCTTGAGTCTCATTCCGCCCAGAATCAAGGCCATGACCGCAATTGGAACGTAGGTCAAGGCCGTGCCAAGGTCCGGTTGTTTCAGAACAAGCAGCATCGGGAACAACACCACGAGTCCTGCCTTGACCAGCTCGCGGAAGGGGAGGTCGTTGTCCCTGTACTCGGAAAAATACTTCGCCATAGTGAGAATCAGAATCAGCTTTACCCACTCAGAGGGCTGAAAGTGGAAAAGCTTCAGATCGATCCATCTCCTGGCGCCCAGGTATTTCCGACCGAAAAGCAATACCGACACCAGTGAGACCAGGCTGAATCCGTACAACCATGGAACCAGTTCCAGCAGCGCCTGATAATTAATCACGCTGACCAGAAACATCAGCCCCACTCCGGCCAATATCCAGTAAATCTGCCGGATGTGCATTCCTTCGAATTTAGTGTGCAGGGTCGCCGAATAGATCTCCGACACACCGAGGGCGCAGATAATCAGGACGAAGGCAAGCAACACCCAGTCAAAGTCGCGGAAGCGTACGTAACGGCTCAATGCGCTCCTCCTGCCTGCCAAGTAGGCTTCGGGAGCGCGGCGACAACCCCGGGGAAATCGCGCCACGTTTTGCGGTTTCTACGATCCGGCGGATTACTTTGGGGCGGCGTCGGTTTCTGCGCAAACTGTTCCATCCCCGGTGCTGCGATGGCGCGCTGAAACTCGCGATTCCCTTTCTCTGTGCGGAAGCGCGCTGCCTGCAAGTGCCCCGAGTCGTCGCCCCCATCGCTCCAGAGTCCCGTCACCTCGGTGGGCTTGGTGGCCACGCCCCGGGATGGCGGAGTTTCCGGAGCCCTCTCCTCTGGTGTCGGATTTTCAGTAGGGGGCGTCAAATGCTCCAGCGGTTTATGATTTTTCTTATCCTCGTATGCCTTGATAACCTTGGTTGCAAGTCGAGCCGCCAGCGCCCCGTGCTCACCGCCCTCAAACAGAACGCAGACGACAATGTCCGGATTGCGTCTTGGCGCGAAGCCGACAAACCATCCGTTATCTTTGAACGCCGCCTTATTTGACATCTTGGCCTTCAAGGCGTTTGAAATCGTCTGAGCCGATCCGGTTTTGCCGGCAATATCCAGTCCCGGTATGCGCGAGACAGGAGCCGTTCCTTCAGGCATTACCACCTCGCTCATCGCGTCGGTGATGGTGTCCCAACCCGCAGGATCAATGGTTATGTCTTTCGTGTCCGTGTAATGCAGCGCGTTGCGATAGTTCTCTGGAACCTTATCCGGAAAGACCACGTGCGGACGCACCATGTGCCCACCCATGGAAATTGCGCTAATCGCACGCAATAGCTGGATTGGGGTCGTCGCGACGGCGCCTTGCCCAATTCCGACGGAGATCGTTTCTCCTGCGAACCACTTCTGCCTGTAGTTCTTGAGCTTCCACTCTTCGCTCGGTATGACGCCGCTAACTTCCTGCGGCAGATCAATACCCGTCTTCTGCCCAAGCCCCAGCTCCGTTGCGTACTTCGCAATGCGGGTGATTCCAAGGCGCTCAGCCAAGGTATAAAAGTAAACGTCGCAAGACTGGTAAATGCCCTTCGTCAAAGTCACCGAGCCATGCCCACCCTTGAACCAGCACTTGAAGTAGCGGCCATAAAAAGAGCCACCGCCCCCACAATTGATGTGCAGGGTCTGGGCAATACCTTCCTGCCAGCCCGCGACACTCATAATGATCTTGAACACAGAACCGGGCGCCAGTTGCGCCTGAATTGCCTTGTTCAAAAGCGGCTTTCCTGGGTCTGTGAGCAAGCCATTCCATTCTTTTGATGAAATACGCACTGCAAAGGCATTCGGGTCGAAGGTTGGGCGGCTCACCATCGCCAGGATTTCGCCGGTCTTAGGATCCATCGCTACAATGGCACCAGTCTTGTCCCCAAGGACTTCTTCTGCTGCGATCTGCAAATCCAAATCGATGGTCAACTGCAGTGGCTTGCCGGGAATCGCAGGCGTATCGCTAAGTTCACCGACTTCTTTTCCTTTGCTATTCACCAGCACACGCCGCGAGCCATTCTTGCCCATCAACATGTCGTTGTACTCGGCTTCAACGCCGCTCTGCCCTACAACGTCTCCGGAATTGTACAGTTCATAGCGAGGATTATTCAGCATGTCTTCGCTGATTTCGCCGACATAGCCAACCAGGTGCGCCATGAATCCGTTTTTCGGATAAAGCCGGCGATGCACCGTGATGGTATCGAGCTCTGGAAACTCGTTGCGATGCGATTCGATGAAGGCAAGTTCGTCGGGCGTTATGTCGAATTTGATAAAGATTGGCTGATAACCGGGCATGGCCGAAAGCCGCTTCACGCGGGCTTTCAGGTCGGTAATGTCCAGATGCAATCCAACGGCAATCGCCTCCAGGTTCGAGTCGCTGAGCTTTCCCTGAGAGCGCAGAAGCAGTGCCGAAAACGAAGGATAGTTGTCGACAATGGCGCGGCCTTCGCGGTCCAGAAGTTTTCCGCGCGGGGCCAGAATCGGAACTTCCTTCACCCGGTTCTGCTGGGCCATGCTCGTGTAGTAGTCCGAGTGCAGGACCTGCAACCGCCAAAGCCCAAATATAAGCAACAGGAAAATGCCCAGTATGAGGTACTGCGCCAGTGCGAGACGAACTAGTGGAACCTTTTCTTCGCGACCATACATGAAAAAATATTTTTACCCTTGAGTCTTTATGGCTAGTCCCTGATTTTGAAACGGTTCAACACAGCGAACAGGAACACTGCCATCAATGAGTTCGCAACCGCCACTCCTGCCTCATGTCCAAGATTGATGTTGACTGATTGTCCCATCAGTTCGCGCTCAATAGCTACGAACACTGCCTTATGGATGGCATAAAAGAAAAACGTCAGCAGGAAGCGCGAACCGGGATTCTCCACATCAATGCGTATACCAATTGACGACGCACCGTAGCCAACCAGTGTTTTTGCAATTCCAAAAACGCCGAATGGGGTATGGGTCAACCCATCCTGCAACATTCCAATTGCCGCACCGGTAAGGATTCCGCTCAATTGGCTCCGCCGTGAAACCGCGAAAAAAATTGTCAGCAACAAACCGAAATCAAAGATGCTGAAGAAGTGCACTCGCACGGGTATGAACGCTTGCAAACCCACCATCAGCAACGGCAAGCCCACAGACACAATCCATGAGAAGCGGTAGACCTCCACCTGCTCGCGGGACGTGTAGCTGAGATTCAAGGCTCTCATTATGGGTTCGTCCGGTCTGCAGTGGCGGGCTTTGGCTTCGCTTCACCTGCCGCAGGAGCTGTTGGTTTCGGCGTTGCGGGTTTAGGCACCGGCGGCTTTTGCACTGTAGTTGTGGCTGCGCTGGTAGTGGGCTTGGCGCTCTGCGGTTTCGGTTGATTGCTTCCCGCCGGAGATGTCGCAGGCGGCTTCGTCGTGGATGAATTTTGAGCGGAGCCCTGCGCTGGCCCACCCGCTGGTGGCGAAGATTGCACCGTGGGAGTTGTGCGCGGCAACTGTTGCGGTACCGCGCCCGGCGTAGTTGGCGGCACAGTCGGCGGCACACCCGGCAAATGCTGCGCGAGAATGTCAGAGGCACGAATCGGACCTAAACCAGTCACATCTGGTGAGCGCTGTTTCTGCTGAGTAATTACCAGCACTTCTTCCAGGCGATCCAAATCCGCGGCCGGCTTCACTCCAATGTTGAGAAACAAGTTGCGTCCCATGCTGACGGTGACTACTTTTCCGACCGGCAGTCCCCTGGGAAAAACACGATCGCCGCCGCTGGTTACAAGCGCCTCGCCAGGTTGCACCGGTTCATCACCCATGATGTAATTCAGTTGCAATTCGCCGGTTGCCGTCCCCTTCACGATTCCCTGCAACCGTGAGGTCACCAGGGTAGCGCCCACTCCACTCGTCGGATCATTGATCAATAAGACTTGCGACGTTTCACCGTACACGGTGAGCACCTTGCCGACCACGCCATCTGGTGTAATTACGGGCATATCCGCCCGGATGCCATCCTTTGTTCCCTTATCGAGATAGAGCACGCGCGAAGTTTCACTGCCGCTCGTTCCGATCACTTGCGCCGCCACCGTAGCGTCGATCCATTGCTCCTTGAATCCCAGTAGGGCTTGTATGCGGCGCGCCTGGCGAGCATCTTCCTGCTCGCGCGCACGATCCAACCGCATCCGCTCGAATTCGGCCTTCATGCGGAGGTTTTCGCTCCGTACATGGCGCAGATCAATGTAATTTGCCCAGACTCCGCGGACGCTCTCACCCGAGTAAATAAAGAAGCGCTCGAAAGGCGCAAGCGTGGTAACGGCGATCAGGCGGATTAACCGCACTGGACCCTCCGCCGTCTGGCGTCTTACCTGTACTGCCAGCGCCAAAAACTGGGCCAGCAGCACCGTCGCCAAAACCACCGTATTCTTGTGCCGCGAGAAAAGATTCATGTCCTCGGTGTCTCAGCACCGTCGTCAGCATTGCCTGCAGCGAATCGAGCAGTGACCACCGGCGAACGGAGCTTTGCGCCTGCAGCAACTCCCGGCCCGCACAAAGTGCAAGACCGGAGCACCGCTCCGGTCGCCCATCTTAATTACTCGATGCTGATTTTGCGAAGAAGTTTGAAATCACTGAGCATTTTGCCCGTGCCCAATACTACGCTGGCCAGTGGATCATCAGCGATGGAAACCGGCAAGCCAGTCTCTTCGCGAATCCGCTTATCAAGGTTCTTGAGAAGTGCGCCCCCACCCGTGAGCACAATGCCGCGATCGCTGATGTCCGCGCTCAATTCCGGCGGGGTACGTTCCAGCGCAACTCGAATCGCATTCATGATGGTGCCAACGCATTCACTGAGGGACTCGCGAATTTCACTGTCGTCAATCGTGATTGTCTTAGGCACGCCTTCAATCAAATTGCGTCCCTTGATTTCCATAGTCAGCGGCTTTTCCAATGGATAGCCGGAGCCGATTTCAATCTTGATCTGTTCCGCCGTGCGCTCGCCGATCAGCAGATTGTACTTGCGCTTCAAGTAGTTCATCACGGCTTCGTCCATCTGGTTACCGGCCATGCGAACCGAACGCGAATACACAATTCCACTGAGGGAAATCACCGCAATATCCGTAGTGCCGCCGCCGATATCAACCACCATATTGCCGCTGGGTTCGGTAATCGGCAGACCCGCGCCGATAGCCGCTACCATCGCCTGCTCCACCAGGTGCACTTCACTGGCCTTGGCGCGATACGCCGAGTCCATGACCGCACGCTTTTCCACCTGCGTAATCTCGCTCGGTACGCCGATCACGATTCGCGGATGCACCAGCATCTTGCGGTTGTGCGCTTTCTGGATGAAGTAGTTCAACATCTTTTCGGTGATCTTGAAGTCGGCGATGACGCCATCCTTCATCGGTTTGATGGCAACGATGTTTCCGGGCGTCCGGCCAAGCATCTCCTTGGCTTCTTTGCCCACCGCTTCCACTTCGTTTGTATTCTTGTTGATCGCGACAATTGAGGGCTCGTTGACAACGATGCCTTTGCCTTTTGCATAGACAAGCGTGTTCGCCGTGCCCAGGTCAATTGCAAGGTCGCTTGAGAACATGCTGAACAACGAACGCAAATTCCCGAAACGCGAACCGGTGTGGAAGCCATTGTTTGACATCTTTTGCAGTCTCTCTTTTTTTCGTTCGAAAAGAATTCGTCCTGGCAAGATCGCCCTGTCACTCGAAGCGGGAACGGCATCCCCTGCCGTTTACCTGCCACTAAGTCCATGCGGAACTCACCCGACGCCTACCCTTACCGTCCAGGAAAAATCGGTCTTAGGTCTTCTTCAGAATAATACGGGTAGGACCGTTCGATACCAATGCGTTAAGAACACTAGCCAGGACCCATCCCTTATCTTACTACCCCGGATGGGTTGGCAAGGGCGCTTGCGGAAAATTCACAGGAATAAAGCAAGGGTAGTCAATCACTTGGGCTACAATCCTCGGCATGACCCGCGTAACCACCTTAGGATCGGTGGGGGACAACGGTGGATCAAGATACTGACGGGATGACCAGTTCTGCCGTACTCTTAAAGATGTAGAGGAGGAGACGCCATGGGAAGTCCTATCCGATTCGACGATAAGATGCCGCAAATTGCCGAGATATGCCGCCGCCATGGTGTGCGCGAGTTGCTCCTATTCGGCTCTGCCCTCGGTCCCGACTTCCGTCCAGACAGCGATTTCGACTTTCTCGTCGAGTTCCTGCCCGAAAAGAAGATTGGCCTATTTGAATACGTTGGCATGCAAAACGAGCTTGAAGACCTGCTGCAGCGCAAGGTCGATTTGGTCTCCAAAAGCGGCCTTAAGCCGCGCATCCGTGAGAGTGTGTTATCCCGGACCGAAAGCATCTATGACGCGGCGTGACGAGGAGCGGCTTCGCGATATCTTGGAATGCATTGACTCCCTATCGCTCGCAATCGTGGCAAAAAGGCAGACTGATTTCGAGTCCGATCCCATTTTTCAAAAAGCGGTTCTGCACGACATCTTGATCATTGGCGAAGCCGCATCGCACGTTTCTCAGCGGTTGCGGGACAAGTGTCCTGAAGTACCTTGGCGCAGGCTTAGCGGAGTAAGGAATGTCATTGTTCATGCATATTTTTCCGTGAACCTTGATATCATCTGGCAGACCGCAACTGAGGACCTCCTCCCCCTACGCACTCAGATCGCTGAAATCCTCAGAGCCGAATTCCCCGACAGCCCCGCATAACCCCCTTGCCACCACCGCACCGCCGCGACTACGATATCCGGTCGCAACACTATCGTTTCCGGAGACCACCCCAAATGTCCACTACTGCTTCCGAGGTCAAAACCTTCAGCAATTTCATCGATGGAAAATGGGTTCCGGCCAGCTCCGGCAATACCTGCGAGAATCGCAACCCGGCCGACACTCGCGAGGTAGTCGGCATCTTTCAGCGCTCCGGCGCCGCCGAGGTCAACCTCGCCGTCGAAGCCGCGCAGGCTGCCTTCAAGAAATGGAGCCGCACACCTGCTCCCCGCCGCGCTGAGATCATCATGAAGGCCGCCTCCATTCTGGAGCGCCAGAAGGAGGCCTTCTCCCGCGACATGACCCGCGAGATGGGAAAGGTCATCAAGGAGACGCGCGGCGACACGCAGGAAGCTATTGACTGCGGTCACTTCTTCGCTGGCGAAGGACGCCGCATGTACGGGCTCACAACGCCCAGCGAATTGCCTAACAAGTTCGCCATGTGTACGCGCAATCCGGTGGGCGTGGTCGGCATGATCTGCCCGTGGAACTTCCCCATGGCAATTCCCTCATGGAAGCTCTTCCCTGCTCTGGTCGCCGGAAACACTTGCGTCATTAAGCCTGCAGAGGACACGCCTCTCTCAGTTTTTAATTTCGTCAGCGCACTCACTGAGGCAGGAGTTCCGGCTGGCGTAGTGAACATCGTCACCGGGCACGGGGCGGAGGTTGGCACGCCGCTCATGGAACATCCGCTGGTCAGAGCTATTTCCTTCACCGGATCGAGCGAGGTGGGACGCATCATCGGCGAGAGCTGCGCACGGACGTTCAAGCGCTGCTCACTGGAACTTGGCGGCAAAAATCCGATGATTGTTCTGGATGACGCAAATCTCGATCTGGCGCTTGAGGGCGCACTTTGGGGAGCTTTTGGCACCGCCGGCCAGCGCTGCACCGCCACCAGCCGCATCATTCTCCAAAAGGGAGTCTACAAACGCTTCATTGATGAACTTGTGCAGCGCGCCAAACTGCTTCGCCTCGGCAACGGCCTGGATGAGAGCGTGGACGTAGGTCCGGTCGTCAGCAAGGCGCAGATGGAAACCGTCCTCGGATATGTCGAGGTCGGCAAAAAAGAAGGCGCGCGACTGGCTACCGGCGGAAACCGCGTTGACCGCACGGACCTCGCGCACGGCTTCTTCATTGAACCTACGGTTTTCTCCGATGTCGATCCAAAGATGCGCATCGCCCAGGAGGAAATCTTCGGGCCGGTTGTCTCCTGCATTCCTTGCGATTCGCTCGAACATGGCATTGAGATCGCCAACGACGTGAAATACGGACTCTCCTCGGCGCTTTATACCAAGGACGTAAACCGCGCGTTTGCCGCCATCCGCGACCTCGACGCTGGAATTACCTATATCAATGCACCGACCATCGGAGCCGAGGTCCATCTCCCCTTCGGTGGCGTCAAGCAGACGGGCAACGGCCATCGCGAGGGCGGAGTTGGCGCGTTCGATTTTTATACGGAGTGGAAGGCTGTGTACGTCGATTACTCAGACAAATTGCAGAAGGCCCAGATCGATCGCCCAGAGTAAGCGTTTGGCAGGGCCGGGCGATGAGTAACGGAGGGGACGCAGGGCAAATTGCCGCATTTTCGCATTGTATCCATAGCAGTGAAGGTTGCCCTTCTGTGGACTCGATCGCTTGCACTTCGCTCCAGCATAGGGTTCAATAAGCAATGTCTTTTATGTATTTCAGCGGAGCCTCTGAATGACTTCCAATGTGACTTACCGCATAGCGCCTGCAACTCGCATGGAGAATGTAAGCTATGCCATACGCGACCTCGCCGTCGTTGCCGATCAGGTTGCGCGCCAGGGTCACAAAATCCTCTACCTCAACATTGGAGATCCTTGTAAATTCGATTTCCCTACGCCCCCGCACATGGTGGAGGCGGTCGAACGCGCAATGCACGACGGACTGAATGGCTATGGCGAGTCGCTTGGCGAAAAGTCTGCCGTGGAAGCCATTCGCTCCAGGGCCGAGGCAAAGGGTTTCAAGAACATTCAGGGCATCATGGTTGGAGTGGGTTCCGGCGAGGTGATCGACAACTGCATTACAGCGCTGCTCAACCCTGGGGACAACATACTCACGCCATGCCCTGACTATCCGCTCTATGGTGCGGTGCTCGCAAAACTGGGAGCCGAGCCCAACCCGTATTTTCTTAGCGAGGAAAACAACTGGCAACCTGATCTTGATGATCTCGCTGCGCACATCAACCCGCGCACCAAGGCAATTCTGCTGATTAATCCCAATAACCCAACCGGCGCAACCTATTCGCGCGCCACGTTAGAGCGGGTTGTGGAGTTGGCGCGCCGGCACAGTTTGCTCATCCTCGCCGATGAAATCTACGACAAACTCCTCCTCGATGATGAGCGCGAGCATCTCTCGATTGCGACTCTTGCACCCGATGTTCCGGTGATCACTTTCAACGGCCTGTCGAAGGCTTATCTCGTTCCCGGTTGGCGGATTGGCTGGGCGATTGCCACGGGTCCAACGGAGTCGCTGGGTGATTACCTCGAGGCTGTTTACAAACTCCTGCGTGCAAGGCTCTCAGCTCCGCACCCATTCATGTACGCCATTGCGCCCGCCCTTTTGGGACCGCAGGGACATTTGAAAGAGGTCCGCGCCAAGTTACGGCGACGCCGCGATCTCACTGTGAATTGGGCCGCGCGTACGCCACATGTTTCCCTGGTTAAACCGGAGGCAGCCTTTTACGCGTTTCCGAAACTCGAAGTCCCAGACGATAAGAAATTTGTCACTGAGTTGCTTCAGCAAAAGTATGTTTTGTGTGTCCACGGCTCTGGCTTCGGACAACGACCCGGCACGTGCCACATGCGAATTGTGTATCTGGCTCAGGAAGAAGTGCTCGAGGAGGCATACAGCAACATCACTGATTTCATCACGCAACGCTACGGCGCCTAAGAGTTGAGTTGCAACCGTCCCGCCCCGTCCAGAAGGGGCGGGACTTTTCTTTGTCTGATTGCCCGCAGAACTCTATCCGCAGGTTCACCATTCAATGATCGGCAGGGCCAGGCTTGCGACATAAATTCATGCCGAAATTTCCTGGGACGCCGGTAAAGTGCTGTGAGCATTGGACAAAACAGACCATCACGCAGTGCCATACCTGCAATCAAATCCTTTGATAGCCGTTTAACCGTGATTTCACCATCCTAAACGCCTCGCAACTTATCATAGTAAGTGACATGAGTGAAAATATGATCAAACAGTATCTGTTCGCAAGTGACTTCGACCAGACCTTGAGCTTCAACGATTCTGGCGAGGTTCTCACCGATCTTCTGGGCATTCCGGAAGATGAGTTTAAGGAAAAAGCGGCGGGTATGACGCAGTTAAATCTCGTGCAGCAAGGCGCTGAACTAGCCTACTTGCTCTTGCACGATCCCGCGTTTAGTTCACGAGTTCGCCGCGATCACTTAATTGAGACCGGCAAGCGCATTCCTCTAAAGGATAATATCGAGCTTCTTTACCGCACTTTGCGTGAGGGCATCCCAGGCTACGAGTTCGATTTCTATGTTCTCTCTGCCGCACCCGTGGAGATCGTGCAGTCGGCATTGGAAGGCATTGTGCCCGCGGACCACATCTACGGAACCGAGTTTAAGTACGGTCCAACCGGCGCTATCGAGAGGTTGATTCGCTGCACGGCCGGTTACGGAAAAGTGACACGCATCATGCAACTCCAGGCCGAACACGGCATTGGACTCGACCATGTCGTTTATTCCGGCGACGGCAGCTCGGATATGAACGCAATGTTGCATGTCAACGAAGGCGACGGACTGACGATCGCCGTCTCAGAATCGCGATGCGTGACCCAGATCGCCAAACGTACAGTGCTCAGCGATAACGCACTCAGCGTCCTGGTGCCGATTCTTGAGGAAGTCGCTCATTGGACCCAGCCGCAGATACGCCGTTTCTTCGAATCGCAGGGGTTCCTGGTGCAGGAGTGGGCGCGCATGCGAACTGATTTTCTGACTCTTCGATCTACTTCCGCAGTTCCAAACGCGGTGACAGCGGAGGCGCCATAATGCTGAGTTGGATTGGATGGGTCGCGACGGCTTGCTTCGGCGCCTCCTATTTTTTCAAAAAGCCCGCAACACTTCGTATGATTCAGGCCTGCGCTGCAGTTCTGTGGATCAGCTATGGGTCGCTGATTCATGCCATGCCGGTGGTGGTGGCGAACGTAATCGTCGCACTTGCGGCGTTGTACTCCATCTTCATTGGCAACGGACAAAAAGCGGAGAGCAGCACCCCCTGAACAGGGCCTTCCGCATTGTCACCCATCAGATTTTCAGGGTCATTGGAATTCTCAGGGTTATCGAAATCCCGGGGGGCCCGTTCTAACCTTTGTTAGGGCGGGCTTTGACTTTGACCTGCCCTCTCCGCAGGTTCTGTCTCTGCGGTCCACTCCCATGCTTTCTTCTCCCAATCAGTCCCGAAAACCGCACCAATGCCAGCTTTCCGGGTTGCTGCACGAACCTGCATTTCCGGCTTAGATCAAAAACCCCGCCCTAACCAACAGAAGGTTAGGACGGGGCACCCTCGGCTTTATCTATCCAGCGTTGAGATTTCTCGTCGGCGCTTTTCCGAACATTCGAGTTGTGCCATCCTGTTACGCATGATGACCGACCACTCTCTTCGCTCTGTGGCTTTCGTGTTTGCGCTCTCTGCCGCTGCCCTGCCCTGTCTGGCACAAGAAGCTGCACAGCAGCCTTCGCAAGAATCCGGGAAGCCAGTCTTGCACCAACGCGTACAGGAGCCGACTTCTACTACCATCCCCGTCACGGTGAAAGAAGTGAACCTGCTTGCGATTGTTCGTGACAAGAAGGGGCAACCTGTAAACACGCTGGAGAAAAAGGATTTTGTGCTGGAGCAAGATGGCCGCGCACAGGCCATCACACGGTTCGCGCACGAGAGCGATTTGCCGCTGACCCTTGGCGTGATGGCAGACACAGGCCCAGGACAGCGGAAGGCGATGGCAGATGAGCGTAAGGCAGACACGGACTTCGTCAATCATGTGCTGCGCGAGGGCAAGGATAGAGCCTTTGTGCTGCACTTCGATAAAGAAGTGGAGCTGCTGCAAGACGTAACCATGTCGCGCGACAAACTTGCAAAGGGGATCGACCAGATCTCCGTGGGCGAAGCGCCGCGCAACTCTGGTGGCGGACGCGGCCGCAGTGGTGACGACCCGCAGCGTCCGCGCTACTTCTTCGGTGGAAGCATGTTGTACGACGCGATTTATCTGTCTGCCGATGAAGTGCTGAAGGGCCAGACTGGACGTAAGGCGATCGTGCTGTTCTCCGATGGTGTAGACCGAGGGAGCAAGACCTCACTGCAGCGTGCAATCGAAGCGTCGCAGCGCGCGGACACGCTTGTCTACTGTGTGTATGTGGCGGCGGAGCGCGAAGAACGCGAGGAAGGCCCCGGTGGTGGCCAACGGCGAGGCGGAGGCTATCCCGGTGGTGGCTACCCGGGCGGTAGCGGACCGTTCCCAGGTGGAGGTTATCCGGGCGGAGGCGGCGGACGGAGGCGCGGTCCGGACAACACACCGCGGGAGAGCAAAACCGATGGGAAGAAGATTCTGCAACAGATCTCCAAAGAAACCGGCGGAAGATATTTTGAGCTTTCAAAGAAGATGACGGCCGCGCAGGTCTATTCACAGATCGAAGAGGACTTGCGCCATCAGTACAGCTTGAGTTATACGCCCGACAAGGCCGAGAATGGCTATCACAAGTTACATCTAAGCACTCAAAACGCAGATCTGACGGTGCAGGCACGCGATGGTTTCTACGCGGAGTAGTGACGCGATCACGTTTTCAACCTGGGGGGCTTGTCAGAGATATTCAGGCAACAAAAAGCGCGGCTCATGTGGCCGCGCTTTTATATTCTCGACAAACTACTAATTCGATCCACCGGGAGACGACCTTTCTAAGTCGCCCTGGTAAGGGACCGAGATTGCGGCACTCTCGGGGTTAAGCAGATTCTGATGACTGGGTCCAAGTCCCAACATGATGAGAGCTCGTGAATCTGGCAGTATCTTAGTCTGCCAGTGGTGGTCGCCTTGGAGGCGGGTGAGCGCGTCTCTGGTCGCCTGATCCCACATGCCGCTAGCTTCGCCGTCGAGATAATGCTCGCGGATCAGGGCCTGCTGGATCTCAACGGTACGTGACTGATCGATGGACTGCTGTCCCCGGAACTTTGGCTTGGCGACCGTTGCGGTAACGGTGCGAAGCTTTGCTTTGTTTCCATGTCGAGCACTGGCCGACGTCGTTTTTCCTGAGTTATGTGAGGAAGCCTTATGGGAAGAAGCCTTCGAAGTGGTGCCTGACCGCAAGGCGGGAGCTGCGGTTCGCGCTTTCACCTTGGCTGTGCTGGGTTTGGTTGTGCTGGGATTGGTTTTGACAGCTGCGGCCAAGGGTGTAGTGCACAACAGCGCGGCAGAAGCCAACAAAACCGCGGTCTTTAACTTCGTGAATGACACCATCTAAGAGACCTCTCAGAAAATATGACAACCGAGCCGTGGCGTATCGGCATCGGAGAGGAAGCCCGTCGGACCTTACTTCCGCAGCTTGCAAACGATAGCCAAGTCGCCCCACGCCGCCGGACTCCTAGAAGTTCGATGCCCGGCAGCATGGTGGAGATAACCATAGGTTACTACGGCAGAGTGCCTCCCAAGAAGCTATTTGTTGCCTCGCGACCTTGCCCGGCCTGACGAACGACGAAAACGACGTCCTGGCCTGACTTCAACCCTGACTCGATTTTGGCAAACGCATCCGGACTGCCAACCGGCTGCCGGTTAACTTCAAGGATGACATCGCCACGCCCGAGTTGGACGGAATCGGCGAAGCTACCGGGCTTAACATCGACTACAAGCACACCCTGGTTGGGCTGAAGATTCAAGCGTTTGGAGGCAGCAGCGGGAACCGATTTCACGGTAATTCCGAGCTTTCCTTCCTTTGGCGCCTGCTCCTCTGCGTCCTCGTCGTTGGTCCCCAACTGGGCACCGAATAGCTTCTGGCGATCAGCCACGGTTACGGTGGTCTCCTCCTGCTTGCCATTACGGAGGTATCCAATCTTCAGTTTGTCTCCCGGATGGTGGCCGCTGACCTCGGCGACGAGTTCATCGCCATCCTTAACAGCTTTACCGCCGATCGCGACGATTGCGTCACCACCCTTGAGTCCACCCTGAGCAGCAGGTCCGCCTGGGGTCACGTCCTGTACTACGACACCTTTACCGCCGCCGTACATTCGGGTCACGGCGGGGCTGGTTTCCGCACTGAAGGTGATTCCGATGGAACCGCGCTCGACCTTGTGAGCGGGTGAAACTAGCTGGTTGAAGACCGAGGCGATGGTGTTGGAAGGCATAGCGAAACCTACTCCCTGGTAGCCGGAGCTTTCGGTGTAGATGGCGGTGTTGATGCCGATGACTTCACTTTCCATGTTTACCAGCGGACCGCCGGAGTTGCCAGGATTGATGGCGGCATCGGTCTGGATGAAGGATTGGAACTGGCGTCCGGGAACGATGTTGCGTCCCTTGGCGCTGACAATCCCGGCAGTGACGGTGGACTTGAGTCCAAAGGGGCTGCCGATTGCGAGAACCCAGTCTCCGACCTGCATGCTGTCAGAGTTGCCGAGTTTGGCGAAAGGCAACGGGTGGTTCACGTCGATCTTGATCACTGCGAGATCAGTTTCACGATCAGTACCGATGACCTTGGCTGGATAGCTTACCGTCGCGGGTTCTCCCATAAGGCTTACGCGGATACGATCCGCTTTATCAACCACATGGAAGTTGGTAAGGATGTAGCCGTTAGCGCTAACGATCACACCGGAGCCGAGAGATTGAGCGGTCATATCACCGCCGCCGGGTCCACGTCCACCCGGTGCGCCACCACCGCCATTGGGGTCCTGTCCAAAAAACTTATCGAACCAATCCTGCAGGCCGTTGCCGCCATCGGGCGACTGATCTTCGTCGGGATTAGGAGGCTGTCCCGGCATGCGACGGAGACGCCTGTGGGGGTTCTTAACCGTCGACTCGGTGTTGATATTGACGACGGCAGGCTCAACGGTCTTAGCAACGCGGGCGAATTCGTTGTCGTGCTGGCGGGCGGCAGGCACATTCAAACGGGGTGCGTCGCCACTGTCCACTGTTCTGGCGCGAGCTGTGAAGGTGAGAACGGTGCCGATTAACAGCACCAAAACCATCGTGACCGATCCTACAAAAAGTGGCGCAAAACCATTTCTTTTCTTAATTGTCATCTGCTCCTGCGGCAATCCGCTTGCATCTTTCAGCGGTTCCATGTGCCCTCCGGCAAAGTGAATCTTCCGAACAATTTTATCTCTTTTAGAAAGATAAGGGTGCGCTGGTCTGAGTGAAGGATCCACTCTGGTTCCAATTGTTTAGACGCTATCGCCAGGGGAATCGTTGACAAATATTGGGGGTGTGGTCCCTTATCGGAACCCGGGAGAAGCAGGGGGCAAGCTTTTAAGCGTGCAGAGTCGAACCACTCTTTACGATCGTCAGCAGCAGCCGCAACTTTGGCCACGCATGGCTCGGCGGCCTTCGACGACGAGAATAGGAATGGCTGCAAGGGCGGCAACGGAGTCTGCCCAGGCTATGTGGAAAATGGCGTTCAGGAGAAGTCCGGCAAGGGCGATTAGTGCAAGATAGGCACAGGTGGCGGACTGAACCGCATCGGCGGCGAGCGCGTTGTTGCCGGTGCGGCGAGCGAGTTTGCGCTTTTGCCATGCGAGCAGCGGCATGACGAGCAACGCCGCCACGGTGATGGCTATCCCAAGAGGGCTTACCTCGGGTTGGGCTTTCCCGACCAAGGCCAGGATGGACGTCAGGCCAACGACGGCGGCAAGGATGAAGAGGAGCGTTCCGGCGGCGTGGTCGATACGCTTGCGGGTGAAGCGGGGAGTAAGGGCGAGGACGACGAGCGCGGCAGACAGCAGTTCGACAAAGCTGTCAAAGCCAAAGGCGAGAAGAGCGGGGCTATGGGCTCGAGCAGCCGAAAAAAGCGAGACAGCGCACTCAATCATCATCCAGACGAGAGTCAAGGACTGGAGCAGGATGAGGCGGTTACGCGGTGGAGAGAGCGAATTGGTGGGGAGGGTGGTCATCGATACGGCTAACGATCCGATGCACTTGTAAGGTCATGTGATTCAGAGGTACGGCAAGAACCAACTGCGGTGGAAGTCAACCACTGCTGGCTCCTGTGCGATTCTTCGATCCCACAATCGCCAAAAGAAGGCGGTTGTGGGCCACCATCTTACCGCTCTTAGATCGCTTCTTCGGCTAACTCTTCTTCTGGCTTTTGCACTTGGCCAAGCAGTTCGCTGGCGAGGACTCCGATCAGAATGAGGATGGCTCCGAGGACGGCGCGGGAACCGAGGCGCTCGCCGATGAGGATGTAGGAGGTGAGTCCGGCAAAGACCGGCTCAAGAGAGAAAATGAGCGCGGTGTGGGTAGGTGGAGTGAAACGCTGCGCCCAGGCCTGAACGATGAAGCAGCCTACCGTCCCAAGCAATGCGGTGACGGCGAGGGCCGCACACATCGACGGGGTGAAATGGATGAAGCCGTGGCGGTCGGCGATGGGGATGGAGATGACCATCCAGGCAGCGCAGACGGCGATTTCAATGGGGACGAGGTGCGCGAATCCGAAGTGCTGCGCCCGGCCTCCGAGGACAATGATTTGGAAGGCGAAGGCTATGGCGCAGGCAAGCGTCAGGAGGTCTCCGCGATTGAGCGATGCGAGCGAGAGTCCCTGGCCGGGTGGAACGCAGAGTAGATAGAGTCCGACAAAGGCGGCGCAGACTCCAGCGAGGGTGTAGCGGTTAACGTGGCGGCGCCAGAAGACAGCGAGAAGCAGGGGAACCAGAACGACGGAGACTCCGGTGAGAAACGCTGACTTGGAAGCTGACGTGTAGAGAAGACCGGTGGTTTGGAATTCATAGCCAAGCCACATCAATGTTCCAATTTCGAACCCGGCGCGGAGAGCCCCTACGGGCAGGCGGCGAAGATCGCGATAAAAGATGGCGCAGAGAATTATGGCGGAAATCACCATTCGCACGGCGTTGAAAACGAGGGGTGTGGCCTCGACCAACGCAGACTTGATGACGATGAACGTGGAGCCCCAGACAAAAGTTGCGGCCAACAGGAGGAGATGGGCCTTGAGGGAACGCGACATTACGCTGGCTCCTCGGGAATCGCGGGAGCAACATCAGAGGGTTGCGGCGTAGTTTCGGACTGGCTCATCGCGTCTGGCGTGGCAGCCGGGAATCCAGCTAAGAGGAGGATCAGCAGAGCCAGACGCTTGAGTCCCTGGTCGCGTCCTGCTGGGTCGTACCACTCATGAATCGTATGGGCTCCGCCACCGGTGCCCCCTGCGCCGAGGGTGATCGCCTCCAAGCCGAGGGAGAGAGGGATATTGGCGTCGGTCGAGGCGCGCAGGAGCTGTGAAGTGATTCCAAGATGGGTGTCAACGGCGCGAATGGCGGCAAGCAGAGGCGAGTCGGCAGGGAGTTCTCCGGCGGGACGCTCGCCAATTCCAGTAATGGTCTGGCTGAGACGGACGTTAGGATTCGGCGAATGAGCCTCGGTCGCCGCGCAGGCATCCGCAACCGCCCGGCGGAGGTGCTGCTCAAGTTCATCGAGTCGGCGCGAATCGGCAGAGCGGAGATCAACCTTGAGGACCGCGCGTTCAGGAATGGTGTTGATGGATGTTCCGCCCTCGATCATTCCAACGTTGAGAGTAGTGCGCGGATTGACCGACAGGGGGATGCGGAAAAGGATGTCCACGAGGAGCGCAGCAGCGACGATAGGATTGGGCGTTCCATGATCGCTCCAGGAATGGCCTCCGGGACCCGCGATTGCGATCTCAAAACGGCGGCTTCCAAGAGCCTGGGTGATGATGTTGCCGGTGCCCGCCCCATCAAGAGCGATGAGCGCTGCAATCGACGGCGCAGAATCGTGGTCGGTCGCGGGTACCGGAATGTGCTGGCGATAGAGATGTCTGACGCCACAAAGGTTGCCTTCACCCTCCTCGCCGACGTTTCCGACAAAGAGCACTGGCACGGAGGTAACGATTCCAACGGCGTTGAAAGCGGCAGCCAAAGCCCAGAGACCGGCTATTCCGGAGCCGTTATCACTGATGCCGGGGCCGAGCAGGCAGGCCTCCTCGCGACGAACCTCGAGCGAGGTGGACGCGGGAAAAACGGTATCGAGATGAGCGCTGACTGCGATGGAAGGGACCTCAAGCGTTGAGCCTGAACGCGCCGCCAGAAGGTTTCCTACTGCATCAGTAGAGGTCACAAGGCCAAGAGCTTGGAAGCGCTCACAGAGCCAGGCGGCACGAGCGTGCTCGGCAAAAGACGGTGCCGGTATCTCGGTAATGGCTAGCTGAAACTCGGCTATTTCACGCTCATGGCGGGTAAACCAGTGGAAGAGGCTGTGGACCCGCGAGTCGGCAGAGAGGCGGCTAACCTCCTTAGCGAGCGCATCGGCTTGGGTGCGCCCGGCTTTCCAGCGAGTCCATGGACGAAAAGGCATTTCAGCAATGATGGTACACGAGCGATCAGAGTGGAAGCCATATTCGCCCAAGGAGGGATGCGGAATCGAGTTTCTGTGGCGCGGGATGGCGCTTCCCGGTATCCTAAGTTGCGTATGGCTTATAAAATCCAAGAAAAACTTGAACCGCTGGCGACGCTATGCGCGCGGTACGGCGTGCGACGGCTCGCGTTATTCGGCTCAGCAGTGCGTGAAGACTTCGACCCTGAGCACAGCGACTTGGATTTCTTAGTGGATTTTCAGCCGTTGCCCGCTGGTACATACTCTGACGCCTATTTTGGTTTCCTGCGCGAACTTGAATTGCTCTTTGGACGCTCCGTAGACCTCGTGGAAGCCGGCGCTATCCGCAACCCCTATATACTGAGCTCGATGGAAGAGGAGCAGAAGACACTCTATGCGGCGTGACTTGCGTGTTTTCCTCTGGGAGATCATCGAAGCAGCAAGCCAGATTCAGGAGTTTGTGAAGGGCGTCAAAGCTGAAGACTACTCCAGAAATCCTATGATGAAGGCTGCGGTTGAGCGGAAGTTCGAAATCATTGGCGAGGCACTAGGATAGGCATCGGGTCACTTTCCTGAAATTGGGCAACACATCTCGCACTGCGAGCAGATTATCGCCTTTCGGAACCGTCTGATTCACGGCTATAACGTAGTTAGCGACACCCTGGTCTGGGATGTGATCGAGAGTGATCTAGCCAAACTCAAGAAGGATGCCCAAGCCCTATTACAACAGAACGAGACCAATCTGCCTGAACAGTAATGGGATCGACGATTTGATCCACTGAATCCCGTAAAACCAGCCTGAAATACAAGCACATAAACAAATGGCACGACCACCGAAGAGTGGTGAGCCTTCGGGCCGTTGCTGTTTGTTACCTGCGGCGGATTAAGAGCATGGGAATTGTACGCAACAAGGCGGCCAGACGGCGACCGAGTCCGGGAGCGTGGACGAAGTCCATGAAAGCTGCCATGGGAGCGAAGAGTCCGGAGTAGGGATACCACCAGAGCTTCTTCATTCGGGGGAGAAGATCGACGTCGAGATAGCGAGGACGGATCATCTCCTGGAGTCCGAGGAGACCGTGAGTGCGGCCAATGCCGGACTGTTTGAGGCCGCCGTGAGGGGCGGCGCTAACTGCAAATCCGGAGATCAGATCGTTGACCAGAACGGTTCCTGCGGCGATCTGGCGGGCAACGGCCGTGGCATGCGCCGTGCGGCCCCAGACGCTGGCGGCGAGTCCGAACTCACTGGCGTTGGCAAGAGCGATGGCTTCTTCATCGGTGCTGAAGGGCACGACAGGAAGCACAGGGCCAAAGGTTTCCTCCGTCATCAAACTCATGGATGACTCCACGTCAGTGATGAGTGTGGGGGAATAGAAATTGGACCCAAGTTGGGGCATGGGGGTTCCACCCGTGTGGACGATGGCTCCAAGGGCGCGGGCTTCCTCCACTTGGTGATCGACAATCTGAAGCTGCTTGAAGCTGATGAGCGGTCCAACATCGGTATCAGGAGTGGCACCGTCGCCAACTTTGAGTTTGGAAATCTTATCCAGACAGCGAGCAAGAAAAGTCGAGTAAACACTGCGGTGGACATAGCAACGCTCGACCGATATACAGGTCTGTCCGGCGTTCATCATGGATCCCCAGACTGCTGCGCTGGAGGCGGTGTCCAGGTCAGCATCGCGAAGAACGATCATGGCGTCTTTTCCCCCGAGCTCGAGGATGACGGGGAGCAGGCGTTCCGCGCAGGCAACGGCTACTCGGCGCCCGGTGGGGACGCTGCCGGTAAAGACAAGCTTGTCGATATCGCTGGCAATCAGGGCCTGACCTGTGGGGCCAAGTCCGGTAACTACCTGAAAAGGGCGAGGGAGTGCGCCGAGGCCTTCGGCATCGAGGGCGGCGGAAACCACGCGCTCGAGTTCGAGGGCGGTTTCGGGCGTGAGTTCGCTGGGCTTCAGAACCACGGCGTTGCCGGTGGCGAGGGCGGCAAAAACATCGGCGGCCGGGATGGAGAGCGGGTAATTCCAGGGTGCGATGACACCGATGACGCCGAGAGGCTCCCACGAGAGCCTGCCGCGCTTGAAGCGCAAGGCCGGGTTGTCGTGAGGTATTCTCTCGGAGCGCATGACGACAGCAGCGTTGTCGGCGCAAAAGACCGCGGCGTCGGCGGCAACCATGACATCGCTGAGAAGCGCTTCCTGCAAGGGCTTGCCGGACTCGGAGGTGATGACGCGGGCAAGCGAATCCTTGCGATCATTGAGTAGTTGCGCCACGCGGCGAAGTACCGCAGAGCGGCGAATCTGCGGCAGTCGCGACCACCAGAGCTGCGCTTGCCGGACTTGCGCAACCGCAGCGAAGACATCCGCAGCGGAAGCAACGGAGTAGTCCGAGAGCGGCTCGCCGGTTGCGGGATTCGCAGTGGAGAAGCGTTCCTGCGAGTCTGGTCTGTTTACGAGATGAATGCCTGATTCCATCAAACAATCTTGTACCGTAAGTTGGATGCGCTGGGAAGCAGAATGTGAGATGAATTTTCAACGGCGGGAATGTGCAACGACTTCTAAAGGCGAGAGCCAGGTCAAAAACCCCGCCCTTGCCAAAAGAGGGCGCACCCTGAAGGTCGCTGCAATCTCTTCAGTATTCCACTTCAACCAGATAGAGACCTTCCGCAGGGGCCGTAGGCCCTGCGGCGCCGCGATCGCGAACTTCGAGGATCGCAGGGATTTCCGCGGGAGCGATGCTTCCCTTGCCTACGAGGAGGAATGTGCCTACCAGGTTGCGGACCATGTGATGGAGAAAGCCGTTGCCGCGAACAATATAAACCAACTCTTCGGCATGGCGCTCAAAACGCGATTCCGTGATGGTACGGATGTTAGTGGTGTGCTTGAGTTCACCGGACGTATCCGCGAGACGAAGAGCGCGGTCGGGATCGACGGCGGCAAACGACGTGAAGTCGTGCTCTCCGGCGACTAGCGCGGCAGCCTGCTGCATGGCAATTTCATTCAGCGGATAGGGGTGGTGAGTAACGTAGCGGGCGAGAAAGGGTGGAACTACATCGCCCCTCCAAAGGCGGTAGTGATAGCACTTGGCGCGGGCAGAGTGGCGGGCGTGAAAACCTTCGGCCATTTCATCAACGGCGAGCACCCGAATAGCAGAGGGGAGACGGTCATTGAGCACGACTTGAAAGTTTACGGTCGGAATTGAGCTTCCGGTCTGGAAGGTTGCGACCTGGGCCAGGGCGTGGACTCCGGCATCTGTGCGCCCAGAGCCTTGCGGCAAGAGCATTTCCCCAGTCAGGCCCCTTATTGCATCGGCCAAGGTGCCCTGGATAGTGGGCTTGCCGGGTTGAACCTGCCATCCGTGGAAGGCAGAACCATCATAGGCGAGGGTGAGCTTTAGATTGCGCATAATGCAGTTGTCGGTACCAGAGTCGTTCAAACTGTTGCACAACCGGCGAGCATCGGGCAACTTGGTGCACCGCAACGCTGGTCAGCTATACTCGACAGTTGGAGCACGTAGGCCCCTTGCAGCGGTCGGAGTTGCAAAAGTTTCCTCCGGCCGGGAACCTGCGAAGGGAAAATTGCGTACCACTCATTGTGAACTACGGGACCTGAGCCCGAAACCGAAATACCGAACTTATAACGGAGAATAGCGAATGCCCGTTTCCCGTCCAGTAAACCTGTTCCACCGCATGGTTGCGTCCATATCGATTATTGGCATGTTGTCCTCGAGTCTGCTGGCCCAGACGGCTCAACCGGCGGCGGCGGTTCCGAACAGTCCGCAAGCGCAGGCCGAATATAAGGCCCCCTTGAGTGAGTCCACGCAGCCGCGCTCGGTATTGACTGGTTGGAGGCAGTTTACGCCTCATGGACTTCCTCAACCGGTGTTGAAAAACAGCGACCGGCTACATACTCTCATCAAAGATGGCAAGTTGATGCTGTCATTGAACGATGCCGTAGCGTTGGCGCTGGAAAACAATTTTGACATCGCCATTGCCCGCTACAACCTCGACATCGCAGACATGGACCTGTTGCTTGCCAAGTCGGGCGGCACGGTGAGAGGCGTTTCAACCGGATTGCTGACCGGAACTCCGGGCGGAGCGGCGGCCTCGACGAGCACGGCCGGTTCGACGGGGAGCGGCTCTGGCGGAACCTCGACTGGTGCGGGCGGTTCGGCATCGGGCTCGGGAGGCATCGTGCTGTCAACGCAGAACTCAGTGGGCGCGCCTATTGATTCCTACGATCCAACTCTCACGGGAACTGTATCGACCGACCGGTCAATATTCCCACTCTCGAACCCGGCGTCATTCGGCGTGGTCAACGTCAATGCACTGGACGAGAACACAAATCAGTACAACTTTGCCTATACGCAGGGATGGTCAACCGGCACCCTGGCGCAGGTAAGCTATAGCAACCAGCGGCAAACCGTAGCAACACCTCCCGGCATTTCCCCTCTGGATTTCGCCCAGGCATTTCCGTTTAATCCAGGGCTATCGGCCTCATGGAAGGCGACGTTGCGGCAGCATCTGTTGCAGGGCTGGGGCATTGATAACAATCGGCGCCAGATCATCATCGCCCAGAATGACCGCAAGGTGACGGACGCTAGTTTCCGGGCGCAGGTGATCGCAACCGTTGCGCAGATCCAGAACATTTACTGGGATCTGGTGAATGCCTACGAAGACGTGAAGGTGCAGCAGACTGCCGTGCAGTTCGCACAACGCACTTTGACCGACAACAGAAAACAGGTCGAGATCGGCACTCTGGCTCCAATCGAGGTGGTCTCGGCGCAGTCCTCGGTGGCGGCCGCGACCCAGAAGCTGATTGTTTCGCAAACCACTCTGCAGTATCAGCAACTCATCACCAAGAACGCCATTTCACGCAATTTCAGCGACCCTATACTGACGACGGCGGAAGTCATCCCGACCGACACGATGGTTATAGGCGACGAACCGGTGCCCGCAGCGGAAGAACTGGTTAGCTATGCCCTCGCCAACCGCCCGGAGATCCTGCAAAGCGAACTGAATCTGCGCAACAACGAAATCAACATGAAGGCCGCCAAAAATGCCCTTCTGCCAACACTGGACCTGGTCGGCTACTACGGATCGCAAGGCCTCAGCAAGAGCTATGGCGACGCTTTTACCAGCTTGGCAAACCGGGACTTTCCAGACCGTGGCGCGTATGTTTCCCTCTCGATTCCGATCCGCAACCGCGCGGCGCAGTCGAACCAGATTCGCTCGGAGTTGGAGTACCGCCAGAATCAATTGAATCTGCAACAGCAGAAGAACCAGATCAGCTTGCAGGTTCGCAACGCAGCATTCGCGCTGCAACAGGCGCGCGCCGGAGTAGAGGCCGCCCGCGCTGCTCGTGATTACGCACAGCAGAGCCTTGACGCCGAACAGAAAAAATATGCTCTTGGAGCTTCTACAAGTTACCTGGTGCTGCAACAGCAAAGTAATGAAACGCAAGCTGCTTCAAACTACGTAGCAGCGCTCTCGACCTACGAAAAAGACCGGGTAGCGCTGGATCAGGTTACGGCGACGATTCTCGATCGCAATGGCATTTCAATGGAAGATGCCGTCAGCGGGCGGGTGGCGCATATGCCTACAATTCCAGGGTTGCAGCCAAACACGACGCCGGCGTCGATCATGAAATAGATTGCTAACCATTTCACTCGGGAGGCGTCTATAACGTAACCTCCTGAAACAACTTCAGGCCGGATGGGGTTTTTCATACCCACCGGCCTTAACTTTTTGGCGATCTGCAAACGCTACTGCATAGGCAATGCCAACCCCCAAACACCTTAGAGGGGGATAGCACTGCAATCCCACATTAGCCAAAAGATGGCTAATATGGGCCACTCGATTAGCGATGGCCGCCGCCACCGCCGTGAGAACCACCACCTCCGCCTCCACCTCCGTGGAAACCTCCGCCGCCTCCGACGCTGGCGCTGCTGACGTGTGGGGCGCTCGAAGGAGCGGATACGTGCGGCATTGCGCTAACAGGCGGAGAGCTGGGGACCGCGCGAATCGGAGCTCCCGAGGGGTGCGGAACTGAACTGCTTCCGGCGTACCCGTAGGAACGCGGTACGCTTGTGACAGGACGGGGCACATTTACACCAAGGCGCGCGTTGTTGTTTGCAGGTATCCGATTCACTCCATAGGTGCCGCGCCCAGCGCTGGCACCTACGACTGAGTACGATCCCTTCTGGCCAACGATCGACGGAGGTGCAGGCACAACCTGTCCGCGGACGAGGTTGGAATTTGCGCCCACCCGTCCCATCGGACCTCCGGCGGGAACGCCCACCGCAGAGGCCCTGACCCTGACTGATCCGAGGGCCGCTCCCGGGGCGTGGGTAGCGCCAATGGGTCCAGTTGCGATATGCGATCCGGCCACGGCTACAGTGCCGCGGGCGACTTGGGTCGGCGGATGAGGCGCGTTCCAATTATTGCCAGGATGGCCTGTAAACCGGGGTTGTGGATGCCAACCGCCGCCGGGTCCGCGTCCTGGACCGCGCCACGGGCCAGGACGCCACCACCACCCGCGCCCGCCAACATAGCACCAGTCCCCGTAGAAGAACGGCGCCCATCCCCAGTTGTATCCAGAGACAAAGGTCCATCCCCAGCCGGGGTAGTAGCTCCACGCACCGTAATCGTAGGGACTCCAATCGGGACCGACTCCATAAGGCTGCCAAGCCACGCCGTAACCGGGCAGGTCGGAATAACTCCCGTAGGCTCCCAGGTCGGCATTGCCGTAGGCATTGGGGTCATCGCTTCCGGAGAACTGGGCCCCTGCTGAAGCGTATTGGTCGTTGTAGGTGTCGCGCTGCTGATTCCATGAATCATCTGGTTGCTGCGGGACGCTGTTGAGAGCAGCGGCACTTTCGGGCTGTCCGAGGACATAGTTGTAAGTTTCGCCGCTGTGAACCTGGCGCTGATTAGCCTGCACGACTGCCTCTCCGTCCATCATCGCCAACGATGCGGTCTGTTGATCGACGGTAAAACGCAAATGCGAGGGCTTGGTGATCGCAAAGGATTCGCCGGTGGGGGCGAGGACACGGAAGTCATCATGATGATGCATCCGCGCGTTGACATAGACTTCGCCTGAAGTCACCTGGATTACGTTGACTGGCAAGCCCTTTGCGTTGGAAGAAAGTTCGACCACGGAAATTTGCGCGGGGCCGGCGAGACGGACGCTGCTACCGTCCTCAAACTCAAGCTCAGCCTTTGCACCCTCGGCGGCGTAGACGCGCGCTCCACCAATGACGGGCATGTTGACAATGGCCTGCTCCCAACCATCGCCGGAGTTGCGGTCAATCTGGACGTCTCCCTGAACAAGACTGAGGCGGACAATTCGGACGCCGGAGGCATAGGCCGGAAAAGCTGAAAGAACGAAGAGGACGACGGAAAAACAAAGGAGCCGAACTCTATTGGTGTTCATGACGGCACTCCTGCTATCAACAGTATGAACTCCATGGCGGGCAGGAAGATGCGACGAAATTGTAAAGAATTATTATCGCTGGTGCGTATTTGACGTTGCCTGCAAGATGTCATGGGCGCGCTGGCGGGCGATGTTCATAACGGTAGGATCGTTTGCGATCCGCTGAAGGATGGGTTCCAGAAACTGCGGCTCCTGAAAAGGACGAACCGAGGCAATTTGTTCTACTCGGCGCAGGGTGGAATCGAGGGCCAACTTATCGAAACGCAACTGAAGCTGCAGAATTTGAGAAAGCTGAATGCTCTCGGAAATGCTCTGCATGAGACTGGTAAGTCCGGTGAGCTCGGGCGAGGAGGAGTAGTTGTAGGAGATGACAGAAGGCGCAGAGCTGCCATCTTCGTAGCGCAGCGTCTTGGTACCGGTAGATGCGACTTTAAGTTTGTCGAGAGTACCCTGAAAACGAAGAAGCCCAGGCGCGAGCGCAAAGACACTCCGAACAGAATGCGGCGAAAGCTTGAAGCTGAGTTCGTAGGGATCGGGAGCAGGATCGGATGGCTCAGACTTCGTGTCCTGATGCGGCAATGAGCGGTACTCCGCGCTCCCATCCGGATGCAGAACCAATTCGAACCACTGCGGATCGGCGCTGGGCCAGCGCTGCTCAAAGGTGACACGCGCCGTGCTGGGAAGGGGCGGCGACTGCGCCAGCAAAGTACACGCGGTGAGCAGCAGCAGAGGCAATGTGAACCGATTCATTCGCGAAGCTACCGGGGCGACGCCGACTGACGCAGCAAAGTGGCCGCGGTGTGAATGTGGCAAATGGCAATCGCCAGGGCGTCGGCAGCGTCCGCAGGTTGAGGAGGTTCGTCAAGTTTAAGTAAACGGGCCACCATAACCTGCACCTGTGACTTCTCGGCGCGTCCATAGCCGACTACGGCAGACTTGATGGCCAGCGGCGCATACGCTACGACGGAGAGACCGTGTTGGGCTGCCGCCATCATCGCAACACCGCGCACATGACCGAGTTTCAGCGAGCTCTTGGCATTCACGGAATAGAAGACATCCTCAATGGCAACAACCTCTGGTTGATATTGGATGATTAACGCCGAGAGTTCGTCGAACACTTTCTTGAGGCGGAGTTCAAGGGCTTCGCGCGTAGAAAGGCGGATGGCTCCGGTGGTTAGGCATGTGAGGACGCGGCCCTCGCCTTCGACAACGCCAAATCCAGTGTATTCGCCACCGCAATCCACGCCCAGGACACGCATGGAGGAAGTTTAGCTGAAAGTCAGGGGTGAAGGGCAAGGTTTCAAGGTCTCGCGGTTTCAAAGTATCTTTCAAGATTTCGCTATTGATGTTGGATTTGTTTAGGGTGTCATCCTGAGCAGCGCGAAGGACCCCTATAAGCCCCGGCTTTGCTTCCGCTGACAAGGCAACGACAAAGTCAACTACCCCACCCTAGCCAAAAACAGGCTAGGATGGGGCACCCTCGAAATCTTTCTCGCAACAGACAGTTGATCTCTCTGCGTCAGCAGCAGCGTGGGCGGCGTTCACGAAGGTGTGCTTCCTGATGGACGAAGTCGGCATATGCCTCGGTGGAACTTGGGCGGCCTGCGCGAGCAAGAAAGCGCGCGTATGAGTTCTCATCGAAGATCTCGCGCAGAATGCACACCAGAAGAGCAGTGGTGTTGCGCGTGGTTTCTAGCATCGTTATGAGCGTCGGCTTCAGCATGGCTACATTTCCTCCGAGGCCAGTTGCGATGGTATGAAGGGGGACTCATGCAGCGATGGCTGACGCCGCCCTGAGAGCACCTGGAACCAGACGCGGGCGGATTCGGCGACCACAAGAAATACGAGCGCAACCAGGGTCGCCGTGATGAGCGCGTCGAGGCGGTCGTTGAAGGCCAGGCGCGAAGCTCCAGCGACGGTGGACGCAGCGATTTGGTGCGCGTGGGCCAGGAATCCAATGCGCGGATTGGGGTTCAGCACTTTGTGGTAGGCCGCGGTAAACGTAATGGAGACGAGGACGAACAGCGGCACAAGCGTAACGGCCATGTAGCGGGTCTTGCCCGACTTGATAAGGATTGTGGTGGAGACACACAGCGCGACAATGGCCAGCAATTGGTTGGCAATCCCGAAGAGTGGCCAGACGCTGTTGATGCCTCCGAGTGGATCGCGCACACCAGCGTAAAGGAAGTATCCCCAGAGCGAAACGATGACCGCGCTGGTGAACAGAATGCTGGGATACCAACTGGTGCGGCCCAGCGGTTTCCATATCCGTCCGAGACCGTCCTGCAGCATGAAGCGACCGACGCGGGTTCCAGCATCGAGCGTGGTGAGGATGAAGAGTGCCTCAAACATGATGGCGAAGTGATACCAGATACCGAGGAGGGCGGTGCCTCCGATGGTGCGGGAAAAGATGTGAGCCATGCCGAGAGCAAACGCTGGTGCGCCTCCAGTGCGGTTGAACAGGCTCTGCTCGCCAACGGCGCGGGCGAGGTCGCTCATCTGAGCGGGAGAGACGGCGAATCCCCAGGATGAGATGGTGTGGGTTGCAGCAGCGGCAGAAGCACCCACGATCCCGGCGGGACTGTTCACGGCGAAGTAGACTCCGGGGTCGAGCACGCAGGCGGCAATCACGGCCATGATGGCGACAAAGGATTCAGCGATCATCGCCCCGTAGCCGATGATGCGGGTCTCAGTCTCGCGCTGCACAAGCTTCGGAGTGGTTCCACTTGAAATGAGGGAGTGAAAGCCGCTGATTGCACCACAGGCGATGGTGATGAGCGCAAACGGGAAGATGCTGCCGGCAAAAACCGGTCCCGTGCCGTCGATGAATTGGGTGAGCGCGGGCATGTGAAGCGTGGGCCGGGAGATTAGAATTCCGAGGGCGAGGACCGAGATGGTTCCGAGCTTCACAAAGGTACTGAGGTAGTCGCGCGGGGCGAGCAGGAGCCAGACCGGCAAGGCCGAGGCGGCAAAACCGTACACGATCAGCGCGAAGCACAGGGTGATTCCACTGAAACTGAACCACGAGGCATATGGGCTGAGCGAAATCCACTGGCCACCCCAAATCGAGAGCATCACGAGAATGAAGCCCATGAGTGAGGCTTCAATCACCTTGCCGGGACGGATTCGGCGCAGGTAGAAACCCATGAGCAGCGCGATGGGAATGGTCGCGGCGATCGTAAAGGTCCCCCACGGACTGCCTTTGAGCGCATTCACGACGATGAGGCCGATGGCCCCGAGCAAGATGATGATGATGGTGATGACAGCGATGAACGCGACGGTTCCGCCGAGGGGACTAATCTCTTCACGGGCCATTTCGGTAAGCGATTTGCCATCGCGGCGCACGCTGAAAAGAAGCACGACAAAATCCTGAACACAACCGCCGAAAACCGAGCCTACGAGAATCCAGAGGACTCCAGGAAGATAGCCAAACTGAGCCGCCAATACAGGGCCCACGAGGGGACCGGGGCCAGCGATTGCCGCGAAATGATGTCCGAAGACAACCCACTTGTTGGTGGGAACAAAATCGCGTCCGTTATCGAGGCGCTCAGCGGGAGTGGCGCGATTCGGATCCAGCAACAGGACGCGCATGGCAACAAAGCGGGAATAGAATCGGTACGCGATGGAATATGTGCAAACTGCGGCGGTCACAATCCAGAGAGCGCTGATGGGTTCGGAGCGACGTAACGCAATCGTTGCAAAAGCTGCCGCACCAAGGAACGCAATCAGGGTCCAGACAAGAATACGAAGCAGACGATTCAATGGAACGCCTCCGCAAATGGTCGCAGTAGAGACACTCGACTGGATTTAGATGCAGGCAGCCGAACTCCGTAACATGGTAAAGCAGTAAAGGGCCTTCTGAAACCATCTATACGCTAGAAGATTGGTATGCTGACGAAGGACGCTTGGTGCCAACATCTACAAATTGCTGCGGCAGATGTGGGACCCAGAGGATTAAAGGGGGCTGATGAAAAATCGCTGCTGGCAAATCTGTGTTATCGCGATTGTGGCGCTGCTCACGGTGGCCGGAACCGCCCAAGGCTCCCCGCTTAGCGAACGTATTGTCGCCTACCAGATCGAGGGGGCTTACAACGCAAAGACGCATACATTGGACGCCACCGAAGTGCTCACCTACACGAACCGGACGGGCACGACACTGAGCAAATTCCCCTTCCACCTTTACCTGAATGCTTTTCAGCCGAAGTCCACATTTATGACGGAAGCGCAGCAAACAGGGATCAACGGCATGGAACAAGATTCGGAGTGGAGGGATAAACACTTCGGTTCAAATGAAGTGAAATCGCTGGAAATTGTGGGCAGCGGCGATGTTACGAAGCAAATGAAATTTGTTTCCCCCGACGACGGCAATGCGGATGACCGCACGGTTTTTGAGATCGCGCTACCCAAACCGCTGCCACCGAATCAGAGCGTGCAATTCCGTATTCACTTTGTGGCGCAGTTCCCCGAGGTAGTGGCGCGGACCGGGTACAAGCGTGATTTTCTGATGGCCGGACAGTGGTTCCCGAAAGTGGGCGTGTGGTGGAACGGGGCGTGGAATTGCCACCAGTTTCATGCGATGACGGAGTTCTTTGCGGACTTCGGCACCTATGACGTGAAGCTGACCCTGCCCGCGAAATGGAATGTGGGCGCAAGCGGAGAGATGACCGGAGCGAAGGATAACGGCAACGGTACGCAGACCGTGAGCTTCCATGCCGAGGATGTACATGACTTCGCATGGAGTGCCGACCCGGCGACGAAGGTCGTGGAAGACTCGATCAAACTGAGCAGTGGGACGGTAAAAATCCGCATGCTGATGCAACCGGGACATATGGGCTCATCTGCCCGCTACATGGATGCGCTCAAAGGGACAATGCGCAAATTCGACGAGTGGATTGGCCCGTACCCTTATCCGCAGATTACCGTTGTCGATCCGCCTCACGGTGCGGTCGCAGCCGGAGGGATGGAGTATCCGACGCTTATAACAGCGGATACCTCGTGGCTGATGCCGAAATCGGTTCTGATCCCCGAGGTCGTGGTTGAACACGAATTCGGACACCAGTATTGGTACGGCATGGTGGCCACCAACGAATTTGAAAATGCGTGGATGGACGAGGGCATCAACTCATATATGGAAGCCAAGGTGATGGACGCGCTTTATGGTAAGTCCACCTCCTATGTAAATTCACGACTGGGCACGTTGGGCGAACGCGGAATGTTCCTGACAGAGTATGTACCCTCCTCCGATCGCGATCCGCTGTCGCGTCCAGGATGGCTTTTTCTGGATGAAGGATCATACGGCGGCAACAATTATGGGAAGACCGCGCTGGTGATGCTGACCTTGGAGAACCTGGTTGGCGAAAAGACGGTAATGCGCGGACTGCGTGCGTATTTTGACCGCTACAAGTTCAAGCATCCCAGGCCGCAGGATTTCACAGCGTCAATGAACGAAGCGATGGGACAAAACCTGGACTGGTACTGGAAGCAGGCGATCTATGGGACAGAGGTTCTTGATGATCGAATCTTAACGGCGAGCTCCGAGCGGGTGGACTGGTATAGCAAGGCGGACGAGAAGAAAGGCGTAACTGTCTACCGCAGCGAGGTGATCGTACATCGTCGCGGTACCTTCGATCTACCGATACTGCTCGAGGCAAAATTCGACGACGGCTCAACCGTGCGGGAACGTTGGGATGGCAAGGATCGCTGGCATCGTTTTGGGTGGGACCGAAAGGCGAAGCTGGTTTCGGCAGAGATCGATCCCGATCACGGCTACTGGCTTGATCGCGATCGTTTCAACAATAGCTGGACCGCAAAAGCAGACGGAAAGGCAACCGGAAAAGTTGCCGGATATTGGACGCTGCTGACGCAATGGCTGGCACTGGTGCTGAGCTGTCTGACGTAACACTGAACCGTATCGGAGAAAGACGATGAATGGAAGCGTCCGCAGTTCGGCAGGATTGATCTGGCGGCATCAGCGGTTGGTGTGGTGGATTTTCGCGGTGAACCTTGGCGTTGCGTGGGTTAGCTCCCTCTCCGTGCGCGCCACGCTGCGGACGGTACTCGACCTCAGTTTGGAATCCGCCAAGCTGGTTAAGGGATTCGATTTCAGCACACTGGTCCTGCTCACGGAGCGGCCTGACGTTTCGCCGCGTGCGCTGGCTCCGGATGCGATCGTGGCGGCGCTGCTGTTCGTGATCTTCCTTCTGTTCATTGACGGTGGAGTGATTGCGGTATTCCTCGATGACCGGAAGCTGAGCCGCTCAGAGTTTTTCGAGAACTCCGGCCTGTACTTCTGGCGTATGGTGCGGATGGCAATCTACTCCATTGTGCCTTTCGGGCTGCTGATAGCCGCAGACGGCAGCGCCGCAAAACTTGCGGGGAAGCTCGCGAGCAACGTTCCTCAGGATTGGGTAGGGTTTGCCGTTAACGTTGGCTCAAAGCTGATCATCGTTGTCCTGGCGCTGTTTGTGCGTCTGTGGTTCGATCTTGCCCAAGCCTTGGTGGTGAGGGATAACGAGCGCAAGGTGCTGGGAACATTGAGGCGCAGCCTTACCCTCGCATTCCGATCTGGAAAGCTCTTTGCGAGCTATATCGGAATCGGTTTATTCGCCGCTGCGACATTCGGAATTGGCGCGGGCATCTGGTTTTTTCTGCCACATTCTGCAACCAGCGCGAGCTTCTTAATATTGGAAATCGTTACGGTGACGCAGATTGCTTTGCGACTCTGGCTGAAGGCGGCAAGCGCACGCTGGATTGCACTGCTTCCGGATGAGGTAGCGCCCACTTTTTCTCTTCCGGTTCGAGAAAATCAAACGCTGGTGGAGGGCCTGACTGACGTGCAACCGCCGCTGCCAGATCCTCCTATGTCCGAGTAGGTGGAGCGCAATCTTCCATATCGCCCTGTAGTTTACGAACTGCGTGGGGAACGGCGGCCCAGACGGCTTCGAGATTCTCCACGGCACCTGCGGGACTGCCCGGAAGATTAAGAATCAAGCTGTGATTACGAATGCCGCATACCGCCCGCGACAGCATAGCGTTGGGGGTTTTTGCAAGGCTTGTAGCACGCATGACTTCGCCGAAGCCTGGGATAACGCGGTCGAGAATCTGCAGGGTCGCCTCCGGTGTGACGTCACGCGGCGAGAGGCCGGTGCCTCCGGTGGTGAGGATGAGGTCGGCGGCATTGGAGTCCGACCACTTTCGCAGGACGCTGGCAATGAGAGGCCGCTCGTCGGCAACAATCTCAGTGAAGGCGACTTCAACGCCGTGGCCGGTTAGCCATTGCGAGAGCGCTGGGCCGCTCTGGTCTTTGCGCTGGCCACGGGAACCTTTATCACTGACCGTTAGAATTGCCGCTCGCATGGGATCGACTCCTGGAATTTTTCAGATCAACTCCTTGTTTTATCAATCTCCAACTGATCGGGCGCATAAGCAGGTTTCTCCGGCGCGGTCGCGCTAAGTTCGATTAGCGCATCGATGCTGTAGCCTGCAGCGGAGGCGGACTTAGCTGCCTCGGCGACATTTCTGGCGATCTCCTGCATTGCGTTTCGCGCTGGTACGGTTGCGGCCGCCAACCTGCAAAGGGTTGGAAGCTGAAGCCACCAGAGCAACTCCTCGTAGGGTTCCTTGACCAAATAGGATTGGTTCTTGGCTTCATGTACGCCTGTGAGCCAACGAACATCGGGATCTTGCCAAAGCGAGGACGAGAGCACTGGGATTCTTGGCGTGGCGACGAGTGGCTGGCCCGGTACCACCGGCTCCGGAACAAAAACTTTGGCCTCGATCAACAGGGCTACTTTGATTCTGGCCGCAACGCGCCAACTTTCCTCAGCACCAAATCCGAGAGTCTCAAAGGCGTGCCCCAGCGGTTCACGTAATCGCAGACGATCAAACAGATCGAGAGCCGCGCGCTCGGGATGAGCCGCATCGACCGATTCTGCCAGCAGTTCGAGCACGCTCCATGCAAGCACAGGTCCCCAGATTGCAGTGGACATCAATCGCGGACTGCGGTTCGGCAGAACGCGGCGAGCGGCAGCAGGCCACGGTTCGGGAAAGTACGATTCCAGGGCTGGAATGCGCATTGCAGCACGCACCCGTTGGCGGAAGCTGTTCTCCATTTCAGCCGGGGTGGTGAGCCGCAGGGCACCGGATTCCCCCTTGTGTTCCTGATAGAAGGACTGTGCGTCACGCAGGAAATCGCGGGCCCGCTTCCAGGCTGCCTCGACGACTTCATCACGCTGAAGGTTCAGTTCCTTTTGTTTCTCTGGACCAACGGTGGCGTGCTCGGATACGTCGCCGAGATTTCGTACGAGAACCGGATCGAGCAGACGGCGCAGGGCATCGTGCGCAGGGCTCAATTCAAGGCCGATCAGAGCATCATCGAGATTAGGAACGCCTCGTCCAGCCAAATGGTCGCAGAGACGATCCCAAGGCTGGGCGGCGGTAGAACGCAATTCGCGCCAGTCGAGAAGGACGTAGCATTGATAGGCATGCAGTTCGATTGTAAAACCGTGCTCAGCCGCATTTACGGCACGACGAAGATAATGGAGATCAGTCAGCGAGTCACGATAGGCGAGCACGATGGCCGGATCGCCTCTTAGCTCTAGGCCTTCCTTCAGCCGCCGCTGGCGCAGGTTGCCGGAGCCCTTGTCTGCGTATGCCGCCGAATTATCAATGGTGCCATGGGTGGTGGAATAGCGGTTGTTGTAGAGCACAAGGGCGCGCTGGTCTCCAAGACGGTTGGAATAAGCGAAGACATTTTCATCGACGCTACCGTCGCCACGGAAAAAGTCATAGAGCAGGAAATTGCTGCTTTCGGCGAAGAGCGCCCGCTGATGCAGCAATGGCGAAATCTGGCGTTCGTGGCGCTCGACCAGCGCGGGGTCGGGATCTTCCTGATAGCGCGGCCAGCGATACTCCATGCCATATTTCTCGGTGTAGCCCTCAATCTGACCATGGCCAAACATTGGGAGTCCGGGCAAAGTCGACATCATGGTGGCAACACCGAAATATTTATCTCCAGTGCCAAACTGGTCGATGGCGGTGCGCTCGTCAGGATTGCTCATGAAGTTCACGTAGCGCTTCATGATGTCGGGATCGAATTCCAGAGTGTTCTTGATTACGGAGCGGTACTTTTCGTTTTCCTCGTCGCGCATCATGTTCATGAACGCGCTGTTGTAGACGCGGTGCATGCCGAGGGTGCGAACAAAGTATCCCTCCATGAGCCAGAAGGCCTCGGCCAGCAGAAGGGTTCCGGGAACCTCGGCGGCGACGCGATCCACCACTTCACGCCAGAATTCCTCCGGCATGTGCTTATTGAATTCCTCGACCGACATTCCATATTCAGCGCGCGAGGGGATGGCTCCGCTGCTGCCGGGATTGGGGAACCAGAGGCGCTGAAAATGCTTCTTCGCCAGCGTCATCGCGGCATCGAATCGGATCACCGGAAACAAACGCGCTACGTGAAGGATGGTCTGGATGACCTGCTCGCGAACCGCTGCACTCAGGTAGTTGAGTTGCGCGGTGTCGTTCCAGGGAAAGCTGGTGCCATCATTGCCGTGATAAATGTAGCGGGTTTCACCGCTCTGGCGGTCACGGCGCTGGAATACGACGGCGGCGTCGGTCTGCTCGTAGTAGTGCTTGTCGATTTTGATCTCGACGCGCGGGTCTGGAGACAGATCGGGACCATCGAAATCATAAGCAGGATAGGGCTTGTCCGGGCGCGATATGAACCAGTCAGGATGCTCAACAACCCACGGTGAATCGATTCCCATGTGGTTGGGCACCATGTCACTTGCAAGGCGGATTCCGCGCCGATAGCAACGATCGCGCAGGATGATGTAGGCGGACTCCCCACCGAGATCTTCGGCAATGGCGTAGTCATAGAGCGAGTAAGCCGAGGCGACGGCATCCTGATTTCCGCACAACTGTTTGATGGTTTTGGAGGCGCGGCTACGCTCCCAAATACCGATGAGCCAGAGGGAATTTAATCCGCGCCGTGCCAATATATCGAGATCTTCATCAGGAATCTGGTCGAGGCGTTCAATGGCCCTGCTGTATTTTCTGGAAAGCTGCGCAAGCCAGACGTAAGTGCTCTTGGCTACCAGTACGGCGGTGGGCATCCAGGCCACGTCGGCACTAAACTTCTCATACTCGAAGGCAGCATCGCCAAAACTTGGAACGTCAGAGTGACTGGTAAGCGATGGCCATTGCTGGGTCCCCATCTCGCGACGGCGACGGGCGGCTTCCTCTGCTGCCCGGGCTGCGGCATCGCGGGCAGCGGCTTCCGATGCAGCATCAGGAGGATTGAAGCGCATCCAGATTGCCAGATCTTCTTCATGGAGGATGTCACCGGCGAGTAACAGGAACTTCTGGAGGCCTTCTCCCAGCAGGGAGGACCACTTGCTGCGGATCACTGAGAGTTGCTCGCTCAGGGAGCCGGGAGCGGTGACAGCGGGAGCACGCAACAGGTCATACAAATTCACCGGAGCGGCCCCTGGAATGGGCACTAGCGGGCGGGTTGCAAAATACGTAGGGAACTGTTCGGCTACGCGGCGATAGGCAGTTTTTTCGGCCAGCGTGCTGTCCTCAAAGAGCTCTTCGAAGGGCCGGAAAGCAACGTTTCGGTTCGCCATCCAGAGCAACATCATCTCTTCAATTGCGGCGGCGCGATGAGAAATTCCATTTGTGGAACCGGCAAGCCACTCTTGAGCGGTTTGCTCACCACGGTAGACGGTGGAGCCGGGAAATTGCTGGACAAAAGTCAGCAACATACTTTCCAACGCTTCCGGTCCGACTTGGTCTGAGAAGAAGGAAAGAGCATCCACCATGACGTTCGGATCGAGTCGCTGGCGATAGCTCGCCATCACAGCGTGACTGGCTTCGTCAATCAGACCCATGACATAGAGAGCACCGGCGTTGACGACCAGTTCCGGATGGTTCCTGACATCACGCACCATGTTCATCCGGTGAGCAAATTCGCGGCAGGCGGCGACGTTCGCGAAAACAACATTGCCCGTAAAGGAGAAGAGCGTTTCCGCGAATTGGTAGCGGTTGCGTGCGTCCCTCGAAATATGAAATTCCATCATTTGCTACTCGTTCCTTAGCAATGCCTGCCAACCATCATGCCAGATGCGGCGCATATCGGCATCTCCCAAGCCTCAAGGGTAGTCTCTGGATGGGGGAAAAAGCGAAATAATTGCAGATTGGATGCAGACCACGGGGAAAGTGGGAACGTCGGGAAAGTTAGTAGCCGTTCGGTTTGCCTTGAGTTACTGCTGATTAGCGGAAGAGGGTTGAGCGGAGGACGCCTGCCCCGTCTGCTGCTGTAACCGCAGTTTATAAAGCTCCTGCATGTACTGGCCTGCTCCGCTCATCTGCGACTGTGCCTTGTCTGGATTCTGCTGGTTCTGCTGATTGGCGCGCTCGATAAACTGAACAGGGTCCGGCACCGTGACGCCACCCTGCTGCCGTGGGAAACTGATTTGTGGTTCCTCGGTCAGCGAGGCGGAGTTGGATGGAGCCGTGCTGACCGTGGCAGGAGGAACGGTAGCATCTTGGACCGGCCCACTCGAGGTGGGCGCCACAGTTGGTTCGATGGAAGCTGGAGCCGGCATGGGCCGGGAAGCCATTGCCCTGACACTCACCGGTTTCGCTCCCTTGACTGGTTCTGGGGGTACGAGCAACACCTTCTGGAGCACCGCTGAGTCTTCTTGTGAAGAGATGAGAACATAACCGTACGTTGAGCCGCGTAGCAGGCCTGAAACTACTTCTTCTGCGGATCCGGAGAGATGGACGACAGTGCGCTCTGCCACCTCTGGCATAGGATCGAACTCCGCACCGGTCGTCTTGCTGATTGCCTTCAGGATGTCACTCAGGGTGGAGTTCTGCGCATCTACAGTGAGAACGCCCTTGCTGTAAGTAACGCGCGGTGGCTGGGCAGGCAACTCCGCTGGGGTCAACGGCGCGAGCGGCATAGGAAGCGATTCGACAACCTCGGGAACCGCAGGAGCAGGTGCTTCAGGAAGCGGAGGAGGCACCAATGCAGCCTTCCGGCGCTGAACCCGTCCGTTCTCATAAGAATGAAGAGAGGCGACCTGACCTGTGAGCGTCAGGGGGGCGAGAACTGCGAAGACCATGATGCCGCGAATCAGAGAGTACATATTTAGATTCCCCAGGTTTCCGCCAAACTCGCGGTGCAAAGGTGCAGCACCGGACCGGCATTCCTACCCATGCGCTCACATATAGCCTGAGTTGGCTGCACTGTCGCCAAATCGCTGACTCTAAAATCGAAAGTAGAGATTCGGGACAGATAACCCAAATCTGACTCATCAGCAGACCTGGCTCGCGCAAACTTCAGATCGAATCCGTCGTTGTGAATCCTCGTCATGGTCTGTTCGCCAGGCTCCAAATAACCTCCGAAGACCACGCGCAGATCCTGCAGCTTTGATTCATCGAGCCCTGGTTGCGGTTGCACCAAGTCTAAGGTTTGCGAAAATGGCCATAGAGGCGCCTTAAACGAAGACGGCGGCACTGCAAGCGCGTCCACCTGGGGCAAACTGAAATCCAGCAATGGGTCCTGCTTGAGTTCCGCGGAGGGCTGAGTGCGAGGCGATATCGCAGGCAAGACCGGCGCGTTCGCTGCAGGAGGAGCCTGCGCAGGTGGCGTGTTCTGCGGGAGGCCCGGGAGGCCTGCTGGCGGCGCAGCAGTTGGATTTGCTTTGGGTGGAGCGACCGGCGTTGCGTGACGCAGAGAAACTGTGTTTCCGGTGCCAATATCCAAAGGCTTCGAGTTCGCGTTGGAATACTCCGCTGCCCGAACCAGATGCGGCGTTATGACAAAAACAACCTCGTTTTGCCGCTTGTCTGTATTTCTAGAGGCGAAGAGATAGCGCAGAATCGGAATTTGAGACAGCAACGGATACCCACTGTAACTGTCGGAATTCGTGTCCTCGAGCATTCCGGCAAGTACATTGGCTTCGCCTTCCTTGAGGCGAATTTCATGTTCGATTTTGCGCTGTCCGATCACGGGCTGCGTGACGCCCCCAACGGTCTGCTCGGAATCCACGGCAGAAATGTCCATTGACAGTTTCAAAGTGATGTCGTTGTTGGCGTGAACATGAGGCGTTATATCGATATTGACGCCCACATCGATGTATTGGAATTGTGTCTGGGTCAGGGCTGATGAGGTGAGTGTCGAACTGGAAACGCCAGTTGCGATCGGCACGCGCTCACCAATCTTCATCGTAGCCTTCTGCCCGTCCGTGGCCCTGATCTGAGGGTTCTGGATCAGCTTACTTTTGCTGTCACTGTATAACGCGGTGAGGGTTGCCGTAGGCAGAGTAACCGTGAAGTTGTTTGAGTTAATACTTTGGAGAGCGGTGAGGGTTGCGCTTCCAGCGGTACCGCCCGCCGACATGGTCGCGGTGAAACTGGTTGGCAGAGTCGTTCCAAGAGTTCTTAGACGGTCGCGGGTGACTTGAATTACCGCCACTTCCACGACTACCTCCGGGCGCGCCTTGTCCATATCATCGATGAGCTTTCCAGCAATTGCGACCTGGTCTGGAGTGCCGCGCACGATGATTGCGTTGAGGCTCGGAACAGCGGTGATCTTGGTCAGGTCGAGCGTAGTGCGCAGGAGACCGGTTACCTCCGTTATATCTGCGGTTGCAGCCAGATTTGTCAGGTAGTAAGTCATCAGAATGTTCTGCTCTGATTCCTTGCGCTTGGCGACGGAGTCCGGCGAAATGAGAATGGTGTTGGGGGTCAGTGCGCGCCAGAATGTCTTGGACTGGTAGCCAAGAATTTCCAAGGCCTGCGGCAAGGTGACTCCAACCAGATCAACGCTAATCGAATGGGAAGTGTAATCGGGATCGAAGACGACATTGATGCCCGCAAGTCTGCCAACCGTCTGATAGATGGTTTTGGAGTCGCCCGTTAGTTTGATCGAGATCAGGGCGTTAGAGAGCGGCGTAAGTTCGACCGGGGGAATCACCGATTCAAGGCGCTTCTGCAATTCAGTGAGTTCGGGCGCATGCGCCGGCATGGAAGACTTGGCCTTGGCCGCATCAATCATGACAAGAGTACGACGAATCTCCTGCTGGGCGATAAAGCTCGCGGGATCGATTGCCACAGCCTTGCGGAACTCCGTCAGCGCTTCCTCCAGCTTGCCTTCCTCACGCAACAACTGACCGCGATGAACGTGCTGGCTCCCGGCAAGGACACGCATTCTCATAGTGGCGGCACGAAAATCCAGATTCTTAGGATCGTGCTGATAGGCTTCGTTGTAGTAGGTATAGGCCGTTTCATAGTCCTGACGCGCTTCGGCATCGGCGCCCTTGGAACTAAGAGACGAACCTTTGCCGGCACTTGCCGGCAGAACCGCAAAAATCACGGTGCAGACGAGCAGCATACCTATCCGTAAACTCCGACCTCTACACCCTTTCTTAAGTGCCAGCATTTTGCTCCTGCCCTCTGGGCTTCGATCTTTCTTTGTGCCAACTACAGGTTCAGCAAGTTCGCATGGCCGCTATTTTGCTGAGACAGCCTTGTTTGTCGAGGCGAACTTGGTTGTGGGCTGCTTGGCAGCAACGCTCTTTTCGGTGGATTTATAATCTTGCGGCCTAACGACGTAGCAAGGCAGGACGGCTTGGCGGTCAATCTCCGGAACCGGAGCATTGCTGCTGTAAGCGATTGCATTCTGGCCGCCGCGAAAATTTCCGTTCCGGTCGAATAGATATCGGGTCGTCAGTGCGCCCCAGGTTTCGTCGCAACTTTCGTCGCGAGTCAAAGCAAACCGGTAAACATTTGAGTAGTTAAGGAATGAAGTGGGCAATTGCGGTTCGCGCAAGTGGAAGCGATAGGAGACTTTTACCAGTTGAGGCGCAGCTCCCTTCGAGCCAGACTCCAATTCGAAAACATAAGACTGATGGTTCAAGCCTACGGACGTAAAGTTCTCGAGAGGAATGCTACCCACGATCCGAGATTTCACCGAAATCGTCTTTGTTTTTGGGCGAAGCCCCTCCTGCCCAGCTGCCGCCGGTAGAACCGAGACAAAGAAGCTAAGCAACAACAATCCAGCATGAGCGATACTGCGCATCGAAGCCTCGCGAATCTACACCGCATATCCAAAAGCGGCGTGCTAGGCCCGGCAAAGGTGAGATAGCTCGCTCAAACCTACCAGGCAGAAATGACCGAAGTTACAGAGGTAAGACCGACTCTCCATCGGGGAAAACAACTCTCCGATTCCAAAACTCCATCCCGAGAAAGAACTGTGCAAATGACACGTTTGCGCAGGGTTCAATCATGCCCAATTGAATAAGATGACTTTCAGGTACTCTGGTTGCACTAAGAATCCAAAAGGATGACGGAATTGTCATCGATGGATCCAGGTACATTTCAATCAAGCACGAAAGTGATGACCTTTTATTTGTCTGCTCACTGACCACCGTGCTGATGGCTGGCCGCAAGATATTGGTCAGGCCGCTTGGCAAACTCCTCCTTGCACGACCTGGAACAGAAGTAATAGGTGGTGCCGTGGTAGTCGACTGTGTTTCCTTCAGCGGCAGACTTTGCCGGATCTATCTTCATGCCGCACTTGTGGTCGATGCTCTCTCCAACCTGCATCTTGGCCTCTTTGATCGTGGCCATGGCTTGTGGGGCGGCTTCTTTCCCAGCATTCGGCATGGGGGCATCTGCAGTCGAGTCGTGCATTCCGGCGGCCACGGTCTTCAGACGGCTTTCCGAATCGACGAGAAAAGTTCCAGCCACTACAACGTGCTCGCCCTCTTTCAGGCCTTTTGTAATTACCACGCGGTCATCGAAACGTGCGCCGGTTTCGACCTGCCGCGGCTCAAAGAATCCATTGCCACGGTCCACAAAAATGCGCTTGGTCCGTCCGGAATCGATCAAAGCATCGACCGGGACACTGACGCCGGCTGGAATGTTGACCGGAAGTTCGATATCGACAAACATGTCAGGACGCAACAGGAAGCCAGGGTTCTGCGCTTCCAACCGAACCTTCATAGTGCGAGTCACGGGATCGAACTGTGGAAGCACCTCGCTGACTCGAGCACGTAAGGTTTTGCCGAGCTGAGGCGCGGTGACCGTTGCCACCATTCCGGGATGATAGAAGCGCGCTTCGTTTTCGAAAACGTCTGCCATGATCCATACGTGGCTGAGGTCAGCAATGCGGTAGAACTCGACACCGCGTTCAAAGCGCAAGCCTGGAGAAATGTTGCGGGCGATGATGAATCCGTCGGCGGGCGCCACGGCATAAACGTTCTCCGGCACCTGGTGAGTCTCGCCCAATTCCTTGATCTGCATTTCGCTCATACCCAGGTTACGAAGGCGGAGAGCGGCTTGCTCGACACCTCGGCCTGTCTCTTTTATGTTGATAGCCGAACGGTCGCTGGTCACAATGTAGCTATTGATCTGCGCAACAAAGTCTGGTGAATAATAAGTAGCGAGTTTTTCATCCTTCTTGACGCGACTTCCGATCGAAGCGTCGAAGGTCTCGCGAACCCATCCCTCCACTCCAGCATTCACTCGATAGACGAGCCTGTCATCGGCCGCAACTTTTCCCAGAATTCGTACCACCCTGGTTCCGGATACTTTTTCAGAAGAGGCCACACGCACGCCAGCAAGTTGCTGCCTGTCTGAATCGATCTTGACCGTACCGGAAGGCATCCCTGCCGCACTGGAATCATCGCTTCCCTGGCTGTCTGCATAGACTGGTTCGAGTTGCATGCCGCAATCAGGAGCGATGCCGGGTTTATCAGACTTGTAGGCAGGATGCATCGGGTCTACGTAATAGAGAACACGCCGTGGACCACTGGCAGAGACCACGCCAACCTTCTCGTGCCGTCCGGCAAAAAAGGCGGCGGCCACCACGAGAACAAAGACCAAGGCGTAAATCGCTTTCTTCATAACCCATCTGCCTCCCCACATCCCGAGTTGCTGTAAGTTGGATGAGCAATTCACCTCAAAGAGACACTTTTTAGGTCAGAAATTTCCCCTATTCCCTCTTGCTCAATCACATTCATCGCTAAAGCTCCACCTTTGTGCCTGCGAGGCGACCAGAAAGAGGCAGTTGGAACAATTAGGGGTGTCAGGTGCACAAGGTTCGCGCCGACGCTCTCAGCGGGTACACCTTCAGTGGATCAGGATCAGAACTCGGATACGTGCGGGATTTTCAGAAGGGGGTGAATTCCGGGCAAAAAAATTAGGGGCCGCTGCTGGATAGCAACGACCCCGGTAGGAGCAACTAATCTTTGGGCTCTTTGCGAATTTTCTTTTGCGCCCGCTTACGAGCCAGAGCTTGCTTTACGCGGAGCTTCGCGCCCGGCTTCAGATAGTAGGAATGACGCTTGACTTCCTTAATGATGTCTTCCGTCTGAACTTTGCGCTTGAACCGACGCAGGGCGCTCTCAATGGACTCGCCTTCTTGCAATCGAATTTCTGCCAAACAAAATCACCACCCAACCCAGCCAAAAATGGCCATGCGTAAGTTTACCATGAAGTTCAGAAATCTCCCGGTCGCTTGGCAAAATGGGTGACAGTGCAGAAGAATCCGGACGATTAAGATAAGATTAGCCGAGAGCTCGTAGACAGCAATCAAGGCAACGCAAGGCACCCAATCCCATGAAGAAACGTTTGCAAAAGCCTCGCGGCCGCACGGCGAAGCCAGATGTGGTTTCGGCTCCCGAAGATCGCCGCCGAACTCGATTTCCAAAAGAGATTTCTGTTCTATACGAAGACGATGCCGTGATCGTTCTCGACAAGCCTCCGGGACTTCTGGCTGTACCGATTAAGGGCTCCAAGACTCCATCAGCCTTGTCTCTACTCGCCTCAGAGTTAAAGCTGAAGCGGCAACGCGCATTGGTAGTGCATCGCATTGATCGTTTCACTTCAGGGATTTTGCTGTTTGCCAAGACCGATCCGGATCGGGAGGTGCTGGTGCAGCAGTTTCTCGCCCATACTCCCACGCGGCAGTACCTGGCGGTGCTTCGCGGTCACCTGGGCACAACCAGCGGGACGTTAGTGCACTACTTTCGACGCGAAGGAATGTTCCAGCAGTTGCGAACATCGAAGGACCCCACCGCGACACGCGCCGAGCTTCGATATTCAGTGGAAAAGCTTTTTGCGGATGCTTCGCTGGTCAGGGTTGAACTGGTGACAGGATTGCAAAATCAGATTCGAGTCCAATTTGCTGCGGAAGGGCACCCCGTAATTGGAGACCGAAAATACCATCGCGAGGAATCGTTTGAGCCGTTAATCAGTCGTGTTGCGCTTCATGCCGCGCATCTCCAGTTTATTCATCCGCGCTCGGGGGAGAGCGTCGCGATTGACTGCAAACCACCTGCTGATTTTCAGTTTCTCCTCCGAAGATTATGATCAGACCGTTCGCGATGAGAGATTCACGATGCGAGCCCGGCAAAAGACTCTCCAGAGTCGAAGTTGGCACTCCGGGGCGGCATGGGATTAAACTGAGTCGGGATTGAGGATTTTGTTCACCAGAAGGTTTGCTCCCCAAGGGTGGCTTGAGTGGATCGTTCATCACGTCAGCCAGGGGCTGGTTTTCGCGACAAATACCAGTACACAAGGAGACACAATCGATGAAGCGTTTTATGACAATCACCGCAATGCTGGCTCTGAGCACCGGAATGATGATGGCTCAGGATGGCGCAACGCTGTTTAAGAAGTGCGCAATGTGCCACGGCGCATCCGGAGAAGGCAAGGGAACCACTCCGGCAATCAAGGGAAAAGACGTGACCGCAGTTTTGACCAAAGGTGGCAAGAAGGCTCCTCACGCCACCAAAATGGCTGGACTCACCGACGATCAGATCGCGACGCTCGCAGCGTACGTGAAAGGCCTGAAGTAGTCTGGTTGTTACACGACGTCGGAGGTCGGTCCATTGGGCCGGCCTTTATTTTTATAGCGTTCATAAACTTCAATGGAGGATCATGCCATGCATTTCATCCTTTTCTACGATGTGATTGACGACTACGTGGAACAACGAGCAAAGTTCCGCGAGGCGCATCTGGAACACGGGAGGCAGGCGCACGCACGTGGAGACCTTGTCATCGCCGGTGCACTTGCTGAGCCGGTGGACGGGGCAGTACTGGTTTTTCGCGGGCCAACACCAGACGCCGCAAAGGCGTTCGCCGAAGCCGACCCCTACGTGATAAACGGACTCGTAAAGGCTTGGCGAGTGCGAAAGTGGATGACTGTCATTGGGGAAAATTCACCCGAGGTTGCCTTGAAGTAGGGCAACGTGAGGACACCTGCTGCAATCGAACGGAAACTAGTTTTGCAAGCAGAACGTAAAAGCAAGAATCCACTCTGAAGTTGTGATATACCAAGCTTGCCCCGTGGCGGTGGGAATGGCGGTAACAGTCGAGTGGCGGAACGACAAGGGCATTGCACTTCGTTGCTCTGGGGCAATCACCGGGGAAGAGTTGATTAGCGCCAACCGGAGCCTGGTGGGAGAGCAATGCAGAGGGCTACGATATGCGGTAGTGGACTTGAGTACTGTGAATGAGATTCGAGTCTCCGCTGCTGATGTTCGTGCGACCGTCGAAGACGATAAACTGCTTGCCCGAATCGCAGCGCCGGAGATGCTGGTCGCGATCGCCGCTCCTCAAGACCTTGGCTTTGGACTGGCCCGTATGTGGGAGGCACTTGCCAGCCGAGATACCGAATGGCGCATCTCGGTTTTCCGTTCAATAACGGATGCGAATTCGTGGATACAGAAGAGCTTGAGTGAAAGCGCGTAGCCAGGCTACCGATACCATTGCGTCCGGCTTTGGATCAGATCTACTACACCTTCAACACACAAATCCGCAGCCGTGGATTCAACTGCCTCGCCGTCAAAACGTGTTATGCATGCTCAATCGGTTCCGAGACAGGAAGTCCAAACGTCGGTGGCGCGGCATCTTCCAGCCCGCCTGGCATGTCCTGCAGTTCTGTTCCGGCAAGTCGCATGAGGGCATCATTGGTTGTGTCTTCGATGCGAGTATTGCTTTTATGAAGCAGACGAATAGCTTTGAATGCTTCGTGGCACAAAATAAAGCGGTTTTTCGTGTGTAACGCATCGAAAACGATCTCTGAACGCATTGCAGACACCATGGTGGAACTGGGAGATGTAGCTTGTTGTCGCATCCTTGCGAAACACGGCGCCTTGGCCGAGTCGCAACGTCAAGGATGAAGAAATGAGTGCTCTTGAGTCTAGTCAAGAGAATATTGTGCCATCGCAATCCGCACAATGACCTGCATCACATTCGTACGTATTCCTCGTCGATGCGGATTCGGCGGTAGGGCGCGCGTCAGCGCCCCAACATCATCGGATTCAACAGCATACGCGAAATTAGGCAGCCAAGCGCTGATTCGTCAGCCGAGCAGGTTTAGCGCCTCTTCCAAAACCCCCTTGGCAGCTTCAATCTTGTACGCGTTCTTACCTAGTGGCTGGGCACCCACCACACATGCGCTGCAGGCGGCAGCGACGGCACCTTTGAGTTCCTTGCCTTTCAAGGCGCTCTCGGCTTTTAAGCTTCGGTGCGGGAACGGCGCCAAACCACCAAAGACAACCCGCGAGTCCACGACTGTACCGCCCTTCAGCACAACACTAACGGCCGCGCTAACCACCGCGAAGTCGAACGCCTGTCTTTCCTTCAACTTCAGATAGACACCCTTCCTGGCCTGGGAAGCTGCCGGAATTTCTACCGCCACAAGCATCTCCTGCGCGGCCAGCACGTTCTCCCTCAGCAGGTTTGTTTCAGGAGTCACGTAAAAATGCTCCAGGGGTACGATCCTCGTCCCTTTTGGACCTGCGATTTCGGCCTTGGCGTCGAGCGCGATCAGCGCCGGAGCCATGTCGGAGAGGTAAGCCATGGCACAAATGTCGCCACCCATGATGGCGTGGTATTGGTTCTCCCCTTCCTTGCCATAGCAACTTGTGCCGCCCTTCCGAATGCAATCGGAGAAAAGCTTTCCGCGGAAGTACCAGCAGCGTGGCCGCTGGCAAAGATTACCGCCGAGAGTAGCAACGTTCCTGATCTGAGGAACCGCCACCTGCTTGGCCGCCTGCGCCACGATTTGATATTTGTTTTCGACAAGATCGGAGTGGATGATGTCGTGGAGCGTGGTTCCGGCGCCAATCCTCAAACCAGTCGGCGACTCTTTGATGTAGGCGAGTTCCTTGATTCCCTTGATATCGATCAAGTGCTTCGGCGTCTTCATTGCCGGGCCTTCAATGCCATCCTTGATCAGTCCCAGCAGGTCACTTCCTCCTGCAAGAATGGCAGCCTTCTCCTGATGCTTTGCCAGAAGGGCTACAGCCTGTCCAACCGTGGTGACTCGGTAGTAATCGAAAGGTTTCATCGTTTTATCTCCTTCAACCTAGGCCTTGGCTGCCTTCAGGCCCATGAGAATCGCACGGTTGGTGATAGGAAGTTCAGAGAAGCGCACGCCTACTGCGTTGAAGATCGCATTTGCAATGGCCGGTGCTGGCGGACTATAGGGGGGTTCGCCGATACCCTTTGCCCCGAACGGACCAACCTTATCAATCGATTCCACCATGATTGTCTGGATCTCCGGGACATCCTTGATTGTGAGCATCTTGTAATTGAGATGGTTCGGGTTGACACAGATTCCGGACGCCGTGTCGATGATCTGGTTTTCGGAAACACCAAACCCCATTCCCTGAATCACGCCTCCCTCGATCTGGTTCTCCGCGCCCAGTGGGTTGATGACCCGGCCAAGATCGTGTGCAGCCACAATTCTTAGAACTTTGACGTGGCCGTTCCGGGTATCCACTTCCACCTCGGCAAACTGTGCCGCGAAGCCATGGAAGAAAACGTCTGTCGGAGCCTTCATGACACCCCGGCCGAAGATGACCCCGCCCGGCGCCTTGGCCGCAATCTGGTCCAGTGGGGTTCCTTTGTCGGAGCCCGCGACGTAAACCATGCTATCCCGGATACTGAGGTCTTTCTTGGCTGCCTTCAACTCAACGGCCGCAATGTCAAGGAGTTGGTTCTTGACGTCTGCGGCTGCCATTTTCACTCCGGTTCCGCCGGTAATTGTCTGGCGGCTTCCAGAGGTGGAGCCCGTGTCCGTGGTCATATCGGTATCGGCTGTGGTCACAGACACACTGCTGAGCAGCACGCCAAGTTCTTCCGCGGCGATCATGCCCATGGTGGTCTTTTGCCCGGCACCTAGCTCAACTGCGCCGGAGAATACATTCACCGTGCCATCGGCGTTGACCCGCACCATGCCGGAGAGGGGCATTCCCTGTGGTATGCCTCCGTGACTGCATGCGTGAACCGCTACGCCGAAACCCTTCCTGATTGGCCCTGTCTGCGACGCCGCCTTCATATGCTCTTTCCACTTGAAAGCTTCAGCACCGCGCAGGATGCACTCTTCCATGCCATTGCTGGTGAATGGAATCTTCTTGAACTGGTCGCCATCTTCCAGCCGGGCATAGTTCTTCAACCTCAGTTCGACCGGATCCATCCCCAGCTTTTGAGCGAGGACGTCCATATGGACTTCCTGGGCAAACGTCCCCTGAGGATGCCCGACACAGCGGAAAGGACCGGTTGCGGGGGTGTTCGTACTAACCGTATAGGCCTCGCCTTTCATGTTCGCGCAACGGTAGACCGACATCGGAACCTGCATCACCCCGAGCGCCGCTGCCGCAAATTGAGCGTAAGCCCCGCTGTTGGCAAATATCTTGGTCTGGATGGCCGTGAGCGTGCCATCCTTCTTTACCCCGTATTTCAGGTTAATGACTGTTGCGTATCGGCGGACGCCCGCAACATAGTACTCATCTCTGTCTAACTCGATTCTTGCCGGGCGTCCCGTCTGTCGCGCGATCAGGGCAGCTAGTATCTGGTGACGTCCGGGATAGCCTTTGTCGCCAAACCCACCCCCCATGAACTCGCAAATCACGTGAACCTTGCTCATGGGAATGTGGAGCGCTTTAGCTACGCCCTTCTGAACCTCGAAGGGTCCCTGCGTAGAATCCCAGATTGTCAGCCTGCCGCCTTCCCATTTTGCAAGCGAGACCCTGCTTTCCATGGGCGCCTGGTTCACGGTAGGCGTCGTATAGCGCGCTTCGTAGACAACGTCTGCTTCGGCGAATCCCTTTTCCACATCGCCACGATTGACGACCGTGGGTGCGCCCCCAATAAGGTTGCCCTCAGGGAATAGCTTGGGGGCGCTCGGTTTCAACGCTTCTTCGGGATCCAGCACAAAGGGAAGCACCTGGTAGTCGACCTTGATCAAGCCCAGCGCTTCGATAGCCGTATCTTCGTCCACTGCTGCTACAACTGCGACGTCGTCGCCAACGAAGCGGGCGACATCTGTCAGCAGTGGCATCCAGGGATTTGTCCGATAGGCCGGCATGTCCTTGTGGGTCAGCACCGCCTTCACCCCCGGCAGCGCAAAGGCTTTCGACGTGTCAATACTGACGATCCGCGCATGCGGGTACGGGCTTCGCAAGATCTTCAGATAGAGCATGCCTGGCAAGACATAATCGGAGGAATACTTGGCGCGTCCGGTTACCTTTTCCAACGCGTCCATTTTTGGTTGCGGTTTTCCGACCACTCTAAATTCCGAGCTCATAGCATCTCCCCTTATGCCTTCTGCGCCAGCGACAATACTGCTTTGGTGATCTTGGGGTAGGCGGCGCATCGGCAAATGTTGCCCGAAAGGGCCTCTTTTATCTCAGTCAGGCTTGCCCGTGGATTGGAGTCGAGCAGCGCCTTCGTCGACATGATCATGGCCGGTGTGCAGAAACCACACTGCAGTGCGTCTTCCCTTATAAAAGCCGCCTGAATCGGATGTAAATTTTCGCCGTCGGATAAAGCTTCAATCGTGGTGATCTTGTGATGATCGGCCTCAATGGCCAGCAGAGAACAAGCGTAGATGGCTTTGCCATCCATAATGACCGTACAGGCTCCACAACTGGAGCGGTCGCATGTCTTCTTCGTACCGGTCAAACCGAGTTCGCGTCTTAGCACATCGAGCAGCGTCCAGTGAGACTTCACCGCCAGACGATATTGCTTGCCGTTGATCTCCGTTACGATCGTCGCCTCTCGAACGCCCTTCACCAGGGGAACCGTCTCGGCTTCCAGCGGGGGAACCGCTGCCGTTGCCATTGCCGCCGCTGCGGTACTTACCCCCATTCCCTTCAAAAAGCTGCGCCGCGAGACGCGAAGCTTGGCTGATTCCAGCTCCTCACTATCCGGAGACATGTCTTGTTCCTTTTCCATAACTTTCCCTCCCATACCTTATGAACTTGTATGGCCCGCTTTTTGGCCGGAGTGGTAGCTAGAGTGAACGTTTGGAGGGTCTATCAGATCACCTGGATTGTCAAGAGGATTTCTGCTTTAGCTGGCAACCTATGGCCAGTGCGGCACGGAAGTGCCATAGGCGCCCCTGCTCGACAAGTTACAGGTCAAGCTTGAAGACAGATTTGAGTTCTGCTATCTGTTCGGCGTTCAAAGCATGAACCTTGGCGTCACGTAACAGCAGAAACAGTTTGGCGGTTTCTTCCAACTCCTCCGTCGCGTAAACCGCAGCCTCCAGCGAGGTACCCGAAACCACCGGGCCATGGTTTGCCAGGAGCACCGCCGCGTGTTTGCGCGCAAGTCCGCGAATCGCGTTTCCAAGCGCCTGATCTCCGGGACGGAAATAAGGAATCAGCGGCAATCGCCCGATCTTCATTACATAGTAGGCGGTAAGCGGGGGAATGCAATCTGCCTCATTCAAACTGCTCATGCACGAGACAGCCGCTGAATGCGTGGAGTGCAGATGCACAATGGCACCGGCTCCCGTCCGCTCCTCGTACATCGAGCGATGCAAAAAGGCCTCCTTGGATGGAGGATCGCCGCTCAGCACTTTGCCAGACCAATCGAGCTTGGAGATGCGCGCGGGATCGAGTTTGCCGAGACAAGCGTTGGTTGGTGTTAGCAACCAGCCGTCCTCAAGACGCACGCTGATGTTGCCACTGCTGCCCGCGGTCAGGCCGCGCTCGAAAATCGAACGTCCGAATTCAACAATCTCTTCGCGGAACCGCGTTTCGGCACTACGGATATGGGTCGTCGTCATTGCAATTAACTCCACCTTTTCAGAAAGAAGACAGTGCCAAAGTTACCAGACTTCAGTGCCAATGCAACCCGGCATAGAGCCCATTATATTTTCTGCACTAGTCCTTTAAGTTTCGCGACAGCGCTGTCGGGAGTGGTCAGCACAGGGCGGCCGCTTGTTTCCGCGCAACGTTTCGCGGCACTGGTCATGGAGAATTGGGCAAAACAAATCACGTTACACGACTTTGCATTCTTCGCTTCCTCCGCAATGAATTCATCGTGTCCCGCCATGTCGCCCTTGCGCAGAGCTTCGAGAGCTTTCGGAATGACGATTGGCAGAATCTCCACTTTGCGTCCCAGGTTTCGGGCAAACTCATCGAACTCATCGCTGATGGATTTGATTGCTGGTTCGAATGTCGCCAGCAGCGCGATCTTGTCACCATATTGCAGTGCCTCCTCGATCATAGCTTCGTTAGGCTTTAGAACGGGGATTGGCACGTTCTGTTTGCAGGCGTCAATCGCGGACCCGAATGAAGAACAGGTGAAAACAATTCCACGGCCACCGGAGCGGTACCCGTACTCAGCCAGGGTCTTGAAACGCTCGAAAATCGACGGTGTTATCGAGCCTTGTTCCTGAAGGTCGCTGGAGAGAGAATCGTCCAGCAGATTGGCTATCCTCGCCTCAGGCCACAGCGTGTCGAAGCTGGCCTTGATGGGCGGCATCGCCAACGGGGTCGCATGGATTAGAAATATCTTGGGGCTCTTCTCCGGGTCTCTCTTCTCAACGTCGTGCGGGTTGTTCAATTCCCTGTACCTCACATTTTTTATCAGCATATCAGTGCCGTGGTGCTCCGAAAGAAATTACCGTTTTGCATGCCACGGCATCGTAAGCTTGTTCTACCCCTGCCTGCGGGGCAAAAGTGGAGATGCTATGACCGAGGCATTTCGATCAACCCGTGTTTTTACCCCGGAGGGACTCGCTCCGGCAACCCTGGTGGTGGAGAATGGGCGCATCGCTGGCGTGAGGAGTTGGAGTGATCCGCCTTCGGCCGCAACGCTACGCGACTTCGGTGAAGCCGTTCTGCTTCCCGGGTTGGTAGACCCGCATGTCCACATCAACGCCCCGGGGCGCACGGAGTGGGAGGGATTCTCCACGGCCACGATGGCAGCGGCCTCAGGCGGTGTGACCACGCTAGTGGATATGCCGTTGAACTGTGTGCCGGAGACCACGAACGTGGACGGGTTGAAAGCCAAGCGCGACGAAGCCAAGGGCAAGAGTTGGGTCGATTGGGCCGCCTGGGGCGGAGTGGTGCGCGGCAATGCCGACGCTTTACTGCCGCTAGCTGATGCAGGAGTTTCGGGCTTCAAGTGCTTTATGATTCATTCCGGAATCGACGGTTTCGCGTGGGTGGTTGAGGATGAACTGCGGAAGGCGCTTGCCCTGTTACGCGGCACAGGACTGCCGTTGTTGGCCCATGCCGAACTTTCCGGACCGGTGGATGCCGCCACCAAATCTCTGATAGCAGCCGGTGCAGATTGGCGGAAGTACTCCACTTACCTTGCCTCGCGGCCCGACGCAGCGGAAATAGAGGCGATTGCATTACTGATCCGACTGGCCGAAGAATTTGAGACACCGATCCACATTGTGCATCTGGCCAGTGCCGAGGCTCTGCCCATGCTCGCCGAGGCGCGTTCGCGCGGAGTGCCAATTACGGTTGAGACCTGCACGCACTATCTCTGGTTCGCCGGCGAGGAAATTCCCGATGGCGCAACCGAGTTTAAATGTTCTCCGCCGATTCGCGGAGCGGCGAATCGAGAGGCATTGTGGATTGGGTTGGAGGCGGGCGTGATCGACATGGTGATCACCGATCATTCGCCATGCCCGGCCACGATGAAGCGACGCGACGAAGGGCGATTCGATCTCGCTTGGGGCGGCGTTTCGAGCTTGGGATTAGCGCTGCCCGTGCTGTGGACGTCAATGAAGCGACGCGGCATAGACATAGGACGATTAGGCGCATGGTTGGCTGCAGCCCCCGCGCAACTCGCTGGCTTGGCCGGAAAAAAAGGAGTTCTCACCGCCGGAGCAGACGCCGATATCGTGGTCTTCGATCCAGACGCGGTCTGGACGGTTACACCCGAACACCTGCATTTTCGTCACAAGCTCTCGCCTTACCTGGGCGTGGAGTTGCAAGGCCAAGTGCTGGAGACGTGGTTGCGCGGAAAGCAGGTTTTCGGAGTCGATGGCTTCGTGGGCTCTCCGAGCGGCATAGAGTTGGTGCGGCAATGAGAGACCAAGCGGTGCGGGCGATTGCGGAATGCAGGCGCATTGCCGCCATGAGCGAGGAACCGGGGCGCACCACACGCCGGTTCCTTACACCGCCAATGCGGGATGTCCACGCCCTTTTGCGCCGCCGCATGGAAACCATGGGCATGACGGTGAGCATCGATGAGGCAGGCAATCTGCATGGCCTATGGCGTCCGGCGAACGCTCGCGGCAAGCGGCTTATGATGGGCTCCCACGTTGATACTGTGCCCGATGCTGGCGCGTTTGATGGCGTATTAGGGGTAACGCTCGCGCTGGAATGGGCGGAAGTCGCGCGGAATCTCGAGTTGCCGCTGGCCATCGAGGTAATCGCCTTTTCTGATGAAGAGGGCGTGCGCTATGGCGTGCCTTTCCTGGGGAGTCGCGCCGTGGCTGGCTGCTTTGACTTAGATCTGTTCTCCCGTGAAGATGCCGATGGCGTGCGCATGGACGACGCCATGAGAGCCTTCGAACTGGACCCGGCAAAGATCGGCGAGGCTGCGCTGGGTGACGATGTTCTCGGCTACGTTGAACTTCACATTGAGCAGGGACCGGTGCTGGAAACAGAGAATCTGAGTGTCGCAGCGGTCTCCGCAATCACGGGCCAGACGCGGATCAATCTGTCATTCAGCGGCCAGGCCAACCATGCCGGAACCACCCCGATGCACTTGCGTCGCGACGCGCTTGCTGCCGCAGCGGAATGGATCATAGCAGTGGAGGCGCTGGCACAACGCACCGATGGCCTGGTGGCTACCGTAGGCAAAATCAGCGTGGAACCGAATGCGAGTAACGTCGTCCCCGGAGGCGCGAAATTTAGCCTGGACGTGCGCCATGCCAGCGACGGCCAGCGTGCATCTTCCGTAGAGAGACTGCTCGCCGAGGCGCGGGCGATCACAGGACGTCGCGGGATCGGCTTCGAATACGCAATCCAAATGGATCAGCCAGCCGTTCCAATGGACGGGCATCTTACTTCGCTGCTGACAGAAGCAATTGAGGCCGCGGAACTGCATCTAAAGATTATGCCTAGCGGTGCCGGTCACGATGCGATGGTGATGGCGTCTCGTGTTCCGGCGGCAATGCTCTTTCTGCGCAGTCCCGGGGGCATTAGTCACCATCCTGCGGAGAACGTGCTGGAAGCAGACGTTGAGGACGCATTGCGTGTGGGCCGCGAGTTTCTTCGTCGCATAGCCAAAGAGATCGATATTGGATAAGATTCTCAAACGAGGTCACGATTGCACCATCTGGGAGCGACGCGAAGTAGTCTCAAGCCAGATCACCTACTGCACACCCCGGACACTTTCGTCCGCACGCCCCTGCCCGGCGCTACTGGAGTTGAGTTCGTCATTCATGTAGCGCCCCAACTGGGTGCGCGCTTTACACAGATGACTGCTGAGTTCGATCCGGGCGGGGTACTGGGCCCCACTCCGGTTCAGCGTTTCATTTATGTGCTCGCAGGAAAGCTGGAATTGAAGGCTGGCGGACGGGAGTACGCTCTCGCAGCCGGAGGCTTCGCCTACCTGCCCCAGGGAGAGCCCCACACCTTGCGCGCGCAGGTTAGTTCACGCGCGGCGATCATCGAAAAGCCCTATCAGCCGCAAGCGGGCGCGGCACTCCCAGAGATTGTTGTAGGCGATGAAGCGGGCGTGACCGACGTCTTACTCGGAGGCGATGAAGCGCTGCGCGTGCGCTCACTGATGCCGGACGGCGTCGCTTACGATTTTGCGGTGAATACCATGACATACGATCCCGGCGCGTCGCTGAGCATGGTGGAAATTCATGTGATGGAGCATGGCCTGCTGATGCTCGAGGGCGGCGGCATCTATAAACTTAGTGACGCGTGGTATCCGGTTGAGGCAGGCGACTTCATCTGGATGGGTCCTTACTGCCCGCAGTGGTTTGGCGCACTCGGCAAAATTCCGGCGAAATACCTCATCTATAAAGATTGGCGCAGGCATCCATTCGGAGGGTAATTCCGTTCATGGCCATCGCTCTCAAAATCGACACAGCCCTTCTCTGCGCGGAGTTGGAAAAGCTCGCGTTAATCTCCGAAGCCGAACCTCCTGTGGTAACACGCGTCGTATTCGGCGAAGCCGATTTGCGTGCGCGCGCTTATGTGAAGAGCCTGTGCTCGGCAGCATCACTCGATGTGCACGAAGACGCAATCGGCAATACCGTCGCCCGTTGGCAGGGCGACGACGCGAAGCTTACGCCGATAGGCACCGGTTCACATATCGATGCGATTCCTAACGCAGGCTGCTATGACGGAACCGTAGGTGTGCTGGGGGGACTCGAGGCGATTCGAGCCTTGCAGCGCGCAGGCTTCCGTCCCCGGAGGTCAATCGAACTGGTGATCTTTACCGCCGAGGAACCAACCCGGTTCGGCATCGGATGCCTCGGCAGTCGCATGATGGGCCATGCACTCACCCCGTTAGCGGCGCTCTCGCTGCGCGACAAGCAGGGACGCGGATTGGACGAATTGCGTGGGCAGGCAGGATTTTCCGGCGCGCTTCAAACCGTCGCGTTGCCGGCAGGACGTTTCCACCAGTTTGTCGAATTGCATATCGAGCAGGGACCGCTGCTGGAGCAGCAAGGAATCGATCTCGGCCTGGTCACTCACATAGCCGCACCAGCAAGCCTGCGAATACAGATTGAGGGCGAAGGCGGTCATGCCGGTGCAAAGTTGATGCCCGGCCGCAAAGATGCACTTGCCGCCGCAGCGGAGTTGATTCTGGCGCTCGAAGCCGCAGCCAAATCCACTGGCGTGATCGACACCGTGGCCACCGTGGGCGTCTGCGAGGTCTTTCCTGGCGCGGTCAACAGCATTCCCTCGCGCGTGAAACTAGAGACGGACATGCGCGACATAGATGGCGCGCGCCGCGACCGCGTGCTCAATTCCCTGCTCGCCGCGTGCTCCGATGTTGCGGATCGTCGCGGGGTCGTGATCACGACAGAATTGGTCAACGCCGATCCGCCAGCCACCTGTGATCCCTCGATACTGGCCGCCATGGAAGCAGCCGCGACAGAAGCGGGCAAGACCCATATGAAAATGGTGAGCCGCGCTTACCACGATTCGCTTTTTGTCTCGCGCATCGCACCGGTGGCGATGTTGTTCATTCCCTGCCGTGGTGGGGTCAGTCACCGGCCTGACGAATACGCTTCGCCGGAGTGGATAGCCGCAGGCGTTGAGGTACTGGCACGAACCCTGGCTCGGCTTGCTTCATGAACCGCCGCGTTTACAGGGCGATTGCGTGTGGGTCTGAGCTTTGTTCGGAGGGTCCGCATAAGTGAATTCCACGCTTGCATCCTGGAACGTGATGAATGCAGACATGGCGCTGGCTGCGATGATAGCCTGCTGCGGCGCGCGGCGATGGGCCGAGGCCATGGTCACGCTGCGACCTATTGCAAACGTTATGGAGTTGTGTGCAGCAGCCGACCGTATCTGGGACACGATGGGAGAATCCGACTGGCGTGAAGCCTTTGCCTGCCATCCTCGCATCGGAGAACGTAGGGCTGAAAACGCTTCAGCACAGTCACGTGCCTGGTCACAAGAGGAGCAGTCAACTGCCAATACTGCAGCGATGCAGGTGCTTGCCAAATTAGCTGTCGGCAATGCTTTTTATGAGCAGCGTTTCGGTTTCACTTATATTGTTTGCGCTACAGGAAAGAGTGCCGAAGAGATGCTTTCGATCCTTAACCGCCGCCTTGCCAACGATCTGGCGACCGAGTTACGTGAGGCCGCCGGGCAACAGCGGCAAATCATGCAGATTCGTCTGAGAAAGTGGCTTCACGAATGAGCGAGATAACCACACACGTTCTGGATACGGTGCTGGGCAAGCCTGCTGCTGGAGTTGCAGTGCGCCTGCAAAAACGGGAAAGCAATCAATGGTCCACCGTTGGCGAGAGCGCAACCGATTCTGACGGACGTTGCCTCGACCTCGCGCAGAATGTACCTCCGGGCTTTTATCGGCTCACCTTTGATACCGGCACATATCTGATCCGCAATGGCCGATCAGGAATTTTCCCGGAGATATCGATCACTTTTATCTGCGGCGCCGAGGCACGCTACCACCTTCCGCTCCTGTTGAGCGACAACAGTTACACGACCTATCGAGGGAGCTGACACTATGGCCACGCTGAGTGAGAATCGCTACGGAAAATCACGGGTGCGCCTGTCGCGCATCACGCGGCACGGAGATCGCCACGAGTTCAACGAGTGGACCGTGCATGTGCTGCTGGAAGGAGACTTCGAGTCCAGTTTCACCGGTGCGGACAACAGCAAGGTGCTGCCTACGGACACGATGAAGAACACGGTTTATTTCGTGGCACGCAACTCCAAAGCTGTGACCATCGAGGAATTCGCCATCGAACTAGGCGACTACCTGCTCAAGAATAATCCGCAGATTTCAACCGTCAGCGTAAGGGTCGAAGAAAAAGCATGGGAACCGATGATGCTCGATGGTGCACCGGAAGCAACCACCTTCAGGCTCCGCGGGTCGGAATTGAACACAGTCCAAGCCGAGCGTAAGAGGGGAGGGCCGTGGTCCATCTCCCCGGGAGTGGATGGGTTGGTCATTTTGAAAACCACGAAATCGGCATTCACAGGTTATGTCCAAGACAAATTGACCACCCTGAAACCAGCCACGGAACGCATCCTGGGAACTCGCGCAACGGTGAAGTGGGAGTACGCCTCGGGTTCGCAGGACTATGCGCGGGTACGAACGCAAATCATCGCAGCGATGCTCAAGGAGTTTGCCGCGCATGACAGCATGAGCGTGCAGCACACACTTTTCGATATGGGAAAAGCTGCGCTTGCCGCTGCTCCTGAGATTTCACGCATCAAGCTGACCATGCCAAATCTGCATCACCTGCTTGCCGACCTGAGCCCTTTCGGTCTCGACAATCCTAACCATATCTTTGTTCCTGTCGATGAACCGCACGGCTATATCGAGGCTACCATCCAGCGGTGAAGTCACCGCAAAGCTGGATCACGTCTTTCCATGCTTCACCAACCCCGGCTACTTGCGCTTGCTCGGTTGAGTTCTGCTATCAGGGGCGAGTCGCGATCGCGCCCTTGGCTGCCTTTTCTGCGACAAGGCAGCGCAACCCTTCTCCGTCTCTCGCCGCGTTAAGGCATCGATTGTCCGAAACACAAGCCGATTTCGTCGTATCTCCGTTTTTCCAGCGATTCACCAGATCCGGTTCGCAAATCAGCGGACGGGACATGGCGACATAGTCCGCCATCCCCTCTGACACGACGCTCTCGGCCACATCCAAGGAGCGGATTCCACCCACCAAGATAAGTGGCACATGTATCTTCTGCTTGAAACGTCGCGCGGTGTCCCGGTAGTACACCTCATTCTCTTTAGATACAGCGCCGAACCGTATGGGCTTGTACTTGCTCGCTTCGCTGCCCGTACCGCCACTCAGTTCAATCGCATCAATTCCGGCCTTTTCCAGCAACATCGAAACTTCCAGCATTTCTTCGACGGAGAATCCTCCCTCGACGAAGTCCTCGGCATTGAGCTTGATCAAAACTGGATAGTTTGGGCCGACCGCGTCACGTACGCTGCGCAACACTTCAAGAACTATGCGAGCCCGATTCGCAAGTGCTCCGCCATACTCATCGGTCCGTTGATTGACCAACGGCGAAAGATACTGACCTAGAAAATAACCATGGGCGGCATGAATTTGAACAGCGTCGAAGCCGCTACGCTTCGCCCTTGCCGCAGCATTGCCAAATGCGCGCACGATGCTGGAAATATCGGATTTACTCATCTCCCGACAGATCGCCTTGCCACCCTCAACAACCACCGACGGCCCAATTCTGTCCAACCCAGCGAGACTGGCGGCGCCAGCCTGCGCCCCACCGTGGGCAATCTGCATAGCGATCTTTCCGCCACAGCGATGAACCGCTTCAGTCATTTCCCTCAGTCCCTGCACAGCGGAGTCATCATCGATTCTCAATTGCCAAGGGCTGGCCTGTCCTTCCCGGCTCACATAACCGTGGCCGGTAATAATAAGGCCGACGCCTCCCTCGGCAAGCTTTGCCATCAGGTCTACAAGTGGGCCGGTACAGGCTCCGTCCGCAGTCGCCATTCCCTCCCATGTCGCAGATCGAACAACTCGATTCGCCAAACTCATCCCATTAATTACGGAAGATTCAAAAAGGATTGCCATAAATATCTCCTTGAGCAATCACACCAGGTGCATTGGTGGGTGCTTGGTTCAGCAGAATTAATCTGTACTCAATCATTCTGTCACGGTAGCCGCTAAAGATGAAATTGCCGGGTAACAGCCATTCAACGGTCAAGCCCATCCCCGTTCAATTGGACGAATCCTGACTTCCTCGGCTGGAATCAAATATCAGGTCACAGTTTGCTAAAGGAGTGAAGCGTGGATTTCAAACTCAGCGGAAAGCGTGCGCTGGTAACGGGGTCGACGGCGGGAATTGGATTTTCGATTGCCAAGCTGCTGGCTCGTGAAGGCGCTTTCGTGTATGTGAACGGGCGTACGGAAGAGCGCGTCAACAAGGCTGTCGGCGAGATTGAGGGCAAGGTCGATGGCGTAGCAGCAGACCTCGCAACCGAACAGGGAGCGGAGAAGCTCTTCGCGCGCGTAGAGAAGCTCGACATCCTGGTGAACAATCTCGGAATTTTCGAAGCCAAGCCGTTTCTCAAAATCGAAGATTCGGAATGGCGGCGATATTTCGAAACCAATGTACTCTCCGGGATTCGGGTGACGCGCCACTACCTGCCGCAGATGCTGGAGAAAAAGTGGGGACGCATCGTGTTTATCTCGAGTGAGTCCGCGTTGCAGATTCCTCCGGAAATGGTTCATTACGGCATGACTAAGACTGCTCAGCTTGCGGTCGCACGCGGTATCGCTGAGTCCTTTCCGGCGAGCGGTGTGACGGTGAACTCCGTGCTCGCTGGTCCTACGGCGAGCGAGGGAGTATCGACATTCGTAGAGGGTCTCGCACAGCAGCAGGGCAAGACAAAAGAAGATGTAGAGCGGGAATTCTTCCTACGCGCCCGTCCCAGCAGTTTAATCAGGCGCTTCGCGACGACCGATGAGGTCGCGGCAATGGTGGTTTACCTATGCAGCGAAGCAGCTTCAGCAACCACAGGAGCATCGGTTCGCGTGGATGGAGGAGTGGTCAAATCGATTGCATAATTATCGAGCGTAGTTGACGGCTAGTTCTCGAACACATCAACCCAGAGGTTCACGTCTTCTCTGATCAATCCGAACTCCAGCCAGCGCGGGATGCTGGTGGTGTCTGCATAAATTGGGCGAGAGAAGCAGAACGTTCCCGGATGTTCATAGCAGTACCTCTCCATCTGCCGATAAGTTTTCCCTTGCTCCGAAGCCCCTCGGTTCAGCTCTCGATTTTGAGAGAAGACATTCACATTGAGGCCGCCACCAATGGAATGAGCAATGAAATGCCCTTTGTCTCTAGTCGACCCATCTAGTTCTTCGGGAGCTTCCAACCAGCCATCTGGAAAACCACCTCGCCGACGCCGACGCACCGGAACGGACGTGCCGAAAACGCCGATCACCCGGTCTCGTACTCTCTGGTCAAAGGCAACTTCGCCGAGAGCCTCCAACCCGGAATACGAATCGCAGAAGTATTCAAACGTCCCCTGCTCAACCCGGATGATATTTACTTCATGCGAAGTCGTGGCCGCATACACCTGCTGCCATTTCAGTGGGAGATGCTTTCGCAGGTAATTGATCAACGCCGAGACGGTGTCTGCCCTCGCAGACCTGCACAGGCGGGCGTGGTCGATCACGAACCGGGGTGGAAGTGTCCGAATCTGTCCGACCTCATACCTGAATCATCACGACGTCTGCTGCTGCCATTTCTTTCAGCGCGGCTTCGGTCGTGGGTTGGCTCACGCCCACACAGGCATTCGTGATGAGAGTTGTGTGATATTTGAGTTTCACTGCATCCAATGCCGTCGCCTTCACACAGTAATCGGTTGCGATCCCACAAATGAGAACCGAGTGAACATCATGTTCCCGCAATATTCTTTCGAGGGCTTCTCCACCTTCTTTGTGTTCGCAACCCTCGAACGCCGAGTAACCATCGTCTGATCCCGACCTGCCTTTAACTACATGGATTGTGTTCGCAGGCAGATTCAATCCCTCCACCAACTCGGCACCATTAGAGTTTGCCACGCAGTGAACCGGCCAGTTGGCAAAGTGCCCTGTCTCAACTGGATGCCAGTCTTGCGAGGTCACCACCAAAGCGTTTTGGCCGAGTTCGCCGGCAATGCGATTGATAACAGGAACCAGGGCCCGGCCTCCAGCTACGGCCAAGGCGCCACCCTCCACAAAATCGTTCTGCATATCCACAATGATCAGCGCTGTATTCATAGTTTCGATCTGTTCGACTCGTTTTTGACCTGCCCAAATATACTAATCGATTGATCCCCCGAAAATGCTTACGACCTGCGGCTCGACTCGCAGAGCCTGAGTAACAAAATGAACAAAGCTAAGCAGATTTCATTAGTGCCCCGCAATCTACTCTCAATCAGAATAAAGTGCGCGGTCTAGCGGCAAGGCGACTGCCTGGATGGAAACTCAATTTTGAATCGACTTTACGCACGGCTTTGCGCCATGCTGCTTTTATCTGCCTGTGCTGTGCCTGCCCATGCGCAGGAAGAAGCTCATCCATTCGTTGACACAAAGAATGTCATGCTCTGGTCGGGTGTAGCGGTGGCCCATGCACTGGACTGCAATTCAACCTGGAAGATGCTGGATCAGGGTTATGGGCGTGAAGTAGAGCTTCCGACCTCGCTAGCCCAGTCACGGACGCAGATGACCCTATTCTCAATCGGGGTGGTGGGGGCGCAGATCGGCGGGAGCTACATGCTGCACCGGATCGGATGGCATCGCGCCGAACGTTGGACAAGCGCTGTACACGCCACTGCCACCGGGGCCACAGCCTTTCACAATTACGCACTGAAGTGACCAACCCCGCCAGACTGTGAATTGCGCGTTCAGTAGCGCAGTGGTTTTGAGACCTGCTTCGCCGCTAACGTTGGGAATATGTATCCGCGCCACGAACGGTCATACCGAAAACCAAGGCGGAACATACGCCAGTGACCATTCCCTTCTCTCCAGTTCAAGACTGCGTAGGGTGGCCAAGCCAGTCCGAGATTCGTTCCTTCCGGTCTTCCGAGCAGAGCGAAATGTGGCTCGTGTTTTGATTTCCACGACAATTGCCGCTGCAACCAGCAGACTACGGGTGCAAACTCTCGGCGATCACTTCCTTGGTTCACACAGCCTTGACTTGCGCTCGAGGCGGAAGTGTCTTGATGTATTGATTTCGAACTAGCTGACTCCGAAGACGCGCTCTGCGCCAGAGCTCCGATCGCCAACGCTAGAACCACAATTACGACTTTCACAAATCTGTCTCTCCGGCCGGTCAAGCTTCATTTGACATATGCTACGCCGACATACCGACTCTGAACTTGGATGCAGTACGCAAGAGTTCAACTTCCCCTCCTACGATAAAAACAGCACCGCAAGATATTCTTCTTGGTCGCTTCGGTTGAGCTAACCGCAGTGGGATATTCATCTGGTGGGGAATGACGATTCAGACGAGGTCGTGGTTGTAGTAATATGCAACCTGGAGGTTGCATACGATGAATGATCGCATCGAGAAGCGGATCGAACTTAAAGCTTCGGTTTCGCGGGTCTGGCGAGCACTGACGGATTACCGGGAATTCGGAGAATGGTTTCGTGTGAAATTGGATGGTCCATTCGTCCCGGGGAAGGTCTCGCGGGGCCACATCACGTACCCGGGCTACGAGCACGTCAAATGGGAAGCCGTGGTACAGAAGATGGAAAATGAGCAGCTCTTTTCCTTCACTTGGCACCCCTATGCGGTCGATACCAAAAAGGATTACTCGCAGGAGGCGCAGACACTCGTCGAATTCAGGCTGGAAAAAGCCAGTGGCGGCACACTGCTATTGCTTACAGAGTCTGGGTTTGACAAGATCCCGATCGAACGCCGCTTGGAAGCGTTCCGCAAGAATGACGGCGGCTGGGCTGAACAGATGAAGAACATCGAGAATTATGTCGCGACGGCTCCGTAACGGCGTGGCAACTCAAAGGCAATCGCACGCACCGGTCTTTGCCGCCCTGGGGGACGCGACAAGACTGATGCTGATTGCAAAACTCTGCGGTGGACGGCCATATTCGATCTCCCAGTTGAGCGCAGACTCCGAGTTGACCCGGCAAGCCATCACTAAGCATCTTCGAGTGTTGGAGAGCGTGAAAATCGTGCACAGCGTCCGCTCCGGTCGCGAGACCCTGTTCGAATTTAATCCGGGGCCAATTCAAAACATCAAGCAGTACTTGGGGATGGTGTCTGAGCAATGGGATGAGGCACTGTCGAGGCTAAAGTCATTCGTTGAAGACTAAGTGTCAGGTCAATGTTTGTGCAAAATTCAACGGCTGGCAGCGTGAGAAAGAGATGAATATCTCGTTGTCAAGCAGCGGAACAGCCCCCTGGAAAGTAAAATGATTACAGGTACGGATTGAAAATAGTCTTTCGCGTCTGAAACACTTCAATCTGAAATCCAAAGACCTGCAATTGAAGATTGTCGTTTAATGTCTCGTACTGCTTTAGTCCCATTGGTTGTTGCTTGCGCTCTTTTCATGGAGATGGTCGACTCTACTGTGATCGCCACTTCTCTGCCGATTATCGCCCGCGACCTGGGAAAAGATCCGATTTTGCTGAAGTTAGGACTGACAGCCTATTTGCTCAGCCTGGCAGTGTTTATCCCGGTCTCAGGATGGATATGCGATCGCTTCGGCGGACGTACCGTCTTCAGTACTGCAGTCGCCATCTTCATGGTCAGTTCGATGCTTTGCGGGTTGGCACACTCTTTTGCGTTCTTCGTGGTAGCTCGCTTCATGCAGGGAATAGGCGGCGCCATGATGGTTCCGGTCGGACGCATCGTCATCCTGCGCTCGATTCCGCGCGAGGAATACGTCACCGCTATCAGCTATTTGACAACGCCTGCCATGCTCGGCCCAGTGATCGGTCCGCCCTTGGGTGGGCTTATCACCACCTACCTGAGTTGGCGCTGGATCTTCTACATAAATGTTCCGATCAGCATTCTGGCCATCTTCCTGGCTGGTCGCTACATGGAGAATTTCCGCGAACCCGACGTACCCAGACTGGACGTTGCAGGATTCTTTCTGTCCGCCTCTGGCCTGATGTTAGCGATGTTCGGCCTAACGACGATCAATGACCAATTGATGCCGGTGAGCGCCTCGGTCGCCTGCATGGTGGCCGGGCTTATATTGATCATCGCGTACATTCAACACGCACGACGTGCTCCGGACCCGCTGCTCGACCTTCGTTTGTTGAAGATCAAGACCTACGGCATTGGAATCAGCAGTGGAAGTTGCTTTCGGGTAGGAGTTGGCTCACTCGCCTTCATGCTGCCTATGCTGCTGCAGTTGGGATTCGGACTCACTCCCGCGCAATCGGGAGTGCTGACCTGCGCCTCTGGCATCGGGGCGGTCGTGATGAAACCATTGGCCAAGCCGGTGATAGGCTTCTTTGGCTTTCGACGCCTGCTGATGTGGAACGCCGTCTCCAGCGCATTATGGATTGCCAGCTTCGCTCTATTTCGGCCGACCACGCCGCATACAATTCTGTTCCCTGTATTGCTGGCCGCCGGCCTCTTCCATTCCTTGCAATTCACCGCGCTGAACGTGATTCCGTACGCCGACATGCCAGACGCCAAGGTCAGCCAGGCAACCAGCCTCTATGCCATGTCGCAGCAACTGTCGCTTGGCATTGGAGTAGCCTTGGGCGCGCTCGCCCTTCAGTTTTCAGGCTTCGTCCAGGGACATAGCACGATCGGCACAGCCGATTTCTGGCCGGCATTCCTGCTTCTCGCGGTAATCACCCTGGCCTCTGCACTTGCCAGTGCCGGCCTTCCTATTGACGCTGGCGCGGGTATGGCGGGCCGCCGTCTGGTGGAGGCCGCCGAGGTCGAGTTGGAGTAAGGAGAGTCGAGAAAACTTCGCATGGCACTGCCGATCTGCCGATGATGTACACTTGTCTTGTTGGCGAACTATCGTGCGACATCTGAGAGAGCGCACGATAGAAGGTCTTGCAGTAGGATGGGTTGGTGCAAGCCGAGCGCTTTGCTAAGGTTGCACCGGAGTTAAATCGCTGTTAAGCTAAATGCAATCAGTGACCTAGGCGCGTAGCTCAGTTGGTTAGAGCGCTACCTTGACACGGTAGAGGTCAGGAGTTCGAGTCTCCTCGTGCCTACCATTTTATTTTCAGCAAGTTGCGTCGGGGTTCCTCCCGGCGTTTATCTTTTCCCAGCCTGCTTTTCTAGCCCGCTTTTCCGGCCCGCTTTTGGTATAACCCTTCAGCTTATGACAGTGAACGGGTCTTCAGAGGAGGACGCCAATCTGTATCAGTTTCCATCTTCGATTTTCCACGGAATTTCCAAGCAATTCAGAGTACACTTTTCCGGCACTGCAATCACTCTCACCCCAGCCGCTGTTGGCTTCGCGATTACTCTAGCCTCGGCGGTCGCCTTCGCCCGGCACTATCACGAGCCAGTGCGTTGGCTGTAGAGCGAGTGTGGGCGACCTATTCCTGAGCTTTGGCGGGAGTTGTCCAAATGACACGAATCATGCGAGTTCTTGTGTTGGTCCTTTTAGTTTTGGGCCTCGTGACCTTGACAGGCTGCGGACCGAGCTATACGAAGCTGGACAACTCTCCCGTAGGTATTTTTTATCCCAATCCAGCACTCGGTAACGGCTGTGTAAGAATGCTCGGCAGATCGACACGCCACTTCGGGCCTGGGATTTACGTTACGGTATGTCAACCGATCCGTATCTCCGGTTTAGCAACCGCGACCTACAGTGAGTTGGATGGGACGGGGAATGGTACGGGGAATCGCGAAGTCGCACGACTAGAGTTTTCCGACGATAGTATTTACGTCTGGACCAGTACTCTGAGGGAGTGCGGACGAATCGAGTACACTGGCTACCAAACAGACGGGTTTTGGTTGAGTCTGACGGATCTTTGGCATAAGACGTGGTGGTTTGTTGGACTCTTGATTGGACTCGCAGTTTGGGGGCTTATCGCTAGCCTTTTCTCGGGTGGGGGCGGGGGAACTTGGAGCGGTGGTGGTACATTGAGCGGTGGTGGCTCATGGCGTGGCGGCGGCACGTTCAAAACGTAGACGGGGTTCGTGGGCTTTGGGAAGCTAGCAAACGGGGAGGATAAGCGTTCCTCAATGAATTGCGCAGCTCAGTCCCCAAGACTCCCTCATCTAGGCGGTTATTTCCATCCGGACACGTCACGCGCCAGTGGGTCGGCTGTAGAGCGAGTGCGAGCTGTCTATTCCTGGACGGGAGCGCCAGTTTCCGGGGCGGGTGCAGGAAGTTGGAGCGGGGCGCGTTCCACTGTGAGCGTCGTATTCCAATCCCGCAAATAGCGGCCTTGCGCCGCCACTTTCACGGTGTCCACTGAATGCGCGTAGAAATCCAATGTGGTCTTGCTGTGCGCGTGACGGAGAATTCCTTGCACGGTTTTTACATCTTCGCCGCTCGCGACCATCGCGGTTGCAAGCGAGTGCCTTAAATTGTGCAGGCCGAATCGGCTGTTATCGTCAGCGCTCAGAATTCCTAACTTGACGGCGGCGGGCCGAAGATAATCCTTAACAATTTGACTCCCCTCGCGTGGCTGCTTGCCCTTCAGCTTGGTGCTCGGGAACAACCAGTCGGTCAGCTGGCCGTAAGGAGTCTCATGGTGCCACATTTGCACTACTGCGGCGAGGATTCCGTGCATCGGCACAGGCTTCCCCGAACTGGCCGTCTTCGGTGCTCCGACAGCACCATGACACCAAGTTCGCCGGACATGAATCCGCGACCCGACGATATCAATGTCCTGCCACTGAAGGCCGAGGGCTTCGCTCATCCTGAGTCCGGTCGCGGCCACAACCAGCACAAGCGTCCGTTCCAGAAGCGGAAAGCTCTGCACCAGACTTGCCGCTTGCGCCGTCGTCAGCAACGTCGGCTCATACTTCTTCTCCCCCGGCTGGCGTCTGCATTCCACTGGTTCAACCGGATTGTGTGTTCCGAGCGGCAACACGCTGTACCTGACTCCCCACTCGTAAATGCGGTGCATGATGTCACGAATCTTTGCCCGCGTGGGCGTTGCAAGCGTGGCTGCAAGAGCCTGCACCCAATCCTGAAGTTCCACTGGCTTGATATCCAGAGCCGGACAATCGCCCCATCGCGGCAAGAGGTAATCGTTGATTACGTGTCGATGGAGATATTGCGTAGTCCGCGCAAGATTTGGAATTTGTGAACTCTCGTACTGGCTAGCCAACTCACCAAACGTAAGACGCCGCCCGGTCACGGTCTGGTTGTTGATCTTCGTCCGCAGTTTTTGGTTCGCAACCTCTTCCCAAGCTCCAGACTTTGATTTCCCGAGATGCTCAACTAGGCCGAGTGCAATCTTTTGTTGCACTCGCTTGCCGTCAATCGCACGCGTGGCGTAAAAGCAAAAAGTCCAAGTTGGTCCAGCTGCTCGCGCTTCGATCTTCACCCAGCCGTTTTGTTTCGCCATGCGCTAGCCTCGTGTGCTCCGGTTTCGCGTGCCCAGAGGCTTGAGTTCTACTGGCTGGTCGGCAGGTATGCGCGACAAGGCGACGGCAATCTCGGAAATTCTGAAGCGCCACACTCGGCGCTGTCCGTCGCCTAGCGGATGAGCTGGTAGTTTTCCGGCGCGGGCTAGATTTTTCAATCGGCGCGGGGTGATGGAGAGAAATGCGGCAGCAACATCAGCATCCACGAAGGGTTCCGGCGGTTCAGGGAACATAACGTGCTCCGTTCGAGCGCGAATGTCTTTCGCTGACCTACTGGTATCAGAACTCGAAATGGAGCGAAACGGAAACTGACGGAAAGCTATTTACGAACAAATGGCTTTGGGCGGAAATAGCGGTCGAGGGTTGTCTCCTCAAGGCAGTGTTTTGTACGAACTCGCAGAAGCTCCCTTGCGGCTTCAACTACTGCAAGGCCGCGATTGCGACGGTGCCGTGTCAATTCTTCAATTGTGAGGCCCTTTAGCACTGGAAAGCGCTCGACAGCCTCTTCGAGCGTGGCGCAACTCTCTCCAGCAAGCACACTCTCAACCGCCGCAGTCAGGTGAGGATGCAATTGGCTCAGCATGATCCGTATAGCCGGATCCCGACGCCGCCATGTCGAAAGCTCCGCAAGGCACAATTGTGAAACGGGGCGATACGCGAAATCTTCTGGGTGAAGTTCCGTGCGCGTGTAACGTTCCAGATCTCTCAAATACGTCTCCCAGTTAAAATGGTTCTCCACTTCGGAAAGGACCCAGCTGTTTCCGTTAGCACCCAAACACCAGCTAAGCAGTGTCTGGTTAGCAAAACATGACGGGTCGCGCTCCAAAGTTCTCTTACCCTCCTCGAAAACTTCCCAAAATGCTTCAGCGAGAAGGTCCTCGAACCGGTAAGACCAATAGCGCAACTTCTCATTCTTCAGGTCGGCCTCATCGTGGGCCAGCGCGTCGGCTAGCTCGTCGGCCAGCACACCCCAGCGATTCTCGAAATCGGAACGCAGCATAGCAATCTGCTTCATGAATTAAAGTTTGGGTCGCTTGATAGCGATTGTCAAAGGCATTAGCGATGTTTCCGTTCGTTTCCGTTGTGCCCACCATAGTTAAGCATGACACTGACGACACATAACCCTGGGAGCGAGTGATTCCAAGGGCAAGAGTTTACTTCTATAACGGAAAGAGGCAACGGCACTATGGCGACGTACGTCATCTGCGCAGGCGGCGATGATCTTGATCGGCTCAACAATTGGCTGCAGGCACTCGCGCTGCTGCAACATGCGGCTGGTACCGAGGTAACTGCCGCCAGCCTCGGCCTGCGATACCACGTAAAGCGGGACGGCGGCGCATCCTCATCGGACGCGAATACCAGCTCGCAAGTCAGCACCGGGGAGCGCAGGCAGCCGACCGCCGCAAGATGTCAAACGGTAACCAAAGCCGAAAAACTAGCGTCCTAGCGGCACTAGCACAGCTTTGAAAAGGTCACGGAGTGACGGCAAAGGAATGTCAGAAATGCCAACGAGCGAAAGCACAAGACCAGATTTGATTTCGTCAGAGGAACAGTTATTCAGTCGCTATTTGGTGCTGCCGACCGGAGTTCCGCTGGTGCTCAGCCTGTACACGGTCAACAGCTACCTGTGGGATTTGTTCGACAATTGCGCCTATCTTGCGATTACTTCCCCCACGAAGCGCTGCGGCAAAACGACGCTAGCGCAGATGCTCGCGTGGCTCTGTCGCCGGGCGGAGTTCACCGTTGATCCGACAGGTGCTGCAACCTTTCACATTATTGCGGATCGCGGTCCAACCCTGATCTGCGACGAAGCCGAAAACTATTTGGCCGATAGACGCCTGCGACCTCTGCTAAACGCTGGTTTTAAGAAAGGACTAACAGTTCCGCGTTGCATTGGTGGTCAAATCGTCCAGTTTGCTGTCTTTGGTCCCAAGATTTTCTGCATTGTTGGGGAGCCACCCGAGAGTTTGCTGGATCGTAGCATTGTCATCGCAATGCGCCGCGCCAAACCTAACGAATTGACGGAAACTTTTCGCGAGAATGCGGTCAGCCGTGATGCAACCGCACTCGCTTTGCAAATCGCGGATTGGGCCGCAGCCAAGCGCCAAGAAGTCGCCGACTGTTATGCAAACTCGTCGGTGGACTTTCTACCTGATCGTGAGGCTAATCTCTGGGCACCATTGTTTGCAATCGCTCAGGTTGTCGTCCCAGAGAGGATTGATGAACTAAAAACAGTGGCGCTACGCCTCATAAAGGAAAAGTCGAAGCAGGATTCGGAGTTGTCCCCGGCGATACGCCTATTGATGGACCTGCGAACCGTCTTCGCGTCGGAACGTGCCGAAAAGATTCCGACGGACAGGCTCATCGGTGATCTGCGCAACTTGCCTGACCGAGGCTGGAAGTGGATTTCCGGCAGTGAGCTTGCCCGCCACCTGCGACCGTTCTCAATCGAACCCAAGCAGATGTGGATGGACGGGCGCAATGTACGTGGGTATCTGCGGCGCGATTTCCTTGATGCTTTCGAGCGCTATGTTCCCGCACAGTTGCCCGACGGGTTGAGTGTTGAGGCAGCAGTCGGCGACCAGCGGAAGACGGATGAAGAGCTAGCGTCCTAGCGGCTCTAATGCAGGAGACGGCAAGCAATTCGAAACCAATCGGGCACCGTTAGGCGACCCGGTCAGGAGGGATACATGTCAACAGAACCTCAAGCCAATGAGCATAGTCCGTATCTCACGACTTCATCAGGCACCGATTCGCTGTGCAACGAAGCGACCACCGTATCCAGCATGGGAGAAAACCTCGCGCTCGAAGTGCGGCCTGTTCCAACTAGCCTCAGCGACGTGCCACTCGCAAGATTCTGTGAGCAGCGAGTTTTTCCATGCGTTCGGATCACCAAAGATTACATCCCGTACTTGCGCGAGGCGCGTGATCGTTTTACCAAGCCCGGTCGTCGTGTCCCGGTAGAGGGTCAGCCTTCTTGGACTGAATGGGTCGAGAATGGCACCGGGTACTCCATTCGCACGATTCAGTTGTGGCTACAAGAAAAGCAAAGCGATGGCAAGAAACCTAGCGAAAAAATTTCGTCAGGTTCTCTCGGCGGTAATTCGGCTAACAGCGCCGAAGGACGCGCGGACACCGTCACAGACGCAGTTACCCCGAACTCGGCTGCCTCCACCGCCGAAACCGAAGTCCAAATGGGCACCGTCAATCCGAGTGAACTGGAGGAGAAGAAGCGGGAGCAAGAAATATCTCCGACCAGAGTAACGCTGGCGTTCACCCGCGCCGAACTTGAACTCTTTGAACGATACGTAACTGCGCTGTTTACGCCATTTCGCTCGGCCATTTCCAACCCCGAAAACGGCCAAATCGTAAAAAGTCAAATTGTACTGGAGGCGCTCCGTCGTGAATTCGAATCCTGTCGGCAAGTTGCAGCTTAGTTACGAACTCGCGAGCGAGGTCGTAAACGCGCGCCGAGGCACATATGTTACCGACGATGACTACGACCGAAATCTCCTCGTCGGAGACAAAAATGTTGATGTCTTCACGCCGAGTGGATTATGGCTTCTTAGCTATCGCGTCGGCGTGTATGACCCGAAATGCTATCAGCACTTGGTAAGCCGGGTTGCAAGTATGAAAGGCAATGTGGATGGCCGAAGAGGAAGTGCTGTCCATCGCGAAGCCATATTGCCGCTCCTGTGCAAAGACGGCACGGTCAGTGGCAGCCGTGTTCACCATGTTCCGCATTTAAAGAGCTTAGGTGACGCAGCAGCGTTCCGCTTCGGGTATTCCGGCCCCACAGGGTTAAATCCTTATGCGCATCAGACAGGCGATTCGGAAGCCTATCCGGCTGCCTTCAAAGAGATGAATGATCTCATCCGTGATTTGGATAACGCGTTCGAGTTAATTTCGCCGGAACTACGTCGTAGGCAATCGGACGCGTTACAGGGCTCGCCTTGGCTCATCCCGAATACTTGCTTTAGCTCTGTTACGGTTAACCGGAACTGGCAAACGAGCCTGCACCCGGACGAGGACAATTTCGGCCCGGCGGTGGCGACCGTACTGACGCAAGGTGGACCGAGAGGTGCAGATCTTGTATTCCCGCAATATTTTCTTCCGGTAAGCCTGCGTCCCGGCAACGTCATGATCGCCGACACTCATGTGCTTCACGGTAACACGGCGCTCTATGGCGTTCCGGGGAAGACCTACCGGATATCTTTCTTCGCCTATTTGCATAATTCAATCTTGCGGTGCGGTTCGGTCGAGGAGGAAGCGAAACGCCGTGAACGTTGGGTTAGGGCACGGAACCGCGCCTGAGTGACTGCCATGCAGAAAGTCCTCGTCATGATTATCGGAGCTGGGGGCGCTGGCAAGAGCACGGTGACTCGGGCGATATGTGGCATGGGTGGAGAAGCCCACAGCGTTGTGTTGCCCTGCGACGTTCACAAGTCAGGCAGGCGAATGTTGGAAACTGCAACGTACACCGTGTTCCTGAACGGCATGGCGATTGCCGGAAACCTGAAGAATGGCAGTGACTCAATCAGCGCCATGGATGGACTGAGACAAATAATTGAATTGTGCTGGAGAAGCCACGACGTTGTGATCGTAGATACAGTGAGGGCAACGCACAAACTCGTTCGCTGGATTCACGACCACCCGCTTCGTCCGGCAGCCGTGTTTGTATTTCTGTGCCCGTCACTTGACGTGAACTTGGCCCGGCTGCGCGAGCGACGGAGGCAACGAGGCATTGTCGAGAAGGAGTTGCCACCGCGAACGTTCTGGAATGTATTCACGTTTCGCGCCCGCGCTCGCTCAGTTTGGAAATACGCGCGAACTCACTATCGGAGACAGCCCGTTCGCTTCTTGGAAATCGCGGACGGAACGCCGGAGCAGACAGCGAAACGAATCGTAGAGATGTTGCAGGAGTTGAAGGATATTGACCATGAGACTAGCTAATGAGCTTGGTTCAGCGGCTCAAGCTAGGATGAATGCGGTCTTCGCCTGGTTGAATACAGGTTGCATCTTTTAGCCGCCAGCGACTAATCACGCCAAATCCGATTCATCCTCCCAGTATCCTTTCGATCTCGACTACTCCGAGAAATCTTGCGATTTCTGATGAACGTTGGGTGCCCAGCCTGTGCCTGCCAATAGCAATTAGCTCCCCCATATCCCAAGTATGTCTAACCTCTCCGTCACGCATGCCAGCTCTCCACAAACAAATCGCGGGAGCTATCTCGCTAATGCGCATCCGGACGAGGTAATGAAGCAACAGAATCCGCCTACGGATTGATTGGTGTACGGAATCTCGGCCAACGCGTCGGGCCGTGCAGGGGAAAACGATATGGCCGAATCAAACTCAGATCGTGCCTACGAAGCAGCCTGGCGCTTCGCTCAGGAGAACCAATTGAACTCCCGCGTGCGCGTCTTGCTGCTTGCACTGGCGCGCTCCTACGGGCGCAGTTCCTCCGTGGAGGAGCTTGCGGAGACCACTGGCGTGAGCTTGGACCGTACCCGGCGCGCGCTCCGGCGGCTTCGCGAAGAGGGTGCTGCGCGCTCCTTGCAGGTTTCAAGGAATGGCCGCTGGGTATATGGCTGGGAGATTCAGTTGGAAGGACTCGGAGCGGATCAGCCGGGAAGTCACTCGCAAAACTAACGCGGCGCACAGAGAGTGGATTTCTCTGTGCGCCGAACCCTTAAACCACGACAACCCACTGGAGACTACACCCATGAATCAAATACCGGAAAACCAGCAACCTCAGTACGAATCCGACGTAGAGCAACTCCTTCAGATCGCAAGAGACCAGTTCGCGGGCGACTTCGTCACCGGAGTCCACTTCATGTTTGGTGGCCCGGAGCTGACTGACCTTGCTGAGGTACAAATCTATCCCTGCTTTGGCTATAAGAATGAAGCACGGGCCAATTTGCGCGCGCAATTTCAGGCAGGCCGCGTCTGCACGGGCGGTCGCCTAATGATCTTCTACGACGTGCCGTGGCACGACTTCACCTTCCCCGCCTACCGCGAAGCACTGCTCATGCACAGAACTCGCCGCTCCGGAGGCAGTGATGTGCAATAAGCAGGAACAGGTGAACCCTTGGGATGCTACACAGCCAAAAGAGTACCAGGATGATCCAACTCTGGAGATCTGGAAAGGGGTTCACTAATGGCGAACATGCGCAATGTCAATTGGGTAAAACTGCGCCGGGGCCTGTTTGAGCATCTTGAAAAGGGATGGATGAGTTCTTTTGATGGCTGGGTGTTCCTGTCAATTCTCAAATCGGCTGATTTTCGCACTGGATGTTTCGAGGGAACTTGGGAGACTGTCAAAGCTGGTATGCCCAAGGATATTGTCGAGGGCCGAAAAGAAGTGATTGGAAGCATCCAACACAAAATCTACTCGTCCCTCGGACGGCTAGAAAAACGTCGCTACATCGCGAAGGTAGCAACGCACTTCGTTACGAAACGCGTGACGAAAGGACTTACGATATGGGTGAACAAGTACGAAACACCCGGAGATCAGTTCCTAAACGCAATCAAAACAGTGGCTTGCGGCAAACCCGTTTACTATGTTTTGAACGAAGATGGGACGTTTGACCAACCAAGGGACGAAAGCCTAGACGAACTGAACCACGAGGGTGGTAACGAACCGACGACGAAACCCCGACGAAAGGGTGACGAAAGAGTGACGAAATCGGTTGGCTTCAACTCCTCGGATTTGGAGGAGGCTCCGGATGCTAAGAACTTAGAACTTGAGAACTTGAACTTAAGAACTGAAAGAACTGAAAGAAGTACCGTACAAGGTCAGGCTTCGCCCTCAGTTCAAAAGCAAAGTCAAAACCAGAACCCACATGTTCAATCTATTCTAGATCGTCTATGTCAGATTGCTGACAAACAACAAGCAGAGAAGAAGGCGTAGGGGCGAGCTATGAAAAACTGTTGTTTTGTACCTCTCGGGTATATTCCAATCAGCTCAAGTATGGCGACCAGTTGTCGGTTCACGATCACAGGCACTCATTATCGTGTACCTGATGAAGCTGGTCTAACACCTGAGGAGGCCAAGGATCACTTCCTGATTACAGTTGCAGATGCCGCCGCCATACCCATTGGAGCTCTTCATCGACCTTGTGGCCTGTGCAACCTCTGTGATGAAGACAATGATGGAAACCGCAAATATGGGCACAAGGATGTTAAGGTCATCAATCTGAATCCTGACTTTGAATTGGCTTTCACCACTGATGGAACTCGTGTTCAAATCCGTCAAACAGATTATGAGCCCTATGCTCCTCTCAACTTGGGTTCAGACCAAGCTGAGGCCATGCAACTTATAGCTGACCTGCTGAAGAATTCCGAACCGATCAACTATCGTGAGCGTCACACCGACTACCCACTTGAAGACCCACGGTCTCGTAGAGACTTCTGGGGTGCCCGTTTGATGAAAGAGGAAGGAGAACGATGAGCGGAAGGGACTGGAAACAGCGGCTCAACCAACCCCCGTATGAACTAGTCCTATCGCTTGGCTGCTCTCGCCGTGTTGAATAGAACACTTGTATGGTTTCTGCGTAGATCAAAGGTGTAGCTCTGAAAAAGGAGATATTGCCTTATGGTTGATGCAAAGAAGCCCATTACCAAGCCTGTAACCGCCGCCGCGCCCGCAAAGCCGTTTGTTCCAGCCAACATCACACGTCATTCCATTCCGCCGCTCTCGCCGCTTCCGGGCGAGAAGCCCATTGCGGAGACCGCGCCCGCCGCTTCCGCTACCGAAGCGGTTGCCCCAGCAAAGGTTGCGAAGCTCGCAAGCCCCGAACCACAGGCGACTGCGGCCCCGGCCCCGGCCAGCAAGCCAGTAGAGAAGCTCGGCCCGAAGTTACGCAAACGCGATGACATCCTAAAGGCCCTTCGCGCAGGCGGCAAAGTGATGAAGGTTGATGGCCTGTGCAGAATCGTCAACCTTGATGGCAGCAAGAACGCTACAAGCAAGAGGCGCATCTTGTCGCTGGAAAGCCAGAAGCTGTTGGTCACCAGCGCTGACGGGAACTCGTTCGCGCTTGACGTGGCGGCTGACAAAAAGGCTCAGGAGCCGAAACCTGTGCCTGCCGCCAAGCCTGCCACGGAGGAAAAGAAGTGAGCTTTCCTTTAGGCCGAATCGTCGCGACGCCGGGAGCACTAGAGGCGATGGAAGGGGCGGGCACTAGTCCCGCCTCGTTACTCGCCCGTCATGCGGCTGGGGATTGGGGTGACATCTGTCCAGAGGACCGCGCAGAAAATGAACTGTCGCTCCGTGAAGGATTTCGGCTGCTGTCTTCTTACACGCTATCAACCGGGCGGCGCATTTGGATAATTACAGAAGCCGACCGTTCCTGTACGACATGCCTCCGCCCCGAGGATTATTAGATGCCGACGGAGCGCCCAGACCTGTTCGTCGCGCTCTCCTCCCTGCACGTCAATCTCTCTGAGTCAGCGGAACTCCTGCGCAATCTGCGGTTCTTCTCGTTGCACAACCCTTCCCTGCGGTTGTATGAAGCCCAACTCCTTGAGATTCGTGCGGTGGTCTGTAGCGAGATTGCAGAGAGAATAGCAGATAGAGAAACGACGGCTGCGGCCCGACGCGAACGGACGCGGAAACGTCTGGAACGTCGGCTGAGGGACGATGGCGGTTAGAACTTGACCAAATCACGAACCCGAACGCCCAGTGCCGTTGCTATGTTGAAAAGATTCACGATGGAAACATTCCGGATGCCGCGTTCAATCCCAGAAATATATGTCCAATGCAAATCCGCACGTTCGGCGAGTTGCTCTTGCGTGAATCCCAGCGCGAGCCTCCGCTTACGGATTGCCGCACCAAGCGGTTTTCGGGGATCGGTAACGGATGTGACCACATACCGATGGTTTTATGCTTGGCGTCGTGAGTACATAGCATATAGTCTATGTTCCGAACTAACCAACGTTCATGAGATGGCTGGCTTGCTGATCTGGCAGGTGGAAAGGTCGCATCTATGGCGCAATCTTGCAGCAAGTGCAACGGAACTGGAAAGTGCCAGCAGTGCAAGGGGACGGGGCATTTGGGATATCCAGGGTGTGCAAAGTCTGTCACGGCTCAGGACAGAAGTAGCTGGACTCGCAAAGGAATTAAAACGATGCGTCTGTTCTAGAGGAAAAGCAACCGTGGCAATTTTCTTAATCATTTCAGCCGTTGCGCTCCTGTTTCTAGCACCGGGCTACTGGGTATTTGCCGTCGTGACGTTTTTTGTCACCGGGATTCTGGCCGCGAATCACGTGATCAGCGGCGACGTGTTTCGTGGGTTGGTCACCGCCCTCGCAGTTGGCGGCTGGGTCAGGTGCGGCTACAGATTCTGGAATCGGATTCGTTCAAAACAGCAGCAGCAAGCAAATTGGCGCACGGAACAAGCAAGTTTGCTGGAAGCCGCTGAGCGGCGCAGGGAACAAGCAAGTTTGCGGGAGGCCGCTGAGCAAGAACAAAAGGTGAGCGCAGAGAAGAAGCTGGACGCTCTGCGTGCTCGTAGGCGGGAAGAACGTCAAGGCATCCTAAATGAGAACAAGGAACTTCTCGACCAGGTCGCAGAAATGCTCGCTTCATGTCGCGCTCCAGTCTTGGAAATGCTGCGCGCAACGAAGGCATTTTCTGGCGAAGATGTCGTTCGCCCGCCGGAACTGTTTCTCCTCATCGACATAGTGCAGATCATTCTCAGAATTGTCGCGGCTAGTGGTTCGGATGTGGCTGTTGCCGCAAGGCTATTCGCTGGCATTCAGATACGGATTGAACCGAGTATCCGCAGCGACTACGGGATAAATGAAGCGCTGCAGAAGCTGCGTGAATTCGACGCGAGCATAGACAGGAGCCTGAAAACGCCAGCAATGGTGCCACTGCTGGCGTCATATGACAAAATCCAAGGAACTTATCTAGCAGCAAAGGCCGCCCGGACATATCTCTCGATTATTGAATCAGCATCGGCTTGCTGTGGACGTTCAGTCGCAGTAAAGATGATCGCTAACACCTACGCTGAACTGCTGAAGCCGTTCACTGTCTCAGACAACTGGAATAAAAATGCAGGACAGTCAAGTACCGCCTCAGGCGGTCCCGCTGGCACACGTGCGCCCTGCGCGAATTGCGCTCAGAGCTATCGAATCCTCGGCCTCCCCCTAAAATCCGGTCCCGACGCGGTGAAATCAAAGAGGAGAGCGTTCGCTGAATTCCTTCACCCAGACCAATTGGGAAGCAAGTCTGAGCAAGCGCGCCGCGCTGCGGAAGAGCAACTGAAGAACGTCAATGAGGCTTGCGAACATATCTTACGTGGCCACACAGCAAATTAGGTCTGGTCGTGAAGCGTGGCTGCGTGCCGGGTCTGGAAAACAAATTGTTGAGGTCACATACATGGGTGCGGCAAAAGAGGTTCTGGATTTCTTCGCCTGGCCGTTAAAGCAGGGCATTTTCTTCCTCAAATTGGGGCTCTTCATTACAGCAGTCATCTGTGCCCCCTTCTTCATATGCTTCCACTGGATATTCATGGGCGACGCTGAGCACAAGGAATCGTTGTATCAATATGGCGTTCCTGACACATATCACATGTATGTCCTTGACTATCGGGATGTCGGTGGTGAGTATCCTTTCCAGTACAAAGGGCATGACGGTTTGGCTTCACCTCCAGAATTCTGCACTCCTTTTTCAAACGTCCCGATCCAAATCAACGACGAAACCGAACTGTCCTCCAAACACTCGTGGGTCTCACGGAAGACGGGCAAGATGTACCGCAATTATGCGCTGGCCTCTACGACCGTCACCACCATGCGAGAGTACCTCGCCGACCTGAAGTTTGGTCGAGCTCTATACCAGGGCATCACGTGCAGTGCCGCAAGAGGTGACGAGAGCATCAGGCTGCGAGACATCCCGGCCATAGGACTGCATGTCACAAACAACATGGAAGGGGACTGGCGCGACAGTCCTTATCGGCCCATTCTTCTTGGAATGTGGATTGATGGTCAGAAGAAGGACGAGGACGAACTACCCGAGACCAAGAGCCATATTGCGGACCTACACGATCCGGTGCTGACAGCCGGACAGCAAAAGGCGTTCGACCTGTTGGATAGCTTGCGCTCCGGGGATTTCTGGGTGAAGGCTGCTCACGACAACGATATTTTTTGGCACGACGATCAAATCCGGAATCACACCGAGTGGCTTAGAAAGATTCTGGACCAAAGGCTCCCTGTCAAGAACGGGAACGAATTATTGGAAGTTCTCGCCAGTCCGTTCAGGCGATAGTCACTCGCTGATTGGCAAGAGGATTCGTTGTGCTTTCCTCTAAATCATATCCGGATGAGTGCGCGTGACTGGCAAATGACCTTGCGCCGGGTGAATTCTGGTGGGCAACGCGCTAGGCGGGTTTCCAATTCCTCAAAGGGCATCTCACTACCGATCTCAGCCCAAAAGTCCTCAATAGGGTCCCAGTAATCAGCTAGGAAGAATTCAGGTCTCTCCACCCACTCTGGAACCGGGAAGCCGAAGTCGCGTGTCAGGTATTCGGCGACACCCGCCAGGAATGCGCGGTACTGGGGAGTAAAAAATGTGCTGGGTTCAAGTTCAAAAGTCTTCGGATCACGAGTCTGGTAGAAGTAATCAAGCAGACGCGGGGACGCATAATCCTCAAGAGAGATACCCTTTCGGACCCATGCCTCCAACTCAGCATAATTCTTTGGCCCATACTCATCTGGCGCGGTTTTTCGATCTTTAATGATCTTCCACGCGAGTTTGTCCCATTGACCCATAGGCTATTTTCCCCCAAGCTCATCAACTTTGCTTCAAAGCAGCTTCAACGTCCTGAATGGCGTGCGGCAGACTGTCGCCGTCGAGATAGGCGAAGGCCAACTGCGCCAGCGCAAATTTATGTGCGTCCGTATCGTGCGTTAGCCAGGGAAGATCAAACGCTTGTGCCAGCCTTGGCCAGTCAGCGGTCCGCTCCGCAATCACTTCATCATTGGACGAGTAGAACGCAACACGATTGGGCAATCGCCGTTCCAGGCGAACTCCATCAGCCCACGTGGGCGAGCTGATGCAAATCACATGCAAATCCTCACGCCCCTCTTCCTGAAATTTCGCGGCGACCAGTCCGCCGAGGCTCACGCCGATGATGGCCGAGTCTTTCGGAATTTCACGCACACGAAGGTCGGCAAGTGATGCCTCCGCTACTACATGGTCTGAGTGCAATAGCCGGGGACGATGGAACAAGTTCGCGCCGAATGTGCTGGCGGGAAATTGCGGGCGCAGCTCATCCTCCAGTTGTCGCACGCTGCCCTCCGGACTTCCCCCTTTGCCGTGGAATAAAAAGATGTTCTTGAACGTCACAATGGTTTTCCTTCTTCCCGACATCAAGTATGCCGGATTATTCACATAAGGATGCATGTCACCTCGCCAGTCTTCCTCTGTGAGCGGTTGCTGGGTTTTCAAGGTTCATGGTGACTGGCGGATTCTCTAGGTCTCCGGCCCAGCCGAACAAGGCAGCGTTGACGAACAAGGTGTCGCCGACTCTCTGAGTGCCATAACTTGGATGAACGTGGCCGAAGATATGAATTCTCGGCCTAACTTTTCGCACCGCTGCTAGGAGTTCGCCACAGCCCCGGTGCGGCCCGTCTTCAAATTCCAGATCGAGGATTCCCTGCGGAGGGCCGTGGGTGACGATGATGTCCGTGCCTTGCGGTATGGACTGGTACAGCGTTCGACGCTTCAACGTGCCATCAAATCCAAATGCGGTATCGTCGCACGTTACGGGCGAGCCCCAAATGGTAAGGCCCTCGATTCTCACGCCCTCGTTGAGAAGTAGGTGCGCGTTTGTGATCAGCATTCGCAAGCCAAGCTGCTCCGCAAGAATACGGTCATGATTTCCGGGAACGAGAATTTTATGTCTGTGTGGTAACGTACCGAGCCAATCATTGAATTCCGCAATCTTCCGCGCGCTGCTGATATGACAGAAGTCGCCAGCATGAATCAGCATATCGCCGGATGGCACAACCAGTTCGCGGTGTAGTTCGTGAGTGTCAGAAATACAGACGATTATCAATGGTTGCCTCATGCTCCTCTACAGCAATTCTAGAGGGGACTGGAATCGGGACTGGATATTTCAAGAGGAGGTCGATGGCCGACCAGCGGTCTGGGACTACATATTTTGTACGGCAATGCGCCAGCCGGATCAGCGTGTGATCAGGGATGCCGTGGAACTGCGGCACCCGCGATAATCGCCAGATGGACTTTGGATCTGTAATTCGGTACGTCATAGATTTTTTCTCGCAGAAACTTGAGCGCAAATTACTACTTTTCCGCGCGGCGCAGAACTGCCGCAAAAGTGGCATTTAGTTCGGCAATTGTCAGCGCCGTTTTCATGGGGTTTTTAGCTCACCGCCAGCCGAGCGCGAACGGTCCCGAATCCCACGCCCAGAATCGCAGCAATCTGGCGCAGACTGCGGCCTTCGTTCTGGAGCCGCACAATCTCATCTCGCACAACCTCTCGCCGTGGACGGCCAAGCAATTTGCCGTTTGCTCTGGCGTTCCTGATTCCGGCGTTGACCCGCTCGCGAATCAGGTCGCGTTCCAACTGCGCCACGGCGGATACGATGGTAAATAGGGCTTGTCCCAGTGGGCTGGTCGTATCCAGATTCTCTTGATACGAAATGAACTGAATGCCAAGGCCCCGGAATTCTTCCAGAGCGAGCAATAGGTGTTTCGTGGAGCGGGCGAAACGATCAAAGCGCCACACGAGGATAGCGTCTATCTTGCGCTTGCGTGCATCGCCCATCAATTCGTTTAGTGCTGGACGCGAGTCCTTTGCGCCGGAATACCCGGTGTCAACGTACTCCCGCACGATAGCGAAGTTGCGGGCAGCGCAATAGATGCGGAGGTCGCGTAACTGTGGCTCGCAGCTCTGCTCCGCTGTACTGACCCTGGAATAGATGGCGACGCGCATGATTTCTCTCCATCGGCGAGCGGAAATTAAATGGACGGGAATACCGCTCACAATTGCACTCTACGGATAGATATGGAATCTGCTACGCATCAGCTTGCCTCTTTAGTGGTCCCGGCTGCGCGGCGGAACGCCTCAACTTGGTCAATCTGCACCTCTACGTGGCAATAGAAGCACAGTGGACAATCGGGGCACGCGCCAGCGTCAAGATGGTCCCGGTCGCTTCCGACAGGCTTCTTGCATCGTGGGCAAATGGATTCTCCGCACTTGTGCCCCTCGTACAGCGGAACCTGTCCACACTCCTTGCACATCTCAGCAACGATGAACATGTCTTTGTGCGCCTTCATTACGCTCCAATGCCAGAATTGGCCCGCCGAGTTTCGGGGCAGTTGAAATCTACGGTGCGCTGGTGAGCTGCTCGCGAGGACGTTGAAAATCCTTTCGAGATAAAAGCGGGTCAGAACAATACCAGCTACTTGCCAGCACGGAAACATAGACTATAGTCTGTCTTCCATGATAATTCCAGAGGACAAGGAACAGTTCCTGAGAGAACTGGAAGACACGATTCGCGCCATTGAAACCAAACTTGGACAGGGTCAGTTCGTGCGTCCGTTCGTCTGCGCAGGACAGCTAATTGCGTGCGATGTTCTCATTGTTGGTGTAAATCCTCGCGAAGACATGGAGTTCAGGCCCTATTGGGATGGCACTAGCTTCGCCAAGGCCGCTTGGGAGGATGAGTATCGGCGGCGGCGGCTCGCAAGGACTGGGAGCGAATCTCTGAGCCCAACACGAAGAAAGCTTAACTTCATCTGCGAGGGCGCTTCGCCCGCCAATGTGCTTGAGACAAACCTATACCCGGTTGCAACCAGCACGGAACGGGTTCTCAGTCGAGACTCGGCCCGCCAGGATGATGCTATTTTCGCGCTGCTTCTCAGAAGGCTTCGGCCCAGAGTGGTGATCACGCACGGCACAACTGCGCGTGATCGCGTGATGGAGTTGCTCGAACTTCAAGAAAGTGAAGTGAAGGAAGCATCGCTTGACATGAAACAGCAGCCGTCCAATCCGGCCAACTTCACGAAAGCTCATCCCCGCGCTTTAGGGCACCCCCAGGTCGTGTACTTCAAAGCCCTGCGGCATCTCGGAAGGAATTACAGCTACGATTTCATGCAGCAACTTGGTGAGCGGGTTCGCGACATTGCCGCGATGGAAGCAGACCTCTCAGTTCCGAACAGTACCCGCTCGTCGCAGGTAGAGTAAGTGCAAAGGGGAACACGATGAAAGGTGCTGCCATGATATCTGCCTCTAAGCGGTTTCTGAAAACACGGGAAGCCTATTGGACATGTCCTAGCCTGCACGGATTCTCTAGACTTATTGAGGCCAGCATCGAACTGCATCAACAAATCTTGCCCGGAAATCCAGAAGGGCGGGGGTGGCCCGGAATCGCATTTGTACTTTACAGAGATGCGCTGATTTCCATCAGCGAGGTTGCTCTGCTCTGGAATAGATGGACTCGAAACTGAATCGGCGATTCCGCCCCTTTGTATCAGTGTTCAGAATAGGAGGTGCACGTGGCAGAGGACGACCTTATTATTACGACCCGGCTACTTGGTGACCTGGGCGTTGTTGATTTCAATTCAGATGCGACGGTGACGCTAAGAGTGCTCATTCAGCCAGATTCCACTACCCATGCAAAAATCGTGCTAACACGCAAGGAGGCGCATATCCTCAGTCGCGTGGTGGAGCATCTGAAAGGAGAGAGGTAGGTTTTACGGTATGCCAAGGAGGTTGAGGATACTTTCTACTTGAGCATACTCGGGGAACATCACTAATCCCCAGTAGCGGCGGGAGCCTACCGAGTAAGGCGGCTCACTTACCTTTGCTCTGCGCCCTCCCCCATTCCACTGATGCGCGCGCATCGAATCCTCGAACGTCCCGCGAAGATGGGCATTCCCTTGCGATGAATGAAGCCGGATCACCCGCAGCGACACCTTCAGCGGGTCTGGAAGTGCCAAAAGCGAGCCTGGAAAGCAATGCTCCAGGGCATCAACCGCATCTAGGATTGCGTCTGCGCAGTGTTGGTCGTCAACCGTGAATGCCGCGTTGCCGTGCTGCATCGAATTTCGCGTCTGGTGATTCCTGAACAATCTGATTCCCAGTGGAGCGGTTCTCGAATCGAGATTCACAGCGGGATGCGCAAGCAAGTTCCTATAATCAATCCGCCCAAGATTTGGATTGGCCGCGACAGCAAGTGCTTTGCAGCACATTTCAACGAACTCATCGGTGAGGATAAAAGCAGCTCGAATCTTATGCCTCACATCAGAAAAGTAGATAGAGGCAACTGATTCCAGAGCATCGATAATATCTCTCGGGGCGGGCATTTGAATTACTCCCCAACTCTGAGAACCATTCGATTGACTTGAGCCTTGGCTTCTTCTAAATGACGCGCGGCCTCTGCCCGTTCAGTTAGTGCCCTGTTTACCAGCAGATCAACCCGTGCGCTCACCCTATCAACAGCAGTAGGAACCGGGATAGCCAGCAGATCATCTTCATTGAAACGTGGGTGCTGCGAGCCGTCTTGTGACCACTTGAGGATCGTTTGCACAGGAAGCGACCGCAAGAAAATGAAGAGAGTTTCGGGTGTGATCCGCTGTCGCCCCACTGGATGTGGCCGTAAGACGATAAACTCTGACGAACCCACAGACGGAATGCTGGAGGTTGTGCGCACCAGCGCAATCTCTTTTAGATAAGACCGAAGACGGGATATCACGATATCCCCTGCCTGGAACCTCTTCTTTGTGCTTCCGACTTCGGAGCCAGATATTGGCACAACTCGATCATCGAGAACTGGCTCATGAGCATCGGAGAGATCAAAGTTACGCACAGTTTCGCCGCGACGAGTTACCGCCGGATCAAACATTTCCCTAACAGGCTCGCAAAATGCGCTCAGCAACCCCTTTGCGCGCGATGAGAGAGCATCAAGTACGCGTTGCTTGCACGGCATGAAGTACTCTGCACCAAAGCGGGATGCGGCGGCAAGGTCTGTGAACTGGCGTTCGTAGAATAAACTTGGCGATAGATCCAGACTCGATAGACCGACTGAATCCGCTATCAAGTTCTCCGCTTCTACAATCAACTCATGGGAACGCTCTCTGCTGCGCTCCGCATCCTTGATTGAGGCGACAATCGCATCACGCTGCACATCGGTGGGTAGAACAATGGGAATGCTCCTCAGGTCCGGAAGGATGAGTCCCATCTGCACAGCACCGCGAATTCGGCGCTGAATTTCGTTCTGTCCGACTTTTGCAGCCAAGTACGCCGCTAGGTACTCAGGCGGGAATTTCAGCGACCGGATGATCGCAAGTTTGCAGTTGCCTGTCAGCTTTCCGTGCCGGGCGGTGACTAAACCAACACTGCCTATCGTTCCGACGATGCCTACCAGCACGTCCCCAGGAAACATATGCGAGCGAGAGAGAGTGCCGTAGGTGCGTTCCGGAATAAAGATAGGATCGACGTCCGAGATAAAAAAATCGGATAAATCCTGGCCACGCAGGTAGCGTACCCCGGCGTCTGAAAACTCTTCTGCGATGCTGAGATGATTGCCGTCGGAGACGTCCGCCATTTCTTGAAGTGCGACGTGCGGCAACTTCGACATAGCAATTTCTTGTCGGAGATACTCCGGCTGGTAGTGCTCCGCGTCAAGCCGGAAATCACTAGACAGGCTATTCAGTTTAACGCTGCTCCAAACGGCCACGGGCTAGCTCTCCTCGCAGAACGCGAGATCATTCTTGCGTCCCCATTTCAGAAATGCTTTAGCAATCTCATCGAGATCATGCTCAACGATCATGTGGCCATGAGAGTCCAGAACGGGTGCGTTATCCGGGCCGATGCGATAGAGGTATTCGCCCGAGTTGTCCTTGCCGGGATTCAGGCTGGTGGCCAGGAAAACCGGATAGTTCTCCCGTTTGGGGTTGTATGTCGCGGAGTTCTTATCTCCATTCCAAGTTTGGATAAAGAGGACGCTCGTTTTTGTCCCGGTGTGGGGCTTGAAGGTATTTTGGTGCAAGCCGACAACGGCAAGGATGCGGGCTCGCTCTGCAATCCAGCGCCGGATTTCTTCATCACCCAGATTATTGAACCGTCCCTGGGGAAGGACGATGGCGGCGCGTCCGCCGGGTTTTAGAAACTCCAGATTGCGCTCTATGAACAATATGTCTCGGCCAACGCTCGTTTCCCATTTCCCTTTAGCGGACTTGGCGATGTCATATTGATGAATGATCCGACTGTCCTTTATGTCGCCAGCGAAGGGTGGGTTCGTAAGCAGAACGTCAAAATCGAAGTAGCGGAAATGCTCTCGATTCCACTTGTCGCGTTCCGGGTCTTTCGGAAAGTGGTGCAGGCGCGGCTTCATGCCGACGCGTACCTCTTCATTCCACATTCTTGGGTCAAGAGTGTTGGCACGGTACACGTTGGTTCTTCCATCGCCCGCGATGAGATTAAGAGCGCGGGCGATCTTCACGGAGCGAGGATCAAAGTCCATTCCATAAACGTGGCTTGCAGCATAGTCTGATTGCCACTTTTCAGGTCCTTTCGCGGTAAAGACATCTCCCCATACATGGAAGATTGCGTGGACAGTGAACCCGCACGAACCAGCGGCAGTGTCGATAAGGTAGTCATCAATCGTAGGATTTAGCATCTTCACGCACATGTCGATCACATGGCGCGGCGTAAAGTACTGGCCTTTCTCGCCTTTTGCGGCTTTGATGGAAAGGTACTCGAAGGCCTCGTCGATGACTTGCAGATTGGAATTGAACAGCTTGATGTCTTCCAGAAATGAGCCGCAAACCTTCAAGTGATCTGGCTCTAGGTCAATGCGCTCTCCCTCGGGAAATACTCCCGGCCATTGCACCATCGCCTTCTTGAAAAGCGTATCCACTTTTTCCGCGAACTCACGGGCAGTGGAACCTCCCACGCGGAACTCAAGATACCGCTTTGCTTTGCCACCTCGCGCGGCTTGCCATTCATCGAAAAGCTTGGCGTAAACCAGTTTGAAGACCTCGTCAAAAGCATCTACGCCAGCATTCGCAAGAACTAAGTTCTCCATATCGAGAATGACGCTCTTCAGTGAGCGACGTTCAGTGACCAGTTTGTTGTGCTTTTCCAGGTCCTGAAGCGTCCACCTTTCGGACAGCATCTCTGAGAGCTTTTGCACCGCCGTCGGAATATCAGGAAGGCTCCTAAATATATTCGGTTCTTCCCGATGAAGAGCAATCGTCTCGCCGCCATTCGTCCATACGCCGATGGGCGATCCCTCTGCATTGCAATAACTTTTAAGCTGTTCGAGGCCGTCTTTGCGTCTGGGCTTCTTAACCTCAACGATGATGTAGGGAGTCGTTGGGGCGTCCTTCTCCCACACGACAATGTCAGCTGCCTTTTCGTGGACAGTTGAGCCAAAATAAACAGGCTTCTCTACGGCTATCCGGTCTTTTGGATACCCGTAGTGGTTCATCAGCTTTCTGAGATAAAGCTGGCGGACAATCTCCTCGGGCTTGGCTGGACGTGGCTTATCACTCGCGGCACAGGTCAAGTATGGCTTCCCGCCCCTGTCAAAAAGCTCCAACTCGCCAATTTCAGTCGCGGTGAAGATCGTAAGCGCATAGTCGGAGCCCTTGAGGATGTCCGAGATATTCATTCTTTGTATTCCTTGTGTTTTGAATGCTTTGGCAATTCTACAGAATACGTAGCGCCTGACAAGCGTGAATTGCTGTCAACGCTCCGTAGATGAGCTAAGATGTTGTGCACTGAATTGGAGAGCCATGCAAGAGATCAAGGTTTGGAAGCTTGCCACAAGCAGTGACCAGAAGACGAAAGCCGAAGCGATAGGGGCGATTACCGAGACAGTTACGGAACAATTGCTCGAAGATGCGCTCACGACCTCGCCAGAACTGCTCATGCCGGACCTGATTCTCGTGGGTCGCCAGAACGAGACTACGGGTGGACCTCTTGACTTGCTCGGGGTAGATGAGGATGGAAGGCTAGTTGTTTTCGAACTGAAGCGCGGCAATCTGACGCGGGACGCTGTCGCTCAGGCTATTGATTATGCCAGCTATCTGGCCGAACTCGAACCCGAAGACCTGTCGCGGCACGTTAGCGAGAACTCGGGCAAGGGCGGGACTGACAAAATTGACGACTTCGGCCAGTGGTACCAGAGTCATTTCCAGCATCCAGTTGCCGAAATAGGTATTCCCCGCGTGATGCTGGTAGGTTTAGGAGTTGATGAGCGGGCGAAGCGTATGGTCTCATTTCTCGCTAAGTGTGATCTCGACATATCCCTCATAACCTTCAGCGGCTTCAAGCTCGGCGGCGAAACCCTGCTCGCACGACAAGTCGAGGTTCAGTCTCGTCCCCCGTCTGCAGGCGTGAAGTCAACGAAGCTTGAAAACCAAGGCAAGCTCGACAAGCTACTGGCGACGCTGGATCTAAAGCAAAATTACGAGGCTCTGGTGGCGGCGACGAAGAAGGGACTAGGCAGTTCTGGGTATCAGTGGCCGAATCCGACAGGGTATTCCTTTTATCTACCTGAAGTTTCCGCTTCCGGCGGGCCGACAAACCGTTCCTACTTGGCGTTATACGCGCCCGAAAACAAGAATGGCAAAGTCCAGATTCTGCTTCAAACCCGAGCTGTAGAGGTCGTTCAAGCAGAGAACATTGAAAAGCTGGCGAAGGCTATGGGGACAAGCTTTGCAGCGAACTCGGCTGGAGGGGGCGAAATATGGATTGACGGGCGGAAGCCCGCTTCCGACTACGCTCAACCGCTGACGGAACTCGCGCAAGCGGTTCTAGCCGGGTGGAAAACAAAGATGGAGAGCAAGAGCAAGGCTGAGCTTGAGGAGGTTCCGCAAAGCCCGCAGACCGTTCAAACCTCTCCGCAATAAGAAAGCTACCTGGAGTTGCCGGGTCAAGGTTTCCTGTTCCCGGCCACGCAAGCTATGTGGTAGGCGAACTTTCCGCGCCTCAGCAATTACCTCGTCGCCGCCTCATCACGCGCCAATGGGTCGGTTGCGGAGCTAGTGCAGCCCGGTCAGGAACGGGAGGATGAGCCGCCCCCCCCCCGCACGACGGTATGCAAAATCAAGATATGCAATCCACTTTACAAGCGGTCTACCTAGTGTCACTATTGATTCCGCTGGAGGCTGCAATGAACCACATCGGCGAACTCATTGAGGCGAGACGACGGCAGCGCGGGCTGTCACGGCTCCAACTCGCGAGTCGCCTGGGCGTCTCGAACCAGACGGTCTTGAACTTTGAGAGAGACCCCACCTATAACCTGGGAACAGGTCTTTTGCGACGCCTCGAAGGGGCGCTGAACGTCACTTTTGACGTAACCATGAAAGAGGAAACCATGAGCGCGAGCATTCAGATGGGAAACGACGAATTCATTCTGTACATCCGGAAGAACTACCCGAACTGCGCCACAACCAACGTCGATCTCGGCAAGCGAATTTGGGCGTGGATCAAGGATCACGACGCGACGGCTGCCAAGGTGGGCAAGGAAGAAGCCGTGCCGTGCATTTGGGGTGACACTGCCGCAAATATTGGGGAAACCAAGCTTCCCACCTGGGCCACGCAGTTTAGCTTCGAGCGCTCGCTGCTTCCGTCGCTCTATGACCATCTCGACGCGCTCGGCACCGTTTGAGATCAGCCTCACGCGGCCCCCCGGTCCCTTGCAGCTAGGGACCGGGATTGAAACTCCCGATCGTCCCGCCGAATCATTCCTGAAAAATCCTTAGCGCGGTTTAGCGAACGGACGCGGAAATACTGTTTTCCAATCAAATCTGTTCATCCGAAGCTCACGAAAAATCTCAACAGCAAGTTCTTCCTCACAAACCCAGTGATCGTACTCATCCCTGCGGCGCTTTTTCTCCCGAGCGTGGTCGCCTCTTAGATCGGCCTCTAGTTGATCGCAAAAAGTCGGATGGGCTTCCTTGAAATTCCTGAAATTCCTTTCTAGTGATTGATAGCAATTGTCTTCTCCCCTACGACGATCCATTGTTCTCTTCTGACGCTTAGGGTCAGGCCTGTAACCCAAACTCTCTAGTAGTTCAGCGACTTGAGGAAACCGAAACTGCCCCGTGGCTACTTGTGGATACATACAACAAGCAATTGGCGCAGAACTCTGGACGATATCTTTCCGAGGCACCCACCAGAGTGGAAGTAACTGTATGTACCAATCCAACACGTTCAGCACACCCCGCCGCTCCTGCGGTGGATCGCATTTGGCATGCTTGGCCAAAACTTCCATAGCCCCATAATTCTCAAGACGCTTGATTCCTTCAAATGCGCTTTGCAAACTGTCCCGGTACTTTTCGACTTCTTTTTCCGGAGGGAAGGAAACGGCCATTCGGTGGGGCGGACACGACCAGCCAAACTGTAAATGCGATTTGCAGAAACAATAAAGAGTGCTGGCTAACGTCTCTGGGAGGCACCCCAACCCAACAAGTTCGTCGAACGCGACTGTGAAACGTTCCTGATCATCCGGGTCTACCTTGTCACGAACGAACTTTAGCCCCACCCGCCTGAACTCCATTGAAAACTCTTCCAGGTCGAGGCGTCTGCGGCCCAGCAGAATACTGGCTGCGACCTCCTGCTCAAGTTCCTTCGAGATGGCTTTTTTCGACATTTGCAGCTTCCTCTGACTCGTAAATTAGATGCAGGCCAACTGCGCCATGTGTCGAAAATCGCCCGGCTGGTTCGGCCTCGGCGCGACGACGGCCAGAAAAATCTGCAGCCCCTTCTTGCCTCAGCAGTGAATCGGAAATGTTCCTCTCCACTTGCTTTAGAACATTACCTTTCAGATCGAATGAGGGGTAGGCATATTGAGGGCTAGTAGAACTTTTTGGAGAGAGCCATGAGCAGGAAAAAGAAAGACGAGCTCAAAATACTGCCGTCCAGCCAGTCTGGGAAGGTTGACTTCGAGGCGCAAGCACGGAAAAGAAGCAATAGGCGGATCCCAGTCGCCGCGAACGAGCCTATTGCGTCCGAGGCGATCAAGGGATGCTCCTACATCTACGCACCAAAGGGGCAAGCAGGAGAATATGCTCCTCTCGCCTGTAATCCATATCGCGGCTGCGGCCACGGGTGTTGCTACTGTTACGTTCCGCTAGTCCTCAAGATGAAGCGCGGGGAGTTTGACGCGGGCGCTGTTCCCCGCCCGGACTTTCTCAAGAAACTCCGCAAGGACGCAGTCAAGTATCAGGCGGCTGGTTACACAGGGCAGGTCATGCTGTCTTTCACTAGTGACCCTTATCATCCGGGTGACACAACTCTCACGCGCGAGACCATCGAGTGCTTGCAGGAGTACGGGCTGGGCGTCTGCACTTTGACTAAGGGCGGAACCCGATCATTGCGCGACCTCGACCTTTTTCGGCCCAGCCGCGATGCGTTCGCTTCTACCCTGACGAGCCTTGATGATGCATTTTCGTTGAAGTGGGAACGCAATGCCGCGCTGCCTGGAGACCGCATCACCGCGCTGAAGGCATTTCACGACGCCGACATTTACACCTGGGTAAGTCTAGAGCCGACTCTTGACTGCGACTCCAGCCTCAAGATCATCCAGCGTACGCATGAGTTCGTTGACCTATACAAAATCGGGCGGGTGAACTACCTACCCATGACCAAGACGACGGACTGGAAGGACTACACCGAGCGGATGATGGTGCTGTGCTCGGAACTCGGCGTTACGCACTACTTCAAAAAGGATTTGCAACAGTACCTACCAGCGGGCTACAGCAACGTACTGCGGCAAAATCAGCACCACTAAGAACATTGAAACCGGAATAAGGAGGGCAGGATGGACATAGAGGGCTATGTAAATCCTCGGAGTCTGGGCAACGATGAGCCAAACCGTTTCTTACAAGCGGATATTTTCATCGAGCAAGTATTGTGGGACAGATACGTCGCTCACAAAAAAGACGTTCACCGACAGAACGTGAAGACGTGGGACGTCACTTTTATGACGGCGATGGCATGCAGAGGCGCATCGGGAGACATGCTGCGACGAGGCATCGAGTTCGAGTGCAAAATAGGCCATCACAAGCCTTGCGTACTTCGAGCATACCAACATCCACGATACATGGCGCTCTGCGTCGGCCAAGAACATCCGAGCTAAACCCGAAATTCCCAGCCCGTTATCGTGTGGATGACAAGCCGGTTCTCATTGACCCCCGGAGTTTTCGTCTTCAAAGGCGGAAGACGAAGAAGGTCCTCCGGCTGCAGCGAGTTCGCTATGCAGATGTTGTCGATGATGGTCCACCGTCGATTCGAATTGATTAACCAACCTGAGAGCCTACTCGAGCACATCAGGCCCTCGTTTCTTCGCGGTTGCGCCAACTTGACTGGTGAGGAAGAATCTCCAGAGCGCGTCTGGAGCGCCTGCTGGGAGTCCTTCAACGCCCACCTATCAAAAGAAGCTAAACAGAAACCTCATCTGTTTCAGGTTCGAAGCCATCAAACGAAAGGTCAGGTCCAATCCCAAGGCTGCCGACTTGAGTCATTCGCGATTGAGCATCAATTAGAGGAAAGCGCAGGGCTGTTCGGGAAAACTGCGAATTACCCTGCAAAAGAATCGGCGTAGATGCGAGCAATCCCATTTTCTTGAATTTCACCAGATCTTCCAGTTCATTCACCATGGTTAGACCTTGCGCCGGAAATAAATCCGCCGGTTTCTTTCCAATGACTTCGTCAAGCGTTTTTCCCAATAACTTGAGCAAGTGCGTATTTGCCCATTGATAACGCCCGTTCAAGTCCTTGATCGTTGCTGCCAAGGGGATACCTTCCAGAAACGCTACAAAGCATTCTAGGAGCGGGTTGTCGACGCTTGTGCGGCGAACTGCGTCATCTTGCCATGGGGAAATCGGCATCAGCACCTGTTGACCACGTAGTGCCATATCGACTGCTACATGGGGGAAGAGAACATCTCCTATGTATTTTTTGTCTGAAGAATCAAAAAATGAAAACTGCCAAGAGTGGAAGAGAGTAGGAACGCCATCCACCTGCAGATTCACAACGCGAAATACCTCGGATCTGCCGTCGATTTCCATCAAATTCTCGTCTTCTGGAGATTGCTTGAAAGCGGCATCGTAGGCAGAATTACTCCACCTCCAGCTTGCACTTGTCTCACGGATAAGTATGGGAACGGGGATACATTCCACGAAGGTATCGGCAACCGTCAGTAGGAATTCGCGACTGCCCGCCTCATGACCAACAAGAGTCCTCCGTATCCGATCCAGGGTCTGATGTAGCTGCTTCTCAATCTCTCGCAGCAACAGACGCTCACCACCGGAAGGCACGTCGGCGAATCGGTTTGCAGGCTGGCCGCTCAACTCGCGCTCGACCGCAGCCCTGATGAGATCTTCAAGCGATCTGCCCTGATCCGCAGCTTCCTTTTTGAGCAAACCATGAATGTCTTTCTTTAGCTTTACGGTTGTCCGTACCCACTGCTCAGTTTCCATCAACCCCTCGATTCGACTCTACTGTATGTATCTATGCCAGAATAATACACCTATACAGTCGCATCGACAAAGAAAAGCGCAACTAAAATTCGTTACTAAAGTGCTTATGCTCTATGTGTTTACAGTACGACTGTAAATTTTTACTGTAAACGCACTTGACTTTATCTCACATTGCTGTAAGCTGATGTCGGTTTGAGGTGGATCATGCATTGCACGGTCGAGGAAGATCTTCTGGGAGGTGATCAACAGAATGGATTTCTTGCGTTTACCTTACGGCAGCTTTCCGGCTGCTGCTCGACTTAACGAGCTTCTAATTGCGCTTGCTCTTTTGAGTCCCAGGAGGGTCAAATGAACGATTTGGTCCATCGACGAGTTGAAATCCAATTTCAACTATGGCTCCGGCGGCTGCCCGCAAATTCTGCAAGCAAGGCAGAATCTTCGAACAGTGATAACCAACCGAATAACAATTGCGCCGCTGGCGGCAACGGCATGCTCAGCAAACTCGCTCGCCTGGTTGCCCCTGGGCTGCTCGTAATCGCTCTCCTGCTCGGGACGGCCTGCGGTCGATTAGATCCGTACGCAACGAAATTCCCTCAAGTGGGCCTCGGCGACGACCGGGCCCGTGTCGTTAACCTGATGGGGCAGCCGGACTGCGTCAACTCCGTCGAGGTGCCATTACTGAAGGCAGAGCAGTGGGTCTGGCGTGCCCCCGGCAAAGGACGTGTATATATCGTCATGATGACAATGGACCGCACCGTGGCGAAGTTATCGGTCGATTAAGCGATCAATCGTATTTTACGGGCGCTGGTCGCGTCCGCGAGAATTTTATAACGACAAGAGGAGTGAATGATGAACCCGAAAACCCCGGATGCCCAGAAGCATCAACCGCTCGATCTTGAGACGGCGGTTGACACCACTAAACTGAAGGAGAACACCGGCCTTCTCAGAAAGATCACAGCCAAAAGCGCAATTAGTCGCGCTAACGCCCATGGTTGGTTACGGGCGGAAACTGCGTTGGCAGACGCAAGAGCAAACGTGGCGATCTGTGCCGTGAATATCGCAGAGACGCAGATTCGTAGCGAGATCGTCGGCGCAGCGATGCCTCAAATTGGTGCATTAACGACCCGACTCAACGCGTCTACCGCAGCTGTTGACCAGGCACTCTCAAACGGTGCTGCCGGGGAGGTCTATACCCACCTCTCCAACCGCGCAGCAAACATCGCCTTTGCAAATGATCTCCTGGGCACTGGCAAGGTCAGCAAAGAGGAGAGAGATGTGATCGTGAGTTTCTCAGAGGCCGACGCCAGCGATGACATCCTACGCTCGCGTACCCGCATGAAGGTGGCCAAAGACGCCGTTAATGCGTTGCACTCATGTGCGCTGGAGGGCATTGAACGGGCCAAAGAGAAGCTGCGGAGCTGATCATGACAGAAATCGTTTCCTATGTTCCGGCTGAACTCGAACGGATACGGGAGGAAACCGAGTTGGTCGATGAGCTGGTATCGTCCGGCGCGATTACCGAGGCCGAGCGGCAACAGCTGCTTGACCAGTTCTTGGCTGAACATCATGTAGACCGCGAATCGAGAGCCCGCCGTGCTCGATTCGCCCCAACATATGACCTTCACATTGGAGAACACATTATGAATGCCAACGACATCGTTACCCAGATCGCTCATACGCACAATGTGATGAGCGCCCAGGTTAGAAAACTGAATGAACTCTCGCCCAAACCCACTTCGATGACCGGGGCGGAAACGGGCACAACAAGTGGTCTAGCGGACCTTCTGCAAGCCACCATCGCGGGGCACATCTCCAATGCCACTGAATCTCTGCGCGCCATTGCCGAGGTCGAGGCGGCCATGTGCGCTCCCGTCAGCAAGGCTACCGTGACCGTGACAAACTCTACACTGGGCAGTTCGCAAATCATCGATGCTGAGGTCGGGGAGGTAGTATGAAGCTGCTCGAAAACCTGTTGATTAGCATGGCGGGCTACACTCCCAGGACGGTTGAGGCTGATGCACATGAGGAACGCGAGCCTCTCTTGAAACTAGGCTGGTCGGTCATGCTCGCCATGCTGGTGGCGGCTGCCAATTGGGCAACAGCTGGGTGGGTGTACTCAGAAGGTGCACCCACCCCAGTACGATTCGCAGTCTCGACTGCTGGGGCAGCCTTGGGGGGGGCGATTGTTGTTGTATTTGATCGCGGCTTCATCTATTTCGCCGACACCTCAATCGCCAAGGGAAATGGCACCGTAATCGCCTATGCGGTTTCCCGCATCTGCATCATTCTTCTGGTGGGAAGCATCACTGCGCAGGCGGTGATTCCGATCATCATGGGCAAGGAGCTCGCCGCGCACGCGCTACACATGACCGAGCAGTCCGAAGCGGACCGCATGTCGAAACTCAGTACTCAGTATGACCTCGGCTCCAAGAAGGCTGCGGTCGCGGCTGCTACCACTGAAGTCAAGCGACTCCAACAAGCTGCCTCAACAATCCCTCCTGACATCCAACAAGTGCTGGCAATAGCACGCTCGTGCTGGGCCGATTACACAAACCGCAGGAGCGAGTTGGTGAGGGCAGGCGTCTCAGAGGCGCAAGGCCGGGAGCAGTTGGCATGGAAGGCATCTGAGTGTTCCCGCGAATCTAAAATTGCAAACGCCGAGCGGGACGCGTACGTCAAGCGCACACGAGCCCAGCTTAATGCCGCCGTCGACCTCAACGGCCAAGCCAGCACCGAGTTCTCATCTGCTAATACGACCATCAAGGGGAAAATCGAGAGTGCACATGCAATCGAGGCGGACGCGATCACACCCCGCTCATCGACAGTGCTTTATTCGATGCTGAGGAGTGACCCCGGCGCACTGACGAAATGGGCAATCATTAGCCTCACACTCCTCTTCTTGGAGTTGTTCCCCTTGATCCAGAAATTCCAGGCTGGGCAATCAAGCATCGGCCGCAGGATCGCCATCGACAGGGCAATCAGGAGACTCCAATCTGACGAACTGTTGGCCAGAGCCGAGCATAATATGGTCGTCGCCAATGCTATCACTGAAGCGTCCAAGCGGGCTGTTGCAGATGCCATGACGAACCCGGAGGTCAGGGCAATATTCGCCGAAGTGTTCGCTGCGAATATCGCCGCGTACGCGCCGACCGGGGCCGTGCAGTCAATGATGCATGAATTCTCAGCCCGCCAGTATGATGTTGACCAGTTCATGCACCGTTTCCCCCGATACGCATCCGTTATCGCTCAAGCGTGGTCGAAGGCGATCCATGAAACCGCTGACATTCTGAGTTGTGGTATCCGCGGCGCAGGCGCGTAATCGTAACCTGGAGGGCGGTCGGCGAGTGCTTCCGTACGGAGGAGGCAAGCGCCAGTGGGGCCGTTGCGGCGCGAGTGCGGGCATCTTTATTGGGCAAATTCCCAGCCCGCTTTCCAGCCCGTAGTCAGGCCGTCTTATACGTATTTAGAAGAGCTTGGCGGTTTAGGCAAGTAGTTACAAGTTGCTCCAAGTAGAGGTACCCGAACGGTTGACACGGTAGAGGTCAGGAGTTCGAGTCTCCTCGTGCCTACCATTTCTTTTCTTAGACTTACAAGCAACTCACAATTTTAAAAAACACAGCGTGGGAGCACCAAGGAAACAATAGGCGTTCATCCTGCGTTTGGGGCTCCCACTAACTGATGCGCCGCCGCACGGCACAGCCTGATCTCCTTGGCCTCAAAATCAATACCACCCCACTCAACTGTCCGAACATCACATAGTTGATAGTGTTTCTTGCGACGTCACCCAAGTGCCTCAATATCCCCGCCAGGCTCGCCAATTAACATTCGGGTACGCCATACTGGCCCAACAGGCGGTGTCGGCCGATAATGTCGGTCATGCGATTCTGGTTCGCGCGCGATCATGAGGTATCAATCCACGAGCAACTTGCGACGCAGATCGTGCTCGGAATTGTCTCCGGCGAACTGGAAGCAGGGCAGCGTCTACCAAGCACACGCGATCTGGCGCGCCGATTCCAACTCCACGCAAACACTATCAGCGCCGGATACCGGCGGTTGGAGCGGGAAGGGTGGGTGGAGCTTCGCCACGGAAGCGGCGTTTACGTGCGGGAAAAGAAACCGGAGGCCGCAGTGCGTCGCGATCTCGCGCTGGACGGCCTGATTGCAGGATTCTTTCGCGCGGCACGAGAGACGGGAGCACCGCTCGTCGAAGTTCGGTCTCGCCTGCATCGCTGGCTCTCAATGCAGCCTCCCGATCATTTTCTAGTGATTGAACCAGATGAGGAATTGCGACAAATTCTGATTGCGGAAATCGCTCAGGCGGTTCCGTTCGCAGTGCATGGTTGCGCTCCGGAGGATCTACAGAATATAGCCGTGTTGCTGGGAGCGGCTCCTGTGGCGATGCCGAGCAAAAGAGAATTGGTATGTAAGCAACTGCCCAATGGAACCGATCTCATAACGCTGAAGGTTCGCTCAGTCCCGAAGAGCCTGTCGGGATATCTGCCGGTGCCCCCTGGTTTGCTGATCGGTGTAGCGTCGCGTTGGCCGGAATTCTTGAAATTATCGAAAACAATGCTGGCCGCCGCCGGCTTTGACACGGACAGCCTCGTTCTGCGCGACGCACGAAAGCCCGGCTGGGTGCGGGGGCTCAAGCCGACTGCAGCGGTCGTCTGCGACTGCCTGACGTCCGCCGCGCTACCGAAGGATTGTCGTGCCGTTGTATTCGAGATTGTTGCGGAAGAGTCGCTCAATGAGCTGCAACATTATCTCGAACCCCTGGTGGGGCCTTCCGAGTAGATCAAGAATAATCCTGTGTGCCTTGTGACAGCCTGTGACACCCGAAGAAGTGTCACAAGGCGGCGTTTCTTCGCGTAGAACTGCGGCTACGATCTTGGAGAGTTTGGTTCTCTAAGGAGGATGTATGCGGAGAAGAGTAGTTCTCGTGCTTCTGGTGATCGCTATCACCGTTCCGGCAGTCGCTCTTGAGGGGGCGGAGGCAGCCTATGTCGGCGGTACGGTTTCACACCTGCAACAAGGCGCAGTCGGGAGACTCGACTTGACCTCAGGCACGGAATTGGTATTTCTGACCCCGGGCTTAAGGCTGGAGATTCCTTACAATCGGATAGAGTCGTTTCAGCAGTCACAACAGCTAGCAGTGCACCTTGGAGTCGCGCCTACAATTGCTGTTGTCTTGGTCAAACATCGTAGGAGGAACCACTTCGTCCGAATCACCTATAAAGATAATGCCGGGGAGCCTCAAGTGGTGGTTTTCGAGATTCCTAAAACAATGCCGATGGTCCTCATGCCAATTCTTATGGCGCGCGCTCCGCAAGCGCGGTGCGCACCAAATTTTCACTGCGCCCCGGTACCCCGCTCGATTCCGACGCCGTCCAAAGAAGCTGAAAACAACAGCGCTGCGCTCACTCCTTCTCCAATTCAGAAGTGAGCGCAGGGAAGAAAGAAGGTTTGGGCGTTCGTCGAATCTTGGGCGGAACGCTCAACGTGCCAAAGCCAGAGCACCCGGAGCCACCAGGCGTTTACTGGGGTGCTTAGAGCTTAGGTGCGAAGAAGAGGTAGTTGGCCGAATACTGCACCCGGACTTCCTTGCCGATGTGCGCAGCATCGCAGCCTGAGACCGGTGCCTTGCCACCCCTCGTGTTCAGACGTTGAATGCTCGTGACACGGGAGAGCTGGCCATGACCGTCATGACTGACGGCGCTAATGAGCAGCCAGGGAATGGAATCGGCCTCGGGCGAAGGTGCAGTGGCAACCGCTTTGCCAGTCACGCTGCTACCGTCTCTCGCTTCCCACGACGGGCCAGCGAAATGTTTACCGAAGGGCTTGCCATTCCTGCTGAAAAGTTGTGCTTCGGGGGCCTTGAGCGTCCAATTAAACTGAGTGCCATCCGCTTTACAGGTATAAATCTGGTCGCCTTTTCCTCCGACTTGGATAACGAGCTGTTCGTTAGGCGGCGGTTGGAGCTGCTGCGGCACTGTTTGCGCAGCGCAAGAAAGCGAAAGAACGCAGCTCAGCGCTACGAACAACGCGGCAAACAATGCGTTGGAAACAAACCTGCGAGTGGCATTACACATGAAATGGGCTCTCCTTTGGCGGCCAAGACTTTCGCCGTCCGCGCGGGAGAGCATATCATTTTCCGTTGAAACCATGAACCGGACCTCAAACTATGACCGGCTACACTGATCGCTCGAAAGAATTTACCGACACTTCCCGAACGCCCTCAGTTTGCGGCTTTCTACACGTTCCGGCAAACCCCTCCGGCGATGGTCTTGTGGTTACGCACGGCGCCGGGGCAAACTGCCAGTCTCAGCTCCTCATGGCGCTTTCCAATGCATTCTGCGAATCTGGTCTTACCGTTCTCCGTTGTGATCTCCCATTTCGGCAATTGCGCCCGCATGGCCCGCCACGGCGCGGCAGCAGTGAGCGCGACCGGGAAGGACTGCGTAACGCCGTTGAGGCAATGCGGCAGGAGGTTCCTGGGCGAGTGTTCCTGGGCGGACATTCCTATGGTGGCCGTCAGGCTACGATGCTGGCTGCAACTGAACCGGGGCTAGTGGATGCATTATTCATCCTCTCTTATCCGCTCCACCCGCCCAAAAAGCCGGAACAACTGCGGACCGCCCATCTTCCAAACCTCAAGACTCCTGTGCTTTTCATGCACGGTTCACGAGATGGAATGGGTATGATTGAGGAGATGCAACGGGCGATGGGACTGATTCCAGCGCGAACGGCCTTGGTGCCGATCGAAGGTGCGGGACACGAGTTGATCTCAGCACGGACGATGCAGAATGTGATGGCGATGATGGTGGAGGAGTTCCGGAAGTTCTTCCCACAATAGTCGAGAATCTCAGGACAGGCTCGCCGGCAAATTTTGATGCTAATCGATATCCTTCAAACAGCGGCAAGGAAGCGCACCACTCGCAGCTTTACCAGCACACTGGCCCACCTGGGCGCGCTTGGACTGTTCTCCCTAGCCATTCTGGATGCCTTGCCTCTGCCGACGTTTGGCGGCCCTGACATTCTTACCGCGATTCTCGCCGCGAGACATCGCAATCCGTGGTACGAGTATGCAGCGGTTGCAACCTTGGGCTCGGTAATTGGAGCCTTTATTACTTTCAGACTGGCGCGCAAGGCGGGCAGTGAATATCTGACCAAGCACTTCAAAAGCGGGCGCACGCAAACCATGCTGAGAGTGTTCGACAAATGGGGAACAGGCGCACTCGCGATATCTGCGGCCGTGCCGTTCCCAACACCCACCAGCCTGTTCTTTGCAGCAGCGGGGGCCACTGGCTACAGCACGAGGAAATACCTCATCGTTGTTGGAATTTGCCGGGCGGTGCGTTACACCTGCATCGCCTATCTCGCACGTCACTACGGAAGTCACTTCACCCGCATCATCCGACATCCTGTCCAATATTGGGGATGGTTCTTGCTTTTTGCCTTGATTGTTGCGGGGTTGGCCGTAGCCGGAGTCATGATTACCAAACGGCTGGAGACTGTTTCCAGTCCCGGATAATGCAAAGCCAACATGAGGGAGTTATCAGTAGGGAAGGTAAGTTGGTTCCCCAGTGCGAGGCGCCAGACGCTCAAGCGTTCGTCGGAAATCCCAATCTGTTACGGGCTTCCGCAGACCTGCCGCGCCGCCAAAGAAATAAATGATCTGCGTCCGCCCACACCTTGGCGCTGGATTGATTGGGCTGGAAAAGGTTTGGGAGGACCATCCGGGACGAGGATTTCTGGCGACGGCCTACAACAACTGCGGTGATAACAGCAAGCGCCTCGGTGTTATAGCTTGTTATAAGAGTAGATGCAAGGCAGCTCTGGAAGGATGCACTCTCAAGAAAAATTAGCTAAGCAGGGCACTCCTTTTGCAATTGGGTTGCCTCGGCCAGGCGATCCGCAATGACCTTGTAAGCAGATAGGTTGAAAACGAGTCCAATGTGAGTTCCAGGAACCTCGAAGTCCTTCTTGCAATTCCCGGTTCTGCAGTATCGCGAATCGACAACTCCGTCGTTGAGCGTGTAAATTGCCGTCTCGAGCACGGATTTTGGAACCCTGCGACGCAATGAGCTCACAAAATTGCAGGCGCAACGGGCGGTATAACACTGGGGAAGCACATTGGACCCGTGCTGCTCCAGAATGTGCTTGCGAACCATTTCGGCCGCCCGCAGAACGCTGTGATGAGCGATCGTTCCGCGGAAGGGAGCTCCCAGCGTTATCACGGAAGCGATGTCGTCCGGCCTTTGACCGGCTATCGACCGGGCAATTACCCCACCCAGACTGTGTCCGATGAGGTGAACTTTCCGGCCTGTATCTTTCACCGCTTTATCGATCGTCGCATTGAGCCGATGCTGAATCAGGAGATTGGGACATTCAGCATTAAAGCCGATGCCGGAAAGGTAGGGCTGATAGCCGATCCTTCGAACCCAGAACCGGAGTTCCGCCAGATAATGGTCGGTACCAAGAAATGCCGGTACGATCACCACTCCTGAATTATCGCCATGGGGTACGCCCAAGCCGTAGTAAACGGGCGAGCCATGCAACAACAGTAGGTCCGCAGCGAACAGCGCTTCCTTCCAAATCGATATATGAGCTTCTGCTGAATCTTCTTGGATTATTTTGATCAGACGTGTACTCATAGCGGGTTCGTGCACTTGCTTTCCGGTCCGCACCCCAATTTTCGGGCCGGGCTGCCGTAAAAAATCACCGAGCTCGCTTAATTGGATGCTTGTTGCTGCCCATACAGTTTAGGAATTCTTTGGACTGGAAGAAATTGGCGTGCCAAGGCACCAAGCCCTGGCACGCCAACAAACAAGTTAACTCGCCCCAAAGAGGGCCGGTACGACTGGTTTAGGCTTCAGCGGCCGCTGCCTGGGTCGCCTTGGTTCGCGTCCGACGGACCGCCTTGTGGACGGGTTTGTGTTTTGCGGGCGTCTTGGCGTGCGCCCGGGATTTCGTGATCGAATCCGCAAGGGCCTTTTCGGCATCCACAAAGCTCTTTACGCTCTCCCCTGCAATGTCAGCCACCGGCAAAATCCGGATTGGCATCTTGAGATCCAGCGCGCGGCTAGCAGCTTGCATGTTGACATTGAGCTGCTGTCCGGCGAGATCGAGCAGTTTCTTCTGGGCATCTATGAAGGCATCTGAAGCCTCGCGCCCCAGTTTGGCCAGTTCGGTTTTGGCTGGCTTCCTGCCGCCATGCTCCTTTTTGACGTCCTCGGTCTCTTCGGTGATGACGTCGAGGAATTTCTTCTGTGCGGCAACGAATTCATCCATCGCTTCGCCGGCAAGTCCAATCAGGCCATTTCCGGGAACGCCCTTGTCGCCTTCAGAACTCTGCAACCAGCCTTGCGTGCGCTTGCTGGCCAGGACAAGGAAATTCTGTTGCATCTCGACAAAAGTATCCACGCTGCGGCGGATGACGTTGGTCAATGCCACGGCCGTGCCATATTCACTTACGCGTTCCTTGACGCCGTTCATTACAATTTCATTTTCCTGCTGCGCCAAGTCAAGCAGAATGCGTTGTGCTTCAATATAGTTTGCGGTACCCTCAACTGCGATTTCCGTGAGAATCTTCACAGGGCCGTCTTCAGTTTCTGATTCGGATATCCCCTTGCGGAATGTCTTCATTGCGTTCGTGTTCTGGCGCATGGCCAAATCGACGAGGATGCGTTGGGTGGCGAAAAAGCTCTCTAATCCCTGCTGTGCCCAACCAGAAAGCAGAGACACGAAGGAAGAGGGGTGTTCATGAATTGCGGTACTCGATGCTCTAGCCATATTCACCTCGAATTGCTGCATTGCAGCATCGATCGACATGTTAGTATTTGGTGGTCGCCCTGTCAATAGAGCAACGATAAATATTGCATCGCAATAGGAGGCGTTTCCTTGGAGCCGCCCAAAGTTATTATCAAGAAATATGGAAACCGAAGATTGTACGACACTTCGAGGAGCCGATATATCAACCTTGACGAGATCGCAGCCCTGGTCCGAAATGGAACAGAGGTGCAGGTAGTAGACGTCAAGTCAGGCGAGGATCTGACGCGCGTCACCCTGACCCAGATCATCACCGAAAATGCAAAGGACCAGCCAGCCGGACTGCCGCTCGAATTGCTTCGGCAACTAGTGATGGCTTCAGACCACGTGGGCCAGGAATTCATCATGTGGTACCTGAAATCGGCGTTCGATACCTACCAAAAACTCCAGAACGCCA
>Ga0316231_1000134_pt1 | contig 120814 bp, 105 predicted proteins | sample TBH18027metaG_FD_206002 | JGI IMG/M metagenome (GOLD analysis project Ga0316231, IMG submission 206002) | Freshwater microbial communities from Trout Bog Lake, Wisconsin, USA - TBH18027 | ecosystem: Environmental > Aquatic > Freshwater > Lake > Hypolimnion/Profundal zone | place: USA... | reverse complement strand
GAGTCCTCAAGTATATAAGGAGTATATATGAAGTATCTAAGGAGTATGCGCCATCTTGTCATATAAAAAATAACCCATTTTCTTTCAAATTATACTGTATTGTTATGAAACAACAAAAGGGATCCTCTCGAGGATCCCTTTTGTAAAATAATATATTGTCTGATCTTATTTTTCCAACACAACTACCTGAAATGTTCCGGGGATCATTTTAGGTCTTCCTTTTTCACCAGCCGCCTGTGCTTCAAAATCTGCTGTTGGTAAATACAATTTATGTGTTGATACGTCTATACAAATTGTTCTCGCCCCTTTTTTAGTAGGAACATTGTCGATCACTTTAAACTCATTGCCCGAAACTTCTTTCACAACAGTAACTGTACCTTCTCCATTGGAAGTGAAAACTAATTTTGTTGCAGGATCAAAAGCAGCACCATCAGTACCGTTCCCGATAGGAAGCTTATCGATAATTTTTCCATTAGTAGCATCCATTACTACTAATAATTTATCGCAGGTAGAAAATAATCTTTTGGTGGCAACATCTATCTCTAAACCGGAAGGACCATCGCCCGGCGCCAATGACCAACGATTAGTTATCGCATTTGTTGCAAGGTCGATAACGGCTATCTCATTTTTGTCTTCAATGTTTACAAATAATTTTCCTGCATTATCACTCACGGCAGTTTCGGGTTTGCCGCCTACAGGAATAGTAGCAACAACTTTTTCAGTTGCAGCATCAATAATGCTAAGGTCTTTACTACGACCATTACAAGTGATCACTTTTTTAGAGAATGCATCATACATGATGGCATCAGGATTTTCGCCTGTTGCAATTTGACTTAAAACTGCATTGGTTTTTAAATCGAAAACGGTAACGGTATTTATTCTTCCATTGCTTGTATAGCCTTTGCCCAATGCATTATTGAATGCAATACCATGCACACCCGTAGTGTTTGGAATAACACCTAAAGAATCTCCCGTTGCTTTGTCTAAAATATTAACCTGTGTTCCGTGAGAGAGATATAATTTATTACTGTTAGGGTTAACAGCAATATAATCCCATCCACCGCTGCTTGTTACATGAAATGTTTTGGTAAGCTTGTATCCGCTTTGAGCATTTACATTATTCAGCGATACGATTGCCGCAGCAATAATTAAAAAAGAAAAAAATGATTGTTTCATATTGATTTTGTTTTAGTCTTTTACTTCTTTGATGAATTTTCCGTTTACGTCAAATAAAATGTCTTTCCCTTTTATACCAATTTCATAATTGGTCTCCCCCGACGGTTTTGTAATTTTTGCAGTTTCCTTTATAACCACATTCTTATAGTGCTCCTTAAAATAAGGCAGGATATCTGCAGGTAATTCTGCCGTGGTAACAGGAATTTCTGTCTCTTTTAAAATTCCTTTTGCATCATATAAGGCCGACATTTTTTTACCCGTCTGTACAAAGTCAACTTCATAGTTACCATCTTCCTTATCCCATTTCACATGCGTAACATTTGGAAAATCCTTTGCAAATGAGGCTTTTGCAGCATCAGTTGTTTTTGATTTGTCTTGAGCATGCAAATTGCAAAAGATCATCAATCCAAAAAGAGGAATTATCTTTTTCATAAATATCGTTTGGGTGTCAAATCTATTGATACATTCTGCAGCAATTCTGAATTATGCATTATCCTATTGTTTTTTGTCTGAATAATAAACGGATCATACTCGGCAATACAATTAATAATAATGGTAATGCCACAATAAAACCACCGATCACAGCAATGGCTAATGGTTGGTGTAATTGAGCACCGGTACCGATCCCCAAAGCGATGGGCATTAATGCAATAACAGCGCCGAATGCCGTCATTAATTTGGGACGAAGTCTTGTTGAGATAGAATAAATAATTGCTTCATCAACATTGTTCGATGCTTTTAGAGATTCTTTGAATTGCAAGAAGGTGAAGATGGCATTCTCACCTATGATACCGATGATCATGATCAACCCTGTATAACTTCCCACATTCAATGCAGTATTTGTAAAATACAATCCCATATAACTTCCGCTGATGCCCAATACGGCGATCAATAAAATAATGACCGCCACTTTAAAATCTTTAAACAAGAACAGTATCACACCAAATACCAATAAACTTGCCGCGATCATGATCACCAATAATTCTTTGAACGATTGTTGCTGATCGGCATAAGCTCCGCCATACACCACAGCATAGCCCTGCGGCAATGTTATTTTTGATGAGACTTCTTGCTGAATATCTTTTATCACACTTCCGAGATCTCTTCCTTCCAAACGTGCCGTAACAACACCCATTGATTGCAAGTCCTCTCTTTGAATTTCCGCATCACCTGAATTAATATGAACATTCGCTAATTGATCGATGGGTTTTAATTTTCCATTTGGTAAAAACACGGGGGTCTTTGCAATATCTGCAATGCTTAATGTTCTGCTTCCGGGATATACTAACCGAACATTGCTTAATTGTTCTTTATCATAAACTGTTCCAACAACATTTCCTTCCAACGATGATTGCAATTGATATTGCAGATTGGCCGGCGTGATACCATATTGTGCCAATGTTGAACTGTTGGGTTCAATATTGATGGACGGACCTGCAATAACAATTCCATCAAACACATCTGCCGTGCCTTCTACTTTTGTAACAATGGATGAAACTTGTTTTGATAACTCCTGCAATTTCGATTGATCATTACCAAAAATTTTTACTTCGATAGGCTGAACAGATGTCATCAGATCGCCCAGCATATCGCCGATCACCTGCCCGAAATCTATACGCAGCGAAGGTTGTGAGGCTTCTACTTTTTTCCTGATATCACTAATAACTTCTTCAGTCGTTTTAGTGCGATTCTTTTTTAATTGAATTAAATAATCACCACGATTGGGTTCGGTGATAAAAAATCCCATTTGTGTTCCTGTTCTTCTGCTGTATGCTTCCACTTCCGGAATGGTGACCAACATCTTTTCTACTTCGCGTAATATCCTGTCCGTTTCTTCGAGTGATGTTCCCGGTGGAGAATTATAATCGAACACGATACTTCCTTCATCCATCTCCGGTAAAAATCCGGTTTCTAATTTCGGATAGATATAATAAACCGAAAATGCTAAAGCGATAATGATTACAAAACTTAAATACGGCCGTTTAATAAAGAAACCGACCCATCTTTGTGATTTTACTTCGTGCGATTTTTGCTTTTTATTTTTTAATGAGTTGATGTTTACATTTTTGGTGAACAACAGATACAAAACAGGTAATACGATCCATGTTACAAAAAATGAACAAACCAATGTGATGATCATCGTATCTGTCATCACTTTAAAATAGGCACCGGCAACACCGCTCATTAAAACGAATGGAAGAAAAATGACGATGGTACTTAATGATGATCCCACCATTGCCGGCAATAAATAATGAATGGCCTTTTGCACCAACGTGGTGGTTGGTTCTTCGGGATGTTCTTCATGTGTTCGATGAATTTGTTCTGCGACAACGATGGCATCATCAATGATTAATCCGATGGCTGCCGCTATCGCACCAAGGGTCATGATGTTCAGTGTTTGCCCGATGGCATACAGACAAATGATCGTCAATAAAATAATAACAGGAATGGTAATTAAAATAACAGCGCTTGCTTTTACGGATCGAAGAAAAATAATGGCAACAAACATGGCCAATGCTAATCCTATCCACAAACTATCGGTCACGCTTTTTACAGAATCCTTTACAAAATCGGCCTGCACATAAAATGGTAATATCGAAACATCTTTCGGGATGATTTTTTTCAGCGCCTCTAATTTCAGATTCATCTTATCACTCAATTCAACTAAGTTGGCATTAGGCTGTTTGATAACAGCCAGCAATATTCCTTCATGTCCGTTGGCATTGATCTTTACATATTCTTTTGCTTCCTGAATTTGAACATCGGCAATATCTTTCAGTAACACGATCCTTTTTCCATTATTGCTGATGACAATATTTTCTAATTGTTCTTTTGATGCAACGGCAGCGTCTGTTACGGTTAAATACAACAAGCAATAATCAGATAAATATCCATTTGATTTGATGAAGTTGGTTTGAGATAAAGCCGTGTTGATATTATCAGGTGTAATACCCAGTGTACTCATCTTTTGAATATTCAACACCATCCAATATTCTTTATTCTTTCCTCCGATCACTCTTATTTCTGAAACACCTTCTACCTGTGATAAAAAAGGTTTGATGGTATACATCGCCAACAATTTCATTTCAATGGGCGAACGTGTTTTACTTTCTAAAGAAAAACCTGTGATGGGAAGAATGGATGGGTTCATTCTCTCTACTGTAATATCAATATCCGGTGGTAATGTGTTTCTGATTTCGTTGATCTTCGATTCGATTCTTTGCTGACTGATATCAATATTTGCTTTCCAATCCATGAATGCAGAAATTTCACAAGTACCGCGACTTGTGGTGCTGCGGATCATTTTCAGGTCGGGCACTTGTTTCACTGCATTTTCTAATTGCCGTGTAACGGTGATCATCATTTTTTTTACCGGTTGCTGACCCGCATCTGCAATGATCTTTATTTTAGGAAAAGTTATTTCCGGAAATAATGCTGTTTGTAATTTACTGTATGCAAACAATCCGCCCATGATGATGATGACCACCAAAACAGTAACCGGATTTTTATATGTAGTGAAAAAGTTTTTCATCGCTGCATTGATTATTTAATGATGATCACTTTGGCGGTATCACCTAAACCATAATTTCCTGTCAATAAAATTTTATCTGCCGGCGAAAGCATCGGTGACAAGATCTCAACATTATTGATCGTCTCCAAACCCTTCTGCACAGGCAGTTTTACGGCAGTAACGCTGTCGATCATTTTCATGATCCAGAATTCCGTTTGTGTTTCATTACTCAATACGGCCGACTTTGGCAATGATGTTGTATTAATCTTTGCCTTTTTTATCAGGCTCACTTTTGCAATTAAATTTTCGGGTATTTGTTTATCGGTATTTACTTTGATTATATAACTCTGCGTTTGAGAAACAGCATCAACTGTTGGCAATGCAGCATCAACACGGCCGTCTAAAAAAGTCCCATCGGGTAATTTTAATTGCAGTTGATTGTTGTTGGGTAAGAATGGTTTCAGTTCGTATGGCAGGTCCAATAAAAAAACAAAACTTTTTGTATCAGTTATTGTTGCTAATTGTTCTCCATCCTGAATATAATCGCCAATACGATAATTCAATTGTGTGATATATCCGCTACCGGGTGATTTGATATGGATCACACCTTCAAAATGAAGGGAGCTGTCCAATGCATTGATCGTGTTGCCCAGACTTTGTGCTTCTTTTGTTTTGATCACAAATAACTCCTGCCCCTTGTTTACATATTTTCCCAACTGTGCATTCACTATCTGCAAATAGCCATTAGCATTGGCTTTCACAAAACTCTTTAAAAGAAATGCAGAAACAGCATTCAGTTCAACAACATCCGTCATGCTTCCTTTTTCGGGAGAAGCAATCGTTACAGGTGTTCCTGTCGATTCTGTCTTTTCTTCTTTCGGTTCTGCCTCTTTTTTTGCCGGCTCCGATTTACAAGCTGCCAAAATGCAAATAAAAAAAACTGCAGTAATTATTGATTGATTGATTTTCATGATCGTTTATTTTCTGTTCCAGTAATTAATTTCGTTGATGATCTGTAATTGATTGATATTATTTTGTGTGACAATATTTTTTGCCATGAGATGATTACCGATTGCCAGGATATAATCCGGCATTCTTACATCGCCCGATTCTAATAATTTTCTGTTGGCTTCAATCAAGATTTCAGTGTACCTGATCTGATTGTTGGCATCATCAATTATTTTTTGTGTAGAATGCAGTTGCTGAAACAGTTTTGCGATATTTTGTTCATATTGCTTTTTAAAGAAATCGCGGTAGCCTTGTCTTGTTTGTTCTGAGATAGCTAATTTATCCACCTGCATTTTCTTTTGCTTTCCATCATAGATCGGAACCGAAATAGTTACACCGGCACTGACGCCAAAATTCTTATAGGGTTGTTCGGCAAAAGAACTGAGATATCCTCCATCGGCATACAAATTCACTTTCGGTTTATAGTTGAATTCTATCTGCGCTGCGCTGTTCTTTAGTTTCAAGCTATCTATCACAAACTGCTGATAGAATACAGAGCTTTCTGCTTCGGGCAAAGCAGCGATCTGTAATTCCGGTTTTTTTAAAAGCACAGCAGATGTGTCTTTCAATCCGCAGAGATAATTTAATGCCGCCACTTCATTTTCAAATTGGATTTGATACTGGCTGATCAATAATTGCTGTTGTTGAACGGTTACCAGAAAACTTAAATAATCTGTTTGACGATAAATGCCACTCTCGGCCATCTTTTTCAGGATCAATTCTTCTTTTTGTAAAACATCCAACATTTCTTTGTTGAATTGATATTGTTGCCCGCTGCCGAATGCACTGATATATTGGGCAGTAATTGATTTCTTCAGGTCTTGTTCTGTGATCTTTCCGGTGATGGTAATCGATTCGTTTAATAATCGGATCGCCTCATGTTGATTGGCGAGGTTTTCTTTACTCACTAATTTTTGTGTGGCAACAATTTGTTGTGCAAAATTTACACCGTTTGTTATTGCATAATCATAACCCCATCCATTGTAGGATGGTGAATAGGAATTTGTGCTTTGCCCGCTTACCTGTGGTTTATACCCGGCAAGGATGCGCATACTATCAATGAGATTGCTGAGTTTCTGATTATTATAATCTTTAAATACGGGGCTGTTTTGCAATCCTTCATTGATATAATAATCCAAGGTTTTTTCCTGTGCAAAAACAGTGAAAGAAAATAAAATTAAAAAAACGAAATTGATACTTTTTTTCATTGTCGATAGTGCAATTAATTTTTAAATTCTATCCTGAAAATATGGTGCTGATTGTTGAAAGTATATGTGATATTAAATTCTGCAAGGCGACAGATCTCTTTGATGATAGCAAGGCCCAATCCCGTTCCTTCACCGGAATCTGATGGCTTATAAAAGCGCTGGAATACTTTTTTTATTTCGAGCGATCCGTTTATTGCATTATTGCTAAAACAAACAAATTCGTCAGTCAGTTCAATATTTATTTTGCCTTTTTCCGGTGTGTACTTAATACAGTTATTCAATAAATTATTAAAAAGAATTTCTGCAAGATGATGATGAAATGAAAGTGTGACATTTTTGCAATTCGTTTCAATTTGTAATTGTTTCGACTCGATCAACTCTTCTCTTTCCTGTATTTTTTCAAGAATTATTTTTTTAAGGTCAACAGACTCATTCAAAACAAATTGTTTGTTCTCTATCTTGGTTAATAATAACAATGATTGGTGGAGTTTTGATAATCGCTGTGCCGCGTCTTCAATAGAAAGTATCTGTTGCAAACTCTGTTCTTTTAATTCTGTTTGCTGTAATAAGAGATCGATCCTAGACCGAATAACCGCAAGCGGTGTTTGCATTTCATGCGATGCATTTTCGGTGAATGATTTCAGTGCGGTATAATCCTCATAAATGCTTTGTGTCATTTTATTCAAACTCACATTCAGCAAATTCAATTCATCAATCGTTTCTGAAGATAATTGCAATGGCTGCCTGTTTGAAATATGATACTCTTTAATTTCATCAATCGTTTTATAAAAAGGTTGCCATAATCTGTTGATGAGATTTCTGTTGATCAAATAATTGAACAATAGAATCAATGCGATCATCCCTATCGTCACCAAAATGATCAATTTCAAAAGGTCTTCTGTTTCTGCTTCAGATTTATTTACGGTGATCAAATAATTTTGCCCGGCTACCTGAATAGAAAAGAATAGTTGTTTTATCGATTCGTTCTCTTTTTCCCTTGGATTATAAAACTTGCTATTTTTAAAAAGCGGTCTTGCTATTATTTCTGATGATTTTTCAATTGTGATCCACTGATGTCTTGTATTTTGAATTTCGGGAAGCGCATTGTGTTGTTCAACAAAATGTACGATCTCAAATTGCTCAGAGCGGAGTGTTTCTTTCAATTGTCTTGACAGCACATAATCCAATACAAAATAAAAAGCAATACTGCCCAACACAAAAGTGAAAATCGTGGCAGTTATATTAATGCGGTTATATCTTGTAAATAATTTCATGGTAACTGCATTTTATATCCAACGCCATAAATACTTTTTATGCGGTCTTCGCCACCTGCGGCAATAATTTTTTTGCGAAGGTTTTTTATGTGGGCGTAAATAAAATCAAAGTTGGATGCGATATCCATATCATCGCCCCACAAATGTTCGGCGATGGCATTCTTTGAGATCACTTTATTTTTATTGATGATCAAGAAAAGCAATAATTGAAATTCTTTTTGTGTGAGTTCAACGTTATGATGATGAATTGAAATTGATTTTCCCAATGTGTCCACTTCAATATCTCCTGCGATTATGATAGATTGTCCCTGAAATTGTTTTCTTCTGATAATGGCAGCAACACGAACACTTAATTCTGACAGATGGAATGGTTTCGTTAAATAATCATCAGCGCCCAATTCAATGCCGTGAATCTTATCTTCCAACGAATCTTTTGCAGAAATAATAATAACGCCGTCTGTTTTATTATTTTGTTTCAGGTATTTTAAAATCTGCAACCCCGAACCGCCTGGCAGCATGATGTCGAGAATGATACAATCATAATCGTACAATTCTATTTTCTCAACTGCATTTTTAAAATTAAAAACGGATTCACATAAATATCCGCTGGCAGACAAAAATTCTACCATGCTTTGATTCAATGAAAGTTCATCTTCGATGATCAGCAGTTTCAAAATAAAATATTTATCTACAAATTACCGCATTAATTCTGTAGCAATTCTGAAATAATAAGATCGCTTCTGCAAACAAAAAAGCCGCTGCGTAAACAGAGGCTTAAAACCAAAACAAACTGTATGAAAAATTATTTTTGATCTATATTAAAAAGATGGTTGTTAGTTTTTAGAAAATGGCATTTCTTCACACTGATTTATTTCTTCACTATTCAACATCCAGTAAACAACATAATCGTCGTCTGAAGGAAGATGAAAATGTTCGAGGCAGATTTTGATCTTGTCCGCTTCAAATTCTTTGGTGATCCTGTTATTATGATATTCTACCATTCTGTACACAAACCTTCCGTTTCTTTCAACATGGAAAAGTTTTATTGAAAATGGCATGTTATTATTTCTGTTTTTCATGATATGGTATTAAAAGATGAACAACTATTCGCTGATAAGGTATATAAAAACTTATGCAGTAATTGCAGAGATCAGCATGATTGTTACAAAAAAGATAGATAATGTGTTAGCGATCGTTTGGTCGATTTTGATTTGAGTTTTCATGGTTTCAGTTTTGTTTTTATGAATTTGGTTTTTGTTTTTACGCTATAATAGCTGATACGATCATGATTGTTACAAAAAATACAGACAATGTGTTGGCGATTGTTTGATCGATTTTGATTTGAGTTTTCATGGTTTTGAGTTTTTGAGTTTTGAATTGTTTGTTTGATAGGGTAGTATTCAATTCTGTGCCAAAAAATCAATTCATTGTAAGTCAAATAGTTGTGTTTTTAAATATTGCCTTTTTTGTCTAAAATCAGCAATTGTTTTCCATTTTCCGGAATCAGAAGCCATTTCTCTGCTTTATGATTAGTTTAGCACCCACTATTTATGAGCAATCTTTCTTCTTTCAATCCGGAACACTGGGTTAAAAAATATGCTGATGCATTATATGCGTACACAGTTGTTCGCGTAAATGATTCAGGTTTGGCAGAAGACCTTGTTCAGGAAACTTTTTTAAGTGCCTGGAAGGCTCGCGATTCTTATAAAGGCGAAGCCTCTGAAAAAAATTGGTTATTTACTATCTGTAAGAATAAGATCATCGATCATTACAGGAAAAAATCAAACAATATTGTACGCCCCGCTGAAATAGATAATACAGATCAGTATTTTAATAAAGAAGAACATTGGACAAAAGAAAGCGGTCCTTTAGATTGGGGAATTGATTATACACAGCCCGTAGAAACCAAAGAATTCTATTCTATTTTAGAATTATGTAAAAACAAATTGCAGGAATTGCAGCGAGCCGTTTTTGTTATGAAATTCATGGAAGGGCTTGGTTCTGACGAGATCTGTAAGGTTTTGAATATAACACCGTCCAACTACTGGGTATTGATACATCGTGCAAAACTGCATCTGCGCAGCTGTTTGGAGAAAAACTGGATAAACCCTTAGCCTAATTTGAAAGATCTGATCAACATATCGTGTAAAAAAGCAACTTACCTTCTGTCGAAAAAAGAAGAACATGCACTTTCGTTTTTTGAAAAAATAAAATTGCAGATCCATTTGTCTGTTTGCGGTTTCTGTCGTTTGTTTGAACAACAAAGCAAAATGATTTGTACCAATAGCAACCATGCTCATCATCATTATTCCGGCACACTTTCTGACGGTTCAAAAGAAAAAATGATTCGGATTTTGAAAGAAAGAATTGATTGAATTTTTTAATGACCTCAAATTTTATTTTGCCGCAAGAATATGCAGCTCTACCTTTGCAGCCGTTCTTACACAGAACCTCTATTGTAAACAAAAACAAACTGTATGGATTCGGGACCGAGTAAATTCAATTTAAACAAAACAACTTTTTGACCCGACTGTAATTTTTAAGCATTCAGTCGGCAAAAAAAATTACCGAACAGCTTAAAAATGCGACCATGAATCGTTTCAATATATTCTCATTTCTTTCAACTCCTTCTTTTTTTGTTATAACAAAACGCTATCGTCTTTTTTCTTCTGCCAAGATAAAGCCTCCGGTCGTCGGTCATTTATGAAATAAATGATAATCAAAACTTAATCGAATTATACGATTGTTTTCGATTGGAAAATGAATATTCACTTAAAATTTTCAGGAGGCAGAAGATGATCACAGGTGTAAAAGAAAAAATAAAGGCTCGTATTCCTTTCAATAATAATAACACGGTAAGCAATGAGGCTGCCGCTGTTAAATTAAAAGATGTTGCTGCTGCAGAAAAGGTTTCTTTTTTTAAAATTTTAGCGTCTGAAGAAACGGGCTTAAACAAAGAACAGGTTGAAGAAAGATTAGAAACATTCGGCACCAACGAGGTTGTGCACGAAAAAGCACCGGCTTGGTATATCCAATTTATTCAGGCATTTATTACTCCATTTAATGCTGTATTGATTTTAATTGCAGCTACTTCATTTATCATTGATGTTGTATTAACATCACCGGCCGATCGTGATTATAAAACAGTTGTGGTGGTTGGTGTGATGATCTTATTAAGCTCTGTGATCCGTTTCTGGCAAGAGTTTCGAAGCAATGTAGCCGCTGAGAAATTAAAAAGCATGGTGAAGACCACTGCGACGGTTTTAAGAAAAGATGAAGGCAAAATTGAGATCGACATTAAAGAGATAGTTCCCGGAGATATTATATTTCTCTCTGCAGGTGACATGATTCCCGCTGATTGCCGCATCATTCAATCAAAAGATCTGTTCTTAAACCAATCTACATTAACAGGCGAGGCAATGCCTGTTGAAAAAAAAGAGTTTGTTATTTCAGACACTCAAAATAAAAGTCCGCTTGAATTAGAAAATATTTGTTTTATGGGAACAAATGTGGAAAGCGGCCAAGCTTTAGCCATCGCTGTTACAACGGGCAACCACACCTATTTCGGCTCAATCAGTAAATCTATTTCCGGCAAACGTGCAGAAACAAGTTTTGATAAAGGCGTTAATAGTGTTAGCTGGCTGTTGATTCGTTTTATGCTTGTAATGGTGCCATTGGTATTTGTGATTAATGGTCTAACAAAAGGGGATTGGGTAGAGGCTTTATTATTTGCGATTGCAGTTGCCGTTGGCTTAACGCCCGAAATGCTTCCAATGATCGTTACGGCAAATCTTGCCAAGGGCGCCGTAACCATGAGTAAAAGAAAAGTGATCGTGAAAAGGTTAAGTGCCATTCAAAATATTGGTGCCATGGATATTTTGTGCACCGATAAAACAGGAACATTAACCTTAGATAAAATTGTTTTAGAACGACACTTAAATGTTGAAGGTGTTGAAGATGATGAGGTATTAAAATGGGGTTATTTAAACAGCTATCATCAAACAGGATTAAAAAATTTATTAGACGTTGCTATTCTTGATCACGTTGAAGTAAAGGATTATTTAAAAGTCGAAGAGCAATATAAAAAAGTTGATGAAATTCCTTTCGATTTTCAGAGAAGAAGAATGTCGGTTATTTTGGAACAGGCCAATCACAAACATCTTTTAATTTGTAAAGGTGCTGTTGAAGAAATATTGGATCTCTGTTCTTTTTCTTTCGACCCCGGAGAAGACCGTCAATTACATATTGAAGTTGATACTATTCAACCAATGGACGACACTATTCGAAAAAACATTCTCGATCTCTCCAAAAAATTAAACAAAGAAGGGTTAAGGGTTTTGTTGGTTGCTATTAAAGAGTATGAAGAACGTCCGCTGACTTATTCTGTTGCCGACGAAAGCAATATGATATTAACTGGATTAATTGGTTTTCTCGATCCAGCAAAACCTTCTGCAAAGCCTTCTATTGAAGCATTGCATAAATTAGGTGTTACATTAAAAGTCCTGACAGGCGATAATGATATTGTTACTAAAAAAATATGCCGTGATGTGGGTATCCCGGTTAATAATATTTTGTTAGGAAATGATTTGGAAAATATAACTGATGAAGAATTATCTAAACGAATTGATGAGATTAGCATTTTCGCAAAACTAAGTCCGGCACAAAAAAGCCGCGTTGTAAAAGTATTGCAGGCGAAAGGCCATACCGTTGGATTTATGGGCGATGGTATTAATGATGCCGCCGCATTACGAGATGCCGATGTCGGCATTTCTGTTGATACAGCAGTGGATATCGCCAAAGAAAGTGCTGATATTATTTTATTGGAAAAAGACTTGATGGTGTTGCGTAAAGGTGTTATTTATGGAAGAAGAACTTTCGGTAATATCATCAAGTATATTAAAATGACTGCCAGCAGCAATTTCGGAAACATGTTCAGCATGTTAGGTGCCAGTGCATTTCTTCCTTTCTTGCCGATGCTTCCTGTGCAGATATTGGTGCAGAATTTATTGTACGATATTTCACAGATATCCATTCCCTGGGATGAAATGGACAAAGAGTATATTGAAAAACCACGTAAATGGGAAGCCGGTGGTATAGCGCGTTTCATGATATTTATTGGCCCCATCAGTTCTGTATTTGATTATGTAACATTTGCGGTGATGTATTTTGTTTTTAAAGCAAATTCTGCTGAACATCAAAGTCTGTTTCAATCGGGTTGGTTCATTGAAGGGTTGCTTTCTCAAACATTGATCGTTCACATGATACGTACCAAAAAGATTCCTTTCATACAAAGTTGGGCAACAGCGCCTGTACTCGCATTAACAAGTGCGGTGATGCTGATTGGGATTTATATTCCTTTCTCACCATTTGCAACAGCGTTCAAATTACAACCGTTGCCGTTACTATATTTTCCTTGGTTGATAGGGATATTGATTTGTTATTGTTTGTTAACTCAATTCATCAAAAACTGGTTCATTAAAAAGTTTGCTTATTGGTTGTAATTTTATATAATCGTCCTTTGCCGAACAGGGCTTTGCTGTAAAAGAGTGCGCTTCTTCCTGTGGAAGAAGCGAAGGCAACAAAAGCATTATTGATTTGATATCGCTCGTCAACAAAAAATATCATGCAATTAAAAGAATTATATACCGCAACAAAATCGTTTGAAGAAACAGCAACAATGCCTTTGCTGTTTGTTGGTCATGGCAGTCCGATGAACGCGATTGAAGAAACAGAATTTACAAAGGGCTGGAAAAAAGCTGCTGATGAATTGCCTAAGCCCAAAGCTATTATTTGTGTGTCGGCGCATTGGCAAACGAAGGGAACTTTTTTAACTGCGATGGAAAAACCAAAAACGATCCATGATTTTTATGGTTTTCCAAAAGAATTATTTGATGTGCAATATCCTGCTCCCGGAAGTTTGGCATTAGCAGAGCAAGCAAAAAATATCATTCAAAAAACAGAAGCGCAGTTAGATGAAACATGGGGCTTGGATCATGGTTGCTGGAGTGTGGTAAAACAAATGTATCCTGATGCGGACGTTCCTGTTATTGAAATGAGCATGGATTACACGCAATCTCCGCAATGGCATTATGAATTGGCTAAAGACCTTGCATCACTTCGCAAAAAGGGGATACTGATTATCGGCAGCGGTAATCTGGTTCATAATTTAGGCATGATGAATTGGAGCAGTCCGGATAAAGGATTTGATTGGGCAGAAGAAGCCAATCAAAAAATAAAAGAACTGGTTTTGAAAGATGATCATCAACAATTAGAGAATTATAATTCCATAAGCAGAGCCATGCAATTATCAGTTCCAACACCGGAACATTTTTTACCCTTATTATATGTGTTGGGGCTGAAAGAAAAAGAAGAACAGGTTTCTTTTTTCAATGATAAAACCGTGTATGGTTCTATTTCAATGACCTCTTTGCTGATCAATAAAGTTTAATTAAACCTTTTCCTTTTTTGCAATTGTATTTATGTAAAGTGCGGAGTACAGATCGTTTGGATTAAATGGCTTTGTTACAAATCCATTCATGCCAACTTGTGAAGCTTTTTCCTGAATATCAATTGAGATCGAAGCGGTTAATGCAATAATTGGAGTTGTAGTATCAAATTTTCTGATCTCGGCAGTTGATGTGTAGCCATCCATTACAGGCATCTGAATATCCATCAAAATAATATCATACTTGTTTTGTTTCATTTTATCAATCGCAATGGCTCCGTTTTCGGCAATATCAACTTTTGCATTCCAGTTTTGTAACATTCCGTCTGCGACCATGATATTAAATACAACATCTTCCACCAACAATACGCTGATTCCTTTCAGGTCCTGCTTATCAAATGTTTGAACTTTTTCTTCGCGTATCGTATTTGAACTGCTTTTCTTAAAGCGCAGTGAGAAAAAGAATTTAGATCCTTTGTCTTTTTCGCTTTCTAAATAGATTTCGCTGTTTTGCAGTTGCAGCAAGCGTTTGATGATGGTTAACCCAAGGCCCGATCCACCAAAATCTCTTGTAATATTTGCATTTGCCTGTGTAAAACGTTCAAAAATCAGTTGTTGTTTTTCTTTCGGAATGCCAATGCCGGTGTCCTGTACGGCAAAATAAATCAACACATCATCAGCATTGTTTTCTTTTAAAGAAACCTGAATGGTGATAGTTCCGTTTTGTGTGAACTTTAATGCATTTGAAACAAGGTTGTTCAATATTTGTCCCAATCGAACATCATCACCTCTCACAAAATCGGGTATATCATCATCGTACATGATCTTGATGGTATTGCCCTTCTCTTCGGCTCTGATCCGATTGGCCATTTTAATATTCTTGAGAAAATACAATAACTCAATATCTCTTTCGGTAAAAGTTATTTTCCCTTCTTCCAATTTGCTGAAGTCAAGAACATCATTCACTAAACTCAATAAATTTTCTGAAGATATTTCCAATACACGTAAAAATTCTTTTTGTGACGGTAACGGATCCTGATATTGTAATAATAAAATAGTACCGATGATCGCATTCAACGGTGTGCGTATCTCATGGCTCATTACAGAAAGGAACTCGCTCTTTGCCAACATTGCTTTTTCTGCAAACTCTTTCGCCTGCATTAATTCTATTGCTAATTCCTTTGCTTTTCTGATCTGTTCTTCGAGATATGAAATGGTGCTGATCAGATCATCATCTTTGTCTGAAATAAAAGATGCATTTGGATCGAGTGATTTAATCGCTTCCTTCAGTTTGAGGATCGATTGTTTTTTAATATCGTTTTGTTGCTGCAAATTCTGCGTTGCTGCCTGATATTCTTTTTCACTTACATCAAATGCGTGTTCTGATATTTTTTTATCTCTTTCGAATGTGGCATAACAACTGCTAACCGCTGCAAGAAAATTGCAGATGGCTTCATCCTGAAGATGCTCTTTGGGTAAAAGTCTGCTGATCTGACCTTCTAAAATTTTATGATATGGCATATTCTTACTGCAAAATAAACCTTAATGTTATACCAATTCTGTAAATGTTGTAATTGTCATAGTTTGATTGTGCAACTCGCAGGTGGTGCTTGGATTAAACGGAGATATTTCGCCGTAAGAATAGAAGCCGGTAATGCTTGCGCCATTTCCGAAGATGTTTTTTGCTGCCTGCACTTCTTCATACGATCTTTCCTGCAGAATAAGCTTTCTCCCCACACAACTGATCAATATTGCCAATTGCGGTGGCTGTTCTTTATGATAAGTTAATGAGTATTGTGCTGCAATGGAAGAACCGTCGATCAGTTTTTCAAAATTGGCTTTCATTAACCTTACTTTACTTCCAACCGGAAGGTTTCCGGCAAATGTCATTGATTTATCTTCTTCGCTCATGGAAAGAATGGTACGCACAAGATTTTTTTCTGATCCGTCGATTTTAATGGAAAGCGGAAACAATAAGGCCGAGCCCGGTAATTCATCAGCATAAGGCCCTAAATATTCCTTATAAAGATCAATGGCGTATCGGTCATCAATTTCATACAAAACATTCTTCTCTGATTTTGTGATGATCCTTTCTCTTCCGAATTCATCCCAACCACCAAATGATCCATGTCCAATTTTAAGTGCATTTCCATAAAACCCAACAGCAACAACGTTTCCTTCGGATGGAACTTCATTCAATCCTACAAATGTTTTACTGAAACGGGCCGCATCACCGGCCAATCCTCCTGTTACAGGTACCTGCTTGCTGTTGTTTTCATTCAATCCGCTTACTAATTCACTTCCGTTGATTTTAGTTCCGTCAGAAATAATAAATACAGAAACAAGATCTGGAGCGTCTAATTGTTGCATCAGATATTTCCCTGTTTCATAGCTGTTGGTGTGCTTGCCCACATTTGTTTTTGCAGATTTTACTTTTGTTTTTTCAAAAGAGATGGCGGTAACGGCTACGCTGTCGTCGAACACCCCGTCGCCGATAATTTCTCCTGATGTAGAGGCCCCGATGATATCGGCATTAGGATATGCTTTCTTTAGATGGTCAAAAATATCTTTGTTTGAAATCAATTCATTAGAGCCGAATGCGAGCACTAATTCTGCTTTATCCGGTTTGAACCCTTGTGATGAAGATATAGGAGCCCATTTATTATTTACAAAATGTTGTTGCTGTGTTTTCATATTATTGTAATTTAAATAAATGTAAATTAAATAATGAGATATTGCAAATATTGACAGTTAAAAATTATCGGCTTGTAGTTGTTTGGTTTACATTTGATTTTAGCGTTTATTTTAAAAAAGGGGGCCGTCTTCGTCGTTTTACCCGTGATACTTATTATTTTAGACAAAGGGCTGTTGACTGTATTAAACTTATGTTGATTTTATGAAAAGAATTGTATTTCGAACACTGAAAATAACCGGCATTTCTCTTGCCTGTATCCTGTTGCTGCTTTTTTTGCTTCCCTATTTTTTTCCGAAATCAATATCTGATAAGATCAAAAGCTTAGCTAATCAGCATTTAAAAACTGAATTAAATTTTTCTGAGGCGAGGTTATCTTTCTTTAATCATTTTCCTGCACTTACTCTTACGTTGTATGATTTTTCATTAAAAGGATCGGCTCCTTTTGAAAAAGATACTTTGGTTGCTTCCAAAGAAATTGCTTTGGGGATTGATATATCATCCTTGATTGCAGGGAAAATTTATATTGATAAAATCTTTTTAACGAAAGCATTGATCAATGTTCAAGCTAATGAAAAGGGGGAAGCAAATTATAATGTGTATGCTTCATCCGACAGCTCTGCAAAAAATGATAATGATACATCCGGCAATGCGTCTTTGAAAATCGAAAAGATCATCATCGAAAAATCGCATATTATTTATTATGACCGCTCTTTTCCGATGTTGATCAACGCAAAGGGCTTTAATTATGTCGGCAAAGGAGATCTGAGTAAATCAATTTTTGATCTGGTAACACATGCAGAAATTGATTCGGTTGATTTTAATTACAACAACCAATCATATTTTGTTTCTAAAAAAGTACGCGCCGATCTCATCACCAAGATCAATACACATTCGCTGTCTTTTGTTTTTGAAAAAAATGATCTGAAAATAAATCAACTTCCCGTTGAATTCAAAGGGAAATTTGAATTTTTAAAACAAGGCTATCGAATGAATTTCAAGATCAATTCAAATGCCACTGAATTAAAAAATATCGTCACCGCCTTGCCCCCGGAATATCTGGGATGGTTAGAAAAAACAGAATTAAAAGGAACTGCCGATATCGGCGTTCAACTTGCCGGTAATTATATTGCAGAGACTAATACAAAACCTGATCTGTCGGTTACAATGGGCATTCGCAGTGGTTATATTTCTAATGAAAAAGCACCATCGCCTGTTACAAATCTTTTTTTAAATTTTGAAACAAGGTTGCCCGGTTTGAATCCGGATAGTTTATATGTAAACATAGATTCCATTTTTTTTAATATTGATAAAGATTATTTCAGCTCTATCATAAAGGTGAAGGGTTTAAAGAAACCCGATATTCATGCGAAGATCAATACCGAGATAGATCTTGAAAAATGGGACCGTGCATTTGGTTTCAAAACATTTGATGTGAAAGGAAAATATTCTTTGCATCTGAATGCTGACGGAATTTTTGCAAGAGGGCAAAATCCTAAAAATATCAGGCCCGACACCATCATCAGCAGCATTCCTTCTTTCAAATTCAACTCATCTTTTACGAATGGATACTTTAAATATGCCTCCGTTTCAAAACCGGTTAAAAACATTCGGTTTGATATGAACGCTGAATGCGCCGATCATAATTATCAGCATGCCAAATTCTCTGTTGAGAATATCAATGCAAATATTGTTGATGATTATTTGAAAGGCTTCTTAAAAATAAACGGCGGTAAAGAATTTAATGTGAATGCCGATCTGAAATCTGTATTGCATTTGGCATCCATCAATCAGATCTATCCATTGGACAGCATGGATTTAAAAGGTGATATAAATATTGATGTGGTAACCAACGGCAAATATGATGCTGCAAAAAAATTATTTCCTAAAACAACGGCTTCCATTAAAATGCAGGATGGTTCTGTTCAAACAAAATATTATCCGCATCCTGTAGAAAAAATTCTCGTAGATGCTGTTATTACAAATACAGACGGAAGTTTACAAACAACGCGTGTTACTGTAAAGCCCGTTTCGTTCTTGTTCGAAGGGCAGCCCTTTCAAATGAAATTCGATCTCAAAAATTTTGATGATCTGAAGTATGATATTACTTCTTCGGGAACAGTAAATGTTGGAAATGTATATCAGGTGTTCTCTCAAAAAGGATTGGATGTAAAAGGATTCATTAAAACCGATTTTACTTTACGTGGTCTGCAAAGCGATGCTACTAAAGGGTTGTATGATAAATTGTTTAATGCCGGAAGATTAGAAGTGAAAGACATTAAAGTCAATTCACAATATTTTCCCATGCCATTTTATATTAAGAAAGGCGTATTCAGTTTCAAACAGGATAAAGTTTGGTTCGATGCGTTTAATGCCACTTACGGTAATTCTGATTTTACATTAAGCGGTTATTTGTCCAATATTTTAAATTATTCTTTAAAGAACGAACCGCTAAGCGGAAACTTCGATCTGCAAAGCAATCTTATTGATATAAATGAATTCATGGCATTTGCAGGAGATACAACTAAATCGTCTTCAACAGGCGTTATCATCATTCCGTCCAACTTAAATATCGGTTTTACCGCCAATGCTAAAAAAGTAAGATACAGCGGCATTAATTTAACTGATGCCAAAGGACAAATGTTATTACAAAACGGAACGCTAAGTTTAAAACAAACCGGCTTTACCATTATTGATGCTCCCGTTGTGATGGATGCCGATTATACAAGCATCACTCCTAAAAAAGCAACGTTCGATTATCATATTGTTGCGAAAGACTTTGATATCAAACGAGCTTATAATGAAATAAAATTGTTTCATGACCTTGCAACAGCTGCTGCCAGCGCAGAAGGTATCGTTTCATTGGATTATAATTTAAAAGGAAAGTTAGACGCCAATATGCATCCCATATTCCCATCATTGGAAGGCGGCGGAACATTATCGGTAAAGAAAGTAAAGATGAAGGGTTTTAAATTATTTACTGCGGTAAGTAAAGAAACAGGCAAAGACAGTTTGAATAATTCTGATATTTCAAAAGTGGATATCAAAACAAAAATCAAAAATAATATCATCACGATAGAACCGGTAAAGATGCGTGTAGCGGGCTTCAGGCCTAAGTTTCAGGGCCAGGTCTCTTTTGATGGGCAATTAAATTTAAAGATGCGTTTGGGATTACCTCCATTGGGAATCTTTGGTATTCCGATGAACATTACCGGAACACAGGATAAACCGATTGTGAAATTTAAAAGAGGTACCAACAATCAACCATTGCAGGAAACTTCGGATACTGATGATCAAAATCAATAATCATAGGTTTTATAAAAACGTGCATAACCCTATATATTATCCCCATTTTAATTTTCATTACTAAATAAACTTTTAGTTTATAACAAATCATTTTATCTTGCTGTAACGGCAATTATGATACAACCTACTACTAACCCAACGTATACGGTTATCAGCAATCATGGCTTTGCTGAAATCGTTCAAAATTCATTCACGCAACAAAGATCGTTGCATGCTTTTACTGCATTTAAAGCGGGGGATATTCTCTCTTCTTTTTCTGCAGGAGAGATAGTATCACAACCAACATATCTCACCGTTCAGGTGGATGTTGAAAAGCATATCACGCTTCGGCCTGAGTTTCTGCAATACATCAATCACAGTTGTAATCCTAATGTTTTTTTCGATACAACAACATTTCAACTGATTGCGCTGAAAAAAATTGAAATAGGTGATGAGTTCTCATTTTTCTATCCATCAACGGAATGGAATATGGCGCAACCTTTCAATTGTTTTTGCAATACCGCAAATTGTTTGCATCAGATACAGGGTGCTGTTTATTTAGACGATGCTGTTTTACAGAAATATCGTTTAACAGATTTTATACGCGAACAAATTCGTAAACGATAACAACAGCAATTTCCTGATGGCACCTAATCCCCATAAAAAAAAATCATCTGCCTTAAAAGTCTGGGTATTGTCTCCGCATCTCATCACCAACGATGCGAACCTTGATTATTATTACGATTTCACTCAAAGCATTGCCGAATACAGCAAAGTCTTTACAGAACTGGGTTTACAATGGCATTGGCAACCTGTAACAATGCATGACTATAAAGAAGTGATCAATGAAATTGTTGCAGAAAAAAAATCAAAAAAATTCTTTCCGCTCATTTTAAATTTATGTGATGGAGATGAAATAAATGGAACACCGGGAGTTTCTGTTTTAAAATATTTGGATGAAAAAGATTTGATCTACACGGGTGCGGATGAATATTTTTATCAGGTTACCACATCAAAGATCTCTATGAAAGAAGCTTTTGATGATGCGAATGTTCCCACACCAAAATGGTTTGCCATTAATAAAAGAGATCAAAACGTAAAAAATATTTTTAAAAGATTGGGATCGCCGATCATTGTGAAGCCATCAATTTCGGGCGGAAGTATGGGTGTCGGGATTAAAAATGTAGTGAATGATCTGAGTGAATTGAATAAACAGGTTGAATTGATGTTTGATGGTTATCGCGGTTGGGATTTAACTGCCGATGGTTTAATTGTAGAATCATTCATTAACGGGCCCGAATTTACATCTCTCATTGTTGGCTCTTATGATAAACCGCAAGATGCAATCATTTATAATCCTGTTGAAAGAGTGTTTCATCCTTCACTTCCTGAAAAAGAAAAATTTTTATCCTTTGATCGTTTATGGGAAATATATGAAGAAGAAACACCAATGCCCGAAGATGGGAATTTTTATGAATATCAATCACCCGATGCATCATTGATCGAAGAAATAAAACAATTAAGTTGGGATGCTTATTGTGCGGTAAAAGGAAGAGGTTATACAAGGATCGATATCCGCATGGATAAAGAAACTAAAAAATTATACGTCCTCGAAGTAAATGCGCAATGCGGTATCAGCGAAGATGAAGACTTTACATCAATCGGTGCTATCTTACGTTTTTCAAATAAAACTTTCTCTCAATTGGTAACAGAGATCATCAATGATGCCGTTGCCAGAACCCCGGTACTCGTATCATGAAGATCTGTGTGTTGCAACCCGATTACTCAACATCATCCGTGGATTATCAATATTATGATCCGCCAAGAGACTTGTCCCACTTGATTCCTGAGGCAACAGTAGATCATGTGTTGTTGAATAAACTATCTGTTTATAAACAACTTAAGGAATTAAAGAAAAAGAATTACGACGTGTTTGTGAATTTATGCGAAGGGTATTTGGATTGGAATATTCCTTCCATTGATGTTATTTATACGTTGGAGCTGTTGAATTTGCCGCATTCGGGGCCTTCCACATTATTATACGATCCTACCAAAGAGCTGATGAAATATGTGGCCTATTGCGAAGGCGTAAAAACACCGGCCTATTTTTTAATTGAAGAGTTAAGTGATGTCCACAAAGCCTGCAAGCATTTACAATTTCCCCTGTTTGTTAAACCCGCAAAAGCAGGAGATAGTTTGGGTATTGATGAACATTCTTTAGTATTTGATAAAAAACATTTAGAAGAAAAAGTTGAAAGTATTATTGATGAATACGACGAAATTTTAGTGGAAGAATATATTGATGGAAGAGAATTCACTGTTTTGGTTGCTGCCAATGCAGATGGAAAAACATCAACAGCTTTTCGTCCGATCGAATTTATTTTTCCCGAAGGAAATAAATTTAAAACCTATGCATTAAAAACTTCGGAGTTGCATCCTGATGCAAATATTCCCGTTACCGATGTTCGGCTCGATAAACAATTAAGAGAAAGTGCGCAACGCATTTTTAAATCATTCAACGGTGTTGGTTATGCAAGAATGGATTTCAGGATGAATGATAAAGGTGAAATTTATTTTCTTGAAATAAATTTCACTTGTTCTGTTTTTTACAAAGATGGTTACGAAGGATCAGCCGATTATATTTTAAAATATGATGGCATTGGTCAATCAGGATTTTTATATCATATCATTACCGAAGGCATTGCCCGTCACAACAGAAAACAAAAATGCTATGTGATGAAAGGCAATAGTATTGCGGGTTTTGGTATTTACGCCAATAGAAATATTAAACAGGGAGAAATCATTTTTTTAGGAGAAGGAAAATCTCAACGATTGATCACACGCAGATTTGTAGAAAGCACATGGAACAAAAATGATAAAGAAATTTTTCGTCGTTATGCATATCCCGTAAGCAAAGAAATATTTTTATTGTGGGATGATAATCCGGCTGAATGGGCGCCGCAAAATCATTGCTGCAATCCCAACACAGGTTATGTTGGTTTAAACGTTGTTGCACTAAAAGATATTTCAAAGGGTGAAGAATTAACACTCGATTATACTTCTTTCTTGGATGAAAACATGGAGCCTTTTAATTGCAGTTGCGGAAGTGCAAATTGTCGTGGATTAATTAAAGGAATAAAAAATAATTCGTTGACGGAGAGGGAATTTCGGCAGTGAGTAAATTTTATTTCTTGCGCAGGACTCCTGTCCTGTGCATTATTGTTACTTGATTTTAAAATTGATTCTCTACATCAATCTACTGGGGTTGCGCTTTTAACAGACACACTAAATCCTTTCATTGCATCTGGAGGATATACTTTAAATGTAACCGTCTTAGATGAGCTTGGTTCAAAAAACTCATAAACCACGTAATCATTTTCTTGAATTATTGATTGTGTTGGTGACAAATATTGTACTTTAAGAATTATGTCTTTAAATCGTGCTATGGAAGCAGAGTTCCTTATTTCTCCTTGTATTAAATATCCATCAGATTGGGATCTATTAAATAACCCGGCGGGTCGCGTAATATTTTCTCTTATTGTAGCAGCATTGATTGAAAGATACTTTTGTGGAGCTACCTGCTCGTCGTTTTTTAATTCAGCTCTTAATTCTTCTGGTGTTTTTGGCTTCTCTATTATTATAGGGGAGCTTGGGGAAGTACAACTTACAAAAAACACTATAGCAGCAATTATTGCTATAGATAGCAGCGAAATAAATTTTATTTTCATAAATTTTTTTAATTATAATAAGTCACCAATATGTTTGATACAATATACCTTTTTCAAATATAAAATTTATTAACTAACAATAACGGCTTTATTTCCGCTATTTTTTGAAGACATACATATTCTCCCACCAATTTTATTAATCCTCTGTACAGTGAATTAACGCTTCGCCTTTATTTCATTCTTCTTTCCTCCTCACAATCAAATACCAATTATTTTCCAATGGCAAAAAACCATAATCGTAATTAAAGAAATAAATATTTCCTTTCTTGTTGGCGTAAGTATGTGTATGGTATTTAAAAACAAAACCTTTTTGTATTAATTTATCGTGTGTTGTTTTTGCGGTTTCTTCTGCATGCGGCAATAAATCTTCCAAAATGCGGCGGTTCTTCAACAATGTGTTGTTGATATTGCGCACATAATTGCTGTAATTACTTTTGATTTTCAGTTCGTTGTTATAGGCATTGCGACAAGCATCATCACAAAATTTTTTATCGGCTCTGCCTTTGATGGCTTTACCGCAGCTTAAACATTTTTTTGTTTCTGTAACAGACATAGAAAACACTTTATAATAAAACAAGATACAAAATATTATTTATCCGTGTGCAAACGTTTCTACACGTTTATATCCGAATAGAAACGGTTAAAAACCGACTACCGCTTTTCGGGAACCGCAATTTTGTGTTGTCAATTACGGAAGACGTCGCCGCTGATTGATTGAGATAACAAAATTGTAAATCGTAAAAACAAAAAATCATGTACGCATTAAAAAACAAAGTTCAGTTGATCGGAAACTTAGGTGCCAATCCGGAAGTCAAAACATTGGATGGCGGAAGAAAATTAGCTCGCTTTAATGTAGCCACCAGCGAAACCTATCGCAATGCCAAAGGCGATAAAGTAACGGACACGCAATGGCACACGCTCGTAGCATGGGGTAAAGTTGCGGAGATCGCTGAAAAATATTTAAAGAAAGGAAGCGAGGTGGCTGTTGAAGGCAAGCTCATCAACCGAACTTACAATGACAAAGACGGTAATAAAAAATACATTACCGAAGTGCAGGTAAATGAAGTGCTTATGCTTGGCGAAAAGGCTAAAGCTTAATTTGTTTATCAGATTAGTGGTTTATTAGTTTAGAACATTTCAGCTCTTAGCTAATAAACCATTTTTGTGCATATTACTTGCAATTATCTTTACAAGATGGTTACCGATACTTCAAATATTAATTTTCAACTCGCATCAGATTTTATTCAATATACAAACCGTTCTGTTTTTCTTACGGGAAAAGCGGGTACGGGCAAAACAACTTTTCTAAAATACATCAAACAACAAAGCCATAAACAAACTGCTGTTGTGGCGCCAACGGGTGTAGCGGCCATTAATGCAGGCGGTGCAACCATTCATTCATTTTTTCAATTGCCGTTTACGCCGTTCATTCCGGAAAACAAGGGCTTTGGAAAAGATGATTCACTGAATGATAAGCACAGTTTAATGAGCCGGGTTCGTTTGAATAATGAAAGAAGAAAAGTGATGCAACAGTTGGAATTATTGATCATTGATGAAATAAGCATGGTGCGTTGCGATGTATTGGATGCGATCGATACTGTTTTGAAATCGGTTCGCCATCGCAATTACGAGCCCTTCGGCGGCGTACAGGTTTTATTGATCGGTGATATGTATCAATTGCCGCCAGTTGTCCCAGATAGTGAATGGCAAATATTATCACAACATTACAGAAGTCCATATTTTTTTGATAGCAGAGTGATGGAAACACAGCCGCCTGCTTATATTGAATTAAATAAGATTTATCGGCAAAGCGATCAGCATTTTATTGATATTTTAAATCAGGTTCGCAATAATGAAATGGATGATGCGGGAATGAAAATCTTGCACAGCAGATATTTGCCCTCTTTCGTTCCAAATAAAGAAGATGGTTACATCAATCTCACCACTCATAATTATAAGGCTGATCAAACAAATGCAAATGATTTATCAAACCTGTCCGGGAAATTATTTTCTTTCAAAGCAATCATTGAAGGTGATTTTAATGAGAAAGCATACCCTGCTGATGAAACATTGCATTTAAAAATTGGCGCACAGGTGATGTTCATTAAAAATGATCTTGATAAGTCAAAAAGATACTTTAATGGCAAGATCGCCGTAATCAATAAAATAGAAAATGATGTTGTTTTTGTACAATGTAAAAATGAAACGGAATTAATAGAAGTTAAAAAAGATATTTGGAAAAATGTTCGTTACACCATTAATAAACAAACACAACAAGTTGATGAAGATGAGATCGGTTCGTTTACACAATTTCCCTTGCGTCTGGCCTGGTCCATCACCATTCATAAAAGCCAGGGTCTGACTTTTGAGAAAGCTGTAATCGATGCGGGACAAGCTTTTGCACCGGGGCAGGTATATGTTGCGTTAAGTCGTTGTACCTCTTTGGAAGGAATGGTTTTATTAAGCCGAATAACTCCCGGAAGTTTACATACAGATCAAAGGATTATAAATTTTTCAAAAAATAAAGAAGCGGCACAATTACCTGAAAGCTTGCTGGCTGATAAACATCGTTATCAAACAACATTATTAAACTTATTATTTGATTTTTCTTCTTCGCAAAAAATATTCAATGATGTTCTTCGTGGTGTAGAAGAACATCTCGAATCTTTTAACAAAGAATCAAAACCATGGTTAAAACGGGCAGAAGAAAAATTAAACGCACTACAGGAAATAGGTAAAAAATTTCAATCGCAATTACAACAATTTTTTCAGCACCAGATTTTGCCCGAACAAAATATCGATCTGCAGGAAAGAATTAAAAAAGCCGCTTTGTATTTTGTCGATCAAACAGAATTGCTCATACAATTTTTATTTTCATCGCCTGCTGTAACCGACAGTAAACAATATGCAATGGCATATACTGAAGATCTGAAAGAATTGTTTACGATTTTATCACAACAAAAACATTCTATTCAATCCTGCAAACAAGGATTTAATGTAGCCGTATATCACGAACAAAAAAATAATTTTGTGTTGCCTGCTTTTACTGTAAACGCTTATGCCGGTTCCATACATAAAAAGGTTGATAGTCCACATCCCATACTGTATAAGGAATTGCGGCTCTTGAGAGATAAGATCTGTACTGAAGCCGACATTCCTATTTTCATTGTTGCCGGTTCAACAACATTAGATGAAATGGCAAGATACCTTCCGCAAACGCTGGACGAACTGGAAAAAATAAGCGGTTTCGGAAAAGCAAAAATTCAAAAGTTCGGGCAGCAGTTTTTAGATGTGATATTGAAATATTCGAAGGTTAACAATTTATCGTCACTGATCCATGAAAAAATTCCAAAAAAACAACGCAAAGAAAAATCTACAACAATTAAAACTGCAAAGACTGATACAAAATTGCTGAGTTTTAATTTATATAAAGAAGGCAAGTCAATTGAAGAAATTGCTGCGGAAAGGAATTACACCATTCAAACAATCCAAGGGCATCTGGCATATTATGTTTCTTCGGGTGAAATAAAAATTGAAGAGTTGGTAAGTCGCGAAAAAATTGTTTTAATAGAGCCTGTTTTAAATGATTATGATGGAACAGGAATAACTCAATTAAAAAATAAATTAGAAAACAACATCTCTTTCGGAGAAATAAGATTAGTGTTAGCCTGGAAAGAATTTATCAAAAACAAAATCGCAGATTTAACTGAATAAATCTGCGGTATTACGTGTTTTTTATTTTTGCTATAAATATTTATCACCCTTGCTGCGCTTCACTTCGGCAACATATTCTTTAATGGCCTGTTCTTTATCTTTTTTGCAGATCATCAACACGTCCTTTGTATCAATGATAATGAAATCATCGAGTCCCTGCAGCAACAATAATTTATCATGCGGCGCACTGATCATACATTTTGTTGCATCGATAACAATTACATTTTCAGAAGTAACGGCGTTTCCGAGATAATCTTTTTCTAAATTTTCGTATGCACTGTTCCAAGTTCCCAAATCGCTCCATCCAAATGAAGAAGGGATCACATAAACATTATCGGCCTTTTCCATGATCGCATAATCAATGGAAACATTGGTGCATTGAGGATAGATTTTATTGATAGCCTCTTTTTCTTTTGGTGTATTGAAGTTTTCTTTTTCACTATCAAACAACTCAAACATTTCGGGCTGATATTTTTCAAATGCATTCACAACCGTTCTTACTTTCCAAACAAAAATGCCTCCATTCCACAAGAACTCTCCGCTGGCAACAAATGTTTTTGCCAATTCAAGATTGGGTTTTTCAGTAAAGGTTTTTACTTTATGAATATTTTCTCCGATCAGTTTTGAATCAAATTGAATATAACCATAGCCGGTGTTGGGATAAGTTGGTTTGATACCGAGCGTAATAAATGCTTCCTGTTGATCAACAAATGCCAATGCTTCTGTGGTGATCTTTTTAAAATTTTCTCCGTCCATGATCATGTGGTCGCTTGGCGCAACGATCAAAGAAGCTTCCGGATCTTTTTGTAAAAGCTTAAAAGAAATATAAGCAACACAGGGTGCCGTGTTTTTTCTACTCGGCTCTGCTACAATGTTTTCTTTAGGAATATCGGGCAACTGTTCAGCAACGATATCGCTGTATTCTTCTGATGTTACCACATAAATATTTTCTTTAGGAATAAATGCAGCATACCGTTCAAATGTCCACTGGATAAGTGTTTTGCCGGTATTTAAGATGTCTAAGAATTGTTTGGGATAAGTTGTTCGGCTCTTTGGCCAAAAGCGGCTTCCGATACCGCCGGCCATGATGGCAACATAGTGGTGTTTGTTCATAGTGAATTTTTCAAGCGCAAATATAATATGTGTTTCATGTATAATCGATGAAGAATAGATTAAATAATGCCCTCTCGGATTAAATCATGTAAATGCAAAATGCCCAGATAGTTTCCTTTTGATTCAACGATGAGCTGACTGATGTCGTGTTTGCGCATCAATTCTAATGCCTGTACGGCTAAAACATCGGGTTCAATTGTTTTGGGATGAACAGAAAGAATATCTTTTGCGGTGATGTTTGATATATTATTACTTTTTTCAAGCATTCTTCTCAGATCGCCATCAGTAATAATTCCTTCCACTTTATTATTGCTGTCAACTACAGCTGTTACGCCCAATCGCTTTTCGGTTATTTCAACTATCACTTCTTTTAATGAAGCATTTTTTAAAACTTTAGGTTGCTGATTATGTATATAAAGATCTTCGACTCTTAAATACAACCGCTTGCCGAGATTTCCGCCGGGATGATATTTTGCAAAATCTTTATCAGAAAATCCGCTTAATTCCATTAATGAAACAGCTAATACATCCCCCATTACCATTTGTGCGGTTGTACTGCTGGTTGGTGCCAAATTATTGGGACAGGCTTCTTTTGAAACTGTTGTGTTTAAAACAATGTCTGATTGTGCAGCTAAAAAGCTATCCATTTTTCCAACAATGCCGATCAATTTATTGCCGAAATTCTTGATCAACGGAACCAATACTTTTATTTCCGGGCTTTCGCCACTTTTGCTGATGATCAATACCACATCTTCGCTTTGTATCATTCCCAAGTCACCATGAATAGCATCTGCAGCATGCATGAACAATGCGGGTGTTCCTGTTGAATTGAATGTGGCAACGATTTTTTGTGCAACAATGGCGCTTTTGCCGATACCGCTTACCACCAATCTCCCTTTTGATTGATGAATCAATTGCACTGCCTTTTCAAAAGACTCATCAATAAAGGCTTCCAGCCCTTTTATGGAAGACGCTTCCAGTTCGATGGTATGTAACGCTTTTTGTATGATGGATGAACTCATATCGCAAAGGTAAACTTTAACAACAATCCGTTGTATTTCCTCTGTCTGATTGTTAACTTCGCTACCCTTTTAAAAAGGAGTTCCTATTTCAAACAGGAACGGTTAGTGAATTACGGCTCCGAAACAGCGTATCAGCATACCTGACCGTTCTAAATAATTATTGAACCTTTTCGGCAAAAAAGCATTAACTTATAGTTCGTTTATGTCCGCGGTTTGCGGAAAAGAAATTTTATATCCATGGCAACAAGTACAAAGAAGTCGCAGATTAAGGTTACCACAAAAAAGGCTGCTGTAAAAAGCATAGGAAAGGCAACATCGCCTCATACACTGAAAGAAGGAAGTTCGAAAGATCATGATATACACGCCGGATTGCAAAAGCATTTCGGCTTTTCTGAATTTAAAGGAACACAGGAAAAATCGATCAACAGTTTATTGGAAGGTAGGGACACATTTGTAATCATGCCAACTGGCGGGGGTAAAAGTTTGTGTTATCAGCTCCCTGCTTTAATTCTGCCGGGTTGTGCCATCATTGTTTCGCCGCTTATTGCATTGATGAAAAATCAGGTTGATTTGGTAAGGGGTTACAGTGAAAAAGATGATGTGGCACATTTTCTCAACTCTTCCCTAAATAAGGGCCAGATCAAAGAAGTAAAAGAAGATCTGATCGCTGGCAAAACCAAATTATTATATGTTGCTCCCGAAACATTGACCAAACAGGAAAACTTAGACTTCTTTTCAGATCTTACTATTTCTTTCTTCGCGGTGGATGAAGCGCATTGTATTTCGGAATGGGGACATGATTTTCGCCCTGAATATCGAAGGCTTCGAGAAATGATGGATATCATCAACCCCGATATTCCCGTTGTTGCATTAACTGCAACAGCAACACCAAAAGTACAGAGTGATATTGTTAAGAATCTCGGACTGCGCAATCCGAATATTTTTATTTCTTCTTTTAACCGTTCTAATTTGTTTTATGAGATCGTTCCAAAAATTCAAAAGGAACAAACCATAAAAAGTATTGTTCGTTTCATCACAACACATAAAGGAAAGAGCGGTATCATTTATACACTCAACCGGAAAACAACAGAGGAGTTGGCTGAAATATTAATGGCCAATAAAATAAAGGCTGTTGCTTATCATGCAGGTTTGGATCAAAAATTAAGGGCCGAAAGACAGGATCAGTTTTTAAATGAAGATGTTCAGGTAATAGTTGCCACCATCGCATTCGGAATGGGTATTGACAAGCCAGACATTCGTTTTGTGATTCATTTCAATATCCCGAAATCAATTGAAAATTATTATCAGGAAACAGGTCGTGCAGGTCGCGATGGATTGGAAGGAATCTGTGTTTTATATTATTCGCATAAAGATGTTGCAAAGCTTGAACATTTGATGCGAGATAAGCCATTAAGCGAAAGAGAGGTTGGTGCGCAACTAATCAATGAAACCGTTGCCTATGCAGAAAGTAGTGTGTGCCGCAGGAAAATTTTGCTACATTATTTTGGTGAAGACACAGATATAAAAAATTGCGGTAACTGCGATAACTGTAAACATCCAAAAGAAAAAATTGAAGCAAAGGAAGATGTGGTTAAAGTTTTAAAAGTTGTGAAAGCCCTGGAAGGCCGATTTGTAACGGAGTATGTCGTGAATATGGTGAGAGGAAAATTAACTCCCCAGATCGCCATGTTCCGTCACGAAAATTTACCGGAATTTGGAATCGGGAAAGATAAAGAGAATCATCTCTGGAACAGTTTGATAAGACAAATGCTGCTGGAAAATTTCATCAAAAAAGATATTGAAGAATATGGTTTGGTAAAGCTGACAGAAAAAGGTGAGAAGTTTTTAAAGAAGCCAACATCATTCAAAATTGTTTTGAATAATTTATTTGAAGATGCTAACGAAGATGATGAAGAGGGAGAAAACGCATCTCAATCCGGCGCTGCATCAGATGATGTATTATTTGAAATGCTGAAAGACCTACGCCAGAAAGAAGCAAAGAAAAAAAGCTTGCCGCCTTTTGTTATTTTCTTAGAAAATTCTTTACAGGATATGGCAACATTGTATCCTACAACATTGGAAGAATTAGAAAAATGCCAGGGGGTAAGTAAAGGAAAATCCATAAAGTACGGAAAGCCTTTTGTAGAGATGATCGCAAAATACGTTGAAGAAAATGATATTGAAAAGCCTGATGATTTTGTGATGAGAAGTGTGGTGAACAAAAGCAGCAATAAAGTTTACATCATCCAGAATGTTGATAAAAAAATTCCGTTGGAAACCATTGCAAAACACAAAAGCTTAAAGCTGGACGAGTTGCTCGAAGAGATGGAAACCATTGCCGCAAGCGGAACGAAATTAAATCTAGATTACGCCATTGATGAATGGTTAGACGAAAACGATCAGGAAGATATTATTGATTATTTTAAAAGCTGCGAGACCTCTTCTTTGGACATTGCGCAAAAAGAATTAAGCGAGAATGATTATACGCTGGAGCAATTAAAAATAATGCGTATTAAATTTTTAAGTGTTTACGGGAATTAAACAATTGCAAGAAGCGCTTCTTTTTCTAATTCTTCTTTTTGAAGTTCGGAAAGAAGCGTTTTTATTTTTTCAATCAATTCTGGAACTACTTTTTCCACTTCTTCGGTTAGCTCAATGCCCTGCTGCTGCAGGCTTTCAATGCTTACGACAAATAAGTGAATGTCCGGCATCTTATCCATTAACTGCAATGCACTCACCATATCTTTCAACCCGATATCGTGTGTACTCATTGCCAATGGAAAATCTTTTGCAAATCGCGGTTTTATCAATCTGATTGTTCCATTAGGATTATTATCCAATGTTGCATCAATCAGAATAATTGTTTCATATCCTTCAAAATAAGAGAGCAAATGAAAACCGCCGGTGCCGCCATCCAATACGTCAACACCGGACGGTAATATTTCATTTTGCAATCTGTTAGCAACATGTACTCCCACGCCCTCATCTCCCATTAAATAATTCCCGATTCCCAATATTAAAATTTTCTTGTCGTGTAGCATGTTGCCGTTTATTAATTTTCAGGATTAGGTGTTTGATGATGATTTCTTTCAAACACTTCTTCTTCAATAAATTTCCATCCTCCGCCCATACTGCTTATTTCTCCTCTGCCTTCAACATAATCATGGTAGAAAACCAGATACACATGTATCACTGCAAATAAAATAAAGAACCACATGGACCAATGATGAATTTGTCTTGTCAGGATGTCTCCTCCAAAAACGGCGGGTACCCATGTAAATAATTTTGGTAACCACCATGTACTCATCGGTGCGTATAAACCAAAACCAGTAAGACATTGAACCAGGAATGCAAGAAAGGTTAAGAAATAAATAAATCCCGCCATGGCATTGTGGCCAATGCTCATGTGTTCTTTTCCTTTCAGCATCATGATGTCCATTCTGAAAACATACCACATTTCTTTAAAGAACTTTTTAGAGATCGGTAAGAATTGTTTCCAGTTGGCATATTTATTTCCAACAAAACCCCAGTACAAACGAAATAAAAAATTAAAGAAGAAAAGATATGCTGCTGCGAAGTGTATATAGCGTACCCAGCCCATTGTATATTGACCGGATGCTTCGTGTTGACTTTGTATTGCTAAAGGATTAGCAATATAAAAACCCGTTGCGATCAGTGCAATAATTACCAATGCATTGAGCCAATGATAAAAGCGTACTGGCAGTTCCCAAACATACACCCTGCGAAGCCTGTGAATATGCAAATATTTTGTTGCCATAAAAAAAGTTTAGAAATTAATCTCCCAATATGTTTATACGGCTGATGTGTTTTCCGTCTTCGTCGTACACGTGAACACTGCAAGCCATGCATGGATCAAAACTGTGAATGGTTCTTATAATTTCAAGCGGTTGTTTTTCATCTGCAACCGGTGTATCAATTAAAGAAGATTCATACGCAGACATTTGACCTTTGTTATCTCTTGGTGATGCGTTCCATGTTGTTGGAACAACCAATTGATAATTGGCGATCTTTTCGTCTTCAATGTTGATCCAATGTGCCAATGCACCTCGAGGTGCTTCAGTATGTCCAACACCTTGAGCTGATTTTGGCCATGTTGATGGATCGAACTTACTCATCTCTGCCATGCGGCTGTCACCATTCTTAATATTGGCAATCAGTTTATCGAAAAAATCTAATCCCCATTGCGCAACCAATACACTTTCTAAACCACGAGCCGCAGTTCTTCCTAATGTTGAGAATAATGCCGTTACAGGAACATTCAGGTCTTTCAAAGCCTTATCAACAACAGCTTTGAAGTCTTCTCTTCCTCTTGCATAACCCACCAATACACGTGCTAATGGGCCTACTTCCATTGCATTGCCCTTCCATCTAGGTGTTTTTAAATAACTGTATTCTTTGCTTGTATCTAAATGATCGAACGGTGGTTTTGGTCCGGTGTAGTTTACCTTGCTTTCTCCTTTCCATGGATGCAATCCCTTGTCTTTTCCTTCTTTGTATTCATACCATGAGTGTGTGATGAATTCCTGCACTTCATCATCTTTCTTCAAATCAACATCATAAACTTTACTGATGTCTTTATTTAAAATCGCACCTGCGGGGAATTTATAGGATGAAAGATCTCTGTAACCATTGGTCGGTAGATCACCATACACTAAATAATTTCCTAAGCCGCCGCCAATGGCACCCCAATCTTTATAGAAAGATGCGATTGCCATCAGATCAGGAATATAAACCTGTTCAACAAATTCTTTTCCGTCTTTTAATAATTGTCCTACATAAGCCAATCTTTCTGCATTAATTCCGCTAACATCATCAATGCTGATAGAACAAGCCATACCTCCAACTAAATAATTTGGATGTGGATTTTTACCACCGAAAATGGCATGTACTTTTACGATTTCTTTTTGCCATTCTAATGCTTCGAGATAATGTGCCAATCCGATCAAATTAACTTCAGCGGGAAGTTTATACGCAGGATGACCCCAATATCCATTGGCAAAAATTCCCAATTGTCCGCTCTCAACGAATTTTTTTACTCTGGTTTGAATATCACTGAAATATCCGGGAGAGCTTTTTGGCCATTTTGAAATGCTTTGTGCTAATTCTGATGTTTTCTTTGGGTCTGCTTTTAATGCATTCACTACATCCACCCAATCCATTGCGTGCAAATGATAAAAATGCACAACGTGATCGTGAATGTATTGTGTGCAGAACATGATATTTCTTACTAATTCTGCATTGGGCGGAATGGTGATATCCAGGGCGTCTTCCACACAACGAACAGATGTTAAGGAATGTATGGAAGTACAAACTCCGCATACCCTTCCTACAAATGCCCATGCATCTCTTGGATCTCTTCCTTTTAAAATCTCTTCCAGCAAACGAACCATCGTTCCGCTGCTGTAAGCGTCTTTAATTTTGCCGTTTTCTATATCGGCTTCTATTCGCAGATGACCTTCGATTCTCGTGATCGGGTCAACAACAATTCTTTTACTCATATAGCAAGTTGAATTTTTTTATAAATTATGATTTCAATTCTTGTTCGCTTTGTTTTCCCTGTTTTTCCAATTCGAAAATGAGTTTCTTCTTGCGAACATTTGTTGCAACAGCGTGTGCAGCAATGGCAACGCCGGTAACGGCTAATGCAGTTTTACCCAAAGTATCAGCGTTGGCTTCAATACCAAATCCGGCAAATGCAGAAGCTCTTTCATATAATCTGCCATTATCCCAATAATTTTCTTCGCTGCACCCGATACATCCGTGACCTGATTGAATTGGATAACTTGTTCCATTATTCCATTTCATTACGCCGCATGCATTATAAGTAGATGGCCCTTTACAACCAACTTTATACAAGCAATATCCTTTCTTAGCATTTTCGTCATCAAATGTTTCCACAAATAAACCGGCATCATAGAATGGTCTGCGATAGCAACTATCATGAACGCGTTTGCTGTAAAATGCTTTTGGTCTTCCTACTCTGTCTAATTCAGGGATCTTTCCAAATGTTACCAGATGAACGATCACGCCTGCCATTACTTCCCCGATCGGAGGACATCCCGGTACTTTAATTAAAGGCACATTGCCTTTTAATAATTTATGAATAGGTGTTGCTTTTGTTGGATTTGGTTTTGCTGATTGAACACAACCATTACTAGCACAACTGCCCCAGGCAATTACTGCTTTTGCTCCGGCTGCAGCTTCTTCCAAAATCTGCATTGATGTTTTGCCACCAATCATACAATACACACCATCAGCTCCGGTTGGAACACTTCCCTCTACACAAAGAATATATTCTCCTTTGTATTTGGTCATCGTGTTCTTCATAGCTTCTTCAGCCTGAAATCCTGATGCTGCCATTAGTGTTTCTGAATAATCGAGAGATATTTTGTCTAATAAAATATCTGCAACAATTGGGTGAGATGATCTGATAAAGCTTTCGCTGCAACAGGTACACTCCTGGAAATGTAACCATATAACAGGTATGCGTGGCTTGGTTTCTAATGCTTTGGCAACTTGACCAATAGCAGATTTTTCTAAGCCCATAAATGCGGTCATCATTGTAACAAAGCCGATAAAATCTCGGCGAGAGTAGCCCTTTCGCTCAACTTCCTGATAGTAGGTTGGCTGAGTGTTTTGAGAAGCATCGTTAGTCATGCTGATTGTTTTAAAGGTTAAACGTTGTATTAAAGGTTAAGATCCAATTCTGGCGCTAATGTAATCTCTGTATATACTACGTTCTTATGACCTTTATCATTCGGTGTTATGACTTTTATCATAAATACAATTTCTGTATCGTACTAATATTGGTTTCTTAAATAAACAGAGTCATATGAAAAAAATTATTTTGTTCGCAAGTCTTTTTATTTTGTGTATGCCTTTATTCAGTCTTGCCCATCCTGGTCATGGTACAACAGACGGATACACCATCATCCATTATTTTGTTGAGCCGATGCATGCGGTTGTAACATTGAGTGCATTATTCGGTTCCCTTGTTTATATCCGCCATTTGCGCAGAACTAAACAAAACAATTAAAGAAAGAATCATGCACGAACTTTCTATTGTAATGAGCATTATTGATATTGCTCAACAACAGGCAAAGAGTGCTGATGCAAAAACTATTGATGAGATAGAAATCGATATCGGTTGTTTGAGCACCGTTCAAATGGAGGCTTTTGATTTTGCCTGGGAACAGGCTGTTAAAGAAACCATTTTGGATAATGCAATTAAAAAGATCAATCGTATCAAAGGAAAGGCAAGATGTTTGGATTGCGATGCTTCGTTCCCTTTAGAGAATATTTATGATGCATGCCCCAAATGCGGTCAGCATTTAATAGATATTGTTGAAGGAAAAGAGTTGCGTGTAAAGTCGTTGATTGTTTCCTGACAAATTAAAATTATAACACTAAATATTTACAAAATGTGTGCAACCTGCGGATGTGATACCGATGGAAATGTAACCATGCACGAACCCGGTCATCACCACGATCATAATGATCATCATTCACACGATCACCAGAAAAAAGTGGTGGCGGTTGAAAAAGATGTTTTGAATGAAAATAATTTATTGGCCGAAAGAAACCGCGGTTATTTTGAAGCGAAAAATATTCTTGCTTTAAATTTAGTTAGTTCTCCCGGCTCCGGTAAAACGTCTTTATTAGAAAGAACGTTAAAAGACATGAAAGGCGAATTGGAGTTTGCTGTTATTGAAGGCGATCAGCAAACAACCAATGATGCGGATCGCATTCATGCAACAGGAACAAAAGTGGTACAGATCAATACCGGCAAAGGTTGTCACTTGGATGCACACATGGTTCTACATGCTGTTCAAGGAATGAAACCAAAAAATGATTCGGTTCTGTTTATTGAAAATGTTGGTAATTTAGTTTGTCCTGCCATGTTTGATTTGGGTGAAAAAGAACGCGTGGTAATTATAAGCGTTACAGAAGGTGATGATAAGCCTTTGAAATATCCCGACATGTTTTATTCTTCAACGCTCTGCATCATCAATAAAACCGATCTCCTTCCTTATGTTCCTTTTGATATTGAAAAAGTAAAAGCGAATGCTAAGAAAGTAAATCATAAATTAGAGATCATAGAGTTAAGTTGTACGAATGGCGAGGGTTTGCAAATTTGGTATGATTGGTTAAAATCAAAAGTTTTGGCTCCGGAAACCGTATAATGAATTCTTGTAGTTATAATAAAGAGTATTTTGTTTATGAACACATATCATATCCATATCAATGGTTTGGTACAGGGGGTCGGTTTCCGTCCTTTTGTCTGCCGCTTAGCCAAAGAATTTGATATATGTGGTTCTGTAAGTAATACCAATAACGGCGTGCATATTGAATTTAATTCCTCGAAAGAAGTGGCGGAAGATTTTTATCTGAAGATCATTCTTCATCCTCCCCAAAATGCAATAATCACTCATCATCATTTTGAAAAAATAAAATCAAAATCGTTTTCTTCTTTTTCGATCCTGCAAAATACCGATGAAAATAAGCCTGATCTTTTATTGACTCCTGATGTTGCAATGTGCAACACTTGCAGGCAAGATGTTCTGTCAGAAAATAATATTCGCTTTCATTATCCCTTCACCACCTGTTTGCATTGCGGACCGAGGTATTCAATCATCAAGGATCTTCCGTACGATAGAGATAGAACTACCATGAGTCATCTTCAGATGTGCGATCGTTGTTTTTCGGAATACAACGATATTGAAAACAGAAGGCATTTCAGTCAAACGAATTCTTGTAAAGAATGTGCTGTTCCGATGCATTTTTTCAGTTCATCAAAAAATTGTTTGAGTAATCATGAAGATGATATTCTGAAACTTGTTGATTGTGAATTAAAACGCGGAAGTATTCTTGCAGTTAAAGGAATCGGCGGTTATTTATTATTATGTGATGCAACAAATGAAACATCCATCAATGTTTTAAGAAGCCGCAAACAAAGACCTGCAAAGCCTTTTGCAATGCTGTACGCAGATATTGAAATGGCAAGCGCCGATGTGAAGCTGCGCTCTTTTGAGATCAATGCATTAAAAGAAAAATCTGCGCCGATTGTATTGTGTGAGTTAAAACCATCCGTTGCAAGCGGCATTTGTAAACAAGCCATTGCACCCGATCTCGATAAGATCGGATTAATGTTGCCATACACTCCTTTGCTTTTATTGATTAGTGAAAATTTTGGTAAGCCCTTAATTGCAACCAGCGGAAATATCAGCGGCTCTCCGATTATTTATAAAGACGCTGATGCTTTGGAGAATTTATTTGATGTTGCGGATTTTGTATTGACTTATGACCGCGAAATTGTTGCGCCGCAGGATGACAGCGTCATTCAGTTTACAGAAAGGGGGCAAAAAATTATTTTGCGCCGTAGTCGTGGATTAGCGCCTAATTATTTTCCAAATCCGTTCACAACGATTAATGATTCTGTTTTGGCAATGGGTGGTGAATTAAAAAGCGCATTTGCTTTACTTGATCAAAAAAATTTATACATCAGCCAGTATCTTGGTGATCAAAGTACACTTGAATCTCAAACTTGTTTTAAAGAAACACTTCATCATATAAGTACTTTAGTAAAGGCAAAACCCGAACATATCATCATTGATAAACATCCGGGTTATTTTGTTTCTCAGCAGGGCAAAGAGATTGCTGCAGCACAAAATATTTCACTTACTTCCATTCAACATCATACTGCACATTTTGGGGCGGTACTTGCAGAAAATAATTTATTGGATATAAAAGAGCCTGTGCTGGGATTTATCTGGGATGGAACAGGATTTGGTGACGATGGACAGATCTGGGGCAGCGAAGTTTTTATTTATCAGCACAAAAAAATGGAACGCGTTGCACATCTTGATTATTTTCCTCAATTGCTCGGTGATAAAATGAGTAAAGAACCCAGATTATCGGCTTTGAGTTTATTAAAGAGTTTCCCCAATAAACAATTCATTATTCAAAAATATTTTTCAAAGCAAGAGTGGCAATATTATCAGCAAGTTTTGAATCAACCCTCTTCATTGATGACAAGCAGCATGGGCAGGTTCTTAGATGGTATTGCGGCGTTGCTCGGTATTCGTTTATACAATACTTATGAAGGCGAGGCGGCGATGCAATTAGAAACTTTGGCAAGAACTTGTTCATACAAACCCTACGATTATTATTCTATTCCGCTTGTAAATGATCGTTTGGACTGGAATACTTTTTTAAATGAATTATTAGAAGATTGGCAACAAAAAGAAGACAATGCGATCATTGCATGGAAGGTCTTTTTTTCTCTTGCAAAAATGATCTCGCAGGTAAGCAATCATTATTATGTTGATAAGATAGCTTTCAGTGGCGGTGTTTTTCAAAATGCACTACTAAATGATCTGCTGATTGAACGCCTTTCATACAAAAGAAAATTGTATTTCCATCAACAGCTCAGTCCGAATGATGAATGTATCTGTTTTGGATTACTGGCCTGTTACAGCATTCATCAGAAAACACAAAAAGAAATGATCAATATAAAAGACAAAACAGCATTAGAACAATTTCAATTTCCCAATTAAAATAAAAAATATGTGCTTAGCAATTCCCGGTAAACTACTTTCCATCACCAATCAATTGGATGAAACATTCCGTTTTGGAAATGTTTCATTCGGCGGCATTACCAAAGAGGTTAATTTATGCATGGTGCCCGAAGCAAAAGTGGATGATTATGTTTTGGTGCACGTTGGTGTTGCCATCAGTATTGTTGATGAAGAAGAAGCAAAAAAAGTTTTCAGTTACCTGAAAGACATGGGCGAAGTTGAAGAACTTGAAGAACATCATTTATAATTTTTAATTTTCTTTTTAATGAAATATTTATCTGAATACAGAGATCCCGAATTGGCTGAAGAATTTATCAAAGAAATTCATCGCATCACCACAAAACCATGGACGTTGATGGAAATTTGCGGCGGACAAACACATAGTTTGGTGAAGAACGGTATTCTCGAAATGTTGCCCGAAAAAATTACAATGGTTCACGGACCCGGTTGCCCCGTCTGTGTTACAAGCGTTAGTGTTATTGATGAGGCGGTCTATCTGGCTCAACAACCCAATGTTATTTTGTGTTCTTTCGGTGATATGCTTCGCGTTCCCGGAAGTCATAAAAATTTATTGGCGGTAAAGGCCGAAGGTGCAGATGTTCGTATTTTATATTCTCCTCTGGAAGCCGTTCTTATTGCAAAAGAAAATCCAACAAAAGAAGTGGTGTTCTTTGCGGTTGGTTTTGAAACAACCGCTCCTGCAAATGCATTGAGTGTTGTTCATGCAGATAAAATGGGCGTTACCAATTACAGTATTTTGGCATCGCATGTTTTAGTTCCTCCGGCAATGGAAGCGATCTTGAGTGATGATGAAAATAAGATCGATGCTTTTTTGGCAGCGGGTCATGTTTGCACCATCATGGGTATGGAAGAATATTATCCTGTTGCTGAGAAATATAAAACCCCAATTGTTGTAACCGGCTTTGAGCCAGTTGATTTGTTGCAGGGAATTTTAATGGCAGTTCAGCAATTGGAAAAGGGCGAATACAAAGTAGAAAATCAATATGCACGATATGTTCAGCGTGAGGGAAATAAAATGGCAATGGAAACGATCAATAAAGTGTTTGATGTAAGCGATAGGATTTGGCGCGGCATTGGTTCTATTCCGCAAAGCGGTTATGAAGTAAATGATCGTTATAAAAATTTTAATGCAAGATTAAAATTCAAATTGGATCTTCCCGTTGCAGAAGAAAATAAAGAATGTATCAGCGGTGATATTATGAAAGGTTTGAAGAAACCAAAACAATGTCCAAATTTCGGCACTAAATGTAAACCCGAACATCCGTTGGGCGCACCAATGGTGAGCAGCGAAGGTTCTTGTGCGGCTTATTATCATTATTCAAATGCAGATAGTGTGTTGGTTTAATTTTTTTAATTGATTGTTATGACTGAAAAAATAAAAATGAATCTGCAATGTCCAATGCCGAAATTTGATTTTGATGTGATTACGCTGGGTCATGGCAGTGGCGGATTATTAACACATCGATTATTACAAAGCGGCGTGTTTGATATTTTTAAAAACGATCTGTTAGATCAACAACACGATGGCGCCAGTTTTGAATTGAATGGAAATATTGCATTTAGTACTGATAGTTACGTTATTTCTCCTATCTTTTTTCCGGGGGGAAATATTGGTGATCTTGCTATTAACGGCACAGTGAACGATCTGGCTATGTGCGGCGCAGAAGCAAAATATTTATCCCTCGGTTTTATTATTGAAGAGGGTTTTACGATGGATGAATTCTGGCAAGTTCTGGTAAGCATTAAAGAGGCTGCGGGTAACGCCAATATTAAAATTGTTACCGGAGATACCAAAGTGGTTGAGAAAGGAAAAGGCGATAAAATTTTTATTAATACTTCCGGTATTGGTATCATTCATCAAAAAGCAAATATTCATCATAAAAATATTGAAGCGGGTGATGTGATCATTGTTAGTGGTAATATTGCTTCGCATGGAATTGCTATCATGAGTTTGCGCAAAGGATTAGAATTTGAAACAAATATTGAAAGCGATACAACAAATTTGAATCATACAATTTTGTCTCTTGTTGAGAGATTCGGAAACGATATAAAATTTTTACGCGATCCAACACGGGGTGGTGTTGCTTCTGTATTAAATGAAATTGCTGAGCTAACCAAACTTGGTTTTTATCTGGATCAAAAATTAATTCCCATCGATGAACAAGTTGATGGCGCTTGTGAGATGCTTGGTCTTGATCCTTTGTATGTTGCCAATGAGGGTTTATTCTTGGCTGTTGTAAAAAAAGAAATTGCTGTTGATTTTCTTAATGAATTGCAACATCATCAAACCGGCGTTAATGCCGCAATCATCGGCGAGGTTACACCCGAACATCCCGGAAAGGTTATCATGAAAAGCCGCATCGGCGGAAAACGAGTGGTGAACTATCTTACAGGCGAACAGTTGCCAAGGATTTGTTAAGCCTTTTTAATATTGTTGCTCTTTTTCTTAAGCAAATTTTAATGATACAATAATTCTTTTGCTGTCTTCGTTAATACAAGCAGCGTATGTTCTTTTGCCTTTGTCATCATTTTATCTCTCAGTTTTTGTTTTCGATTTTTTGTAACTAAAATTGATGATCCTATGTATATCGCCGGTTTGCAACCGATTCATATTACACACAGCAGCACCCTGAGCGTGTTGGCCGATAAGGGCGGAAGCATCACCATGAAAGTTTTTGATATAGAAGGAAGGATCGCTAAAACTTTCAATACTTTAGTGGAAGAGGGTAAACAGGATCTTGCTTTGAATTTAAGTGATCTCCGAAACGGTGTTTATGTCTTAAATGCTTTTTGCGGAGGTATTTTTTTAAAATCTATCCGATTTATTAAAGAATAGTTTTTTCTTTTATTGGGGTAATAAATGCGGTCCTGCGCTTTTTGTGCAGGACTTTTATTTTTTCCAATACGCATTAATTCTTTGCTGAACATTATTTCGGATACTCAGATAATAAAAATTATAATCGGCAATGTGATAATTCTTTGAGGTATAAAAAAGATTTCCGAAAAATTTCGGCTTGCGCGTCCACAAAACACCGCCTTCCGTTTTTGCATCAGCTACGTGTATAGCTACTTTATTAAAATTAAATAAGACACTTCCGTTATTTTCATTTCGTAATGCATTCGATTTTGTTGCATCCCATGTTAATGGGTTGGTTACAATCGCAGTAAATTTTTCTTTCTGCACAAAATCCGGTTTATATCCTTCTTTAAATGTTCTCCAACTACAGATACATCCCGTTTGTTCGGGTGTTTCACAAGCCTTGATGTTTTTCAGCAGATCGGGTTCAACAAAAATCCCTACGATATATGCGGCCACTAATTTGTTTTGCAAAGGCTTATCATCAAAATATTCTTTCAACAATATTTTGGCATGTGTTGTTCCCTGGCTGTGTGATGCAATGATGATGGGCCTTCCGTTGTTATAATTTTTTAAATAATATTCGAACGCTGTTTTGATATCGCGGTAAGCCAATTCAAATGCTGCAATGGCGTTGGTTGTATCTTTCTTGGTGACGGGATAATATGCGGAAAGGTTTGCTTGTCTGTATCTGGGCGAAAAAACTCTTCCGGCTTCATTAAAAATACTTGCCTGATATAAAATGCTGCTGTAATCGGTTTTTGCATTGATATCTGCATTATCGATCGGCGCGTTCCAACCAAGCGGCCTTTTCATATCCGTGTAGGAGGTTGGATATACAAAGAAAATATCTACTGTTGAATCGCGGTGATAATTTTCTACCAACGGCTGCGGAACACTGTCGCTTGGGTCCTGTTTCCATGGATGTGCTGCCCAATAGTCCATATTAGAATAATCGGGTTTTCCATCATTGCTTTTGAAAGTATAGTTACTTGCAAAACGATGATATTTATTGCTGCAGCTTATCAATAAAACCATCGTCAACAAAAACAGCGCCTTTTTCATGAAATAAAGTTGTTGCTTTTCTTTGATATTTTTATGTTCTTTCGCCGATTCTAATACATTTCTGTGGTTAATTTGTTCGGCAGAAAATTTTTTGGCTTACTTTAAAGCATTAAAAATTTTGTCGTTTGATCTTGCTCCGTCATATACCTTTTCTGCGGGCTGTCTTTTTTTACAGTCTTACTGCTTTTGGTGGGCCGCAAGGTCATTACGGTATGATGCTGAAAACTTTCGTTCAAAAAAGAAGGGACGTAGATGAACACGAGTTGCTTGATTTGGTGAGCTTCTGCAATATGTTGCCCGGCGCATCGTCCACTCAAACCATTACGCTCATTGGTTATAAGCGCGGTGGTATTTCCTTGGCTGTTCTTACGCTCTTGATATGGATAATACCCGCCTGTATTATCATGGGCGGTCTTTCATTTTTACTTGATTATTTTGATGATCTCGGCATAAAAGAAGATGTGTTCAAATTCATTCGCCCGATGGCCATTGGGTTTATTGCTTTTTCTTCTTACAGATTATCTCACGTGGCAGTGCATAATACCATCACAAGGGTTATTGTAATCGTTGCCGCCCTTGCCACTTATTTTGCTTTTAAAACACCATGGATATTTCCCGCATTGCTCATTCTTGCCGGCATTGTTACCAACTTCAGCGACCGACGCATTCCACAACAGGGAGAAAAACCAAAACAAATAAAGTGGGGTAATATGCTCATTTTTATTTCGCTGTTTGCTGTTGCAGGATATTTATCCGAAACGGCAACAAAGGAAAATTGGAAGAACAGAAAAGCATTTAATTTATTTGAGAACTCTTATCGTTTCGGAAGTCTGGTTTTTGGCGGTGGTGATGTTTTGATCCCGATGATGTATGAGCAATATGTTACAAGACCGGAAACAAAAAAAGTGTTGTACAATAAGCGTGATGTGTTGCGAATGAATAAAGACGAGTTTCTTACCGGATCAGGAATGGTTCGTGCCATTCCCGGTCCCGTTTTCTCAATTGGTGCTTTTGCAGGGGGCATGGTGATGCGAACAGAAAACAGTTTTTCTCTTCAACTATTAGGTTGTTTTTTGGGCGCCATCGGAATCTTTTTACCAAGCGCATTGTTGGTTTTATTCTTTTTTCCGGTGTGGAATAATTTAAAAAAATATGCTGCCATTTATCGTTCGCTTGAAGGAATTAATGCCGCCGTAGTTGGCATCATGAGCGGTGCTACATTTTATTTAATGAAGGATATTGTTTTTGTGGAGTTGTGGAATGGAAATCTTTCGGGATTTTATGATATCGGAATTATTCTTGCAACATTTATTCTTTTATTATTTACAAAAATACCCGCTCCTTTTATTGTGCTCGCCTGTCTTTTGTTTGGATGGATTTTATAGCGCTCCACTTCGTTTCTAACTATGTGTTAGCTTTGTCTTTTTTTCACCAAATCTTGTTTATGAAAAAATTTTTCTTTTTTTCTCTTTTGTTTGTTTTCACAATTTCTTGTTTTGCACAAACAGAGAAATTATTGATTCCGGTTCCCTCCTCTCTTATTAAACAATCGGGCAACTATTCTTTACACGATAATATTTTGATTAGTGTTACCGGAGAAAATAAAGATGTTGAAAATGTTGCATTGCAATTATCAAAAGCCTTGTCGGCACCAACGGGTTTTAAAATATCAATCAAAAAAAATATTACTACCGCAAACATTAAATTAAAATTATTAGTAGTTGCAGAAACAAATATCGGTGATGAGGGATATAAACTTTCTGTATCGCAAAAGGGTATTATTATTTCTGCTAACAAGCCCGCCGGGCTATTTTACGGAACTCAAACCTTATTACAGTTATTGCCAAAAGCAATTGAAAACAAATTTGCTGTTAAAAATATTGTATGGAATATTCCATGCGTGGAGATAATTGACCAGCCTCGTTTTGCGTGGCGCGGATTAATGTTTGATGTGAGCCGTCATTTCTTTGGCAAACAAGAGGTAAAAGATTTTATTGATAATATGGTGAAATATAAATTCAACTTATTGCATTTGCATTTAACCGATGATGAGGGTTGGAGGGTTGAAATTAAAAGTTTGCCTAATCTTACTAAAGTGGGTGCTTGGAATGTAAAAAGGATCGGAACCTTCGGAGATTTTTCTGCACCGACCTCAGATGAGCCAAAAGATTTTGGCGGCTTTTTTACACAAGATGATATCAAAGAAATTGTTCAATATGCAAAAGATAGGTTTGTAAATATTTTGCCCGAAGTTGATATTCCCGGACACAGCCTTGCTGCAATTACTTCTTATCCTGAGCTTTCCTGCACGCCGGGCGCAGAAAATTATCGTGTTCGTTCCGGTGAAAAAATTATGGATTGGCATCAGGGCGGATTTTCTGCTTTGGTAGACAATACGCTTTGTCCTGCCAACGAAAATGTCTATCCTTTTTTAGATAAAGTATTTACCGAATTGGCACAGCTGTTTCCTTTTGAATACATTCATATCGGCGGTGATGAATGTGCAAAAAATTTCTGGGAAAAAAGTGATGCCATCAAACAGTTGATGCAAAAAGAAGGATTGAAAACAATGGAAGAGGTGCAGGGTTATTTTGAAAAGCGTGTTGAAAAAATCGTTGAATCGAAAGGAAAAAAAGTAATTGGATGGGATGAGATTCTTGAAGGGGGTTTAGCTCCAAATGCAGCTGTGATGAGTTGGAGGGGAATTAAAGGCGGCATTGAAGCAGCCAAATTGGGGCATGATGTTGTAATGAGCCCAACCACATTTACTTATTTAGATTATATGCAAGGTGATAAAGTTATAGAACCTCCTGTTTATGCAACATTGCGATTAAAAACTGCATATTCTTTTGATCCTGTTCCGGAAGGTGTGGATGCAAAATTCATTAAGGGAGGTCAGGCGAATTTGTGGACCGAACAGGTTTATAACACACGCCACATGCAATACATGTTGTGGCCCAGAAGTCTTGCTATTGCTGAATGTTTGTGGAGCGCAAAAGAAAAAAAGAACTGGAGTGATTTTTCTAAAAGAGTAGAATCATCTTTTGAAAGAATGGATATTGAGCATGTTAAATATGCTCGCTCGATGTTCGATCCGATCTTTGAAGTAAAAAGAAATGAAAATAATGAATTACAAATTATTCTTTCGACAGAGGTTGAAGGCCTGGAAATTTATTACAGTTGGGATAATTCAAATCCCGATAATTATTATCCAAAATATGCAACACCTTTGTCTGTTCCGAAAGATGTATCAATGATAAAAGTAATTACATATCGTGAAGGCAAACCGATAGGAAGGCAAATTGATATGCCGATTGCAACATTAAAATCAAGATTGCCAAAAAAATAATTTTTTGTTGATGGGCGTGATACAGATGAAGTATTGCGACGTAACGAAGCTGCTATAAAATCAGAAAGCTGGTATCAAATAAAAAGAGCGCAAAGTTTATTTGCGCTCTTTTTTTATTTTTTATTTTCTTTCTCTAAATGATCAATTCGCTGAACGATTGATTCTAAATTTCTGAAATGTATAAATGCTTTTCTGTATTTAGCAGCTTCAAATCCGGGAGAGCCCGAAATCACTTGTCCTTTTTTTGTAATGGATTTTGAAATACCTGATTGAGCGGTAACAACTGTATTATCCGCAATTTGCAAATGGCCCACAATTCCAACCTGGCCACTGAACATACAACTCTTTCCGATTTTTGTTGATCCTGCAACAACATTACAAGCAGCAAGGAAGCTATTCTCGCCCACTTCGACATTGTGTGCTATATGAATCAGATTATCGAATTTAACGCCCTTACGAAGGATCGTAGAGCCGAGTGTGGCCCTGTCAATAGCACAATTGGCACCAATCTCCACATCGTCTTCAATAATTACATTTCCTATTTGTGCAATCTTTTTCATGCCTTCCGGATTTTCCGGAGCAAACCGAAATCCATCGCTTCCAATTACAGTTCCCGAATGAATGATACAATCTTTACCAATGATGGTTTCTGAATAAATCTTTACGCCCGAAAATAAAGTAGTGTTATCTCCTATTAATGAGTTGTCGCCTATATAAACCTGCGGGTAAATTTTTACATTGTTGCCGATCTTCACGTTTTCTCCCACAAAAGAAAATTCACCGGCATAAATATTTTCACCAACTTTCGCAGAATCTGCGATGAAACATAATTTAGAAATACCAACCTTATTCAACTTAACCTGGTTATACAATTCCAGTAATTTTCCAAAGGCGCTTTGTGCGCTTTCAACGCGGATCAATGTTGCAGATACCGGAGCGGTCAGTTCAAAATCTTTATTTACAATTACAATAGATGCTTTGGTGTTATAAATATATTGCGTGTATAAAGGATTACCGAGAAAAGAAATAGAGCCAGGCTCTCCTTCTTCAATTTTGGCAAGCTTGGTTACAGAAACAGAATCATCTCCTTCGATCTCTCCATTAAGCAAACCGGCTATTTGTTGAGCACTGAATTTCATGTGATTTTTTTAAATAAAGTATTAGAAATACAATCGTTTTCGGGTTTGTATAAAGATAAAGCTTTAATAAACTGAAAGAGCTGATGATTTTAGAATTACCCAATCAACCCTGCGACACGGCTAATTTCCAACATTCTGTCAATTGGTCTTTTGGCCGCAATCCTTAATTCTTCATTCATTAGTATTTCCGGTAATTCATATTGCATGCACAGGAATAATTTTTCCAATGTGTTCAATTTCATATGCGGACAATCATTACAAGCGCAACTATTATTAGGAGGAGCCGGAATAAATGTTTTTGAGGGATTTGTTTTCTGCATCTCGTGTAATATCCCGGTTTCTGTTGCAACGATATATTCTGTTGTCTTATCTATTTGAGAAAATTTTAATAGTTGTGTGGTACTGCCTATATAATCAGAAATATTCAACACTGCTTCTTCACATTCAGGATGCGCAATTAATTTTGCTTTAGGATGACGGATTTTTAATTTGGTTATTTTTTCCAGGCTGAAAATTTCATGAACCATACAGGCTCCGTTCCATAACAACATATTTCTTCCCGATTTTTTATTCAGATAAGCGCCCAGATTTTTATCCGGCGCAAAAATAATTGGTTGGTCTTTCGGTAAACTTTCAATTATTTTTTCTGCGTTTGATGATGTGCAAATAATATCACTCAGTGCTTTTATTTCTGCGGAACAATTGATGTAAGAAATAACAACGTGATCGGGATTTTTTTCTTTGAATTTTTTAAATAAATCAGCAGGAGCGCTGTCTGCCAAAGAACATCCCGCATTCAGATCAGGTAATAAAACTTTTTTGGAAGGGTTTAAAACCTTTGCTGTTTCTGCCATGAAATGCACGCCGGCAAAAACAATAATTTCAGCATTTGTGCTTGCTGCTTTTTGCGCCAATCCCAAACTATCACCGATAAAATCTGCCACATCCTGAATATCGGGCTCCTGGTAGTAGTGTGCGAGAATGATGGCATTTTTTTGTTTTTTTAATTTTTCTATTTCTGCAAACAAATCTAACGAAGGATTTACTTCCAACTCTAAAAAACCTTTTGTTTTTATATTTTGTTTTGCTGTTGCTATGTTCATAAACCTTGTAATAATTCTTTAATAATACATTTATATAAAACCAATACTACTATTACGGGTGTGTATATCAGGATAACTTAATTACACACAAAACACAAAGTTAATTATATGATGCTTATACACGGTAACTAACATTTTTATAAACAGCTTCTTTATAACACCAGCTTAGTTTTATTTTCTTTTTAAACATTGGTTAATAAAAATCAATTAATTTTTTGCAAGCTTTAATTCACTTCTTTTGCACTGTTTGTTATGAGTAACTAATTAGTGCTGTTTGTAGCAATAAAACCGGAAATAGGAAAAATCACCCTTTTTATTCTTTTCTTTTGCACAGAAGGAATGTTAAAAAAAATGATTTTTGCACCGAATATCTGCCTTATTAACAAAGGTCTGGGGAAAAGAAATTCGTTGTTTTAAAACTACAGAAAGAATAGAATTATTAAACTCTCCTTCTTTTTCTTGTAAAGTTCAGATCGGGCGGAAGTTTCCGTATTTTTTCCACAATTTGTTCAATAGCAAGTTTCCCCTATTTTTGCCATCCTTTAAATGTACTTTTTAATATAAATTATATGTCTGTTATTCAAAGAATTCGTGACAAAGGTGCCTGGATTGTTTTTGCCATTATCGCATTAGCACTTATTGCTTTTATACTTCAGGACGGCGTACGCCGCGGAGGAAGTGGTTTTTCCAACAGCACAACTATCGGTAAGGTGAATGGGGAAAAGATAGAAAGAGTAGATTTCGAACAAAAATTACTGATGTATGGAAAAGGCCAACAAAGAGAACAGTTGATCGGCCAGCTTTGGAATCAAGAGGTTACCACAATTATCATGCAACAGGAGTTTGATAAATTAGGTTTGACAATATCATCTAAAGAACTGAATGATATCATCTTCGGAGACAACTCTCCCCTAAAAAGAGAATTCACCGATCCTCAAACCGGAATTTTCGATGTTGAAAAAGCCAAACAGGCTTTCGCACAAATTAAAAAATCAAAGAACACCGAACAACAGGCCGGTATTATTGACGCATATATTCAACCCGCTATTTTACAGGCGTTGAATAGTAAATATCAGGCAATGTTGCAGCAGTCTTTATATGTTCCTAAATGGATGATTGAAAAGCAGATTGCCGACAATAATTTGGTTTCTTCCGTTTCTTATGTTTTTGTACCATATACAACAATTTCTGACAGCATAGCAAAAGTAAGTGACGACGAGATTATGAACTATGCTCGAAAACACAGCAAAGAATATGAAAGAGAAGAAGAAGCAAGAACAATTGCTTATCTAAGTTTTGATGCAACAGCAAGCAGCGCTGATTCTGCCGCAACCATCAACCAGCTGGCTGGATTAAAAAATGAATTTGCTGCAACAACAGATATCGCGGCATTCTTTTCGAAGAACGCAACAGAATCTCCTTTTTATAATAGTTATGTAAGCAGAAAAGAGATAAAACAAAAGAATATTGACTCAATCATTAAGGTTCCTGTGGGCGGAATTTATGGCCCTTATGTTGATGGCAACACATTTGTTTTAGCAAAAGTGGTTGGCGCAAAACAAATTCCCGATTCTGTTAAAGTTCGACACATATTAATTTCCACACACCAGCAAGATCCCCAAACCGGCGTATTAACAAGGGTTAGAGAAGATAGTGTTGCAAGAAAAATAATGGATACTGTTGAAGCGGAAATAAAAAGCGGAAAGAGCTTTGATTCCGTTTGTGCTAAATTTTCTGATGATGGAAATAAATCAAAAGGCGGCATATATGATTATTTTGCTTCAGCAAGAATGGTTCCCGCATTTAATGATTTTGCTTTTGAAAAACCGGTTGGTTCAAAGGGCGTTATCCAAACCGAATATGGATATCATTATGTAGAAGTGTTGGGACAAAAAGGATCCGGACCCGCATATAAGATAGCCTATCTCGCAAAACCGATCGTTGTAAGTAATGAAACCGATGCTGCAGCCAATAACGCAGCTTCTCAATTTGCAGGAACAAGCAGGAATAAAAAACAATTTGATGAAAACTCGGCTAAATTAAATAAGCAGTGGGTCTTATCCGGAGAAATAAAAGAGAACGATTTTACTATTCAGGGATTGGGAGAAAGCCGCCAACTGGTTCGTTGGGCCTATGAACATGAAGCCGGAGATGTGAGTGATCAGCCAATAAGGATAGGTGAAAAATATGTTGTGGCTATTGTTACATCTGTTATTAAACCGGGATTACCGCCTGCACAAGTGTTAAGACCTACTATAGAAACGATTGTAAGAAATGAGAAGAAGGCAAAACAATTGATAGATAATAAATTTAAAGGAAACACCTTAGATGCACTTGCTTCCAGCACAGGGACATCAGTGCAAAAAGCAGACACATTATTATTCAGCAATCCTTTTATTCCGGGGGTAGGAAATGATGCGAAGTTTACGGGAGCAGCATTTAATGCAGCAAACAAAGGAAAAGTTACAGAACCGGTTGCGGGAGCGTCAGGCGTATTTGCAATTCGTGTTGAAAACATTGGAGCAAAAGCAAACTCAAACGAAAATGCAGAAACAATAAAACAAAGTATTTTGCAAGGTCAGAGAATGGCGATTTACAGGGGATCCGATGCTTTACGCAAAGCCGCAATCGTAAAAGATTACAGAAGCAAATTCTATTAATAATTTTTAGTCGAAAAATATACGAAAGCCACATCAATATTGATGTGGCTTTTTCTTTTACGCAAACCGAAAGCAGAATGAAAAATCAAATTGTACTTTTGTATAAATGGAAGAAACATTTATAAATAAAGTTGCCGAAAGCGGACTGATCACTTTTGATTTGGAAGAATATTATCCCAGGGGAGAAATAAAAATTTTTGATCTGAAAGATTTTCTTTTTATGGGATTGATCCTGAAAGAAAAAGATTATCGCGCCGCATTGCAATCAACAGACTGGCAGGTTTACAAAGACAAATATGTTGCAATATTGTGCAGTGCCGATGCCATTATTCCCATGTGGGCAAATATGTTGGCCGCAAGTTATTTGCAGCCCATCACAAAAGACGTTGTTTTTGGAGACGAAAAAAAATTAGTTGAAACAATCCTCATCAAAAAAATAAGTGAAGTAAAAGGAGAAGAGTATACAGATAAAAGAGTTGTTGTAAAGGGCTGTGGTGATGTTGCTATTCCCGAATCAGCATATGTTGAAATAACCAATAAATTAAGGCCCTTCGTTAAAAGCATCATGTACGGCGAGCCCTGCAGCACGGTTCCAATTTATAAGAAAAAATAATCAGTTATTTTTTATAAAATTTTTTAAACTTGCTCTGGCATTGTGTCTTATTTTATTTTGCATCCAGGATGTCCATCCCAGTAAAATTCCAGAAAAACCAAAAGCCTGTCTGGCCCAACGATATAAATTAAATTGATCTGTGTGTTCTATAATTTTGCCATCCACAATTCTTACGTGTGCGGTTATCTTGTTTATAATTTTTCTTTTGGATGCAGAGAAGAGATAGGTTGCCACCCATTCACAACTTGCATATTCATCGTCAATTAATTTTATTTTCCCGTATGTGAGCGAAAAATCCGTTGCTCTTGTACACAACAATTGCCACATGGCCTGCGGTTCTCCGTTTTGCAACAAACCAAAAACCGGATCGGAAAAAACAACATCAAGCCGATAACAATCCTGCATTGTTTTGTAATCTAATTTTTGAAAAGCCTGATAAAAGCGATGTATGACCTGTTCGTTATTCATAGGAAAGTTTTAATGAAGAAACAATCGTTTTATTAATGAGCCACTAACCAATTTTCACCAACCCCAACCTCTGCCTCAACAGGAACATCGTTTGGTAACAAGAGAGCTGATTTCATGTTTTCCAATATCAATGGTTTTAATACATCCAATTCTTCATGCAATGCATCAAACACCAATTCATCATGTACCTGCAATAACATCTTTGATTGCAGTTTTTCTTTTTTCATGGCGCGATGAATTTTGATCATTGCCAGCTTTATCATGTCTGCCGCAGATCCTTGAATAGGAGAATTGATCGCATTACGTTCCGCAAAACCACGAACCGTGAAGTTAGAAGAGTTGATGTCTTTCAGCCATCTTTTTCTTCCCATCAATGTTTGTACAAAACCATTTTCTTTGGCAAAGTTGATAGTATCGTCCATGTATTTATTGATGCCCGCAAATTCTTTTTTATAGTTATCAATAATCTCTTTTGCTTCTGTTCTGGAGATGCCTAAATTTTCTGCCAAGCCGAAAGCGCCTTGCCCGTAAATGATTCCAAAGTTTACACTCTTTGCTTTGTAACGCATTTCTTTTGTAACATCCGCATCGCTTACATTATACACTTTGGAAGCAGTTGCAGTATGAATATCTTTTCCCTGTTTAAAAGCTTCGCACATATTAGGGTCGCCACTGATGGCCGCAACAATTCTTAATTCGATCTGAGAATAATCCGCGCTTACTAAAATATGTTTTGAATCTCTGGGAACAAACGCTTTTCTTATTTCTCTTCCTCTATCTGTACGAACAGGAATGTTTTGCAGGTTAGGATTATTGCTGCTCAGCCTTCCTGTTACCGCAACAGCCTGCGCATACGAAGTATGAACCCTTCCTGTTTTAGAATTGATCATTTGCGGCAGCGCATCAACATAGGTTGATTTTAATTTTGTCAACTCCCTGAATCCCAAAATATCATCCACAATCTTGTGTTGATTCGCGAGCTTCAATAATACATCTTCGCCTGTTGCATATTGCCCGGTCTTTGTTTTTTTTGCTTTCGGATCTATTTGCAATTTATCAAACAACACTTCACCCAATTGTTTAGGCGATGCTAAATTGAAACGAACACCGGCCTGTAAATAAACACTCTCTTCACATTTTTTTGCTTCGCGTTCCAATTCTTTACTGTAGTCATTTAAAAAACCAACATCTACTTTTATTCCTTCAAACTCCATATCCGTTAATACTTTCACTAAAGGATTTTCTACCTCATTAAAAACGCGCTCTACATCTTTTTCTTTCAATAACGGCGTAAAAACATTTTTTAATTGAAAAGTAATATCCGCATCTTCTGCTGCATATTCTTTAACTTTTTCAATTTCAACATCACGCATATTTCCCTGCGTTTTTCCTTTCTTACCGATCAGTTCATCAATATGCACGGGTTCATATCCCAAATATTGTGCACTCAGTAAATCCATGCTGCGCTTGCCATCGGGCTCAATCACATAATGAGCAAGCATGGTGTCGAAAATATTTCCTTTCAATTCAATATCATACCATTTTAAAACAAGCAGATCATATTTTAAATTTTGGCCTATCCAAATAATTTCTGTTGAATTGAAGAGAGTAGAAAATTGCTGTAGAACTTTTTCAGTGGATTTTCTGTCTGCGGGACAAGGCACATAATAAGCCTCTCCTTTTTTATATGCGAAACTCATTCCAACTAAATCAGCTTCATTAGCATCAATATTTGTTGTTTCTGTATCAAAACAAATTTCTTTTTGTTTCAGAAGATCATTTACAAGCGATTTTATTTTTTCTTCGGAATCAACAAGAATATAATGGTGTGTTGTATTGCTGATATTTTTTTCTGCAATTAATCCGGGCGTTAATGATTCTTCAACAATCTCTGTTTTATTACTTTCGGTTTTCTTTAATTCAACCGCATTTCCGAATAGGTCAGTTTGCACACCAACGGGGGCAGACTGAAACATATTAAAATCATCACCCAAGATTCTCTTGCCGAGAGTTTTAAATTCTAATTCAGCAAAAACCTCTTTAAGAGTTTCTTTATTCCACTCTTTTAATTTAAAATTTTCTTCATGAAATTCAACAGGTGATTTGGTTATGATCGTTGCCAACTTTTTACTCATGATCGCACTTTCTTTTCCGGCCCGCACTTTTTCACCCAAAGCCCCTTTAATATTTTCTGCATTTGCCAAAACATTTTCCAATGTGCTGTACTCTTTCAACAATTTTGCTGCTGTTTTTTCTCCAACTCCAGGAATGCCCGGAATATTGTCAACGGTGTCTCCCATCAATCCTAAAATATCGACCACCTGATCAACTCTTTCAATATCCCACTTTGCGCAAACTTCTTTAGGGCCCATTATTTCAACATCGCCACCTTGGTATGCCGGTTTGTAAATATTAATCCCATCTCTCACCAATTGCCCGTAATCTTTATCCGGCGTTACCATAAAAACCTCATAACCTGCATCATGTGCTTCCCATGCCAAAGTGCCGATCACATCGTCTGCTTCATATCCCTCCACGCCAATCACAGGAATATTAAATCCTTCAATTATTTTTTTGATATCAGGAATAGATGCCAACAGATCTTCGGGAGCCTCTTGTCTGTTGGCTTTATAATCAGCAAAATCCGTGTGCCGCTCTGTTTTACCGGCAACATCAAAACAAACAGCCAAATGAGTTGGCTTTTCTTTATTGATCAGTTCAAACAATGTATTGGTAAATCCAAACTGCGCGTTGGTGTTTTTTCCCTTTGATGTAATGCGCGGATTCCGGATCAGCGCATAATATGCACGAAAGATCAGCGCAAATGCATCCAGTAAGAATAATTTTTTCTGCATGAAGCTAAGATAACCAAAAGAATCATTTTGCCTCTTTCAAATTACATGGACTAACATTCGTCATGTTTATAAAACACGGGCGGCGGTATTTTTGCAATAGCCTTTAATGGTGTCAAAATGAATAAAATTATTTACAAGGAACAGTTGTCCAAAGATGTTTTTCTAATGAGGATCAATGCTCCCCGAATTGCAGAAGAAAGAAGACCGGGACAGTTTATTATTTTACAAACAGATGAGGATTATGGCGAAAGAATTCCGCTAACAATTGCCGATGCTGACACAGATGAAGAAAGCATCACTATTATTTTTCAGGTTGTTGGAAAAACAACAACGGCACTTTCAATGATGCTGATGGGCGATTATTTGCCCGTGTTGGTTGGTCCGCTTGGCAAACCCACACATATTAAAAATTTCGGTAGGGTTATTTGTGTTGCAGGAGGCATCGGTGTTGCGCCCATGTTTCCCATTGCACAAGCGTTGAAGGATGCGGGAAATCACGTTAGCATTATTATTGGAGCCAGAACAAAAGAGTTATTGATCCTGGAAAAGAAAATAAAAAAAATAGCCGACGAATTTATTGTTTGCACTGATGATGGTTCTTATGGGAGAAAAGCATTGGTGACTGAGCCACTAAAAGAGCTTTGTGAAAGCACTCAAAAGCCCGATATGGTTATTGCTATTGGACCACCGATAATGATGAAATTTTGTTCGCTCACAACCAAGCCATATAACGTTTTCACACAGGTTTCTTTAAATACAATCATGGTGGATGGTACCGGGATGTGTGGAGGGTGCCGCGTAAGTGTTAATAATGAAGTAAAATTTGTTTGTGTTGATGGTCCGGAGTTTGATGGACATCAGGTTGATTTTGATAACATGATCGCAAGGCTGAACGCCTATAAAAGCATCGAGCAGCAAAAACAAAAATGTTTTGTTGAGAAAACCTTCAAACAAAAGGAGGAATTAGTATGAGTCATCTGTCAGCCGAAGAGCTTTCTTTAAAAGCAAAAGAGGTTATTGTTCAATACATTGATAAATGTGACACCCTTAAGCAGAAAGAGCGTACAAAAATTCCTGCACAGGAAATGCCGACCCAAGATCCATTTATTCGCAGAACTAATTTGAACGAAGTGGCGATTGGTTTTTCTGAAGAACAGGCGCGCATCGAAGCGATGCGTTGTTTACAATGCATCAAAAAAAATTGCGTAGATGATTGTCCGGTCGGTATCGATATCCCCGGATTCATAAATAAAATTGCACACGGAGATTTTGAGAGCGCTGCTCAAATCATCAAACAAACAACATTGTTACCTGCAATATGCGGAAGGGTTTGCCCACAGGAAACACAATGTCAGCTTCATTGTGCAGTCGGAAAGGCTTTGAAAGATGTTGATAAATCTGTGGCAATCGGAAGGCTTGAAAGATTCATAGCAGACTGGGAAAGAAAGAAAGGAAAAAGAATTTTACCCGAAATGAAACCACCCACAGGAAAAAGAGTTGCGGTGGTAGGAAGCGGGCCGGCCGGATTAGTAGTTGCCGCAGATTGCAAAAGAGAAGGACACCACGTAACGATATTTGAAGCGTTTCATAAATTGGGCGGAGTATTGCGCTATGGTATTCCCGAGTTCAGACTTCCAAACGAGATCATTGACAAAGAAATAGAAACGCTGAATGAAATGGGTGTTGAGATCATTACCAATTTTGTTGTAGGAAGAACAAGAAAATTAATGGACCTGATAGAAAAGGATAAATACGATGCCGTATTTGTTGGAACAGGAGCCGGGCTTCCCGTTTTTATGGGAATTGAAGGAGAGAATTTGGTTGGTGTTTTTTCTGCGAATGAATATTTAACCAGAGCAAATCTTATGCACGCTTTTGAAAAAGATAAAGCAGACACTCCAATGTTCTCATCAAAAAAAGTTGCGGTTTTGGGTGGTGGCAATGTTGCGATGGATTCGGCACGAATGGCAAAAAGGTTTGGAGCAGAAGAGGTGTTTGTTTTATACAGAAGAACAGAAAACGAAATGCCGGCAAGAAAAGAAGAAGTGCAGCATGCAAAAGAGGAAGGTGTCGAATTTCATTTTTTAGAAAACGCAAAAAGAATTGTTGGCGATGATCACGGATGTGTAAAAGGTATCGAATGTTTACGTTATGAATTAGGCGAGCCCGATGAATCAGGAAGAAGAAGGCCACATGAAATAAAAAATAGTGAATTTATTGTTGAGGTGGATACGGTAATTGTTGCAATCGGAAATGGAAGCAATCCGCTGATCAGTCAAACAACCCCACAAATCAAAGTAAATAAACGTGGAAATGTTTTGGTGGATGAAACACAAAAGACCTCGATGGACAGGGTTTTTGCAGGAGGAGATATAGTTTTAGGTGCAGCAACCGTTATTCTTGCAATGGGAGAAGGAAGAAAAGCGGCAGCCTCTATCAATCTAATGTTAGCAAAAGAAACGGAGAGCGAAACAAAAAAGAAAATGTACACAGTTTCGGATATGTAATTTATCCTTTGTGAAACCAAAAGCCCCGATCATCATGATGATCGGGGCTTTTAATTTTATTTGATACTGTATTTGTATTTATATCTTTCGTATAGTTGTTTCTGTTTGTTATCCAGACTAACCTGTCTTCCCTGAATAAAAGCGTAGACAACATTACTGCTCTTCATATCTAAAATATCTCCATCAGCAATTACAACGTTTCCGTCTTTGCCAACCTCAAGACTTCCTGTTTTATCATCAATGCCCAAAATTTTTGCGGCATTTAATGTAATGGCTTGCAGGGCTTGTTCTTTAGTTAAACCATATGTGGCAGCTGTTCCGGCATTAAAGGAAAGGTTACGGTAACGGCTTTCATCATGTGTATCATTCAATGCAAATAATACTCCGGCCTTTTGTAAAGCAGCGGGTGTTTTGTATGGCTGATCAACATCATCATCTTCTGTTGCCGGTAAAGAATGCTCTTGATTCAATATGACAGCAATATTATTTGCTTTTAACAGATCGGCGATCTGAAAACTTTCACTTGCGCCAACGATCACCACATCAAAACCAAACTCTTTTGAAAAATCTATTGCGGATAACATCTGTTTTACCTGATCGGCATGGACAAATAATTTTTGTTTTTTGTCAAACAATCCTTTTACCGCCTCGAATTTCAAGTTCGTTTCCTTATGAGAAGTTTCTTGCAGATATGCTTTCGCCTCTCTAAAGAATGTCTTTAATTCTTCTACTTTTTCCAACGCTTGTTTGGTTGGATCGGAACCTTCAGCACCACCACCGCCAAATCTTGCTAACAGGGCTGGAGGAATGCCGGCAGGAATGCCACCGCCCCTTCTTCCAAAGCGCTGAATGAAACTTGGCATATTCAAATGAATTCCATTATCATATTTATATGCTGCATCTTCCCAATTCCATGCATCTAATTGTACAACAGAAGAAGCACCACTTATTTCTCCGCCCTCAGGAGTGATCCCCGCAAATAAAATTCCGTTCGCCCTTAATGTCCCTATAACTTTTGAATCGGTATTATAGGCAACGATTGAACGAACACTTGGATTCAGATCACCAATTTCCTGATAATCGTTACTTCCTCTAACACCATTGGCAATTTCTTTTAAACCAAGATCGGATGAGGATAAGATCAAACCCGGATAGACCTGTTTGCCTTTTGCATCAATCACTTTTACATCGTCAGCAGGAATCGCAATGTCTTTCCCAACTTTTACAATCTTTCCTTTGCTGATCTGAATGGTTGCGCCTTCAATGACCTCTCCATTACCAACATGCACCGTGCCGTTGGTGATGAACAAAAGACCATTGTATTCTTTTGCGGGATATATCGTTTCCTGTGCAACAGCTAAAACTGATAACAGAAATAAAGATGATATAGATAAAAATATTTTCTTCATGATGGTTTGTTTTAATTGTTAATAGTGTCGTCGGTACTTAAATCAACAGTAATTAATCCGTCATGATGATCATGATCACCACAACTTAAAATTACTTGCCAGCTTGGTTCAGCGGGACGTGTTGGAGCACCGCTTCTTTTTTCACCCAGCATTTTTTGTACAAGACGATTTCTTTCTGAAGAAATTTTCTTACGTAGTTCTAGATCTCTTGTTCTGTCAAAAAAAACAATGCCATCCACCATTGTTTTTTCAGCAACAGCATAAATACTTAATGGATGATTACTCCATAATACAAGATCAGCATCTTTCCCAATCTTAATACTTCCTACTTTATCAGCAACATGTAATGCTTTAGCCGGATTTAAGGTCACCATTTTTAAAGCATCTTCTTCACCAACGCCGCCATACTTAACTGTTTTAGCCGCTTCCTGGTTTAATCTGCGAGCCTGTTCTGCATCATCAGAATTAATACAAACATTCAAGCCAACTTTTTGCATGATGGCAGCATTGTATGCATTTGCATCAATCACTTCTTGTTTATAATACCACCAATCAGAGAAAGTAGAGGCATTAGAACCATGAACTTTCATTTTGTCAGCAACCTTATAGCCTTCCAGAATATGTGTAAAGGTGTTGAATTTAAAACCATATTTATCACCGATACGCATTGCAGAAGTGATTTCACTTTGTACATAAGAGTGGCAGGTGATGAATCTTTTCTTGTTAAGGATTTCTACCAATGCGTCCAATTCCAGATCTCTTCTTGTTCCTTTTGGATCTGCTTTCATGGCAGCTTCATAATCTTTTGCTCTTGCAAACGCATCATCCAAAACCTGATCAACACCCATCCTTGTATCAGGGAATCGGTTGTTGTTTTGAGAAGTAGTACGTTTTACATTTTCACCCAATGCGAATTTGATAAACGGATCAGCACCTTTAAATTTCAGATCATCATCATTAGCACCCCAACGTAATTTTATTAATTGCGTTTGACCGCCGATGGTATTTGCTGATCCGTGTAAAATATGAGAAGAAGTTACGCCACCACTTAGTTGACGATAGATATTAATATCTTCCGGATTCAGATTATCACCGATTCGTACTTCTGAAGTAACGGATTGACCACCTTCGTTTATTGAAGCGGCTGCAATATGAGAGTGCTCGTCAATAATGCCTGCAGTCAAATGCTTTCCGGTACCATCAATTATTTTTGCAGATTCATCAGACAAATTTTTTCCAACTTTTGCGATCTTACCATTTTTTACCAGCACATCCGTATTTTCTAAAACACCATCTTTTTCATTGGTCCAAACGGTTGCGTTTTTAATTAAAATATTTTCCTGCTTAGGCATTTCTTCCCAGCCATAACCATCAAAAGGATAAACCACTTTTCCTAATCTCTGAGGGAATGAGGGTCTTTTTTTAGTTGAATCAATTGCTGTATATGCAGAATCAAATTTTGCGGTCCATGTTACTTTGTTTCCGGCAGTATCTTCACCATTACCATTCCATCTACCGCCATTTGCAAAACCGCTTAAGCGGAACTGACTTGGATTTCCACCTCTTCCGCCACCAAAACCACCACCGCCTTGTCCACTAAACGAACCGGCAGCGCCACCGCCAAATTGAGACCTTCTTGCGGGCGTTGTAGAGAAACTTAGTTTTACGATCTTTCCATCAAAACTGAATTTACCTGTTAAAGTGTCTTTTCCAATTACATTGGCAGCAGATGCGCTTTTAACATCCAGAGTATAATTAATGGTTCCGGAAGGGGCGTTGATTACTAAAGTATAATTTCCTTTTACATCATTCCAACCATCTTCTTTTACAGCATATTTTTCTCCTTGTATCCAATTATTCAACAAGACAGTTTTCTCGTTGAAAACCGGACCGCTTGTAATGATGAAATTGGCAATTTTACCAACTTCAAGACTTCCAACTTTATCATAAATATTTAATAAAGAGGCAGGAGTTTTTGTCAAGGCCTCCAATGCTTTGTTTTCACTCAAACCTAAATCAATTGCTTTGCGGAGGTTGGTAAGAAATTGTTTTGGATCTCTTAGATCTGCAGTAGTTAAAGCAAAAGGGATATTTGCTTTTTCAAAAGCCGCAGGATTTGTTGGCGCTAATTCCCAATGCTTCATATCTGCAAGAGAAACAAGTCTCGCATCATTGGGATCTTCAACATCCATTGCCTGTGGGTAATTCAAAGAGAGAATATAAGTTGCTTTCGTGGCTGCAATATCAGCGATTCGTTGGTATTCATTACCCCCTGCTTTAATGATATATTGTACGCCAAACTCATCACCAACGCGATCTGCACGAAGATCGGTCCACTTATCATCACCTTCAAATATTTGTGGCAGGGATTGATTATCATTAAACGCCTGTAATGATAAATTGATTCCTTCTTTCGATGGTTTTGATTTATACCATTGAGCATCTAAATAAGTTTGACGAAGCAATGCAATAGATCCCATTACACTGCTCGGATAACTTTGAGAAGATGTGCCCCTATTAAAAGAATAATGTGCCGATGCTTTTTCTTTCAGAAGTATTAAATTTTCCTTGAAACCATCTTTAGCATTAGCGAGTGTTACAACTGCGCCGGTTCCCCTGGCTATTCCGTCTTTTACATGTGTAAGCACGGTGCCAAAACCGATTTCGCGATAAGGCTTTGCTTTGCTTTCATCAGCCGCAAATAATTTTGATGCATCTGTTTCGGGCTTGATGGCCTGATTCCAGTTATATGCGCCCTTTGTGTTAGAGGTAATCTGAGCAGGAGCGCTAAAGTTAAATCCTCCCAGGGCTCTTTGCGGAGTTGTTATTCCATAATCACTGTAAATATCTATAAAAGAAGGATAGATATATTTTTCTTTGCAATCAACAATAACGGCTTCTTTAGGAATGGTAATATTATTCCCAACGGCAATGATTTTTCCATCACTGATTATCAAAGTCGCATTTTGTAATGTTGTTTGAACATCTTTTACAATGGTTGCATTGGTAAACGCAAATGTGCCGGAACGCTTGTCAGCAATACCATTTACGGGGAAGGTTTCCTGGGCTTGTATCAGCGAAACAAAGAGTAGCCCGGAAAGCAGGAGCTTAAATTTTCTCATAATGCTTTAAGTTGGTTTGGAAAGCACTAAAGCTACTGAAATGATTGAAAGGCAAAAACCATTCATCATATTTTCGGCGAAGAATATTATTTAAGAGGTGAAATGTAAAAATCAAAAAGATTAGCGCCCCATGAAAACCATCAGTATCTGTACATCGCTTGGGTTTACGCCACTTATTCTTCCCGCCTGTCCCAGCGTTCTTGGTTTGATACGCTTAAATTTTTGTAAGGCCTCATTGGATAACGCAGAAACCTTATCGTAATCGAAGGAGTCGGGAATAATTAATTCTTCTAATTGACTCATGCGCTGAACGATTTCCTGTTCTTTCTCAATATATCTTTCATATTTGACTTGAATTTCTGCCTGCTCAATACTTTCTTGCTTGAAACCGGAAAGAGATATTGCAAGCGAAGGGATATATTCCATTAATAATGGCAAAGAAATATTTGGGCGAAGAATGAGTTTGCTAACTTTTTGTCTTTCAGATATTGAAGAAGAACCGATGCTTTCTAAATATGCATTGATTTCCGCGGGTTCGACATTTGTTTCAGACAAAATGGAAATTATTTTGGCAGTACTTTCTTTTTTTACAATCACATTTTCCATTCTTGTTTGTGAGGCTAACCCGAGGCGATAACTGAGTTCGGTCAGCCTAAGATCTGCATTGTCTTGACGCAAAAGTGTTCTAAATTCAGCCCTGCTGGTGAACATTCTGTAAGGCTCATCAGTACCTTTACAAATCAAATCATCTATCAGCACTCCGATATAAGCGTCACTCCTTTTTAAAATAACAGGCTCAAGATTCCGGGCTTTTTGATGGGCATTGATTCCTGCCATCAAACCTTGGCAGGCAGCCTCTTCATAGCCGGTTGTTCCATTGATCTGACCAGCAAAGAACAAATTTAATATTAATTTAGTTTCTAATGTGTGTTTTAACTGAGTAGGTGGAAAATAATCATATTCAATAGCATAGCCAGGCCTGAAGACCCTGCAATTTTCAAACCCCAACACATTACGCAGAGCCTGAACCTGAACATCTTCTGGTAAGGAGGTAGAGAAGCCGTTCACATAGATTTCCACCGTATTCCAGCCTTCTGGCTCAACAAAAAGTTGATGCCTTTCCCTATCAGCAAATCGATTAATTTTATCCTCTATGCTGGGACAATACCTTGGTCCAATACCCTCAATCCTCCCCTGAAACATCGGGCTTCTGTCAAAACCGGTTTTTAAAATTTCATGAACTTTTTCGCTGGTATAGGTGATGAAGCAACTTTTTTGTTCGCTTGCTTTAATTCGCTCTGTATTTAAAAAAGAAAATCCAACAATTTCCGTATCACCTTTTTGTTCTTCCATTTTGGAGTAATCCAAACTTCTTCCATCAACCCGAGGGGGTGTTCCTGTTTTTAAGCGATCGCTTTCAAAGCCAAATTCAACCAATTGTTCAGTAATACCGGTCGCTGCTTTTTCGGCAACCCTCCCGCCTCCAAACTGCTTTTCGCCAATGTGAATAATGCCATTTAAAAACGTTCCGCTTGTTACAACCACAGATTTGCTGTAAATAGAATGGCCTAAACCTGTTACAACTCCGCAGGCCTTGTTATCTTTTATGATAATCGAACGAACCATGTCCTGATAAAAATCTACGTTAGCAGTATTTTCCAGCATTTCACGCCATGTTGCAGCAAAAAGCATTCTGTCGTTTTGCGCACGGGGACTCCACATAGCGGGGCCTTTGCTCCTATTGAGCATGCGAAACTGGATCATGCTTTTGTCGGTAACAATCCCACTATAACCACCCATGGCATCTATTTCTCTCACAATTTGACCTTTTGCAATTCCACCCATAGCAGGATTGCAGCTCATTTGGGCAATGGTTTGCATATTCATTGTGATCAGCAAAACTTTGCTACCCAAATTGGCAGAAGCAGCTGCGGCTTCACATCCGGCATGGCCCGCACCAACAACAATAACATCATAATCAGGAAACATGAAAAATGTTTTAGGAAGGCAACAAAGATAATCCACCAATAATAGGCGGGTGTTTAGTGATTAACGTAAAGCGGAAAAAATTGTTTCACGTGGAACGAGTTAATGTTGTTGGGGGCAAGAAAAATTCTGAACGCTAAATAGACTGTTATCTTTCAAGAGAGCAACACCAATGCCCAAATCCGTAAAAATGGGGCTTAAAAGATTTTTTCGATGCCTCAATTCCGGAAGATCGATATCCAAAAACAATAAAACCAGAGAAAGAAGGATACTATGATTTCCAACGCAGATATTTTCAGCAGCACAAAATTTAATACCCGCGGGTTTCATTCTCTCAGAAAACCCTGTTCCATTACTTGAAACATGACCTGGCTTGATCTTGGAATTTGCGATATCTGTTGCGTGTGCCTGAGCCGTGTTAAGCAAATCTTCGTTTAATGAGAAGAGTGATAGAGACTCATGTTTATATAATTCCCGTCTCAGAGAAATAGAATATTTTCCTTCTAATTCAGGAAGTGTAAGAAGTATCGGCGCCACAGCGCTGTCCCAAAATCGGCGGGTGTCTTTTCTGGTATAATTCGTCCAATACAGCCATTGTTTTGCATTTTCAGAAAGCGAAATATATTTTTCTTGTTGAGAATTCCACTCTAAAACAGCTGAATCGATCTTTTTAGGAGCAGGAATGAGTTGATCTTTTAACCAAATTGTGCTTATTTGAGAAGAGCCGAAAAGAGGAAGTAAAATAAAAAGGAGAAACGGTTTCACGTGAAACAGGCTCATATTTATGTAATTAATTGTTTTTTAAACAAACGCAAATATTGCTCCTCTTTTTTACGCATCACCGTAATTTCAGTTTTCTTCTTGTCTCCATAACCACACAAGTGTAAAGCTCCGTGGAAGATCACTCGGCATAATTCTTCTTGGTAAGAGAATCCAAGCGCAGTCGCATTTTCTTTTACACGATCAATGCTGATATAAATTTCACCTAAAACAGGACTGTTCAAATCGGACAGGTCGAATGTTATGATATCGGTATAAAAATCATGACGAAGAAATTCACGATTTATTTTTAATAAATACAGATCAGAGCAAAACACGTAGGTAAGAGAGTCAAGAGAAAACCCTTCTTTTTTGAAAATCAATTCAATAAACGATTTCAACTTCTTTTTATGAAGGAATTTCGAAGGTTTATCAGCAGAATGAAAGAATATCTTTTGCATATTATCGGCTTGCTCCAAAATTCGTAACAAAAACCCAAATGCTAAATTTACTTTTGAATTATAAACGAAGGAATGAAAAGATTGAGCGAATTAAAGATTGGTCAAAAAGCAACTATATTATCTTTCGAAAAAGATGAGATATTCATTAAACTGATGGAGATGGGTTGTGTGCCCGGCGAATTGGTCAAAGTTGAACAAATTGCCCCACTCGGTGACCCAATTTCGATTTCAATTGCAGGATATAATTTAAGCTTGAGATTGAATGAAGCAAATAGCATCTTTGTTGAAGATGTAAAATAATGATAATCAACATAATAAATGAAAATCGGACTTTATTTTGGCTCTTTTAATCCTGTTCATTTCGGACATCTTATCATTGCAAATTTTATTGTAAATAATACGGATCTTGATCAGGTTTGGCTTGTTGTTAGTCCGCAAAATCCGTTTAAAACATCGGCAGTATTACTAAATGAGTACGAGCGTCTTTTTTTGGTAAGACTTGCGGTTGAAGACGAGCCTAATTTGCGTGCATCCGATGTAGAGTTCAAATTACCCAAACCATCTTATACTATCGATACACTGGTTTATCTGGAAGAAAAATATCCGCAACACGAGTTTTCTATCATTATGGGCAGTGATAGCTATGAAAATTTGCCGAAGTGGAAAAATGCGGATGTCCTTACCAAGAAATATCAGATGATTGTTTATCAAAGACGGGAACACCCTGTTATTATTCGCGAGGAGGAAAGAAAGCCGCTGATTTTACAAGCCCCGTTATTGGAAATATCCGCAACAATGATCAGGCAAAATGTTCAGCAAGGAAAGTCAATTCGTTATTTAGTGCCCGAAAAGGTAAGGGAAGAAATCGAAAAAGGCGGCTATTATAAATAATACAAAATATTTTTTATTAAAAAACGTTTTTAAATTTTAATCATAACAAAAACGATCGCATGAAATTTAATTACTCGCTCCTTTTACTGGCAATGGCAAGTGCTTTTGTCTTTTCCTGTGTAAGTCCGAAAAAACTCCAACAGTCCGAAGAAAAATATACGCAGCTAAATGGCGCATATCTTGATGTACAAAATAAATACCGTGAACTGCAGGGGGAACTGAGTGCTAGTAAAACACAAAACACAGACTTAACAAGCCAATTGGCAAAACAAAAATCTGACGCCGATACAAAGATCAAAGACCTTAACGGTCAGATTGATTTCCTGAAACAAAACAATAATCAGGTATTGAATCAACTCAAAGACCTGTCGGTTGTAACAGGAGCGCAGGCAGAAAGCATTAAAAAATCATTAGATAACATCGGCGCAAAAGATGTGTACATCAAAGATCTTCAATCCTCCATCGCAAGAAAGGATTCTTTGAATATGCAATTAGTGATGAATTTGAAAGGCGCAATTGGCAATCTTGATGACAAAGACATCAACATTAAAGTGGATAAAAGCGTTGTGTATATTGATATTTCAGATAAATTATTATTTAAAAGCGGAAGCTATGAAGTAACAGATAAAGCAAAAACGGTTTTGGGAAAAGTGGCGAAGGTTTTAGCAGCACAACCGGATCTTGAATTTATGGTAGAAGGTCATACAGACAGCATTCCTTTCAAAAGCCCGGTTTTAATTGATAATTGGGACTTGAGTGTTAAGCGAGCAACAACAATTGTTCGCGTGTTACAGGATCAATATGGATTAGATCCTGCACATATCACCGCAGCCGGCAGAAGTCAATATTTACCTGTTGCCGATAATAATACAGCCGAAGGCCGCGCTGCAAACCGAAGAACAAGAATTGTGATATTGCCGCAATTAGATCAATTCTTTAAGCTCTTAGAAAAGAAGTAATCAAAAATAAAAAGAAACGCAAAAGCTATCCATCTAAATGGATAGCTTTTGTTTTTTTAGCTATAATTTTTTGTGAGCGATATTAAAAAGAACATCATAAATTTAATAAACCAATTCCTGTGATTATCGAACCTGCACTGTAATCATTGATATTAAATAATCCATTCATTATGTATCATGGTTTACAAAAATATTATTGTTGCTCGCTGATTCTTTTTTTAATTCTTTTATCAGGAAAGCTGATTGCAACAGAAAAAAATAATAAAGAGATACCGCTTGCAGAAAAAGGGGTTATTGATCTTCGGTCAGTTGATCTACAAAAAACAACAATATCGCTGAACGGAGAATGGGGTTTTTATTGGAATAAATTATTAACGCCATCTTCTTCAGGTTTTGAGAATCCCGAATATGTTCCTTTTGTTCGTTTGTGGAACAACATGAAAATAAACGGAGAAAAATTGTCAGCAACTGGTTTTGCTACTTATACATTAACCGTGTTAATGCCGAAAGAAAAAGGCAAGTTAGCTTTAGAACTACCCGATGTCTATTCTTCTTACAAACTATATATTAATAATGTTGAGTTTGCGGCCAATGGAATTCCGGGCACAAGCAAAGAAAAGTCTGTTGCCAAATGGATAGATAAAACAATTGAGTTGATAAATCCAGCAGACACGCTTCATATCATATTTCAAATTGCAAATTACTGGCATTCAAAAGGCGGACCCTATAAAGAAATTTCTATAGGCAGCAGAGACAAATTGATGTATCAAAAAGAGAAAGAATCCGCTTTTGATTTATTGCTTACAGGATGTTTGTTTATGGGCGGATTGTTTTTTTTCGGATTATACCTGTTTGGAAAACACGATAAGGTGATCCTCTATTTTTCCATGTTTTGCATTGTGTACAGTTACAGGATCATCGGAACAGGATTATATGAACTGCACTCTATTTTTCCAAACATACCGTGGACCATTTCAACACATTTAGAATACCTCACATTGTTTGCAAGCGTTGGTTTTTTTTCTCTGTATACACGGGAATTGTATCCAAAAGATTTTCATAAGATCAGTGTCAAAATAATGGTTGCATTGTGCGGAACATTTATAGCAATCACAATTCTTTTTCCGCCAAGTATTTTTACGATGTTGATAAACCCTTTTCTTGTAGCTATGTTCTTTTTTATTGGCTACTCTTTTTATGTTTATATAAAAGCAGCACAAAATAAAAGAGTCGGCGCGAATTATGCATTATTAAGCACAGCAGTTGGATTAATCATCAGTATAATAATAAATCTGGAATACTTTCATATCGTAGATCCGCAAAAGGGGTTACTGTTTATCGGGTATGTAACTTTTTTCTTTTTGCAATCATTAATACTTTCTTTCCGCTTTGCGTTTACATTGAATAAAGCCAAAACAGAGGCAGAGCAAGGGTTACGGGCAAAGAGCGATTTTTTGTCAACCATGTCACACGAAATCCGAACGCCATTGAATTCTGTGATCGGACTATCACATTTATTATTGAGAAGCAATCCGAGGGAAGATCAAAAAGAGAATTTGAATGTTCTGTTGTTTTCAGCCAATAATCTTTTATCTATCGTGAACGATATCCTTGATTATAATAAAATCGAGGCGGGCAAAATTAAATTTGAGGATATCAATATGGATATTGGCGACATCATCAAAAATATTATTGCAGGTTTAAAATCATTTGCAGACGATAAAGGGATTGAGCTTTATTCAAAAATTGATTCTGCTTTGAACAGAAAGATTATTGGAGACCCGACAAGGACCGGCCAGATATTAAACAACCTTGTTCACAATGCGATCAAGTTTACCAAACAGGGCTCTGTTTTGATAGAAGTTATTGTTCTTGCACAATCAGAGAATTCTGTTACATTGAAAATAAAAGTAAAAGACACGGGAATTGGCATAGAAAAACAAAAACAAAAAATAATTTTTGAGCAATTTACACAGGCTGACTCATCAACATCAAGGGGTTTTGGCGGAACAGGATTAGGCCTGGCTATCTGTAAAAAATTATTAAAGCTTCAAGATTCAGAGTTGCAATTAATCAGTGAACCGGGCAAGGGAGCAGAATTTTATTTTGTTCAATCTTTCCCTATCAGTAAAACGGTCTTATCAGAAAATAAAGAAGGGCTGAATAAATTGCCCGAAGAAGATAGCAAACCCATTGCAAATGCCGAGATATTATTGGTGGAAGACAATGAAATGAATATTCTTGTTGCTAAAACTTTTTTAGAAAGATGGGGCGCAAAAGTTGAAGTGGCGCGCAATGGCCAAGAAGCTTTGGAGAAATTAGACATTAATCGTCATAAATTAATCCTGATGGATATGCACATGCCTGTAATGGATGGATACACGGCAACAAAAACGATGCGTGAAAACGGAGTAACTATTCCTATTATTGCTTTAACGGCTAGTCTTCCCAAAGAAGTTGAAGCACAAACAAAAAATATAGGGATGGATGATATTGTTGTAAAGCCCTTCGCTCCGGAAGAATTGTACAGGAAAATTTTACATTATATGAATGTTTACCGCAGCCTATAAGAAAATAAACAGAAACTATATCTTATCAGCAGCAACGTTCTTTTTGCTGTTTCTGCCGACAGCATAATTTGTTTTTAGTTGTTGATAGATAGGATCGGCGGTCTTTATGCCCGATTGTGATGCAAAACGGGCATTATGAAAATAAGCTTTGGTCATATTCATCACTTCATTGCCAAGCTGAAGTTTTACGTCATCCATTAATTTTTGTATTTTTTCTAATTCACAGATCAATTCCTCATATTGATGATATAATTGCAGGTAATTATTGCAAGTTGGAACATCAATAAAAGAAGGAACGGTCTCAGGCCTTGTTTTCATAAATTTCAAAGCAGCTTCAACAAAAGCTTGTTTTTTTGTATTTAGCTTAAACATGCTTCTTCTTTCAGTTGGTTTTAATTTTACATGATTTGGTAACATCATTCTGATGCCGGAAATGTTTTGCATGATCACTGCAATATCCGATCCTGTAAAAGTTCTGATAGGAGGCATAGAGATTTTTTTAGTATAAATCTTAAGATAATTAGAAAATAGCTAAATAAGAACGATAAAAAAGGATAGATATTTCAATCAGCCCATAAAATAAAAGGCAACAACATGTTGGTAAAATGGGATTTTATATCAACAAAACAGTAACTTGACCGACCAAAAACCTTGATGATTGTTTCAATTAATTTGCATTTTCTGTCTACGTTTATTTGGTTGGGATACAAAACCCCGGTTTAATCCACAAATAAAAAAGTGTGTGATTATAGTTGCGCCGCATACCAGCGGTTGGGATGTGGTAATAGGAGTGCTTTACAGAGCTGTTATCGGAATCAGAGAAGCAAGATTTTTCGGCAAAAAAGAACTGTTTGACAGTCCTTTCGGATTTATATTCAAGTGGTTGGGGGGCACGCCCGTAGACCGCTTCAGCAAGCAAAACCTTGTAGAACAGGCAGTGGATCTGTTTAATAAGAACGAATCCTTCATTCTGGCCCTGTCTCCCGAAGGCACAAGGCAAAGAGTAGATAAATTGCGAACAGGCTTTTATTATATTGCGAAAGGTGCAAAAGTGCCGATCGTAATGGCGGGATTTGATTTTAAAAATAGAAAATTGCTGTTATCAGAACCTTTTTATACTTCCGATAATGAAGAAGAAGATTTTAGAAAGATCATCGGGTTCTTTGCATCCATTCAGGGCAAAAACCCTGAATTAGGAATGGCGCATTTGATGAATAGCGAATAAACTTTACTAATTCAATTGCATTTTTGAAAACGATAATTCGTAAATTTGCCATTCATTGCCCGATAGTATAATGGTAGTACTTCAGATTCTGGTTCTGATTGTCTTGGTTCGAATCCAGGTCGGGTAACATCTCCAAAAAACAAAAAATCCTGAAAGTTTATTCAGGATTTTTTATGAATATGCTTCAATTATAAAATAATCAACTACATTAGCGCCGCCGTACAAAAAAATAGGCCCTTCCGTAGAAACGGATTGACCCCTAACGATTGCTTGCCATATGAAAATTCTTAGTAGTAGTGTTTTGCTGAACTAAGCAGCGTTGTTTTCGAATTAAGGCCTCTAACGATATTTCACTTGCTCTAACGATTGCTTGCTATGCTTTGCCTCAATTACTATGTAAAAGTAATGACCAATTATATGGGATTCAAAACAGATTGATGCTGTTTTGTTGATGGCAAAACAGAGAAAATTTTCTTAAAACCCTTATCTGTTCAGCATTTCAGGCTAAAATCACTATTATGTCCAACAGGTTTTCCGACATATTATTTCAATTGGTTCAAACGCTGGAAAAGTCGGAAAAACGCCATTTTAAGCTCTATATCAAAAGGAGTTCGGGAAAAAAAGATCTTAAAATCATTCAATTATTCGATGTTTTAGATAAACTTCCCGAGTATGATGAGAAATTATTGCTGAAAAAACTTCCCGGAGTTACGAAACCCCAATTAGCGAACTTAAAAAATCATTTGTACAAAGAATTATTGGCAAGCCTTCGGTTACTGAAAACAACCGAAAACATAGATCTGCAATTGAGTGAGCACTTAGACAATGCGAGGTTGCTTTATAACAAAGGATTGAAATTACAAAGCCTTCGCATTTTAGAAAAAGCGAAAGAGATCGCAAAGGCGAATCAGAAGTTTAATTTTTTAGTGCAGGCAATTTCGTTGGAAAAGAAAATAGAAACATTGCACATTACCAGAAGCTCTACTGATAAAACAGAAGTGATGACGCAGGAAGCATTGACCATCAGTGATCATATCAATCGTGTTACACGTTTATCCAATCTAGCATTGCTTTTATATCGCTGGTATGTGATCAATGGTCATGCAAGAAATGAAATTGATGAAGAAGATATCAAGGTTTATTTTAAAAATCAATTACCAAATGATGTAGATGCAGTAAACGGTTTCTACGAAAAATTATACTTATATCAATGTTATTGTTGGTATGCATTTATCCGCCAGGATTTTTTAATGTACTATCGGTACAGCCAGAAATGGATCGATCTGTATGACGAAGAGCCGCAGATGAAAGCCGTGGAAACAGGGCATTTCATCAAAGGCATGCATAATTTACTCAATGCACATTTTGACCTACGCAATTATCAGCAGTTCGATAAAGCCATCAAACGGTTTGAAGCATTTGCAAAAACAGAAGCTGCGAAACAACACGATAATTTCAGAACACATACTTCTATTTATATCAACAGTGCCAAGATAAATCTGCATTTAATGCAGGGCACATTTAAAGAAGGTGTTGCTTTGATCCCTCACATTGAAAGAAAGTTGCAGGAATATTCTTTGTATGTTGACAGGCACCGCATCCTTGTTTTCAATTATAAGTTTGCAACACTGCATTTCGGAAACGGCAACTATAATGCATCGATCGATTATCTGCAAAAAATAATCAATGGTCCGCTGGATCTTCGGATCGATCTGCAATGTTATGCCCGTGTACTGCACCTGATGGCGCATTATGAACTGGGAAATACCGAGATCATCGAATCATTGATAAAATCGGTGTATCGCTTTATGGCGAAAATGAAAAACCTTACAGTAGTTGAAGAGACTATGTTCCGATTTTTGAGAAAGGGGTTTGATGTATCGCCAAAACTGTTGCAGCCTGAATTAGAAAATTTTTTAAACAGCATCAAGCATTTAGAAAAGAATCGTTTCGAAACAAGATCCTTCGCTTATCTCGATATTATTTCGTGGGTTGAAAGCAAGGTGTATGCAAAACCGCTCAGCGAGATCATACAAAACAAATACAAAACGATCCGAAAAAGAAACTATAAGCCATAGTTTTTGAATCTCATAAGTTTCTCCACAAACACAAAATGCCTATTGCAAATACGAAATCTAATTTCTATTTTGTTAGAGGCATTTATTTTATTACCCTAAAAAAGATTGCATATGAACACACAAAAATTTATTATCTCTGGCATCGTCGGAGGCATTGTTTCATTTATCGCAGGCTATTTGGTTTATGGTATGTTGTTGATGAATTATATGGACGCACATCCCGGACTTGCTACAAATGTTAACCGTCCGATGGGCGGATTTATTTGGTGGGCCCTGGTTCTCGGAAATATCTTCAGCGGATTAACGCTTTCTTACATTTATAACAAATGGGCAAATATCAGCACTGTTGTTGCAGGAGCGTTGGCCGGAGCAGTATTGGGCTTGTTGATGTCGCTCTCTTACGATTTAACTTCGTATGGAGTAACTCAACTGCTTTCTAAATATTCTTTTTGCGCAGATATTGTTGGTTCAGTTGTTGTAACCGCCATTACAGGCGCTGCTGTTGGTTGGGCAAATAGCTGGGGAAACAAATCATAAGAATGAATTGAATGAACAGTTTTTAAGAGCGATATTTTTATCGCTCTTTTTTATTTTCAGCATCACATAAAAAGAACTTTGTAATTTGGAATCATGAAAGGATTGATGAAAAATATTTTTTTTGTTTTGATGTTTATGTTGACCGCATGCGTAACAAAATATAAAAACCCGCACATTGAAATACAAACAGAATTCGGTGATATTGAAATTGAATTGTATCCCGATCAGGCACCAAAAACAGTTGCTGCATTTTTATCTTACATCGATTCAGGTTATTTTAAAAGAAGTTCTTTTTACAGAGTGTTGAATGATGAGAACCAGCCGAGCAATGCACCAAAAACAGAATTGATACAGGGCGGCATCTGGAAAACAAATAATAAACTCGCTTCGCAATTAAAAGGTATTCCGCACGAAACAACACAACAAACAAAAATTTTACACAAGAACGGAACAATCTCATTGGCAAGATTAGCACCCGGAACCGCCTCAACAGAATTTTTTATTTGTGTGGGCGATCAACCGGGATTGGATTATGGTGGCGAAAATATTGAAGATCATCAGGGCTATGCAGCATTTGGGAAAGTAGTGAAAGGAATGGATGTTGTACGAAAAGTGTATAAACAAAATGAAGACGGGCAATATTTTTATCCGCCTGTTGGTATCCTTGATATTGTGAGAGAATAAAAAATGCCGAACATGTTCGGCATTATGATTTAAAAGAATGATTTTATTTTTTACGGAGATATTTTGTTAAGATAACAATGGTTTGGCCGTCAATTTTTCCTTCGATCTGTTCGGTGTTTTCTTTAACCAATCTGATATTTCTGACAACGGTACCAAGTTTTGCATTGATGGTAGAGCCTTTTACATCGAGCGATTTGGTGGTCACCACCGTATCGCCATCGCTCAACAATGCGCCATAAGCATCTTTATGCAGATCAACATCGGCGCTGTTTTCATGATCACCCGTTTCTTTTGCCCATACAATATTTTCTTCATCGAGATACATCATGTCTAATTTTTCCGAAGCCCATGTTTCATTTCTGAATCTGTTCAACATACGCCAGGAAACGACCTGCACAGCAGCAACATCGCTCCACATGCTTTCATTTAAACATTGCCAGTGTTTGCTGTCGAGTTCTTCTTTTTTTTCTAATTGCTGTTTACATTTTTCGCAGATGAAAATACTGTCGTATAAATTTTTACTTGAATGCGGTGGAACTTCATAAATACTTAAATCTTCTGTGGCTGTGCATAACTCGCATTGGTTATTGCTTCTTTCAGCTAATAGTTTTTCTACACTCATGGTTGTTTTTTGGGTGAGCGAATGTAGGTATTTTAATTGGGTGATATAAAAATCAACAGTACAAGTGTGCGACGCAACAGCCGATGCCATAAAAAACTTCAGCTTGCTGCAAAAAACTTATTGTTGATAAATTAGGTTGCGCACATTCTTTCGGAATGAGAGTCGCAACAATTAACTTCGCCGCATGCAGGATTATTTAAGTGGATTGAACGAGCCGCAGAAAGAAGCGGTATTGCACATGAACGGGCCGTTGATGATTGTGGCTGGTGCCGGCAGCGGCAAAACAAAAGTGCTCACAACGCGCATTGCAAATTTGATGGCGAATGGTATTGATGCTTTCAATATTCTGGCGCTCACTTTTACCAACAAAGCTGCTGCTGAAATGAAAGAGCGCATTGAAAAAATTCTCGGCAACAGCGAAGCAAGAAATTTATACATCGGCACTTTTCACAGTGTGTTTGCAAGAATATTAAGAGGCGAAGCGCATCGCATTGGTTATCCAAGCAACTTCACTATTTATGATACCGATGACAGCAGAAGTGTTTTGAAAACTGTTATCAACGAATTGAATCTGGATGATAAACATTATAAACCCAATGTGGTGCATAACAGAATATCATCTGCAAAAAATGCATTGATGGGTCCGGCAGAATATACGGTGGATTATTATATTCAGCAGGAAGATACAAGAGCCAATCGTCCTGCCATCGCTCAAATTTATGCAGCCTATGCAGCGAGATGTTTCAAAAATGGTGCCATGGATTTTGATGATCTCTTGTTGAAGATGTATGAATTGTTGAAATATCACAACGAAGCATTGGTAAAATATCAACGCAAGTTTAAGTATGTTTTAATTGATGAGTATCAGGATACTAATCAGGTGCAATACGAGATCACAAAACTATTGGCAGCTATGCATGAAAATATTTGTGTGGTGGGCGATGATGCACAAAGTATATATAGTTTCCGCGGCGCAACGATCGAAAATATTTTAAAGTTTCAGAAAGATTATGACGATGTGAAAGTGATCAAGCTGGAACAGAATTACAGAAGCAGCCAAAGCATTCTCGGCGTGGCGAATGAAGTCATAAAAAATAACAAAGGACAAATTCCTAAAAACCTGTGGACCGAAAACGAAACAGGTGAAAAAATAAAATTGGTCCGCACCATGACGGACAATGAAGAAGGAAAATTTGTTGCCGATACCATTCAGGAACAAAAACTCCGCAATCATTATTACAATAAAGATTTTGCCATTCTTTATCGCACCAATGCGCAGAGCCGTGCATTTGAAGAGAGTTTGCGCAGAATGGGCATCGTGTATAAAATTTATGGTGGCTTAAGTTTTTATCAGCGCAAAGAAATAAAAGATTTGGTTGCTTATCTGCGAGTAATCGTGAATACCAGAGATGAAGAAGCCTTGAAAAGAATTATCAATTATCCTGTTCGCGGCATTGGTAAAACAACCATAGAGAAATGTGTGATCGTTGCAAATGAACAAAACATCACTTTGTGGGACGTGTTAACAAGAGCTGCAGAGTTTGGTTTTAAAGCAGGCACATTAGAAGCGTTACAAAATTTTGTAACGATGATCAAATATTTTCAAACGATGCTTACCGATAAGAATGCGTATGATGTGGCAACGCAGGTTGGTAAACATACAAATCTGGTCAAAGAATTATTCAACGATAAAACAACAGAAGGTTTAGCACGGTATGAAAATATTCAGGAGTTATTGAACTCTATAAAAGAATGGACCGAAAGTCCGGATAATGAAGATGGCGAAGTGGGCAGTAAAAGTTTGGGAAGTTATTTGCAACAAATTACTTTATTGACGGATGCAGATACTGATAAAGAAGATTCTGATTCGGTAAAATTAATGACGATCCATGCAGCCAAAGGTTTGGAGTTTGCCTGTGTGTTTGTGGGCGGCATCGAAGAAACTTTGTTCCCCAATGCAATGAGCATTAATACCCGCGAAGAATTGGAAGAAGAAAGAAGATTATTTTATGTAGCAGTAACAAGAGCCAAACAAAGATTGTGGTTAACGTATGCGAATGCACGGTATCGATTTGGTCAGCTGGTTCAAAACGAACCGAGCCGATTTTTAGAAGAAATGCCGGAAGAGCATATTGATAAATCTTATGCAGGTGGCGGTGCAAGAAATAATGCCGGCAATGAATGGAGCAATGGAAATGCATTTCAAAAAATGCAGCGAGGGTTTGGAGAAGCAGATGCGGCAGAAAGACGATACGGCCCGCCACCAAAAAAAGAAAACAAGAAACCTGAATACTTACCTATAACACCACCATCTAATAAAGTAGTGGCGCATGTTCCGTCGAAAGATTTTGTGGCAAGCGATACTTCGTTTTTGGAAGAAGGAAATAAAGTGGAACATCAGAAATTTGGTTTCGGTATCGTGAAAAAATTGGAAGGAAGTGCACATAATCCCATTGCAACAATAGAATTTGAAATGAATGGAGAGAAAAAGATCATGCTGAATTATGCGAAGCTGCGGATCGTGGAATAGAATTGTTACAGTACAAGAGTGCGACGCAACCACAGCCAAATAGCCATTCTACGGCTTGTTTCAACCAAAAATATCGTTTTGCGAAAGCCGCTTCGGGATTGATTAAACGGCCTGTCTTATTATTTCTTTATTTTTGCAACTGAATAAAACGTGTTGTTATGATCAAAACAGGAAATGCCATCGTAAGTATTTATACAGAGATGACACCCAACCCGGAAACGATGAAGTTTGTTGCCAACAAATTATTGTATCCCGGCAAGAGCATCGATTTTCAGGATGAGACCAATCTCACGCCATCACCTTTGGCAAAAGAACTATTCAGCTTTCCTTTTATTAAAAGTGTTTTTATTGCAAGCAATTTTGTTACACTCACAAAAACAAATGATACAGAAGATTGGCAGGATGTGATCCCAACTATCAAACAATTTTTAAAAGATTATTTGGAAAATGGCGGAATTGTTGTGAACGAAGAAGAAGCTGCAAAATATAAACATGAAGCAAGTAATACAGTTGCTGCAGATGATGATGATGTGGTGAAACGTGTAAAAGAATTATTAGAGAATTATGTAAAACCGGCTGTTGAAATGGATGGCGGTGCCATTCAGTTCAGAAGTTATAATGATGGTGTGGTGAATTTGATGTTGCAGGGAAGTTGCAGTGGATGCCCGTCATCTATGGTTACATTAAAAGCAGGTATTGAAGGAATGATGAAAAGAATGATCCCTGAAGTAAAAGAAGTAGTTGCTGAAGCAGAATAATTAGAAAATTAATTTTTAAGGAATGCCTCTGAATTTTCAGGGGCATTTTATTTTACAGTCTTTATCTTTAGAAAAACGTTGCCATGAATAAAAAAGAGATCGCAGAGCTGCTGCAAAAAAATCATCAGGAATTTATTGAGATGGTTAATGCATTGAGAGAAGAAGATTTTTCTTATGCTCCAACAAATAAATGGACAGCCGGTCAGCAATTGGATCATCTGGTAAGATCAGTTCAACCTGTGAACATGGCATTTGCGTTACCTAAAATTATTTTGCAATTGATGTTCGGTAAAGCGAATCGACCGTCTAAATCTTTCACGGAATTGGTTGAAAAATACAACAAGAGGATCGAGGAAGGGGCAAAAGCTTCAGGCATATTTATTCCACCACCCATTGCATTCAACAAAAAAGGAAAATTAATAAAACGATTAAGCAAATTATCATCGGCGCTTAGTAAAAAAGCCTTGAGCCAATCAGAACAGAATTTAGATACTTATATTTTACCGCATCCGTTGTTGGGGAAAATAACAATGAGGGAGATGTTGTATTTCACGGCCGATCATGTGCAACACCATCAAAAAATTATTGAAAGAGCCTTATCAAATAAATAAGAATATGCGGAAAATAATTTTCTTGCTTTTTATATTTTGCCTGAGTAAGGCAGCATCACAAACAAAAATATATTTTACTGTAAGAAGCGACAGTACTCGGTTTCAGCTTACAACTGATGGAGCTGCACATCTGGCATCTTTACCGTTGAAATGTATCGTTCAGGAATATCCCAATAAGATCAATCATCTGGCCGTTGGCGATAGCGATCAATTGATAACACCTAAAAACATGCACCCGGCTTTTTACGGTTGTTTGGATTGGCATAGCAGTGTTCATGGTCATTGGATGCTGGTGAAATTGCTGAAAGATTTTCCTTCATTACCGGATACAAAAAAAATAAGAGAAATTATTTCAGGAAATATGTCAGATGAAAACCTGAAGAAAGAAGCTAAATATTTTGATGCACCCTTTTCAAAAAGTTTTGAAAGAACCTATGGCTGGGCATGGATTTTAAAATTGCAGCAGGAATTAAATTCGTGGAACGATGCTGACGGAATAAAATGGAGAAATGCTTTGCAGCCTTTGACTGATACGATCGTTAATATCTGGATGAAATTTTTACCCAAGCAAACCTATCCCAACAGAACAGGCGTTCATCCAAACACAGCATTTGGATTGGTATTTGCGTTGGATTATGCAAGATCAGCAGGGAATAAAAAGTTTGAAGAGGCCATCATTCAATCAGCAAGAAAAATATTTTTGAAAGATAAAAATGCACCTGCAATATGGGAACCGGATGGAACAGATTTTCTATCTCCATCATTAGAAGAAGCAGACTTGATGAGAAGGGTGTTGAGTAAAACAGAATTCATTCAATGGTTCGATCAATATTTTACTGTAGCCTCTTTGCAACATTTAACGGTCTTGCCGGTTGTTTCGGATAGAACAGATATGACCATTGTTCATTTGGATGGATTATGTTTCAGCAGAAGCTGGTGCATGAAAGGCATTGCTTCGATGTTGCCCAAAACAGATAAACGAAGAGAATTATTAATTCAATCATCGATAAAACATCTCAAAGCAAGCCTGCCGAATATCGCATCAGGTGCTTATGGCGGAGAACATTGGCTGGCAAGCTTTGCGGTCTATGCGATCACACAATAAAATAAGAATAATGCTTTTACTTTCTGATACAACAACTGTTCACGATACAGGGTATACAATAGGATATTATGTTGGTGCATGGTTTCCGTTTATATTATTGGGAGCAATTGCAACAATCATCATCATCAACAAAAGAAAAAAATAAAGGCAACTCATTCGAATTGCCTTTACGATCAATTAAAAAAATTATTACAACAAAGTTGCTGTTGAAGTAATGGTTGTGTTGAACAGTTTTGAAATAGGGCAATTAGCTTCTGCATCTTTAACTGCTGCATCAAATTGTTCTTTACTGATGCCGGGTACTTTTCCTTCCACTGTTAAATGAGATAAAGTAATAGCGCCATCGCCTAAAGTGATCTCACATTTTGTTGTCAGTTTTTCAGGCGTAAATCCTAAACCGCCTAACACAAATGATAATTTCATGGTAAAGCATCCTGCATGAGCAGCGGCAACCAATTCTTCAGGATTGGTTCCAACGCCTTCTGCAAAACGTGAATTGAATGAATATTGTGTTTGATTAAGCGTTGTGCTTTGAGTGGTAAGATGACCATTGCCTTCTTTACCAGAGCCGTTCCAAACGGCTGTTGCATTACGTACCATAGTTTTATTATTTATTTACAGGCAAATTTATACATTGTTGCGCTTTATCTTTGAAAGCTGCGAAAAAATTACGCAAATCGTGAATATGCTAAATGTTTTTCAACAATTTGTTTCGGAAATACAGCAAACAACACTGCTTGAATTTTTAGGTGTTGTGTTTGGGATCGGCAGCGTGTTCTTTTCCCGCAAAGAAAATATTTTAGTTTATCCCGTTGGAATGGTGAGTACGGTTATTTTTATTTATCTCTACATCATACATGGTTTATATGCAGATGCTTCTGTAAATTTTTATTATACCGTGATGAGTGTGATCGGATGGATCATGTGGAGCAGAAAAAAAGAAGGATCAGAAATTTTACACATCACAAAAAGCAATAAAAAGGAATGGATCCAATCCATTATTTTTTTCATCATCTGCTGGATCATCTTATTTGTTGTATTGAAAAATTTTACGGACAGTACTGTGCCTCAGGCAGATGCTTTTACCAGCGCTGCTGCATTCACAGGCATGTGGTTAATGAATAAAAAGAAAGTGGAGAACTGGATCTGGTGGATCATCACAAACATTGCATCTATTCCCTTGAACTATTATAAAGGATTGGCGTTTACCAGTTTTCAATACATTGTTTTATTGGTATTGGCAATTGCGGGCCTGACAGAATGGACCAAAAAATTAAAACAAAATATAAAAGTATAAATACTCTATGTCTTATTGCACAGCAATTCATACGATGAAAGAAGAGGAACAAAACGCTCACAAGATCTATCATGATACGCAATATGGTTTTCCAATTGAAGCAGATGATGAATTATTTTGCAGATTGATATTAGAGATCAATCAGGCAGGGTTAAGCTGGACAACCATTTTAAAGAAACAGGAAACATTCAGAAAAGCCTATCACCATTTTAATATTAAAAAAGTAGCATCGTATCAACAGAAAGATTTTGACAGATTGATGAATGATGCGGGTATTATCCGCAATCGTTTAAAAATAAATGCAGCCATTGAAAATGCAAAGACCATTTTGCAATTACAAAAGCAATTCGGATCATTCAAAAAATGGTTGGATCATCATCATCCGAAAACAAAAGATGAATGGACCAAATTGTTTAAAACAACATTTCGCTTTACCGGAGGAGAAATAGTGAATGAATTTTTAATGAGTACCGGATACTTGCCGGGAGCACATGACGAAAATTGTCCTGTTTATAAAAAACTGATCAAAGCAAAACCTGCATGGAAAACAAAGGGATAAAAAAAATAGTCGTGATCGGTCCTGAATCAACAGGAAAAAGCACACTTTGCGAACAATTGTCACAGCATTATGAAATGCAATGGTGCCCTGAGTTTGCACGAGAATATTTAATTACCAACGGAAAGGAATACGATCATGATGAATTGCTTACCATCGCAAAAGGGCAGATAGCACTAGAAGAAGAATATTTGGAAAGTGTGAAAAATGAATTGTCGATCAACGCGGAAAATATTTATGTAAATAAGAATTCGCAAAGAGCCATTGATCATCAACCCTTACTTTTTATTGATACAGATATGTATGTGATGAAAGTGTGGGATGAATATGTTTTCGGTAAATGCCATCAATTCATACTCGATGAGATTGTGAACCGAAAATATGATCTCTATTTATTGTGTGATATTGATCTGCCATGGGTGAAAGATAATCTTAGAGAATACCCAGACGAAGAACCGCGTAAAGAATTATATCGCATTTATAAAGACTTGCTCATCAATCAGCAAACGCCTTGGGTTGAAATAAATGGTGATTATGATGAACGATTGCACAAAGCAATTGATGCGATTAATAAAATTATTTAAACGATTTATACAAAAAGGTTGAGTACCAAAACTCCGATCAACCCAACAACCGATACAATGGTTTCCATAACAGACCAGGATCGAATCGTATCTTTTACAGAAAGATTAAAGTATTCCTTGAACATCCAGAAGCCGATATCATTTACATGAGAGAACATGAGGCTGCCTGCACCGATGGATAAAACCATTAAACTTGGATGGATACCAGGTTGATTCATCATTGGTAAAATAATTCCTGCAGTTGTTATTCCTGCAACAGTTGATGAACCCACACAAATCCGAATGATGGCTGCAATCAACCAGGCTAAAACCAATGGCTGCAAATGCAATCCCTGTAAGGAATTCGCAATTTCATTACTCACTCCGCTATCAGATAAAATTTGTTTAAAAGCACCGGCGCCGCCAAAGATCAACAGGATCATGGCAATGCCTTTTACAGATTCTGTATAATCAGCCATCAGCTCTTTGATGCTTCTTCCGGATGTAAAACCGATCGTACAAGTTGCTGTTATCAAAGCGATCAACATCAATATAGAAGGCTCACTAATAAAAGTGCAAATGGAAAGAATATTTTTATTATGAAATAAAACGGGAAGCAAAGAAGCAATTGCAATTAATAAAATAGGCAATAGGGCAACAGAAAAACTGCTGAATGCAGAAGGTAAATGATCTGCCGGCAGATCTTTTGATTCAAATGTTTGCAAGGAAGAAGAAGATATATTTTTTAGTGTTGATGAATAAAGCGGCCCGGCAATCACAATAGCAGGAATGGCAATGCAAATTCCATAGAGCAAAGTGGTTCCCATATTTGCATGAAATAATAAAACCAATGCTGATGGTGCAGGATGCGGCGGTAAAAAACCATGGGTAACAGATAATGAAGCGAGCATGGGTAAGCCGACATAAACCGCGGGCAATTTATATTTATAGACTACAGAAAAGATCAAAGGCACCATCAAAACAAATGCAACGGGATAAAATAAAGGAATGCCAACTATAAACCCTGTTAGAGCCAATGCCCATTGAATATTTTTTATTCCGGAAATATTCATCATTACAGATGCGATCTTTTGCGCTGCACCCGTTTCTGCCACTAATTTCCCCAGCATAGCTCCCAATGAAACAATAATAGCCAAAGAACCCAACGTATCACCCATTCCTTTTTGAAGGGAGCCCGCTATTTTCTCAAGCGGCATTTTTAATAATAATCCCGTGATGATCGCAATGATTAAAAAAGAGAGAAATGGATTGATCTTTCCATACGATATAAGCAGCACCAAACCAATAATGCAACACAACACAATTAATAATGGCATGCCTGATTGTTTTGAAGATGAAAATTAGTCAATCGATGCGAAAATATCTTAAATGTACTTTCTCTTTTTGAAAGAAAGATAAAAGCCATTTTACAAATCTTCCGCGAACGATTGAAATGAAGTAGTTTTAATTTCAATTTTGAATTATGGCTACGCAACAAATTGCAATGATCGGTTTGGGTAAAATGGGATTTAATCTCGCCCTTAATTTAAAAAGAAACGGATTGGTGGAAGTTTTTGCTTTTGATACGAATCAGGAATTGCGAAATGAAATAGCAAAACAAAAGATAACTACAGCAAATTCATTGAAAGGAATATGCAATCAATTTTCTGCACAAAAAATTATCTGGTTGATGGTTCCCTCGGGAGAAACGGTTGATAATGTTATTAAGGAACTGTTGCCTTATTTACAAAAGGACGATATCATCATTGATGGCGGCAATTCTTTTTATAAAGATTCTGTTCGTCGTTATGATTATTTGAAAGAAAAAAAAATAAATTTTCTGGATTGCGGAACAAGCGGGGGACAGGAAGGAGCATTAAATGGCGCCTGTACCATGATCGGCGGAGATAAGAACATTTACGAATCAATTCAAAACGTATTTGATAAAATTTCTGTCGAAAACGGCTCTTTATATGTTGGAAAATCGGGTAGCGGACATTTTGTAAAAATGATCCACAACGGAATTGAATATGGCATGATGCAATCGATCGCTGAGGGATTTGAAGTACTGCAGCGATCTGATTATGATGTTGATCTTGAAAAAGTGGCATCATTGTTTAATCATGGATCTATCATTCGCAGTTGGCTGATGGAGCTAACACAAAATGCATTTTCAAAAGATGCAAATCTGGATTCCATCAAAGGTGTGATGCATTCTTCGGGAGAAGGAAAATGGACGATGGAAACCGCATTGGAACTGGGTATTCCAACACCTGTAATTGCATTATCTGTGATGATGCGTTATCGTTCACAAACAGAAGATACTTTTTCAGGAAAGATCGTAGCGGCATTGCGCAATGAGTTTGGCGGGCATGCTGTTGAGAAAAAATAATTCATGCAATATTATCTCGGTGTTGATATTGGTACTACATCTGTAAAAGCTGTTGCATTTGATGCATCAGGAAAAGTGTTATTAAAACAAGCTGTTACAAATACAACAATTCACACAAAAGAAGATTACAGCGAACAGGATCCGGAAGAAGTTTTTATCGCTGTGATGTTTTGTATTGACACGGTTATTACTCAATTAAAAAATAAACCGCAATTCATCAGCTTCAGCGCAGCTATGCATAGTTTAATTGCCGTCGATGAGAATGGAAAAGCATTATCCAATTGTATTTTATGGTCTGACAATCGCGCCGCTGAAACGGCAACTGTATTGCATTTGAAAGGATCGGCTAAAAATATTTATGAACGTTCAGGTGTTCCGGTACATGCTATGTCGCCGTTTTGTAAGATCATCTGGTTAAAAGAAAATGACAGAAAGATTTTTTACTCGACATATAAATTTATCGGCATCAAAGAATTTATTTTTTATAGGCTCTTTCATCAATTTATTGTTGATTCGAGTATTGCATCGGCAACGGGCTTATTGCATATCCATACACAGGAATGGGATGAGGAATTGTTGATGATTGCAGGAATTGATCGATCAAAACTTTCTACTATTGTTCCTGTTCAGCATACTATCTTGTTGAACGATATAAAATATATGATCGGTGCAAGTGATGGCGCTTTGGCCAATCTGGCGATGACCATTTCAGATGAAACAATACTGGCGATCACCATCGGCACAAGTGCTGCTGCAAGAATTACAATTCAGCAACCAAATGTTGATGAAGACATGCGTTTATTCTGTTATCATCTCAAAGAAAAATATTTTATAAAAGGAGGGGCTTCCAATAACGGGGCAATTGTTTTGCAATGGTTGCAAGAAAAAATATTTCAAACAAAAGAAACATTGGAAGAACTAGTGAATGCTGCAGCAACAGTTTCGCCGGGCGCAGATGGATTAATCTTTCTTCCTTATATCTCGGGAGAAAGAGCGCCTTTATGGAATAGCAATGTTAAAGCAGATTTTATCGGACTAACATCACATCATACCAAAACACATATTATCCGTGCTGCAATGGAAGGCATCTTATTTAATTTGTTGCTGATCGGAAATATGCTGAATGAAAAAAATACAATCTCTGAAATACATGCCGGTGGTGGATTTGCGGATAATCCATTCTGGGTGCAAATGCTGGCAGACATTTTTAATTTACCAGTAAAGATTTTTGATACAAATGAAAGTTCAGCCTTAGGTGCAGTTATGTTGGGTGTGGCAATTAAGACAGAACCGATAATAATTTATCTGCCGAATAGAGTTAATCACTCTGTTTATGCAAAACAATTTGAAAAATTTTCGCAATTAGTTTTAAAGGGATGAGCTTACTTTATAATGGCTTGCAGATCCTTATCGTCTTCAATATTGTTCATTTCTTTTATTATTTGCGGATATCGCCAAGCAACTCTTCTGCTTTCCGGAACAACAGAAAATTTTTTAGGATTGGGCAAACAGGCAATAATCTTTGCGGCTTCTTCTCTCGATAAATTCTTTGCGTGCTTATGAAAATAATGTTGTGATGCCGCCTCGATGCCAAAAATGCCCGGTCCCATTTCAATAGTGTTGAGATAAACCTCCAAGATCCTTTTCTTATTCCACAAAAATTCTGTTAAGCCGGTAAAATAAAATTCAAATCCTTTACGAACATATCTAAATACGCCCGTTCCCTGCCATAAAAAAACATTCTTAGCTGTTTGTTGAGAAATGGTACTGGCGGCGCCACCTAATGCAATTCTTGTTTTCTTGTTTTTCTTTTTTGGGTTAAAACTTTTTTTCATCGCATCAATATCAAATCCCCAATGATCCGGAAAAGTTTGGTCTTCGCTTGCAATGGCTGCCAGCTTTACATTGTACGAAATATCATTCCATCCAACATAATCCCTTTTCAAGCCGTAAGAAAAAGAATTTGTGATTTGTGTAACAGTGATAGGCGGCATCAGCCAACGGCAAATAACAACATATATAAACGAAGAGATGAATGCAAAAAGGAAAAACCTTTTTGTAAATCGCCAAACGCGTTTCAGGAAAGATTTTTTTTGAGATGATTGTTTCGCCATAGCGGCAAGATATTATTTATTATCTGTGAGATGAAGGATCTGTAACTGATATTTTTTTCCGATGGTGATTTGTTTGGGATGGGACCATTGTAAAATCTTTCCAAATAAAAATACACCCGCGGCGATTCCCACATTCGTCAAATTCTGCGCAGCAAAAAAAGGATCTTTCTGAATGATGCTGTTGGCAATATTCAATGTGATATAAGCGGCACCTGCCACCTGAAACAATGCGCCGCTGTTAATAACAGAAATACCTTTTTCTTTATTAGGCAACGCAACAATTTCATTGATATGAAATTTGAGCACACCCAGATTCATCAATTGGAAAGCAGGTGTTCCCCAGATGGTAAGGTATCCCTGATTTTTTTGTTGCTCAATAAAGATGCTGTCGTGTATTATTTTAATGATCGAACCACTTAACCATTGCCCATTATCTAACTGAAAATCGATTGTATTGCCGGGAAAAAATGTTTGAAGGGTTCTGTCTCCTTTCTTCAACAACAAAAAATCTGATGTTTGAGAAAAGGAAACAAATGCAACGAGAAGAAAGATCAGCAGTAAATAATATTTCATTGCATGAAAGATAGAAAGATGCAATGACGCAACCAATAATGCTTCGTTAAATTAATGGAGCTTATCTCCGAATTCTAATGTGCCCCAGATCAACGCCAATCCAAAACCGACTAAAATAAGCCCTGAAATTTTATTGAGGATATGAATATTATGCGGCGTTAATTTTTGACGGATGCTTCCTGCCAAAAGAACTTTGGCTACATCTGTTGCTAATACAAAAATGAGGCAAGTACTGAACATAATGAGACGGTAAGTAAAAGACAAACCAACTACCGAAGTGGCGATCACCAACCAAAAACCGATCACACCGGGATTTAATGCATTCATAAAATAACCGGAGAAAAAAGTTTTGATATAATCACGGCCCCTCATTTTTATTTCCTGCTTGCCATCTTCATTGATGGCAACTTTTTTAAAGAATAAAACATAAATGCCAATACCAATTAATAATATACTTCCGCCGATGCCGATCGTTTTTTTGTATTCTAAAAGATATCTGAATAACTCAGTAAACAACTGACTGACCAAAACCAATGTGATGTCGCTGGCACTAACACCGGCAACAAAAGTGAAGCCGCCCCTATGTCCATTGTTGATGCTTTGTTTGATGATGGAAAAAATAATAGGACCAACCGAAATGGCCAACATGATACCCAGTAAGATTCCTTTGATAAATGGTGCGATCATGAAAACGAAATGATGGTGTAAATTAAAACCTTATTGTACACCGACAAATTCTCCTTTTAAAAAACGTTGCCAGTCTTCCAGCATTTTGCCTTTTAGTACACGCGGAAATTTATGCTGACCGCCCATTTTACCTTTTGCAGTCATAAAATCCATGAACTGTTGTTCGGTCAATACATCCAATAAAACAGCTTTGAGTGCACTTTTTCTTTCAACTGCATAATCGTCATTGAGTTCTTTTAATTTATTGTCAATGGTTAGGCGTAATTGTTCAGCATTCACATTGTCGTTGCATGCAACATACCAATGATGTGCAAAGAAATTTCCGAAAGGAACTCCGGCCACTGTAAATTCAGGGATACAGATATTCATTTCTTCGCCGGCAAGCTGAATGGCTTTATTCATATTATCAACACTCAGGTGTTCACCAACCAGACTCAAATAATGTTTTGTTCTTCCCGTTATAACGATCTCGCATTTTTCTTTATCTACAAAACGAACCGTATCGCCGATGAGATAACGCCATGTTCCCGCAGAGGTGCTGATCAATAATGCATAATCTTTTCCTTCTTCCACTTCATGGATCATCAATGCTTCAGGATTTGTAATCATATCTCCATTGGAATCGAAATTCTTTTCATCAAAAGGAACGAATTCTAAAAAAATATGTTCGTTGGTAACAAGCTTCATCCCCAGTGTGTTGGGTCTGTCCTGATAAGCGATGAAGCCTTCGCTTGCCAAATAAGTTTCAATATAGATCAATGGCTTGCCCAATAATTTTTCGAATCCTTTTTTATACGGCTCGAAACTTACGCCGCCATGCACAAAGAATGCCAAGTTGGGCCACATTTCATGAATGTTGTTGAGATGATATCGTTCAATGATCATCTCCATACACATTTGTATCCAGGCGGGAACGCCCACTACAAAACCGATATCCCATTCAGGGGCTTTGGCAACAATGTCTTCTAATTTTTTATTCCAGTCTTTTTCTTTTGCTATTTTTCTTCCCGGCTTATAAAATGGCTGAAACCAGAACGGTGCTTTTTTAGCAGTGATGCCGCTCAGGTCACCTGCATAATATCCTGCACTTTTTTTCTGTAGATCAGTACTGCCGCCTAAAGTCAGCCAACCTTTACCGATAGAACCCATCGGAAGATGTTCATAATGACGAAGACTTAATAATTGTTTTATCATCACCACCTTATTACCACGCAACAAATCGTTGGTAATGGGAATGTATTTACTTGCGGCTTCTGAAGTTCCGGATGATAAAGCATAATATTTTATTTTCCCTGGCCAACAAACATCGGGAACACCATCTAATGTCTTATGCCACCAGGCCGAATAAATAGAACTGTAATTATAGGTAGGAACGAGCTCCTGAAATTTTTTTCCGGGATGTTTGCTCACCAATATATCATCAAAATGAAATTCCTGCCCGAATTCGGTGAATCTAGCCTTGCGCAATAATTTTTTTAATACACGCAATTGCTGACCACGTGGGTTATTTTCGGGTAAATGCAATGCCTTCAAAATTCTTTCAGGAAGCTTTATGTCGAATATGGCCATTGCGATAAATTGGTTTTGCTGATTTGTAGCTACGAAGCTAAAATATTTGATTCAAATATGATAATCCGCTTATCCTTCGATAACAAATTACCAAAGGATGTTAATAATTGTAAAGTAAGTGTTTTATAAAGGAAATAGGGTTTTAAACAGCAATTGTTTCTCCCGATCCCTTTTTGGAATCGCTGCCAACAATACTTTTACTGCCCTTTGCATGAAAACGAAAACGATAATCCGGATTTGATTGGACGAAATGAATGATCTCAGAATAACTCAGATCTCCTATGCAAAAAATAAGTTTCCTGATGGCATGAAACTGATTGATGTTTTGTAAAGAATCAATACCGCTAAGAGTATTTTTTTGCAAAAGATTATTTATTTCTTTTTGTTCTTCAGATGAACCTACGATCAAGCTTTGAGAAAAATCATTTTCCGCACCGGTTTTCGAAAAAGATATTTTCAAAAATATTCGCTGAAACAAAGAAGTAAGGGTTCTTATTGCGATTGCCAGCCGGATGAACATTGAAAAGAAGAAAGAAATAATTGCTCCATAATGTTTGCGGACAAAAATATCCATGGCGGCATAAAACATCCGAACATAATTGATGTTTTGCTTTTTTGCACTTTCGCCTTTAAAATGAATGATGGTGGTTTCACCGAGATAAAAGATCTTATAACCCACCTGTTGTATTCGGAAACTAAGGTCAATATCTTCACCGTACATAAAAAAACTTTCATCAAATCCTTTAACTTTTTCGAGTACTTCTTTTTTGATCATCAGGAATGCGCCGGCAAGCACATCAATTTCGTATGTTTTGTTTTCATCTAAATGACCCAAAGCATAATGATTGAATCTTTTTGATGAAGGAAACAATGATGCTAATCCAATCAATTTATAAAAAGAAGATAAAGGAGAAGGGAATGATCTTTTACTTTCCGGTAAAAATTTTCCGCTGCCATCGATCATACGAACACCTGCTGCACCTGCATTTGCATTGTTTTTTAAAAACGAGATACATTGTGTAAAACAGCTTTCATTAACAATCGTATCGGGATTTAAAAATAAAATAAAGCCTCCTTTGGCTTGCAGCAATGCAATATTATTTGCTTTGCCGAAACCAACATTTTTTTCATTCGCCAAAAAAATAACAGAGGGAAAAAGAGGACGCAAATATGCTAAACTTCCATCGTTGGAATGATTATCGATCACAATTATTTCCGCATCAATGTTTGTAATAGCTTTTTGTACGGAGCATAAACATTGCTCCAGAAAATATTTAACGTTGTAATTGACTATGATGACAGATAAATCCAAATAGTGTTATTAAAAGAGTACGAATTAAGTTGTTTTTATTTTATTGTACAAAACGAAGATTTAATAAGTTGATTAAAGACCTAATTTTATACAAACATTTGAAATATGGAAAATAGAAATTTAGGCTCACAGGGATTAACAGCTTCCCGAATAGGATTGGGATGCATGGGCATGAGTGAATTTTACGGTCACCGAAACGATCATGAAAGCATAAACGTTTTGCATCATGCTATTCAGTTAGGCGTAACTTTTTGGGATACGGCCGATGCATATGGTCCGCACCTGAATGAAGAATTGGTGGGCAAATCTTTAAAAGGAAGAAGAGAAAAAATAACACTGGCAACTAAGTTCGGTATCATGAGAGATACTGCTAATCCGCAATTGCGTGGATTGAATGGCAAACCTGAATATGTACAATCCGCCTGTGAAGCGAGTTTGAAAAGATTGGATGTGGATGTGATCGATCTGTATTATCTGCATCGCAAAGATCCTGCAACACCAATTGAAGAAACCGTCGGCGCCATGGCTAAACTAATTGAACAGGGAAAAATCAGAGCAATAGGATTGAGTGAGGTATCAGCTGCAACATTAAGGAAAGCACATGCGGTTCATCCAATCACGGCATTACAAACAGAATTTTCAATTTGGTCGAGAGAGCCGGAAGATGAAATATTGCAAACCTGTAAAGAATTGGGAATTGCATTTGTGGCGTACAGTCCGTTGGGCAGAGGGTTCTTGACCGGGCAAATAAAAAAATTCGAAGATTTTGCAGCGGATGATTATCGCCGTTTTTCACCACGTTTTCAGGGAGAGAATTTTGAAAAAAATTTACAACTTGTTTCAAAAATTGAACAATTGGCGCACAAAAAAAATTGTACTGCATCTCAACTTGCATTGGCCTGGGTGTTGGCGCAGGGCGATCATATTTTTCCTATTCCCGGTACAAAACATATCAAATATTTAGAAGAAAATGTTGGCGCATTAAATGTTCATTTGTCGTCCGATGAATTAAAAGAAATAGATGCCATTGCACCAAAAGGCGCAGCAGCAGGTTTGCGTTATCCCGAATCGATGATGGGTTCTATCAATCAATAAAAAATTTCTTCTTTGGTAAGGCATGGCGCAGCGGTTATCTTTGCGCCATGCTAAAAGAAACATTAATCAGGGCGGTTGAAACAGGTGCCGCTATTATGAAAGAATATTTCGATCAATCTTTCATCATCTCCAACAAAGAAGGCATTAATAATCTGGTGACAGAAGTTGATCATAAAAGCGAAGCCGCAATTTTTAAAGTGATCAAAGAGCAATTTCCTGAACATTATATTCTAAGTGAAGAAGCAGGAGAAATTATTCAGGACAGTAATCATAAATGGATCATTGATCCCATTGACGGCACAGTTAATTATGCCAATCGTATTCCTATTTGTTGTGTAAGCATTGGTATTGAAAAAGACGGCAAGATGATATTAGGTGCAGTTTACAATCCTTTCATTGGAGAATTATTTTTTGCAGAAAAAGGAAAAGGGGCAACACTGAATAATAAAACGATTCATGTAAGCAATAAAGCAGATGTAAAAACAAGTTGTTTGGTTACAGGCTTCCCTTATACTTATTTGGATGAAGCAAACGGCCCTTTACAGGTGTTTGATAAATTGATCAGAAAAGGAGTTCCGGTTCGTCGATTGGGAAGTGCAGCAATCGATCTTTGTTGGGTGGCGATGGGAAGGTTTGATGGATTTTATGAACATCAGTTACAAGCATGGGATAGTGCTGCAGGATTTTTAATGGTTGAAGAAGCCGGTGGAAAAGTAACGGACCTCACAGGCAAATATTATAATCCTTATCAGCACGGGATTATTGCTACCAACGGAAAAATCCATGATGAATTATTAAATGTAATTAACGGAGGAAATCTTTAATGGAAAACAGAACAGAAATATCAACTCTTGGTGAGTTTGGTTTGATCGATCATCTCACCAAAAATTTTGAGATACAAAATGTATCAACCGTTTTGGGTGTGGGAGATGATGCTGCAGTGATCGATCACTTCGGCAAACAAGCAATTGTTACAACAGATCTATTAATTGAAGGAATTCATTTTGATCTGATGTACACGCCGTTAAAACATTTGGGTTATAAAAGTGTAATCGTAAATCTGAGTGATGTATATGCTATGAATGCAACACCTACTCAAATAACTATCAGCATAGGTTTCAGCAATCGGTTCAGCGTGGAAGCATTAGATGAATTTTATGAAGGTGTTTATATTGCCTGCGAAAAATATGGTGTTGATCTGGTGGGTGGTGATACCTCATCATCTGATAAAGGGTTTATCATTTCCGTTACAGCCATTGGCGAAGTATCGCCGGATAAATTTGTGAAACGAAGCACTGCACAAAAAGGAGATCTGATCTGTGTGAGTGGTGATTTGGGCGGAGCCTTTCTGGGATTGACTTTGATGGAACGAGAAAAAAAGATCTTTTTAGAAAATCCAAAAGTGCAACCCGACCTGGAGAACGAGGATTATATCGTTGGCAGGTTATTAAAACCCGAAGCAAGAAAAGATATCATAGAATTTTTTGAGAAGAATGATATCATGCCAACATCGATGATGGATATCAGCGATGGATTAAGCAGCGAAGTGTTGCATCTCTGTAAACAAAGTAATTTGGGTTGCAGAATTTATGAAGAAAAAATTCCTATTCATGATCTGGCAAGAAAAGCGGCATTCAAGTTTGGACTCGACCCAACTGTTTGTGCTTTGAATGGCGGTGAAGATTATGAATTGATCTTTACATTGAAACAGGAAGATTACGATAAGATCACTTTGAATGAAGAGATCGCTGTTGTTGGTTATATGGCAGAATTGGAAGAAGGAACAAAGCTCTTGACAAAAGGCGGTAATACTTTTGATATAACTGCACAAGGTTGGAATGCGTTTAATAAATAAAATTATTTTTTACGTTCGATTAAGTCCCACAAATTTCCGTAGAGGTCTTCAAAAACGGCAACAGTTCCGTATTCTTCTTCATGTGGTTCTATGGTGAATTTTATTTTTTTATCGATCATGTTTTTATAATCTCTCCAAAAATCATCGGTATACAAAAATAAAAAAACACGACCACCTGTTTGATTGCCGATTCTTGATCGTTGTTCTTCAGTAGCAGCTTTTGCCAATAACAAACAACATTCCGTTGAACCTTTCGGAGCAACCAATACCCAACGTTTTGTTTCGCTTAAAACAGTGTCTTCAATCAGATCGAAATTTAATTGTTTGGTGTAAAATTCAATTGCCTCATCATAATCATTCACCACTAAACTTATATGTGCGATATGTTGTCTCATTATTTTTTAATTAAGTGATGCCATTATTTATACAGATGAAAGGATTGCGACGCAAGGAACGATACCATGAAAAACAAAAGCTTGTATCAAAAACTTTCCAACTCAATAAAACTTGCTTGATATCCTTTTTCAATTTTCCCCAGATCGCCCAGACCCAATACCTGTGCAGGATACAGGCTGCACATGCGTAATGCTTCATCCAATTCAATATCACAATGCAGCACTAAATTTTTTATTGATTTCATCATGGTCAAAGCAGATCCGCTGAGTATACCGTTGCTTTCATATTTATCTCCTGCCAGATGATGCGGATACAAACCTTCTGTTGTTTCGGTAACAGCATCGGTGATAACGAACAATCTTTCTTTCATTATCTTTTTTGCGATCTTGATAGCTCCAAAATCAACATGGTAACCATCCGGAACAATACTTGACATAACAGTTGGATGATTGAAAATAGCGCCTACCATTCCAGGCTCACGATGTTGTAAGGGGCTCATAGCATTATATAAATGTGTTGCAGCATTGATGCCTTTATTAAAACTTTGTATAGCTTGATGATAAGCTGCGTTGCTGTGACCTGCAGAAATAATAATATTACGTGATTGAATGAATTGTATCACTTCATCGCTGCAAACTTCAGGTGCAATGGTTATTATTTTAATCGCATCTTTTCCGTAATCCAATAATTGTTTTGCTTCATCGATCGTTGGTGAATGAATGAATGATTCAATATGTGCCCCGCGTTTAACGGGATTGATCCAAGGGCCTTCCACATGTAATCCCAAACAACCTTTGCCACCTTGTCTCCAATAATCTTTTACTGCATCAATACATTTGTAAAAAACATCGTAACTGTTAGTGGCAACTGTTGGCATGAAATGCAGTGCACCACCGGATTTGCAATAATCGTATAATTTGAATAATGAATCTGCTTCAGGATACACGGCTAATAATTTTCCATGTGCTCCGTAGATCTGAATATCGATGAAAGAGGGAACTAATGATGTGCAAATTTGTTGATGTGCGGATGTGCGAATTGAAGAGATGGGAACAACATCAACAATAATTCCATCTTCAACAATTAGTGAATGATCGATTAACCATTTTGTTCCTGTAAAAATCTTGTTTGCGGAGTAAATTATTGTATCACTCATAATTCTTCATTCATAATTCTAAACTGATCAGCGTCTTTCCAGAAAGGAAATTTATTTCTGATCTGTTCTAATTTTTCTTTTTCTAAAGTGATCGTGAAAACATCTTCATCATGTTGTTTTTGATATAATATTTCACCAAGAGGATCAATCACCATACTATCACCGCTATGATAAATTTCATTACCATCATTACCCACTCTGTTCACTCCAATCACATAAGATTGGTTTTCGATGGCTCTTGCAGTCAATAACGTTTTCCATGCATGATTGCGGCGTTCGGGCCAATTGGCAACATACAATAAAACATCATATTCGGCCGATCCATTCTCATTTTGTTCTTGCCTTGCCCATACGGGAAAGCGCAGATCATAACAAACCTGCAGATTGATCTTCCATCCTTTTACCTGTGCGATCAATCTTTTATTTCCGGCAGTGTAATGTTTATCTTCTCCGGCATAAGCAAAGCAATGGCGCTTATCATAATAACCTAATGAGCCGTTTGGTAACATCCAGATCAAGCGGTTAAAATAATGATTATTATCTTTTATCATTAAACTTCCTGTGAGAATTATTTTATGTTGTATGGAAATTTTTTTCATCCACTCAACCGTAGGGCCGTCCATTGTTTCGGCAAACTGTTCGGGCTTCATGCTGAAACCTGTGCTGAACATTTCGGGTAATACAACCACTTCTGTTTTTTGAATGGAATTTATTTTTGCTTCCAGCATTTGAAGGTTGGCTGCTTTATCTTCCCATTGCAGATTTGTTTGTATGAGTGTAAATGTTAACGACATGATACTAATGTACTACGATTATTAATGAAACACAATTCCTATTTCGATGTGACGCTTTCTTTTTCACGAACCACCGCAATGGCTTTGCTGATAAGATCGGATTCAAAACCTCTTTGTAAAAGAAACTGCGTTGTTTTGGCCATGCGGTTCAAATATTGTTCGCCTTTTAAGCTTTTCCATTTTTGGACAACTAATTTTTGTAAAACGGTCATGTATTCTTGCTCATCAATTTCCTTCATGGCCTTTTTGATGCTGAAACTGCTCACTCTTTTTTGTTTCAGTTCATGCTGAATTTTTATTCTTCCCCATTTTTTAATCCTGAATTTTCCGCCTGTAAACATTGCTGCAAAACGTTCTTCATTCAAATAACCTTCTTCGATGAGTTGAGAGATAAGCGGCTCTACTTCTGTCTTGCGTAACCCAAAACTGTACAGCTTTTCGGCTGCTTCATAATGGCTTCGTTCCTGATAAGAACAGAAATGTTTAGCCTTTTGTAAAGCCTGTTGGGGCGTTAATTTTTGTTTGAACAAAATTGAAATAAGATTAGTATTCAAAACTACTGACAGCCGATGAATAAATGACCGGATCTTATTTTCCTCAATCCACATCCGATTCACATCTGTTTGTTTGCAGCAGGAATGGATAAATATCTGTACGGAATATTAACATTTTACAGTAGGTTTGTTGCAGTTATAAAAGCAGAAAAACATGAAGTTCATCGTATCCTCCTCCTCATTATTGAAACATTTGCAGCAGATCAGCGGTGTTATTAATGCCAATACCGTATTACCGATCCTCGAAGATTTTTTATTCGAAATAGAAGATAAAAAATTACATATCGTTGCCACTGATCTGGAAACAGTAATGCGAGTAAAGATGGACGTGGAAAGTAAGACCAACGGCAAGGTTTGTATCCCTGCAAAAATTTTGTTGGATTCATTAAAGAATATTGCCGATCAGCCGCTCACTTTTAATATCGATAAAAACTTTGCAGTAGAAATTACCAGTGATAATGGTAAGTATAAAGTGATGGGAGAGAATCCGGATAATTTTCCGAAAGAGCCATCAGCTGATGATACTACTGCATTTACCATGAGCAGCACCGGTTTGGTAACAGCCATCAACAAAACATTATTTGCAGTAAGCAATGATGATTTACGTCCTGCCATGACAGGTGTGTTTTTTGAATTGGCGAAAGACGGTGTTCAGTTTGTTGCCACAGATGCACACAGATTGGTTCGATATAAAAGAACAGATGCCAAAGCAACAAAAGTTGATTCATTCATCGTTCCTAAAAAGCCTTTGAATTTATTAAAGAATGCACTACCCGATAATGAAGACGAATTAAGTATCAGCTATAACAGCAATCATTTATTTGTGAGTCATGGCGAAGTGCAGATGATCTGTCGTTTGATTGATGCACGTTTCCCTGATTACAAAGTGGTGATACCAACAGATAATCCATACAAATTAATTGTAAACAAAAGTGATTTTCAAAATGCATTGCGCCGTGTGAGTGTATTCTCAAACAAGAGTACCAACCAAGTGGCGTTAAGTATCACAGGAAGCGAATTGCAAATGGCCGCGCAGGATGTTGATTTCAGTTTTGAAGGAAATGAAAGAATGAGTTGTCAGTATGATGGTGGAGATCTACAAATTGCATTCAATGCAAAATTCTTGATTGAAATGCTGAGTGCAGCAGACACTGCCGAAGTAAAAGTTGAATTGTCTACTCCAACCAAAGCCGGAATTTTAAAACCAACAGAACAGGCAGAAGGAGAAGACCTGTTAATGTTAGTGATGCCTTTGATGTTGAATAATTAAATGCGATTCTCAAAAGGAATTCAAAATAAAAACCAAGACCTCTTCAAATAACGAAGAGGTTTTGTATTTTCAGGCTCTAACAATTGCAATATGTTTCAAAACATGATCGATCATTTTCAAACATTAGAACAACGACCATTCGAGCGAATGGCTTTTTTAGTAGGCGGATTATTATTCTTTTGGATCCTTGAAGGTGCTATTCCACTGATCCAAATGAATTACAAAAAAACCAAACTGAAACACGCAGCTGTGAATTTTGTCTTTACGGTCATTCATCTGATCATTCATACTTTTCTGGCAATATTCATAATTAAGTTGAGTGATTGGTGTAAAGATGTTCAGTTCGGCTTAGTGTATTGGACAAATGCAGGAATAGGTGCAACTATATTAATTGGAGTATTATCGCTCGATTTCAGCAGCTGGCTGGTGCATTTGGTGATGCACAAAAATAAATTCTTGTGGCGCTTTCATCTCATTCATCACAGCGATACGAATGTTGATGTAACAACAGGCCTTCGACATCACCCAGGCGATAGTTTATTGCGTGGAATATTTTTTTTGTTATTGATCTTTGTTTCAGGTGCACCGATGTACAGTGTGATGATGTATCAAACATTGGTGGTGATTGCCACTGCGTTTACACATGCCAATATCAAATTGAATGAATCAGTAGATAAGTTCCTGAGTTATTTTCTGATCTCACCCAATATGCATAAAGTGCATCATCATTGGAAACAACCCTACACGGACAGTAATTATGGTGCTGTGTTTTCTATTTGGGACAGATTTCTCGGAACATTCTCTCATCTGGAAGTAAAAGAATTAAAATACGGTTTGGATAGATATTATAATGAAGAAAAAGATGAAGACGTAAAAGAATTACTTGTACACCCTTTTAAGAACCATGATTAATATTTCTTCATCTTTGCAAAAATAATTTTCGAATGAAGGTAGTCGCAATGATTCCTGCCCGTTATGCAGCAACACGTTTTCCCGCTAAATTGATGCAGTTACTCGGCAATAAAACCGTGATCAGGCATACTTATGATAATACAGTTGCAACAGGATTATTTGATGAAGTAATTGTAGTAACAGACAGCGATATTATTTATAATGAAATCACTCAACATGGTGGCAAAGCGTTGATGAGTAAAAAAGAACACGAAAGCGGCAGCGATAGAATTGCAGAAGCCGCAGCAGATATGGATGTTGATATTATCGTGAATGTTCAGGGTGATGAACCTTTCGTAAAAAAAGATCCGCTTGAAAAATTATTAAAAGTATTTGAAGATGAAAATGTGAAGGTTGCTTCTTTGATGCAAATATTAAAGGATCAGAATTTAATTGATGATCCCAATTATGTGAAAGTAGCGGTTGATAAAAATATGAACTCACTTTTTTTCAGCCGTTCGATTATTCCTTATCCCAGAGATAAAAATGCGGTATCTGTTTATTACGAACATATTGGTGTGTATGCATTTCGTAAAGAAGCATTGATCAATTTTACCAATTGGGAAATCACACCATTGGAGGCTGTTGAAAAAATAGAATGTTTGCGGTATTTAGAAAACGGCGTTCCTTTAAAAATGGTAGTTACAAATTATATGGGTATTGAAATTGACACGCCTGAAGATCTGGAAAAGGCAAGTAAACTGCTGTAAATTTCATAAATGAATAATTGAAGCATGAAAAAAATTTTTTTTATTTTTTTATTAGCGAGTGCAAATACTATTTTCTGTCAAAATTTGTACAAAGAAAAATACCGCCCTCAATTTCATTTTTCCCCTGCAGTAAACTGGATGAATGATCCCAACGGCTTGACTTATTTTAATGGCGAATACAATTTATTTTATCAAAGTAATCCATACGCAAATGTATGGGGGCACATGTCTTGGTCGCATGCTGTCAGCAAAGATTTATTGCACTGGCAACATTTGCCGGTGGCACTGCGTGAAGAAAACGGCATTATGATGTTTTCCGGCTCTGCAGTGATCGATAAAAAAAACACAGCAGGTTTTGGAGCTGATGCAATGGTTGCCATTTATACCGGACATACTGATACATTACAAACACAAAACCTGGCGTACAGCAATGATGCAGGAAGAACATTTACAAAATACAGTGGTAATCCCGTTTTGAATTTGCATAAAAAAGATTTTCGTGACCCTAATGTTTTCTGGTTCGAAAAAAATAATTGCTGGATCATGAGTGTATCACATCCAAACGAACATCAGATTGAATTTTATCGATCACAAAATTTAAAGGATTGGAAATCGTTGAGCAGGTTTGGTCCGACAGGAGATACAAGTGCAGTTTGGGAATGCCCCGATCTGATGCAGGTTTCCATTGAAAGAACAAATGAAAAAAAATGGGTTTTGTTTACTTCTCAAAATTCGACCATGCAATATTTTGTTGGTGAGTTTGACGGAACAAAATTCACCAATGAAAATCCCGCAACGAAAATTTTTAAACAAGATTATGGAACCGATTATTATGCAGCCATTGCATATCATAACACACCGGAGAAAGATCCAATCACCATCGGTTGGTTGAATAACTGGAATTATGCAAATGAGATACCTACTTCGCCCTGGAAAAGTGTTATGTCGCTACCCAGAAAATTATCACTAAAAAAAATAAATAATGAATGGATATTGATGCAGCATGTTATTTCTTCATTTCAAACATTAAGAAAAGAAGCCGTTGTTTTTGTAAATAAAAAAATAGTAAAAGAAGAAACACTTGGTTTTGCAGGACAGGATTTTGAAATGGAGTTAATGTTTCAACCATCAGTAACCGGAGAAAGCGGAATGAAATTAGCGGTTGGCAATAATCATTTTTTAAAAATAAGTTATGATGCATCACATCAGCAAATGATCGTTGACCGTTCGCAAACAAATACATCATTCAGTAAAATATTTGCTTCCATTAATAAATCAGTTGCTGCTGTTCAATTGAAAAACGGCAAACTGAAATGGCATATTTATTTTGACAAAAGCATTGTTGAAATTTTTGTGAATGACGGCGAAGCTGTTTTTACAACACAAATTTTTCCTGAAGAGAACGAAAACAATATTCAATTATTCAGCAGCGAAGGGCAAGCCATTTTTGATTATTTAAATTTTTGGAAACTGAAAAATATTTGGTAAAAAGCATTCGCAGCTGTTTTGCGTATCTTTGCCTTTCAAAATAGATTCGTGTAAATCGTTTCAATTCGTGTAATAAAAAATCAGTTATGGCACAGTTCAGAAATTTTAAGATGGTGGATTATGTAGTGTATGGCAGAGGAAGTTTTAATCAACTCGATGAAATTTTACAACCACATCGCAAGAGCGAAGCGCCGATGATCTTTTTGATCGATCATTTTTTTGAAGGCAAACCTTTATTGAACAGAGTTCCGCTTCGAGGAAAAGACAAGATCGTTTTTGCTGATGTAACTTTTGAGCCAAAAACAAAACAAGTTGACGCATTGGCACAAGAATTAAAAGATGAGTTTGGAATGATCAGCGGTGTGATCGGTATCGGCGGTGGCTCTGCAATGGATCTGGCAAAAGCTGTTTCGTTGATGATGAATAATTCAGGCTCATCTGCAGATTATCAGGGATGGGACTTAGTGAAAAATCCGGGTGTATATAAAGCAGGCATTCCCACATTAAGCGGTACAGGTGCAGAAGTTTCGAGAACAACTGTGTTAACTGGCCCCACAAGAAAGTTGGGAATGAATTCTGATTTTACTCCTTTCGATCAAATTGTTCTGGATCCCGAATTAACAAAGAACGCACCGGTTAATCAACGTTTTTATACAGGCATGGATTGTTATATTCATTGCATTGAAAGTTTGCAGGGAACTTATTTGAACGAGTTCAGTAAAAGTTATGGCGAGAAAGCATTGCAGATTTGTCAGCATATATTTTTAGAAAAAGATGTTTGGGATGATGATTGTGATAATAAATTAATGATGGCTTCTTATGCAGGCGGAATGAGCATTGCATATTCGCAGGTGGGTGTGGCGCATGCCGTAAGTTATGGATTGAGTTATTTGCTGGGAACCAAACACGGAATAGGTAATTGTATTGTGATGAATCATTTGCACGAATATTATCCCGAAGGCGTGGATGAATTTAAACGCATGGTGAATAAAAATAAAATTGAAATTCCTGTTGGTATTTGCAAAGGATTAACTGATGAACAGTTTGATATAATGATCAATGTTTCGCTTGGCATGAAACCTTTATGGGAAAACGCTTTGGGGCCGGACTGGGAAAAAATAATAACAAGAGAAAAGCTAAGAGCCTTGTACGAAAAATTATAAATCAAAAATAAAAACCGAAGTAATTGCTTCGGTTTTTTTATGCAGCCAACTGTTGGAATACTATTTGACTTTCCTTGCGTCGCACACTTGTACACCATAGCTTTATGCGACAGTATATTTATACTTTTTCTGCAAAGAGTAACAACTTACTCAATTATCTTTTCTATATGTGCCAATTTTCCATCGGCATTAATTCCTTCCAGCACAACGCGAAATCTTTTGCTGATATCATTATTATAAAACTCTAATTGAACTTTTGGGCTCTTTGAATTGGTTAAAATGTATGGATTCCAATACAGGGTTGTTCTTGCATCGGGTGCAAAGCTTTTAACGGAATCACTATAATTCGGAGAAAAGAATTCCTGATATTTTGTATACCCTGTTAATATTTTTTTCTCATCAACAGTATTAAAAAGTTCCTGTTTTTCATCACCTCTTTTAGTGTAAACAGCAATCGCACCGCCAAATCCGCCACCTGCTGCTAAAACGAATGGTGTGCTGAAGACTTTAACGTAGGCAATATCCGACATTGGAATAGATACTATAGCGCCGATATCTGTTGGCATTTCATTCAGATACAAAGATGGAGCTTGTCCGCGTATAGTAATTACATATGGGGCAGCAGATGCAGATACCTGATCGGGCACCGATACTTCAAGGCCTGCAACACCACCACGGCTTTCCAGATACTTGAAAATATCCAAATAACTATATGCTGCGGGATCGTTGACAATATCTACTTTATATTTTCCCTCAAATGAGAATGCACCTGAAGTATATTTTTCGTCAGCAATATCCAATTTCGTTTTTGGTTTCAATCTGGAAGTAACGATCACATCTTTTAAAGTGGTGGTGCTTCTTATTTTTTCCAATCTTTTTTCTTCTTCAATAAAAAATTGTTCTCTTACGTATTGGGCAGAATCAAATTGTTTGAAAGACTCTTTATTTAATTCTTTTAAATAATTACCAGGCTGAGAAAAAATATTCGTCTTAAAAAGAATGCTGGTCTTGTTGGCTAAATTTTTTTGTTTAAAACTGTAAAACACATTGATCGTATCAAAGAAAATAAAACCGGTTTTTGAAAAATTACCATTCTGTTCCATCGGAACGGGAACGATCTGTCTGCTTGAATCTCTTGCCAATAAGAACAAAGCCACAAAATCTTTTTCTTCTACATTTCTGAAAGCGCGTCCCTTTGCAGTTCCGCCAATTTCAATATAGTCGCTGTCTTTCGGATAATTGATAACAGGAAATTTTGCATCGAGAATATCATCCCATTTAAATCTTCTCCAGCCATGTGTCAGCATCACCAGATCTAAAAAATGTTTGGTGCTGTCTTCTTCACTTTCAAAATATTCAGCAGGGTTGACTATTTTTCCTTTAATATCACTGCTCAATAAAAATTGTGAGATGATAGAATTTTTTTCCTGAAACAATCCGGCATCGGTTACTGATACAGACATGTTTGCGAATGCAGAATCTGCAACATTGATCTCAATGATATTTTTATCTCTTTTTTCTGTTCCTTTTGTGATACTGCTGATAGTTGGATTGAATTGATATTGATGATTGTTTACAAATACAATTCTTTCCGCAACAGGTTGCCAGGATGCATTGAATAGTGTTAATTGCAAAACGCCGGTGGGATAATTGGATGTGTTGATCTCAGTTAAGGCGAATGCGCTTTTCTCTAAATTTATTTTTGATTTGGATAATATCTGCTGATTCATGTGCACCAGCAAATACAATGTCTTTAAATTTTCGGTTGAAGTTGCAGATCTTTGAATGCCCACCAACAATTTTTTATTTAATAGCTGCGCCTGAATAACAGCACCATTTTTTTTAATGGTGGGTAAACCGGTATAACCCTTATTACCATATTCGTCCGTCCAGAAAACAGTGTAAGTTTCATCAGTGTTTACTTTATCAACAAAAAAACTTCCCATGCCATCGTGTTCTGTGATAAAAGAATCGATCAGTTCATCTTTACTGTTTTTAACGGTACCCCGAATAAAAACAGGATCGCCGTTTTGATTCGTAGCAAGAAATGCGACTTTTGAATTTACACCATTTACCAGATCGCCGCTTTCCGGAAATAAATGAATCTCTGTTACAGGTAAAACAGAAGAAGTGATTTTTTCTGCGGGTTGATGAATGATAATATCTTTTTCGAATAAAAATGATGAATCAAAATTGAGCATCCACTTGGTATAAGCACGTACATGCAGAGAAGAGAATGTATAATTTTCAGGAACAACAAACTGCCCTTTAGCAGATGCACCAAAAACGGGGAACAGTGTATGTGCTATCAATTTTCCTTTTGCATCATACCAATCGGCATAAAAATTTTTACTCATGTTCGACGTTTCATTACCGGCCATCAGATAGGCTTTGAACCAAATGGTCTCATCCTTATTATAAACAGATTTATCGAAATGGAGATGTACTTTCTCCTGCTGAAACTGATCATTGTAAATGTTTATCACGGAGTCGATCTCTTGTGCGAAAAGACGATCAGAAACAAAGGATAAAACGAGCAGGCTGCAAAGGCTGAGGTAAAGATTTTTCATCGGGAATAAATGATTTGATACAAATGAATACCAAAAATAATACCATAAAAAATATATACATAAAAGAATATCAAACTTGAAGAACAAGTTTAAAAAATCGTTGTTTTAACTTTGACGATATTCGAAATAAACCGGACAGATATTTTAATCTTACTCAATTATTTTTTCAACCCTCGCTAATTTACCATCTGCATTTACCCCTTCGATGATCACACGTAATTTTTTGCTCGAATCGTTATTAAAAAAACTAAGCCTCACTTTATGATTTTTCGGATCGGTGAAAACATAAGGATTCCAGTATAAGGTAGTTCTCATATCGGGATCATTGAATGGTTGCGGAACAGTATAATCGGGAGAATAAAATTCTTTATAGGGCGTATAACCGGCCACAAAAGATTTTGGTAAACTCGTTCCGTTATTTGATGATGGCCTTGTTTCCGTTCCGTTTCTTGTATAAACAGCAATAGCGCCACCTGCACCGCCGCCGAAGGCACCAAAGAATGGCGGACGCATTACTTTAATGTATGCAACATCAGTCATGGGAATATTATAGAGCATATTTGCATCGATAGGCGATTCATTCAAAAACAAATCAGTTGTACTATTGCGCCATTTTACACTTGGATCATTGCCGTTGAAATTTATTGTTAAACCTGCCACTCTTCCCTGTAAATAATTGAATACACTCATGGCACTTTGCGCAATCAGGTCGTTTGCAATATCGAACTGCATACCATCGCCGCCGGCAAATAAACCCTTTGCATATTTTTCATCTAATATCTGAACTGCACTTTTTGCTTTTGATCTTACCACTACATCTTTCAAGGTTACGGAAGCTCGCAACTTTGCCAATCGATCCTGTTCTTCAAGCATTATCCTTATTTTTTTCAGTCCGCTGCTGTCAGAAAAATTGTTCCATAAAACGGATTGATGTAAAAAATTTGTACTCACAGCTAATTCCGGCAACAAACCATTTTGAAAACGTATTTCAGCGAGATCGGTAAGTTTTCTGTCGCCGTTAAACATATAACGCACTTGCAGTGTATCGAAAAATATTCCATTATTGTGTGAGAAAGAAGCATCTCTGTCAATGGGCAATGATAATAATTTTCTGGTACTGTCTTTTGCTTGCAGGAACATGTTGATCGAAGGTTTCGTTACCAATTTTTCAAAAGCACTGCCAAACACTTTCCCTTTGATCATCACATAATCTGTTTCCGGCTGGTATGTGAGTTGAGGTAATTTTCCTGCGGCAATCTCATCCCATTTGAATCTTCGCCAACCATGTGTCAACATTACCAGATCCAAATGGCGTGCAACAGAATCTGAATTATTTGAAAAATAATAAGCAGGATTATTGATGGAACCTTTAATATCACCGCTTAATAAAAATTGAGAAATGATATTCGTGCTGCTGTCGCTTATGATCGATGCATCAGTGACTGCAATGGAAAGATTGGATGAAACGGTATCTGGCACATCGATCTCAATTACATTTTTAGCTCTTTTGCTTAAGGATGCGACAGGAAATGAAACCCTTGGATTGAATTGATGTTGGTGATTGTTTACAAAGAGGGCCCTCTCTGCAATTGGCACCCAATTCTGATCAAACAAAGTAACAATAACAACACCTGAAGGAAGATCGCCGGTTGGTATTTGTGCGAGTACAGATGCTTTGGCAGTGAAATTTATTTTGGAACGATAAAACAATTGTTGATTCATCGTTGCAACGAGATTCAGTGTTTTAAGATTATCAGTAACAATCGCTGTTCTTTTTACAGCAACCAATGTTTTTTCAGATAATGATTGTATTTCAAGATTTACACCTGCATCAACAGAAGCGGGTATGGCTGTAGTATGAGTTTCGCCTGTTTCATCCATCCAATAACATAGATAGGTTTCATTTTTTTTGGGTGTGATTGAAAACGTACCCATGCCATCATGCTCTGACGCAAAAGAATCTACCCATGCACCGCTGCTTGTTTTAACAGCACCGATTACCTGCACCGGTTTTCCCAATTGATCATTGGCTTTAAATGCTATTCGGTTTTGTAAACCATTTACCAGATCACCGCCCTCCGGAAAAAAATGAATGGTTCTGACGGACGCAGTATTTGAAGCGGTTACGGGTTTTAATTGCGTAACAGGGATCTCTTTATTAAATAAGAAAGCACTATCAAAATTCAACATCCATCTGGTATATGCAACAGCATGAATGGAATTGGCGGTGTAAGAATCAGGAATGGTAAATTCAAATTTCGCTGTTGATTCAAAAACCGGAGCCACTGTATGTTTTATTAACTTTCCGTCGGCACCAAACCAGTCTATATAAATATTTTTACTGTAAGATGAAAAATCAGAACCCGCCATGAGATACACTTTCATCCAAATGGTCTCACCCTTATTGTAAATGGATTTATCGAAATGGATATGAATTTTTTCCTGCTGAAATTTTTCAGCATATACATTAAGAGCGGAATCTAATTTTTGTGCAGATAAAGAAAGACACAAACAGATAAAAAGTGTAGTAGTAAATAATTTCTTGATTCTGAGCATAAAATGATTTCAGATTAGATTTGTAATTGACTTAAAGAACCAACAACAGTTTAACAAACAAAAATCACACCAATCAATTAACAGAATAACTCACGCTTCCATCTTTTTCATCTTTTAGTTGTACGCCTAATTTAATAAGTTCATTCCTGATGGTATCACTGGTTACAAAGTCTTTTTTTGCTTTTGCTTCTTTGCGGATATCGATGAGCAATTGTAAAACACCGTTCAGTTGCTCATTGTCAACTCCATCACCTTTTAAACCAAAAATATCTTCGAGATAAGTTTTAAAAATAGCATTAATAACCACAATGAATGTTTTTGGAAGTGTAAATTGTTGGTCAGCCTGAATGTATTTAATTTGATTGAAAAAAGCCACATATCTTTCGAACATCAATGCGATAACTTTTGCAGTGTTAAAGTCATCATTCATATAATGAGTGAAAACGTTAAGATGATGAATGAGGTCGTGTTGACCTGTTGCAGTGGAATATTGACTAAAAACATATTCGGTTGATTTCAATAATTCTTTATCTGTTTCAGATAAAACAGAAATGTTTAATAAAAGGTTTTCATTTTGATTATACATTTCATCAAGCTTTGTCCAATCCGTGAACTCTTCCCATGAATGAAATTGTTCTTTCTCATGAAGAGTGCTTAGTTTTTCTATATCTTCAATTTGAATCTTTTTATAAACGCTTAAATATATTTTTTTAAGTAAATAATTAACTATTATTATTGAATCGCTACTTTTTAAAAGGCACAAATTATTATATAAATTCAAGTATTTCTGGTCATTATCAATTTCTTTTTTTCTATACGAATTTAAATTTTCATACGCCTCCCATAAACGTTTCAATCCTTTTTCGGCAGCCATCAATGCTTCATTGCTGAAATCCAGAGTAGAACGGTAATGTGTTTGCAGAATAAAGAAACGAATGGTCATTGGATGAAATGCCTGCGTTAACAATGGATGTGTGCCGCCGAATAATTCACTCAGCTTGATCACATTGTTATAACTCTTGCCCATCTTTTTTCCATTGATGGTGATCATATTATTATGTAACCAGTAATGTGCAGGCGTTTTATGATTGCAAACAGTACTTTGTGCGATCTCGCATTCATGATGCGGAAAAATCAGATCCATACCGCCGCCGTGAATATCAAATACATCGCCCAAATATTTTGTACTCATGGCAGAGCATTCAATATGCCATCCCGGAAAACCCTCTCCCCACGGGCTTTTCCAGCGCATGATATGTTCAGGCGGTGCATTCTTCCATAATGCAAAATCATTTTTATTTCTTTTCTCTTCCTGATTATCAAGGTCACGTGTGGTATCCAATTGCTCTTCAATATTTCTTCCGCTCAATATTCCGTAAGGCAATCCTTTCTTTGAATAATCAGTATTGTATTTTTCTACATCAAAATAAACAGAACCGTTGGCAACATAGGCATAACCATCTTTGATGATTTCTTCGATCATGTTGATCTGTTCAACGATATGTCCAGTTGCAGTTGGTTCAATACTCGGCGGAAGGTTGTTGAACTGCGTCATCGCCCAATGAAATAAGTTAGTATATTTCTGCACCAACTCCATCGGCTCTAATTTTTCGATCACTGCTTTGTTGCTTATCTTATCTTCTGCTTCACGGCCTTCTTCTTCAAAATGCCCGGCATCCGTAATGTTTCGAACATAACGCACTTTATATCCCAGATATAATAAATAACGATAGATCACATCGAAAGTAATGAAGGGTCTTGCATGGCCGAGATGACTTTCTCCGCTTACGGTTGGTCCGCAAACATACATCCCCACATGACCATCAGTTATTGATTTGAATATTTCTTTCTTTCTTGATAATGAATTATGAACTTTAAGCGACATGTTGTTGGTACTTGTTTATGAAAAAACTTTGGTTGATGCCGGTATTTGGCAAAAGTAGAGCATAGCTGCATTAACATCAGCAAAAACAGCAGGAATATAGATGAAAGGCTTGCATAATAGGGCGAATATAAAATTATTTTTTTAAACGAAGGTCTGTAACAAGCATGATATGGTCGCTTAAACCCTCATCCACCATATCGAACTGGTGCACTGTAAAATTCTCGTCCGGCAAAATATAATCTATCCGCAATGTGGGGGCAATGGCAATAAAACTTCTGCCGATACCAAAACTTTTTTTCAGAAAAGCATCTTGTCTGTTGCCTTTGATATGAAAATAGGTGTAACTGTTGGGCACGTCGTTAAAGTCGCCGCAAATGATCGAGGGGTAAGTACTTTTATTAATTGCTGATGAAACAGTCGTTGCCTGAACACCTCTTCGTTTAAAAGCCAATTTCATTTTAATGAAGATATTTTTTGAAGCAGCCAAAGCTTCTTCATCCTGTTCTTTTATTTTTTCCATGCCGTCATAATCTTCTTTTTTGAATTTGAATGATTGAAGATGTGTTGTATAAATTCTAAATGTATCTGTGGCCTTTATCACATCGGCATAAATTAGACTTTCAGCAACACGGTATTTAATTCTTCCAGAGTCGATGAAGCGGTATTTTGAAAAAATAATACAACCGGAATAATATGCTCCGCTGCTTCTTTGATAGTCTTTAGAAAAATAATGATAAGGATAGTCTTTGGAAAAAAGAGAAATATTATCAGCTTGGGCGCCGGAATGATTGGCGCTGTTAAACTCCTGCAGGCAAATAATGTCGGGTTGTAATTCAATGATGGTTGCTGCGATATCTTCACGAATATGTCGCTTTGTTACTTTGTTTTTTGTAAGACCGTTAAAACTTTCTACATTCCAATCAACGATTCTGATATTATTTTCTTCTTTTATTTTTTCAAATTTTGCTTTATAATTGAATGCAAAGAAAACAGAGATCTGTTGCCAACCCATTAATAAAGAAATTACAGAAATCAGTGCCAGCTTAGGTTTTGCAATAAGCCAAAAAACAACAGAGAAGGATAAAATAAAAATAAAATAAGGAACAAGTATTCCGAGAAAACCGATCCACCAGTACTTCGAAGGATTTAACCAAGGCGATAAACAAGCCAGTAAAAATAAAAACGCAATCAAAACATTGAGAATGACAACAAATGTTTTAGAGGTTTTTCTAATGCCTGATTTTGCCATACTGTAAATGTAATAAAAACATTTACCTCAATTGTATATCCACCAAATTCGGGTAATGATCTGATAAATGTAAATGGGGTGTTTGATGCTGTATAGCTTTTAAACGCTGATTCATCAATACCACATCAATTCTTAATGTGGGAGAAATGCTGTCGTAAGTTCCGCCGAATCCAAAACCGGTTGATAAAAATACATCGCTTAGATTTTTACTGATATGCTGATACACATAGCTTGCAGGAACTGAATTTAGATCACCGCAAAAAACAAATGGCAAAGCAGAGTTATTCAATTCAGATTTAATTAGCCTGGCTTGTTCAAAATGAATTTTATCAAACAATTTTAATTTTCTGAAAGTATTTGAATGAAAAAGCAAACCTGTATCTGCTTCTAAAAAATTATATTCTCTTGGTGAAGCATTTTGCGCATGAATATTCATGGAACTGAGATGAGCATTAAATATTTTTATTTGCCGGCCTTTGAAATGAATGGTTGCGAATTGTAATCCTTCCGACGAGGGATTAGTGGTATATCTGATCCTTCCCGTATCTGAAAGTGGAATTCGGGAAAAGATAGGAGTGCCATATTCTTCCGGCGCAAACGACGAATTATAAGCGTAGTCCACAGGGAAATAAACATAAGGATAATGCAAAGAATCTCTCACATAATCTAAATCTGCGTAAAACCAGGGTGCTTTAAAATTCGAAAAGTCTTGAAAACATAAAACATCTGCATCGCTTTGCTCAATGAATGTAAACATTTGTCGGCGAATACTGTTAGGAAAATCATTTTTTTTCTGGCAGTCGCCAAAATAATTCACGTTCCATGATAAGATGCGGAGGCTATTTTCATTTTTTTTTGCAATAAAATCTTTGCGACCGTGAAAACCAAAAACAGAACTGATGTTTTGAAACCCTGCAAGAAGAATCAATAAAAATATCCAACTCCTTTTTCTGAAAATGAGTAATGAGAGCAGAAATAAAATAATCATGCCGACCAAAAGATAAACAAACCCCAGCGCTAAAAAAGTAAGCGGCCAAAAATGAGCAGGGTTGATATAAGGAGTTAAACAGGCAGTAAGATAAACGGCAGCATAAAAGATACCTGCAATAAAAAAAATATTTTTAAACAAGGAATTTTTTTGCGTTGCCATTATAACTCAAAGTTCTTCTTTACTGGCTCTTTTCAAAAATTCTTTTTCTTCATCTGTCAGCATATGGTAACCCTGATCATGAATTTTATCAAGTATTTCATCCAATCGCTGCTGAGTAAGATTTGGTTTTTTTTGAAAAGGTTCGGTAGTTGATTTATAAAACAACCTATCCTTGTCAGACTTTTGCAGCTGTTTTTTTTCAGGATTGAATAGATCATCAATCCAATCAACCAGATTATTCATCCAATCACTCCAGTCATTGCCTCTTCTTAATTGCCGTACAAAAATAAACCCAATTGCACCACCCGCTAAATGAGCAATGGCATAACCACTGCTGGAACCGGCTGTAGTAGTATAATCAATCGCAACAAAAATTAAAGTCAGTACCCATAAAGGAATGCCACCATTGATCATCGGGAAAAGACGATAATCAGGTGCTAAAGAAGTTGTAGCAACAGCTACTGCCATAACTGCGGCACCGCCGCCCATTAAATCGGTTACAGCATTAATATTTTGATGAAGTGACGGGATTAAATTCTCGCTCAACAAAAAGAAAACAGCCCCGGCAAATCCGCCATAGAGATAAATGGGAAATATTTTTTTATTGCCTGTTAAGTCTTGTAAAATAAAACCGAATGCCCATAACCAAAGTAAGGTGCTGATCAATCCCCAGATACTTAATTGCGAAAACATATAGACGAAAACCGTCCAAGGTCTTGTAATTAATTTCTCTGTGTTTGCAGGTAATGTAAACCAGTCAAGTATCTGTTTATGAAAAAAAGTTTCAGCAGTGATGTTATCACTGTAAGATAAAAAGTAAACGATCTTTAAAAAATTAAGCAAAACAAAAATGAGTGCATTCACTGCAACCAATAAAACCAACGCATTGTTGCTTTGTCCCAATAGCGGGCTTTTGCCTTTTTTGTATTCTTTTACACTCATGGTTCAAAGTTCAGTAAAAACAGGAGCAATGATTAATCTTTAATAAAAATTACTTCGATTCTTTTTGTTCCAGAAATAGACCAATAAAAAACCTACCAATGCCCCGCCCAGATGTGCCACATGTGCCACATTATCTCCGGCAGAATTACTGATGGCCATACTTAGTTCAAAACCGGCATACAATAAAACAAACCATTTTGCTTTTAATGGAATAAAGAAGTAGATATAGATTTTTGTGTTGGGAAACAAATAACCGAATGCCACCAAACAACCGAACACAGCACCGGATGCGCCTAATGTTGCTTCATTCAGTTTCGCATATACAAGTTCTCTGTTTTCAGCTTGTGAAATTGCATCAAGCGAATTAAACGCACTGATGATATGCTCGTTTTCAAAATACAAAACAATCATGTGGCAAAGTGCTGCGCCTAATCCGCATACTAAATAAAAAGTAAGAAAACGTTTGGGCCCCCATAAATTTTCTAAAATAGAACCAAACATCCACAAAGCAAACATGTTCCCGAAGATATGCCCGAGATTTCCATGCATGAACATGTGTGTAATGAATTGCCATGGGCGAAAAAATGGACTTTGCCAGGTATGCAATGCAAACAGATCCTCCATGTTGATGAGTTCTCTGCCCACTGTATTCTGCGCTAAAAAAAATAAGCCATTCAGTATTAAAAGATTTTTAATCACTGCCGGTAATATCTGAAAACTGCTTGGTCTGAATTCTGTCATATTGTACTCAAAAACTTATATTAATAAAGAAAACTAAATTATTTTTTACGGCTTTAATTTCAACTGCATCACATTTTCGATATGATGCGTGTGTGGAAACATATCCACCGGTTGTATTTTAGTAACCATATATTTTTCATCCAACAATGCGATATCCCTTGCCTGTGTTGCCGGATTACAACTTACATACACAATTATCGGTGCTGCAATTTCCAATAATTTTTTCACTAATTTTTCATGCATTCCTGCTCTAGGCGGATCGGTGATAACAACATCCGGCCTGCCATGTGTTTCAAAGAAAGCATCATCACAAATATCAATCACATCTCCGGTCACAAATACAGAGTGTAAAATGTTGTTCAACGCTGCATTCTCTTTTGCATCTTCAATGGCCTGGGCAATTAATTCAACCCCAATAATTTTCTTTGCATTCTTACTTGAAAAAATACCAATGCTTCCGGTGCCGCAATACAGATCATACAAGGTTTGTGTGCCATCCAGTTCAGCATACTCCCTTGCAATATGATATAATTTTTCAGCCTGCTTTGTATTGGTTTGAAAGAATGATTTGGGACTGATCTTAAATTGAAAGTCTTCCAATTGTTCAATGATGGAACCTTTTCCGAAATAAACTTGCGGATTGAGATCGAAAATACTGTCATTGAATTTTTTATTGATGGTGTACAATAATGTTGTGATCTGCGGAAACTGTTTCAGCAACTGATCAAATAATTTTGTTTGGTTTTCTTCATCATATCCCAATACAATATTGATCATTAATTCTCCTGTCGTAGCAGAACGCACCACAACATTACGAAGCCAGCCCTGATGTGATTTGATATCATAGAACGGCAAATTATTTTCCAATGCATATGCAACAATCGCCTTGCGAATTAAATTTGTTGGTTCGTGTTGTAAATGACAAGTATCAATCTCTACGATCTTATCAAACACACCTTTTGCATGAAAACCACCAAAGCCGCCTTCATTAATTATTTCGGCACCTTCACTTTTTAATTTCCTGAATTCATCAGAAGGAATAAATTTTTTATTACAAAAAGTAAATTCTAATTTATTTCTGTAATGCCTTGTTTCATCAGCACCGATGATTGGAAATAATTCAGGTAAAATAACTTTGCCTATCCTGCTTAAATTATCATTTACTTGTTTTTGTTTATACCGCAATTGTTTTTCGTAAGGCAAGCTTTGCCATTGGCATCCGCCGCAAATACCAAAGTGTGAACAAAAGGGAAGAACTCTGTCAGCAGAATATTTTTTAAAACGCAAAGGGTAACCTTCGGCCCAATCTTTTTTACTTTTTTGTAATTGAACATCCACTACATCGCCGGGTACTGTGCCTTCAATAAAAATAACTTTACCATCCACTCTTGCCAAACACTTGCCTTCTGCTGCATAATCCTGCACCAATACATCTTCCAGAACAATGGCTCTTTTTTGTTTTTTCACAGCGGCAAAAATAGGGTGTTGCATGATTGAAATTTTTTTATTCTCAAAATCAATCCGCAGTTGTTAAGCAATGTTTTTATTCATTCCAATCCCATATAACAATATCCCATCCAACGCCACCAAAGGTTAATGTACTGATTATTTTAAAACCGGTCTTTAAATGCGCTTTAAGCGATCTCGGATTGGATTGAGCAATATCCGTCAGGCAATAATCATATTGTGATTGTAAACTTTTTTTATAATACTGATACATATCCTGCACTATCCCTTTACCACGATAATTTTTTGCAACACATAACTGTCCAACTACCACATATTTCGAATCTTTCAATGAAAATTTTTTATAGACTAAAGTATCAATGGTATTAAATAGATCAGCTAACAGATCATGCTGATCACTTATTTCTTTTGTTGCCACCAAAGCATATCCCACAACTTTTTCTTCATCTTTCGCAATAACGGAAGGACTTGCATCATGCATTTTTTTTAAAAATTCTATTGAATAAACTGCTGAAACAAAACCCTCTTTTGCATCTTCATGAATACCGACATTTGCTTGCAAGTTTTCTTCCTGCAATTTTTTTATTCCTTCCAATTCGGAATGATCTGAAACAAGTTTTATCTGTACCATTTGATGCCATTCGAATTTTAAACATAAACGAAAAAGCACTTTGCTTTTTTGCAAAATGCTTTTTATATTTCTGTGGGCCCACCAGGTCAAGCCTTATCTTTCTCAATCTTTCTCAATTTTTTTGAATCTTTCTATTTCAAAAATAGTTATCTATTAAACTTATAATTAAACCAGTACAAATTAGGAAAATTTTTAAATTTTAGTAAAAATTTGTAGACAACTACAAAGACAACCAAATTATATGTTACCGCAGTTTAACTATTACTTAAAAGACATTAAGTCTACCACTCCAACCTTAATTTACCTTCAGGCAAAGTATAATTGCTTTGAACGGCTGACTCTTACAACTGGAGAAAAGATACTACCCACTCATTGGGATTTTAAAAATAAAAGGGCAATTACAAAATTTGATAAAATAGACTATCCTTCAATTAACGACTGGCTTGATAAAATGGAAATTGAAGCCAAAGACTTTTTTAGAAATTGTAAATTTCAAGGTAAAATCCCTAGTGCATTAGAAATAAAAAGTCATTTAGAGCAAAAATTTAATCTTAACCCAAAACCAGTAGTAATAATTCCAGTTAAAAAGCAGCTTACGGTAATCGAATTTATTGAGAGCTATATTAAAACAGAAGTAAACAACAAATCAGTTGAAACTATTAAGGTATATACCTCTACAAAAAATCATTTAGTTGCTTTTCTTAAATCTACTTGTAGAAATGATATTGCTTTCGATGATATAAATGAGAGCTTTTATAATGGATTTATACAATATCAAAACAATTTAAAATTAGCACGTAACACATTAGGAAAAAATATAAAAGTATTAAAAACATTCCTATCTGCAGCCACAGAAAGAGGAATAAATAGTAATTACTTCTTTAAATCTAAGATTTTTAAAAAACCACTTGAAGATGTAGATAAAATTTATCTCCGTGATGATGAAATACAAAGAATATCAGGGCTTGATTTAAAAAAAGAAAAAAGTCTTGATGTAACAAGAGATCTTTTCATAATAGCTTGTTATACAGGATTTAGATTTAGTGATTTTACTACTTTAAGTAAAGAACATATTTCTGATGATTTTATAACCAAGAAAACATTTAAAACAAAAAGCAAGGTCGTTTTGCCTATCCACCCAGTAGTAAAGGATATTCTAAAAAAATACAATTACGTATTACCAAAAGCCAATTGTAATTCTCACTTGAATAGAAATTTAAAAGAAATAGCTAAGCGGGCAAAAATATTTGATGATGTAGAAATAGTAAAAACAATTGGTGGTAAAACTGTATCGCAAAAATATGAGAAATGGGAACTGGTCTGTAGTCACACGGGTAGAAGAAGTTTTGCCACTAATGCTTATTTGGCTGGAGTACCAGCAATTTCTATTATGAAATTAACTTCACATAAATCTGAAGCAGTCTTTCTAAAATATGTATGTATAAGTGAAATTGAAAATGCAGAACATATACAATCTCACCCATTTTTTAATAGAAAGAATTTTGATACTGCTGCATAATATAATGTAATTGAAAGGTTGATCAAGAGTTGAGGTAAAATACTCTTAGATAAAGGCCGACTTCCTGTAAATAAAAGCATTTGTACTTACTAAATTTATTAGTAATTTTCCATTATGGAATGGGTATTTCAAATTTTATATGAAAGAAGGTATGTAAAGTTGAAAGGGAAATTAATTTCTAATGATGGGAAATATGAAGTTGTGAAAGTGATTGCGAAAAACAGAACTATAACTTTTAAATCAAATCGTCCTTTTTTACATTCTAAAGGATTAAAACACAGGAGAATTGACTGGGAGATAATTGAAGGGGTAGTTAATAATACTTATCTACAAAAAGAGATTACAAAACAGTTAGAGGACTATCTGAAAGTTTATTCTTAGAAATCAAATTGTTTAATTAGTGGAAGCCTGAATGTGCTAAAACTGAATTAACAGAGTTGACATTTTTTGTTGAAGCAAGGGATCCTATACTCGATAAGAAATTATAAAATATAATAATTAAAAAGTATTCAATAAAATAGATTTTACTGAATAAAATATAACTATATAATTTATAATTATATAGTTCATAAATTTTGTATAATATGGTGTTCGATGTCTTTTGTATATATAATCAGCTTTACCTTTACACCGTAATCAACTTTATTAAAAAACCCGTTATTAGTAAAGAGATTCAACTTTAAATATTTGTAAATTCAGACTTCTCCCTTCATTAGAGAGAACAAATTGGAAATAGGGACTTTAAACAGCCAAATAATTTGGTGCCAATTTGTTCTATGCAACAGTTTTATTTAAACAGCATTACAGACATCGAGAATGTTTTTAGAAAAGTTCTTCAAGATGAACTATTAGCTTTTTTTGCAAATCACATTTCTCCCAAAGCAAATACAAGCCCTTTCGAGGAGCCTTTATTATCAAAAGGGCAACTAGCCAAAGAATTACGAATTACCAATCCCACATTGTCCGAGTTATTGCATAAAAATAATATTAAGTATTATAAGGTTGGTAAACGACAAAAATTTAAACTCAGCGAAGTTTTGGAAGGAATAAATAATAAAAAAAAGTAAAAAACATATTTATGAAAAAAGAAAATCTAAGTATTAGAGAGTGGTGGGAAAATAGTGATGGCGCTGAATTAGTAAAAATAATAGACAATCAATTAAACAAAAAGTATAAAACGCAATTACACTTTATTAAATCAACTAATTCAGAATCAAATGTTCGCAATGAAGGCAATCATTTGAATCATTCAAATGAAGACTACTATCCACCAGCAGCTTAATAAGTGTTATAAAATAAAATTGGAAAAATATATTGATGTATTTTATGATAGACAACATAACAATAAGGACAAGATTCACCAATGATGAATTTATCAAGTTCATTTTAGTAATGGGATGGAATATTAAAATTGATTCGGAAAAAGTCAAATTCAAATATGGTAATCTCTTTTGGGTTTATTACCCTAATACTGGACATTTAACAATTTCAAACTCATTACATAAATTCTACAATTTAGAGTTTAATGATCTCTTACATGAAGCCATCAACCACAATGATTTTTCATTTTCTGCTTTACTTACAGTTGTTCATTATTTGAGCGAAATACTTGAACGAACACCGGAAGAACTGATTATTTCTTCACGATTTGAATTTGGATTAAATATTTATACTGATACTTTTAAGCCTTTTGATGTGATCTCAAAGTATCAATCTATTGTAAGTACTCATTCAAATGAATTCTTTACTGTATCACCATACCATGTGGAAAATCCACGCAAATTGACCCCCTAATACCGGCGTAAACTGACCCCCTTTCGCCAGCACAATGTGACCCCCTTGTAACGGCACAAATTGACCCCCTAAATATTGGTAACAGAATTAGTTGTTT